>Ga0351887_10033_pt1 | contig 61709 bp, 26 predicted proteins | sample TotcelFGM3001L15_FD_206760 | JGI IMG/M metagenome (GOLD analysis project Ga0351887, IMG submission 206760) | Enriched cells from coal bed in the Powder River Basin, Montana, United States - Total cells FGM rep3 HSBNCT.FGM.300.1.L15 ...
TGGCTGAGCGCCGATTCGGCCAACATATCAAGCACGAAGATAGCTAAGATATGCATTCGTATAATTAATTTTTACAATTTTTAATTTTATTTATTGCTGATTATTTCTTTTATTTCACCTTCAGTTATATTGCGTGCATTCAATAATAATCTATGCTCATGTTTATAATATTTATGATAAATCCTCAATTAAAAATATTTAAACTCCTTTCAGCATTATTTGTGGAAGCTAATCTGCTCAATAATAAAGGTGAATCGCTACCTTTCTGTACCTAATCTATTACATTTCCAACTGTCTATAACGCTAAGCGCTTACTAAGCATCCTTACACTTATCTAAAAATGTCAAAAACTCTTCTTTAGACATTTCAAATTCTGGACCATCTTCCATCGTCATGATGTCAAGCATTAAATCTCGCAATTCCAGGTCAACATCTGCTTGATATCGTTTAAAAAGTGAGGACGTCTTTTTTGCCACATCAACGGGGTCGTAACTATTCTCACAAAATTGTTGAATCTCATTAATAAACATTTTTTTGTATAAGTCATACTTAAAATCCTCCATGTGGGTTAATAGTTGTCGAAAACTCATCTTGACTGAATATTTATTTTTTGCATTTTATGCATTTCTAATGGCCTATTTTTAAAACTAAAAATTTGGATTTATTCCAGATACATTTTCGAGATCAATTTGTGCTTTTGGATTAGGTATTAGAAGCTCATCTAAACCACCCGTGTTGTCATACAAAGGAGAAGAGCATCACACCATGGGTATTAATCAATTTGTAAAACCTAGGGGCGATCGTTCGTCACTATTTTAAAATAGTGACGCGGTTAAATTAATGTTAATCGTCATCGACAATCTCACCTTTACCAGTTTTGAGATCAACTTGAATTTTCACATGTTCTGTAGGCGAATATTTACTGTGATCATCTAGCTTTCCAGTAGAAATTAAATCCTCTTCCATAATATCCCAAACAATTCCATTATCTTTATATATACTAACAGCATATCCCCAATTCCCTGTATCTTCACATTGAGACTTTCCTTTTACAACACCTTCACAGCCATTAATTTCTTGAAGATTAGATTTTTTCGATAAAACTTTTACTATTTCATAAAAATTAAATTTATTATTCATGATTTTTACCTATGAGTTATACGTCCATCCAAAGAAACATTTAAGTGAGAGCCATCTCTTGTTGCCCATCCCAACTGCTTTTTGCCAAGATCTGATAGTTGAACATCCCATTCAAATGGCTGACCCTCGCAAAAAGTTACAAATTTTGTTAAAGACTTCGTTACTTCATTCATCCCGCTCACGAGTTGTTTTGTGGCCTTTGACGATAAATCAAAACCGGTAGGATCGTATCCAAAATAATCTTCGGCTAAAGCAACTTGCGCCCGTTAAAGGCCTGACCGTCTGCGTTCGTATGGGCTGTTGTTTACTCGCCGCCACATGCGGGGCGTCATTATGCTCGCTCAAGATATCAGCCACAAGGATCGGATCTTCTTCGATTAAGATATCACTCAAAGTCGGATTGTTTCCGCCAATTCCATAGGCATTAGCAACGGAGCGATGATAATCCTCTAGATTTAAAGGGGTCGGTCGATGTAAGCCTGTGTGTGCTTGAATCGGAGTTTGCTGGAGTGCGCGCTTTGGTGATTCATGCTGGATTTGCATTTCATCTGAAGAAAGCGCATTTGTAAGCGTGTAGTTAGTGATTGAATTTAACGTTTGCATCGCTAAAACTTCAATATCAAATCGTCCGCCCATTATCGCATTTTCGGTAAGCATGCTAATGGTATTGTTGCGTATTATTGATGTGATTTCCGTTAAATGAATATCTTTGCTGTGCGGCATAATATCATTTAATTTTGCATTTATACCCGCAGCTACCATGCTCGCTAAAACGCTTTTTATATCGAGTTTTTTCTTGCCGAGGCCAAAACCAATTTCGCCGAGCTGGATTAAAATATTCGATGCCGTAATCATTTGCGCTAGTATGGTATGTTACACATTCTATAAGATTTTTTGGATATTTTATAAATTTAAATATCAAATAAATTAGATAATTTTAATGATTTATGTTTTGATTTTCTACCCGGAATTTGTACGGGGATGACGAGCTTAAAATAATGGAGGACTAATTTAAACGTAATTGTTCTTCTCGCACGGGAAAGAAAACAGTAAAGCTGAGAATGGAAATCTTTTCTAGATGCTATTGGCTCACATTTGTTGCGTCAATCATAAATCAGTATATAAATCAAAATCTATAGAAAGATTCAATCTACTTAATCTGTGAATGATATTATCCGATAATGTAAATCCTCCCAAACATCCATTTCCTGTATAACCATACCAAACAATGATAATTTCTGTTTCTGCATATTCTGATAAGATACTAATATTTTGAAAATCAGATTCCAGATATGTTAGAAATTTAATTAATTTATCTTCAATTTTATATGCTTTCTCAACGCATGGTTCTATAACAACACAGCTGTACTTTCTTGGAAGTTTTATGGGGGGTGCTATTTCCCCTTTATTCCAACCTGTAATTAATTTTAAATCCGTAAGAGCAATTAATTGCTCATAAGATAAGGTCTCAGACGTTACACTAAGGTAAATTCGATTTCCTGGACAGAGGTCCACACTAAGAATATGAGTTTCAGAATCTATATGAATTACAATAAAAAAATTTTTTTTCTCAAGGGGGAGATAAACCTTGACGCTCCCGTCAGAATTATCAACGTCAATGCGCTCAATTTTTGGAACGCAGTTCTCCTTCACCACCGAATAATGTTTTAGTACTTCGCTAGTATTTTCAATACTAGGTTTACTAATCTCATCGAATACGATTTTTTGGATATTATCATGCATGCTATATTTTCCATTTTTATTTATTTTAATATTTATCGTATTATTGTATTTATATTACTTAATTGGAGAAAATACCAAAGTGCCCACAACGGCCGCTCCTGAAACTACTGAAAGTAAAGCTGCTTGTCGCATGCGCTGATTAAACAAACTAGCCTGATACTCCGTACTAGATTCATAAACTTCATATATGGGGTTGTGGCGGAACAATATAATTTTATTTTTAAATCAATATTTATTTTCCTGGTGATTGAAGAAAATTCTTTTTTATTTATCTTTCTTTAATGAGGTCAAAATACTTTGCGCTTTTTGATAATCAGGGTCATGTATAATATTAGGAATGTTTTGTTTTAGCTTATCAAGTAAATTTTCTGCTTCATAATATTCTTTTAAACGAAAAGCTGAATATACTGCACATAGGACAAAATCTTTTTTTCTAAAAATTTCTATATTCATTTTTGCGGATTGATTAAATGCGTTAAGACTCTCACGGTATTTTTTTAATGAATAATATGCTAAAGTTAATTCTTCGTATGCTCCTGATGTTTTTTCAATAGAATTTGATCTCTCAAAATTCTCTATAGCGCTTTTATAATTTCTTTTCTCCAGTTCACAACTTGCTTTAATAGCATAGCCTCCAACCCATCTAGAAAACTCTCGTATCAAAATATTAACGTGATTTATGCATGAATTTAACTTATGAAGATTAAATTCGAGAGATGCTAATTCAAACAGTATCCATTGACGATATTTTTTATTACTATTTGAAACTGCTTTCAATAAAATCCTTCTAGCTTCATTTCGATTACCTGATTGTTCATAAGCATCTGCTAAATAATATTCATAGCTTCCGCGTTCAACACAATAAACTTTATTGGTTTTCCATGCATCTATTTTCTCACACCAGGTATTTAAGGATGAATTTTTTAAAATATTAATATACAATTGTTTACATTTATTTAAGTCTTTAGCATAGGTAAGATTTAAATTCAATAATAGTAAAATAGAAATAATTTTCATTATTATTTTTTTCATACAACGTCTCACTCTAAAAAAGTCGTGGTATCAGCAAAGGATATACGTGCTGAGCCTGGACAACACGTTCACTTCCAGCCACAAAATTCTGATATAGTCTAATACCAGCAGAAGTTGCAACAAACTGATAATTTAGGCGTACCTTAGCACCTACCAATAATGTCAAATCTTCTTCTAAATACCCCCTAACGCCAGGTAAGTCCCGCAAGGTTTCAATTTCATAACCAAATTTTTCTCCTATACCAAGTATATTAATTCCACCTTTAATGGAGTATTTTAACCTTGCAACACCAAAGTTAATGTTATTCAATTCAGGAGGAGGAGTCCATTTACCTTCAGGGTTGAAAATTACAGCTTTTGAACCTATTGCAGTTTTTAAATGCGCAGAAAAACCCAAAGCCGATCTATCTGGTTTAAACTTAGCAATAAACTCTGCTCTGGCCTCGCTAGTCGTAGATATCGAATATTGATAATCTCCAAACTTTGTGCTGCTCTTTCCATTTAAATAATTAATTTCTGCTTTAGCCCCACCACCCACATTCACGTTCAATTCTTTATTATTAACAACTACACTTGCATTAACGTAAGGCGTAAACGTTCCATTTACACCGCCTTTATCGCCAAACAAATTGTATACCGTTTCATGTGAAATTCCATATCTCATCTCCAAGGACGTATAATCTAATTTAACTTTGGATTTCATGCCTTGATTAAAAACACTAAATTCAGTTAGCAATTCCAATGATGATCTACTTTGAGGAAGAACTTGTTGTAATGATTTCGCAAATAAACCCGACCGATTTCCAGCAATACTCATTGCGGTATTCAATTTTGTGTTAGCAGCAACTAAAGGATTTAGTAGCTCGTTTGTGTATTCTTCCAAAGACGTAGTTGCACGTGTTCTTGAATTTATATTCTGCGTTTTGATGGGCTGTTGTTTACTCGCCGCCACATGTGGGGCGTCATTATGCTCGCTCAAAATATCAGCTACGAGTATCGGATCCTGCTCGATTAAGATATCACTCAAAGTCGGATTGTTTCCTCCGATACCGTAGGCATTCGCAATAGAGCGATGATAATCCTCCAGATTTAAAGGGGTTGGTCGATGTAAGCCTGTGTGTGCTTGAATCGGAGTTTGCTGCAGTGCGCGCTTTGGCGATTCATGCTGGATTTGCATTTCATCTGAGGAAAGCGCATTTGTAAGCGTATAGTTAGTTATCGAATTTAATGTTTGCATCGCTAACACTTCAATATCAAAACGGCCGCCCATTATCGCATTTTCGGTAAGCATGCTAATGGTGTTGTTGCGTATTATTGATGTGATTTCGGTTAAATGAATATCTTGGCCGTGCGGCATAATATCATTTAATTTGGCATTGATACCCGCAGCTACCATGCTCGCTAAAATGCTTTTTATATCGAGTTTTTTCTTGCCGAGGCCAAGACCAATTTCACCGAGCTGAATTAATATATTAGATGCCGTACTCATTTGCGTTGATATGGTATGTTACACATTATATAAGCTTTTTTGGATATTTTATAAATTTAAATATCAAATAAATTAGATAATTTTAATGATTTATGTTTTGATTTTCTACCCGGAATTTGTACGGGGTATGAGGAGCTTAAAAAAATAAAGGACTAATTTAACTGTAATTTCTGGTGAAGCGCCGTTACGGCCAACATATAATTCTGTATTAGCAGCTATTAACTTCCGTGATATAAATGGAAGCATTAGGTAATCCAAGATGCAGACGCAACACTGGCCTTATTATACTTTCCCGATCTCATTCACGCTTAATGCTTTACTTAGTATTGTTAATTCAATGTCACCATATATAAATAAATAATGCAATTTATGCGTAGATAATTCTTTATTTGCCCGATAAGAATAGGTTCTAAGCGTTTCATTTGTAGGATAATCATATTGGTATTGAATATCTATGATATCCAATTCGGATGTATTAATTTCTTTATCGAAATCAATTGAATAAGAAAAATTAACTATGTTATTAAAAATTAGCTGATAAATTTTATCGAAAGAAGATACTAAAATTATTACTTTCTTTGTATCCGTAATGTCAATTTCTCTAATTAATTCTAAATTCATTTTTTCTAGCATAGTTGGCTCCTAATATCCGTTAACATTTAACCATGACTCACCTGCATTCCCATAAACATTTGTTGGAATTAAAATTGCGGGAGCAACAAACCATTTATTTAGAATGTTATTAGGATTAAAGTATTCGGGAGAATGTTGATCGTGGGGAGTTGTGCGGGGTATTTGTTTGACATCAGCGCGCACATACTCGCTAAAACGCTTTTAATATCTAATTTTTTCTTGCCGAAGCCAAGACCAATTTCGCCGAGCTGAATCAATTATTCGATGCCGTAATCATTTGCATTCATATGGTATGTTATTAATTTTATAAGTTTTTTGAAATTTTATAAATTTAAATATCACATTAACTAGATAATTTTAATCATCTATGTTTTGAATGTCTACCCGGAATTTGTACGGGTATGAAGAGCTTAAAAATTGAATGACGACTAATTGTTTTGTTAGCAAAAAAAATAGCAGCACCGAAAATAGATTTTATTGTGGAATTAAATATTAATAACTTCATTTAATTGGTCTCAGTTTTATTATTTATTTTTCTGACATTTTTATTTTCCTTCTTTGTTTACACAGAATGAACCAACAATTACCTCGAAATGAAATCTTTTTTTAGATGAGTTTTATTAAACAAATTAAGATTAACGAGCAACGTGCAGGAATAATGACAATTTCGAGTAAATATGGGTGGTGATTTTATAAAGGCTAACCTTACACTAGAACCAAACAGACTATGTGGTTTTTGACAACTTCAGGCCAAGCTCAGTAATTTTTGTGCATTGCTTAAATAAAGGAGTGTCCCAATCCATGCTCTCAAGACAAAAACGACTCAGTATTTTAGTAGCAATTTTTAAATCATTTGAATTGTCCACTTTATCTATTACCTTTAAGTAGTCATTAAGATTATTTCTCAAATACCACTCGAGGCTCTCTTTTTCTGGTTGCTTAACTTCAATGTCATTCAAGAGCAACCCAATCTCTCTTATTAACTGTGTCTTATCAATAGCCATTAGAGTACCCCATTCTAACTGTATTCCTAGGCATCAAAATTTCTTCAAATGTATATTTGTTCAATGGACCCAGTAAAAATGTTTGCGTTTCTCCACCAATCAAACCAGGCGCCAAATCAACTTGAGATGCTACTCGCCCAGTAAAAATTATAGAGCCTTTTGGTATCTCAACTACTCCAAGCCGTGTTGCTGAGTTTTTAGGTAATGCAAACCGAGTTATTCTATCAGTTTGATTCTCCAGAAAGTAGGGAGATACATAACGCCCGCGTAATTCTGCTACGTTATCATCGAACAGTCGATACTCCTGCCTAGGATCAAGAACACGCTCAACTCGAAATGTTTCCGCATCAAATGACTTTATTATTTGATTCCGTTCAGCCGGTGATAAACCGGCATCTGTTAAAATATTTCGTGCATTGCGAATGTGTGACGCAGCAATAATCCTGGAATTTTCCAGAGTCTTTGTGCCTTTAAATAACCTAATCCCTATTTTTCCAGCCGAATATAGGGATTTTGCAGCTAGAAAATCCAAACCTGGCATGCCTAATTCTGGTGTAAAAGTATCTACGGAATCATCATGTATAGCAACCGACTGCTGACCCGTTACTGGATTATAATAAACAGCTCCCCCTTCCCAACGATCCGTTTGTTTAGTAAGAACATATCCGGCTAAAGCGGGCGAATTCGTATTTATGATTTTATTCGTTTTTCGATCATATATGGACTGACCGATACCCTCCGATATAAAAGAAGAATTCATTGTTACTACTGTAGGCTTGGCCCTCCCTGCGAATAAAGTAGCACTATTTTGCGCAACACTGGGGTTTCTAGCAGAAGGTTTAGTTAAATTTGTTACTTGATTCATCCCTTTTACGAGTTGTTTTGTGGTCTTTGACGATAAATCAAAACCGGTAGGATCGTATCCAAAATAATCTTCGGCTAACGCAATTTGCGAGCGGGTTAAAGGCCTCACCGTCTGCGTACGGATGGGATGTTGCTTACTCGCCGCCACATGTGGGGCGTCATTATGCTCGCTCAAAATATCAGCTACGAGTATCGGATCCTGCTCGATTAAGATATCACTCAAAGTCGGATTGTTTCCTCCGATACCGTAGGCATTCGCAATAGAGCGATGATAATCCTCCAGATTTAAAGGGGTTGGTCGATGTAAGCCTGTGTGTGCTTGAATCGGAGTTTGCTGCAGTGCGCGCTTTGGCGATTCATGCTGGATTTGCATTTCATCTGAGGAAAGCGCATTTGTAAGCGTATAGTTAGTTATCGAATTTAATGTTTGCATCGCTAACACTTCAATATCAAAACGGCCGCCCATTATCGCATTTTCGGTAAGCATGCTAATGGTGTTGTTGCGTATTATTGATGTGATTTCGGTTAAATGAATATCTTGGCCGTGCGGCATAATATCATTTAATTTGGCATTGATACCCGCAGCTACCATGCTCGCTAAAACGCTTTTAATATCGAGTTTTTTCTTGCCGAGACCAAGACCAATTTCACCGAGCTGGGTCAGGATATTTGATGATGCTGCGCTAATCATCTGTGTCAATATGGCATGGTTGACCATAAATTCTTGGACGGGGGAGAGCGCAACTCCGGCACCTTGTGCCAGTTTAATATTTAGGTTTGCAGTCTTCATTCCCGCACTAAATGCAGTCATGACCACATCAGAAAGTGAAAACTTCGATAATAGCCCTACTCCAATCAAAATTCCTTGTTCCGCTGCATCAACTAAACCAGCAATTACACCAACTGCAATGGAGCTTGTGAAAGGAGTCAAATAAGGTGCCACAACTACAGCCACAACAGAAATAACTATCTGCAATATGCTTCCAAGACAATCTTTTTTAGGTTCAGGCGGTTGTGCCCATGAAAGGGTTGGCATCAATGAACCAATAAGCACCTGCACCACTTCGCTGTTAGGGACTCGCGTAAATTGATTGTATTTTTGGGGAATAAAACGCGGAATATTAATGACTCTGCCACGATATAATTTTGTATTTTCGGTATCTCCATTCGCGAGCGCGAGGGAAGTGGCGGCGCTATCGTCTCCATACAATATTTGAGACAGTGCTGTGTAATCGATCCCATCTTCAGAAACATTATATTGTTTCGCTTCGGGCTGCATAATTTCATTAACTAATTTTAATGGATCAGCCAAATGTAATTCATAATGAGTTTCAGCATGATCCAATAAATGCAGGGCAGAAAAACTTCCCTTCAAAACACTGCGACCCATTTCTTGCAGGTTTTTTTTAGTAGTGAGTTTAGAACCATCTTTTCCAATAGCTTCATTTCCGATATCGATCTGCAAAACAGGAGTAGGACTAGTAATAGAATTAGTAATTCGATAAGTACAAAGATATTTACCTTGAGCGGTATAGAAAACACGATCTGTGTTCACTTGATTATTTAATATTTTAAATCCGTCTAAGCCAAGCTGAAAATAATCTTTCTGAAGAACCAAGCCATCATGGGTGGTGGTAAAAAAACTAGACTCCATAAATATTTGATCTTTATTTGAAGGATCGATCATGCTTTTGAAATTAATATTATTATTAGCATCAAAATATAAATCTAATGAGCTAATACCAACTCCATAAGGGTCTTTTGTTGTTGCTATTACTTTTGATACCTGAGGAACATCAAACTTTATATAATTAAAATCAAACTTACACGTCGCATGAGAGATACTGTGATAATCGATCGTAGTAATTCTAAAAACATTGCCTAAGCCATCACACTCACAGATGGTTATATATTCATTACCGGTTTTATTATCTACAAATAAATATCCCCAATCTGTTTTTAAAGAGCCATCAGGAAAATATTCATATTGCTTTGTATGGATACCTTTTTCATGTTCATGTTCATCTTCACCGATTGCCGTGTAATTTTGCTGAAAAATATCTCCAGCCGGTGTATAACGAAATTGAGTAAATGTATTATCGCTAGCAGTGATTTGTTTTACGCGTTTAGTTCCACTAAAATAGTCGATGATCGTAGAAGGTTTATAAACGGCTCTTTCTTGATAGCGCAATCCATTTTTATAAATGTATTCTCGACCCATTGTTATGGGTTTAATCACTCGATTAATTAAATCAGCCCCATACATAGTTATGCGATTAGCAATATCGGCATCAAACCAAACCGTATCATTATGTTTGGTTCCACTCACAGGATCGGTTAATGTCATATTATAACAGCGCAAATTGCCTATCCGATCATAACGAGTCTCCACTTGTAAAAATTGATTACGCGTTGAAAATTCTCGACCGAACGCGTCTAAAGTTGAGGTAATTGAAGTATCATATCTTCCATTTTTTAAATCGAGATAATCAAATTGAGTGCAAGATCCTTCGTTATCAAAATTGTAACGCGAGATAAATCCATGCGCGTCAGTAACTTCGATTAAAAAACCAGCTGAATATCGAAAGTTTAAATCCTGTAGCGGAGTAGGATAAGGACTAATAGCAGGAGGTTGTCCGGCGCGATAGATAATTTCTACGGATTGACCCTGTCCGCGCGAAGAGGTTTTTCTAGTCGGTTGTAACTTATAATCATAAGTTGTTTCACGAGCAATACCACTTAAATCAGTATATCTGTAGGCCACACCAAAAAATCCAAAAGACGGATGTGGAGTCCAAACTAGAGTTCCACCATCAGGATTACGCTGCGAAGCTACAAAATTATCGCGGGTTCGAGTATATATAGTGGGATTTTCACCATCACGCCACATTAAATTAATTTTTTGCAAAGCATCATAATTATAATATTGTTTTCGATCACCATAACTTATATAAGAAAGCAAATTATTTTCACAATATTGTTTTCTGATTTCTTGAAAATAAGAATCATTTTGAATTTCATGGAGCTCAGTAGGAATCGATAACAAAATAATATTATCATTTTTATCGTAAACGTAGGTTGCATTTGGAACTGCTAACCCCTGCATGGTCAGAGTGCGATTAAAAATATCGTGCGTGTAGCGTGTATCAAGCCCATCCTCTAAAGTATCAATAAGGATTTTTCCAACGGCATTTAATAAACTATGTCGAATATTTTGGTTAGGATCTTCGGTGGCGAAAAAATAATTCCCTCGATTAAATCCATAACGCCAGATAGGCTGGAAATCTACCCAATCACCCGTCTTATCGTAAATTCTAACTGTCGGTAAAATTTCTTGGGTAACTTTATTTAAATCATTAAATTCCCAATGAAAAACGCTGCCGCGCCCATTCTTTAATGTAACAATATTATTTTCATTATCTACTGTCATATTTTGAATGCGTGTAGTCACCGTTATAGCATTATTCATGCGCTCGCTGTGACTTTCACAACCATCCACATGACTTGTAAAAACCCGTCCATTGTGATTAAGCACGAATTCCAACGGCTGATTTTTATCTCCTAAGGGTAATATAAAAGGATATCGCCCAGGAGCTAATTCTGTCACATTAACAATTAAACCTTGTGTGGTCGTATAAGCAATGGGTAACGTTTTCCATTGAGCTAAATGTGCATCACGCATATCTTTAAATTCAATATTTGCAGTGCTTGCGGAAGGATTAGGTTTCACAATCAATAAAACACGTTGTGGAGCAAAAAAAGCAGTTGTAATTATCGTATTTAGTGATACTTGTTTTTGTGTGACAACATCAAACCAATCCTCATTTTCGGTATTTTTATTTTCTTCTGCAGGCATTATTTCCCAACCTGCTTCACGCGCCAAATTTAAATGTTGCCACGCTTTCGAATATTCGGTAATAAAATGTTGTTCTTTTCCGCGGTTAATAGTAAAGGTATGCGAAGATTTTTGGGAGTTATTTGCAGTTTCGTGTAAATAAAGTGGAATTTTTTCTGAATTATTGATTTCTAGCCATAATGATATTGACGTAATGGCTTTGACTTTATAATTAAATTTAAGATTGGCCGCAATGGTATTACCATTTTTATCTTTAAATTCATGGACAGGCGTTGTTGGGCTTAATTTAAAATGTTGTTTTTGCGCATGATCATGATCATCAGTATAATTACAAATTAAAGTGACTGGAAATTTTTGCAAATTTTGCGGCATGGATTCCCAAAAGCAAAGTTGCCCATGTTCTTCAAGTGTTAATATCTGGAGCGCAAAGGGAATTTCACGAGACTGCACGGAGTTTGATTTGACAGTATTTACTGAGTTATCTTCGAAACTCTCACTCAAAATTACAGTGCCAGAAGTAAAGTAAAGGGCCTTATCGTCAGCCTTTTGCGTTTCCAGATTGCGATGATAAAAATTAATTTCGTAATGATAAGTTCTCGGGTCCAGCTTAGACACATCAATCCCGCATCGACCATTATGTTTAATGATATTAAAAGGCACCGCCGGAGAGTTCTTGTCATTGGCGAAACCTAATTTAATTTCAGCAACAAGATTACTCTCTGGTGGCTCTAACCAAGTCAAGCTTAATTGTCCAAATGTATCGGCATAATCTTTTGAAAGATATAAATTTAATGGTAGAAATTTTGTTGTTGAAAACGGATAAATAATAGGAGGTAGAATAGTCTGTAAAATACGACCTGCAGGATCCCGATAATATTTTGTAGTTTCAACATCGCCCGGAGGACTACTAATTAAGTTGGGTAAGTGCGTGATTTTCTTGTCACGTAAATCGGTAACTGTTGCTTGCAAACCAATTGTGTTTTGACTACAAAGGTTGGAAACTTCAATCTTATTTATTCCTTCCGAATTATGATTCCATACTTCACCGATATTATTGTAGTTTCTATATAATGGAAATTGTCCGTTACCTGGTCCCCTTGCAACTTCTTCACTGAAAGGATTAAAAACTGACTCTGTAATTACCGTCGAAATTCCAGGTCCTGCAATTTGGGTACGGGTTACAGTGTCTATTGAATTATAATTATAAAATTTATTGGTAAGATCGATAGTTTGAGTAAAATTATTTTGATTTTTCACCCAATTGGTTTGGGTATTCCAAGTTCGGGCTATTTTTCCTGAAATTGTAAAAGTCTGTCCTGTTTGATACCCTTTTGGATCCTGCTTAATATTAATAAAACCACGGGTATCGACTAACTGACATTCCAATTTATCCTCGTGATCGGGTACTGGATGGTCAGGATAATGATTTATGGGATTGTTATACTGTACGACACTCACTTTGTTGCCATGAGCATCTATTCCCATATCACTGCAGGGTTTTTGGGTTACGCCTTTTTCATTTGTTCGATCTGGACCATAATGTCTGATGATAAAACCACGCGTGTCTCTAACCCAAAATTGATCTTGGGGATTATCACTTTGTTTCGCAGAAGAAAATTTCTCTCCAGTATTGGTATAAGAAAAAGTTTCAAAAATATTGGTAGTTTCATCCTGCATGACCAACTTATTTCCGTTCGGAACTAGAATCTGTCGCGTAACATTTTTTTTGCCTTTTTGCCACAGTAATCCCAATTGATTAAATATGCGATATTGCACAATATCTTTTGGAGAACTTTGTTTCGACGCGTAGTCAAGAAGTTTCTCAAATGTCCAATCAGGAGATAACCCGAAAAAATTATTATTATAAGTGTGCGTTTCAGTTCGCTCATTAAAAGAATTATATTTATAGATTTTAACGCGCCAAGCGTCAGGTGCATTCATAGCAGACCGAATATTTTCTGCTTGTGCGACCAGATTACCATTCGTATCGCGCCAATATAAAAAGGTGTGCCATTTCTCAGGATTATGCGAAATAAGCTGACTCTCTATAACAATGCTGCCAAAAGCATTAAACTCACGACGTCTACACGCAAAATAAAATCCTGCATCACCGCTAACGGGATCTGCATAAAATAATTTTCCTTTGAGAGAGAGAGGATCAATTCCTTGACGATGCTCGGTCAATAAACCACGCTGATTGAGAATATACATTTCACTGCGATCATCAGGATTCGGAGAAATGACCCCAATAATAACTTCTTCTGGCACACCAGTCGCGGTATAAGGAGTTAAATCCAAAGATTTGGGAATATCCGCATACCCAGTTTTAATAATGACTTCGCCAAATGCATTATAAATATATTCAATAATTCCTTTATCAGGATGCACTTCAAAACGCATACGCTCTAAAGAATCATAAATAGTGAAAGTCCATGCACCGGTCGGAGTCTGCTTCGCTACCACTAATCCTTTGGCGTTAATGATTGTTTGTAATCTCAATTCGATAATTTGTGTTGGTAAGCTTGTGTAGTTTGATGCTTTGTGAGGATCATCAATAGCTACATTTGGTACTCGAGTTAAAATGACCTGATTATTACAATCATATTCGAAAAGCATCTTTCGCGAAGCATCACCTTGATAATCTTTAATAATAACGGTGGAATTGTTATTGCCATCATAAGCATTGAATTTTTTTACACTACGATTAGTTACGACTGGATAAAGTTTTCCGTGAGTATCCCTTTTTATACTGGTGATAGGCGCCAAAGGAGAAATTTCAATGGCTAAACGATTTGCACCATCATATTGATAAAGCCACGTATTCCCATCTCGATCCTGATGCTCAGTCACACTTCCTAAACCATTGCGAATAAATTTTTCCACAATGTTTTTACTTGTCCCTTTCATATTCCAAGACGTGTGAATTTCTGCAACGCGACCTGCTCCATCCAAAATAAAATTTGTAATTCGGTTGTCGATGTCGTGCGATGGATCTAACGTATTTAATAATTTTATTAGATCGCTATAAATTTCAGGAATCCGAATTGGCGTGTTATATGCACATTGCTGAATTAAAACGCCAAAATAATTATGTTTAAATTGAGTGACACTTTGATTGACGACAATATAGTCCGGTTTATCCCAGACTGAATATACATTTGCTTTATATTGATCGACATTGTTATTTGTAATTTGAGCAATTTTCTTTTGTATTTCTGCAAAAGGTAATGTAAACCATGATGCAGGTTCTGGAATGGATTGCGAGTATTTAATCGTCTCAATAATACGACCCTTGCCATCAAAACGCTGCTCAGTAATAAATCCTAGGCTATCGACAATAAAACATTCTTGTTCTGCAGGATCGAGAATATAAAATGTTCGCCGATCATTTTTAGGATTGCCAATATTAGTTACCAGCTTTTTTAATTGATCATTAGTGAGGGTAGAAATTTGTGACGCATCTACTAATGCTGCATAAGCAATTTTCTGAGTAGGATGCGAGGCAGAGTTATATAGGGTTTGTACTAACAAACCATATCGTTTTTTTTGTCTGGCGTCATATTGTATTTTAACATCAAAACATTTTCTTTGGTTACCGTCGTAAAAAAAGTAGGACTGCGTATCATTATTTTTTTCAATCTGATTGGCTATTTGCATAAATTGCAATAACGAACAATCATCTGGTACTTTTTCGGGATCTAAGCGTGTACTAAAGACACGTTGGTAAATCAAATTTCCTACTGCATCATAACGCTTTTCTAATAACGCACCATCAGCTTTTAATTGAAAACGAACAAGGTGGTTAACATCATAAAAAATACGGGTTTTATTGTTATTAGCATCGATGCTAACAATTATTCTACCCGCTGCATCAAGTACATGCGTGGATTGTAGGGCCAATCCATTCGGATCAATAGTTTTACCAATCGAACGATTGAGTCCATCATGCTGAAATTCGATATTACTCAAATCAGGCTTAGTTGAATCTCCTTTTTTAGTTGTGATTTTTTTTCGCATGCCGTTGTAAATATATTCTTCGCAGAGTCTAATTTTACAAGGATTTTGCGGGGTGAGATCAGGACTCCAAGTATTAATTAATAAACTATTTTTATTCCATGCTTGCTCATAGACTACATCACCAAAAATAGGATCCCAATAAATGGTAGCCGTAATACGTTCTAAACCATCTAACGTAAACTTTTTAGAATAATTTTTGTCAGAATTAATAATTTCATAGATCACACTTTCAGCCGCATTCAATGTATATTGGGTCTGATTACCCACAGCATCTTGATAAAGTATTACTTTCCCAGCAGGATTAAATTGTCTGGCTTCTGTTACTCGATTAATTTCATCAACGATTTTACTAGTTTGACCATCGGGTGAATGCCACCATCGCATAGCAAATCCAGCAGCATTCGTCTTTTTTACCATCTCATTAAAAATATTTAACTGAATGATGTAATGCGTATTAGGTTCTGGTGGCGTGATGGTATGTTCGCTCGTTTCTTGATTATAATCGTGCTGAGTCGTTTGTATTAAACTATTTGTTTCATAGTGTATTCGGTTATGGGCATCCCATATTTTTATGGTCTTAGCAAGATCAGGACCGGTAATTTCAGCTAAATTACCTAACTCATCATATTCCGAAAGTGTAATTTGCCCCAATTCATCAGTGCTTTTTGAGATTTTAGCAAATACATTTTCATATTCTTTAGTCACGCTTGTAACTAATGCGCCATTTTGTTTTTTAATCTCAATTTCTTGGCCCAAAAGATTATGTGTAAAACTAACTTCAATTTCGGGATGGAGCGTAGTTAATGGGAAACGCTGAATTGTAATTTGACCGAATGCGTTGAATTCATTATGCGTCTCATAACCTTCGGGGTCAGTATAATCTGAATTTCTCCCTCCTAAATCAAATTCAAACTTCTCCTTCACGTCATGCTCAGAGCGATTCGCTATAATGAGACTAGCTGTCACGTCATCTAAAATAGGAGCATGCATTATGGAAGGAATAACACTTTTATCAAGCTTGTTGACGTGATGACGTACCAAAGTACGATCACCAAAATAATTATAGGTAAATTCAGTGACCGAACCTTCAAGATTAATAGTTAGAATTTTACGGCGTTCTGCATTATAAAAATATAATTCTCCCATCGATACCTGGGGCTTTGGTAGATTTTGGCCTAGATAAATAAGCAAACCGGATGACGCATAAATATTAATAATATTCCATTCATTCCATATTTTTGCGATTTGTGCTGCTTTTTCATCGGGCGGTAAGGTAGGATCCGCTTGAATCACAGCGATTTGCTGCATAGCAAAGCCATTGAGTTTTGATGTTGGCTCTTCCCATAAATTATATTGGCTTGCGCTTGCACGCGCTATGTCAGAGTTAACGAGTTTAGTCGGATCATCTTTTTGGCGTAAATCAAAAGAAGTCGATAATGTTAAACTACCCATCTCGTCAAACTCATTGGCATGGGCATTTTGATTACTTGAGGTTACTAAGATTTCTCGATCACAAGCATCATATTTTTTGCTAATAGCTAAATCTTCATTATGCTTTGCAGGTAAAGGCGGTTTAACTTTAGTATTCTGAAACCACGATTCGGTAACTAGATTATAGAATCGATATTGCGATTGCATTAATTGATTAGGAGTGTAACCTATTTGCGTGAGATACCCTGCTGCATCTACCTCATATTCGATTTTATTGAGTAAGGTATAATAAAAATAGTGGTGAGTATCTTTCGGAGCAGCATTAGGACGCATATCTGCAAAATTTTTCGAACGCTCCAATGCTAAGCATTTCGTTGCATAATGAATTTCTTCAATGATATAACCTGAACAGTTTCGCAGATATTCAACGACCCAGCCAGCGGGATCGATTTTCCCGATAATATTACCTTCCAAATCATAATAAGTAGAATGACACCGATCTTTACTTAAATCCAAAGGAAGCTGTATCGTTTGACCCTGCAATAATAAATTTAAATTATCCACTGAGAGCTCAGTAGCATACTCTATGGAGAGTATTTCGCGGTCAAATGCATCATATTGATATTCAGTAATGCTATTCACGCCATTAATTTGATAACGAATTTTCAGAGAAGGTGTGAAAAAAGTATAATGATGACGATCTTTTTCTGGATTTTTAACCGCATCAACAAGTTTTTGCACATTGTCATTTGTCATGTTTTGTAAAAATGCAGGAAGATCAATTTGAGCTGCATAGTTACAGACATGATGAGAGCGTACAATATTATTATAAAAATGTTGGGCTACTATCCCGGTGGGAGATACTGTATACGATGCACGGTCTTGCAAATCATATAATCTATAACTACTCAAATTATTCGTATCGGTAAGAACACACTCACGGCCTGCAATATCAAACTTACTTTCATTTTTACGAATTTGATTCAAGATGGCGAAATTACCGCTTTCGAGCAAAAAAGGTTGTCCCCTCAAATTAAAATGTGCACGCTCCTCGCGTTTATTTGCGTAGATAGTATGCGAAATATATTGAAAATCGTTAATATCATAAGTCGTTGTAGTTTTATTGTTTAATGGATCCTGAATGAAAATTTTCCGCTGCAATGCGTCAAAACTTTGTCTTGTATCCGCGAATATATCCCCTTCTGCATTAATATCAAAACGGACGGATTTCTTTAAACAATTCCCAAATGAATCCCATTGTGAGCGGATTAACAGCATAGTACTATCTGCAATCCCACTTCCATCTGCGTTTAAAGTGGCATATTGTTTTAACTCAGTCGCCAAACCATGGTTATCGTACTGATATTCACTTAAATTGGATTGCTGTACGTCAACCGCACTGACCCACTTATTTATGCTATCTAAATTTGGAACGCCGGATATTACAAAAGCTTCTAAATAAATCCGCTTCGTTGTTACTAAACCTTTTTCACCGTAATTAAGTTGCGTCAAAGCACCGAGGGGATGAATCACGAATTTTAATTGGGTATAAGCGTTTTCTAACGTAGTAATGTTGTCAGTGTATCCATGAAGATAGACATAATAAGTCGTTGCCGCCCCAGGAATTCCCTGATTCACAATTTCCGCAATTAGATAAGGTGTGAGCGTATTCTCTTCGTAAGTATAATTGATCGTTTGCCCGGAACGCTTTTGTTCTGAAATCAATAACCCAAAAACGGGATCATAATTCCAGGATTCTCCACTATTATCAGGATAGCTAATCGTTGCCAGTCGATTATTTAAGTACGTATATTTCGTATCTTCTGACACACACGGTAATGTTGTACTTTGGTAACGAGACACAGTGCTAATTCTATTTTGCTCATCTAAAATAAAATCTGTACTAGCGCCACCCTCAACTTGCAATCTTTTCTTATTATCGATCGTTTGAAAAAGATATTTAACGTCATAGTCAGTGATCTGAGAAAGTCTATTGCCAGGCTCATAAGATAATACTAAATCCGTATTATCGTCTTGTTTGATTTCAGAGACCAAAAATGAATTTTCTTTGTATTCATATTGAATCGTATAACTTTGTCCATCCAACCGATAGTCCATGGCAATTTTTGAATATTGCAAGCGATTCAATTTATCAAATAAGTATTGATGTATTAGCGTTTCATTATTTTGGACATCAATAAAATAAATATTTTCTGTGCGTGAAAAATCAGGCGCGATAACCCGACGAATTTCATAACGGCATCCGGAAGGACCGACCATGGATTGCAGTAAATTATTAACATACGTGAAAATCGTACGATTATTCTTATCATCTCGTTTTTCAATAAGAAGCCCATCCAGATTATAAAGCTCACTCATATGGGTTGCAGGGTCATACCACACCCAATTACCGTTAGAAGCGCTTTTAGTAATGTAGGGAGTACCATTGACTAATCCCGGAGCGCGATAACACAAAAAAGGTGTGGTTTGTTTTACATAAACTGTTTCGTGACCGTCTACTTCAATAAGCGTTAATGCATCATCTGTGGGCGCTGATTTAAAACGTTTGAGTGATAATCTCCAAGACTCCGCGGGATTTTCTGCTAAAGAATTATAAACATAACTTATTTGTATATGAGCATTAATTTCCACCCACTCATGGATATGATCTTGAATAACAAGATTGCCCGTACCCATATTGACAAATAGATTTATTTTTCCTTGGCCGTGACTTACCCCATTGATAGCATCGTTAATTTGTGCGAAAGATGGATAGCCCAAGCCTTCTCCAGAAACAATATTAAACGGATAGCTTTTCATAACGCTTACTCTTTCAATGGATAGAAAAATGATGACAAATTAAAATCAATATTTGGGAAACAAATTTCGAAATATCAAATATTTATACTCAAATTTATGACTTTATTCTCCAGTTTGGAAAACATCATACCGGAAAATCTCGATAAAATATTTTCGTACCTTAATGTAAATGTGCTTAAAAACAAGAAAAGTTTGCATTGGCATTAAGGTATAATTAACTAGCCCAATTTCAAGGTTTTTCCTCGTCTTGCTTTTTTCAATTTTTATAAGCGCCCAAATCATCACCGCACGAAATTAATCGGCAAATGCCAAAATATACTTAAATATTCGTTATTTTTCATGAAAAAATGTAATTTTTTTATCTGATTTCATTTTTTTTTAATATCTCCATGCTAAATTAGCTGCCTATTATTCAAAAAAGAAAAAGGTGATGTATATGAGACGTGATGAAGCTTCTATGGCAAGTCAATATCTAGAAAAATTACGTGATTTGGAAACTAACGCATTACTTCAAAATAAATCTATCCTCATTGCAGAGTTTCGAACTGCAATCGATCTTTATCATTTCAAGGAACAAATTTTTTTCTCTAATCCAGAAAACTACAATAAAAATATTTTTCACTATTTAACTTGGGCACCAGCGGGTCAGGAATTATCGACATTTTTTCATGAATTGAATCAACTCAATCAAAATATTTCCCCTAATCCATTATGGGAAAAAATGTCATTGGATTCATATCATATATCTCCTATGCAATACGCCTTTATAAAAGGAAACTTACAATATGCACGTTTGATATTTGACTTTCAATGCGATAAATCGCCAGTCGAAGCTATCTCAAAATTACATGATGTTTCTACAACTTTATTGCAAATGTTAGCGAACAGTAACTATTCGCATGTGGAACCTCACCGCCGATTTCTTGAATATGCCTTCAAACGTATAGAAGATGTGATTCGTTTAAAAGAAAATAATGTGGAATCGCAAAATGGTCCAGTCACAAAACCTGTGCATGAGAAAACAATTCATGCACAAGCTGAAACAATTCAAAATGAGGCACAAAGATTAGAAAAAGAATTATTGACGGTAAAACGTGAATTAGAATGCGCGAATGATAAACTGCTTACTAGCGGACTGATTAAAGCCTGCGAGCTGTATCAGCGAGTTACTCAAGCTAGAGAGGACGATAGGGCTTCCATCGCTCAACTACATCAATCTTTATCATCTACGGCTGCAGAAGTTCGCGTACTAAATGATGTAAATCTTGAAAAAGATCAGCAAATTTCTACGCTTACGGCAGAAGTGAAGCGAGCACATTCGGAAATAGCAGAGTTAAAACTTCAATTATCGAAAGCGAACCCGCCAGTAACAAATATAATTAATTTAAATTCAACTTTGAAACAACCCCTTCGTATTAATCCCGAAAATAGGCCTATTCCTTTATGTGCCAAACATGCAACGATAACTCAAGGAAATCAGAACACCACAGGTCCCCGAAATATTTTACCGAATTCGCTTGCACTTTTTCGTCCAAACAAACGTACAGCGATCGAGGAGCTTCAATCTCTGAATAAATGTCCGCGTCCCGCGTAATTAGATAACCAGACCTATCATGAAAACCATGATAGGTCTGGTGAGCTTGCGCAGTCGCACGTAGTCTCTCTAATTCGGTTTTCACTATGCCTACTAATTCGAGCAGGAAAATCTGTTAGGTTATTATCAAACTGAATGAAAAATTTCGGTGTTTATATATGAATACTTTTTTAGGATTTAAAGAACTTTTACAAAATAAAATTAATTTATAAATATTAATTTTATTAAAGAACTAGATAATTTTATATTTGTGAGCGGAGCCAACTAGAAAATACATGATGTTTGTTGGTTTTTTCCTTGGGATAAACTAAATAATACGCGTTAGGCGCTGGAATGGATAAAGGCCATGGCGTAATTAAACTCCCACTCTGCATTTCCGTTTTGATTAATGATTCATTACCCATAGCTACACCAACGCCATTTATTGCAGCTTCTAAAGCTTGATCTAAGGTTTGAAATTGCAGGACTGAAAAATTCTTTAATGGCGGCAGGCTCGCCGCTTTTAACCATGTAGGCCAATCTTCTTTTCGACCTATTATCGGGACATTTAGCAATTTAAATGTCTCAAGCTTTGCTTTATCATCGGTGATTAATTGTGGCGAACAAACTGGAATTATTTTGTCACGAAATAAAAATTCTACAGATTCTTCAGGCCACCACGCCTCATCACCCAAATAAATTGCCGCATCAATTTCTTCATTTGAAAAATCTACTGTTTTACTCGGTGTCGAGATGCGTAATTCAAAATCAGGGTATGCTTTTTGAAATTGCGCGAGACGCGGTATCAGCCAACGTATAGCAAAGGCAGTGAGCATATTGACCGTGATGACATATGAATTAATCGTCGTAGCACGAAATTCGGCAGTAGCCTGGCTAATATCATCGAATGCGAGCTTGATTTTTAAGGCATAACGTTCACCTGCAGGTGTGAGCTCAATCCGGTTGCGTTTTCGAACTAAAAGTTGAACGCCCAGATCATCTTCAAGGATCTTGAGCTGCTGACTCACAGCGGACTGCGTGACACAAAGCTTTTTAGCCGCATAAGTCACATTTTTCGTTTCAGCTACAACGGAAAATGCTAATAATGCCTTTAGAGGGGGAAATGATCGCATACCCAAATCTCAACTATTAGAATTTCTAATGATTATAGTAGGATTTTTAATTTTTATCTTGGGCTAAAAGTAGTTAAAGTATCTAAAAGTAAATTTAAGGTATGAAATTATGAGGACTGTAATAGATTGCGCTGTTCCCATGCCATTGGAACCACTGGAAAAACTGATTGCTGAGCTCGCTTTAGAAGACCGGTTTAAAAATAAAATTAACATAATGGGAGCTGATCCTATTCTCCAATCCCCACATCGTTTAGGGGAAGCCGTGAGTTACGCTATGTCGTTATATGCAGTCGCAGCGGCATCTATCTGGAAACATCGCACAAATCAGGATAATACAATTAATTTAAATATTCATGACGCGATTCATTATTTACATACCCCGCATTTTATTTGGCAGTCTGGATATAAAATTGCACTGGGAGCTGAAGGCGTTTCAACGAATGGCTTATTTCAATGTAAAGATGGTCGTTATATTGTAATTATGTCAGGCCCTCCGTATAAAAAATTAGAAACAGGATATTTAAATTTATTTAATTGTTCGAATAATACTGAAGCCCTCGCAAAAGCTATTGCTGGATGGAATTCATTTGAATTAGAAACCACTTTAGCAAATTTAGGATTAACGGGTACGATCGTCAATACAAAACAAGAATGGCGCACTCACCCACAAGGAAAAGCAATTGCGTATACCCCGGTGATTGAAATTGAAAAAATTGCAGAAGGTGAGCCACAAGGGTTTTCTTCAAATCCACAGGGACCGTTAAGTGGGATTAACGTTTTAGATTTTACGCACGTATTAGCAGGTCCTCGAAGCACGCAAACATTGGCAGAGTTCGGAGCGAATGTACTTCATATTACTTCTCCGTTACATCCTGATACTCTAGCACAAAATTTTGCAACTAATCATGGGAAAAAATCGGTATATTTAGATTTAACCCAAGAAAATGATCTGCAACGGTTACACCAATTAATTTCAGAAGCTGATATTTTTGCTAATTCTTATCGTCCTTTGGTTATGGATAAATTTTCTATTACACCAGCAGATGCCGTAAAATTGAATCAAAAAGGTATTATCTATTTATCTGTCAATGCTTATGGACATCAGGGACCTTGGAAAAATAGACCTGGATTCGATCATAACGCTCAAGTTGCATCTGGTTTTTCGGCAACAGAAGGCGGCAGCGGAAAACCTAAATTTTCTCCCGTTTTTTATTTAACAGATTTGCTCACAGGCTATTTTGCGACAGCAGGTATGATGACAGCACTATTAAGACGTGCTAAAGAAGGCGGAAGTTATCATGTTAAAGTTTCTTTGGTAAAAAGTGCGATGTGGGTGCAAGATCTTGGTTATATTAATCCAGTTGATTATATGCAGCAGCCAACAACAGATATTTACCCAACTACTTTAACTTCCACATTTACGCCCTATGGAGAACTGACTTTTTTGGCACCCGCAATTCATTTTTCTAATATGCCGAAAATTGAAATGTTACCCGTTCACCCTTTTGGTGCGCATCCGGCTAAATGGTAATATAGGTAAGTTGAAGAATTTTTACATATTTTCTGACTCATCATTATCACTGTGTAATTTTGGATGTTTAAGATTTTTTAATTCATCTAAATTATTTTAGTGCTATTATATTGGCCTGAGTAACATCCCAAAAAGTGGCACTGCGATGAAATATGAAAGTTATCTTACTAAACAATTAAGCACGAAAATTCCCCCGCATGAAATAGAAATTCTCCTTACGCAAGTATTCGAGTATATGCCTGATTCATTTTCTTTACGTGGATATAATTATCAAAAAAATCAAATTAAAATATTGCGGACACCTCCTTTTGAGGGCTGTTTAATCTTATATGGTGAAACTAAGATTATAATATTGTTAGGACAAATTAATAATAATGAAAATTATGATCTTACTTCGTGGTTGACAGAAGTCAATTGCCACCTGTCTTGAAATTAAAAGGTAATAATCTGGAATAATCTTCGTCAGTAGTACATTCCGTTATTTTTCCAGTACAGTTTTGAGATAGATATAGGTCTCGATTTGATGGTAAATGTATTTTTTAATTACTATAAATATGCGCAAACAATTACTATTTTAATGTTTTCTTCATATTTTGCAGAAATAAATCAATATTTTATATCTCATTAATGAGTTAATTTTTGTTATTTAAAATTAAGCAAGCTAAAATTACCTCAAATTTATCACACTTTGCCAGAAGTTTTAGTTAAACTATCGTTAATATATCTCATGGTGTGAAAATGGGGCTTTTGTTCAACCTTTATAAGTTTCCATTCAAATATAATGGACAGGGAATAGTATAACAGGAGTTAATTAATTGCTCGCAGAATTTTCATAACGAATCTTGGAATTCCATAAAAATTATTTTTAGAAATAATAATTTGATTTATTTAATAATATATTTATTAAATTTCTATATTTTTAGTGAGGATTATTTGCATGCGACCAGAATTAGAATTTTACAATAAAGCGGATCGCTACTTTACAGTAGAAAAAGATTATAAGACAGCTCTTTTATTTTATAAAAAAGCAATTGAAATTAATCCATTCAATGCAGACTATTTCGAGCTAGTTGGAAACTGTTATACATTTCTTGCAAATTCATTTGGTGTAATTCCGTATTATAAGTGGGCACTTCTCGTAGATTCAAATCGCCTACATCTAAAACCGCGAATTGCTGAATGGGATAGTGGACCGAATGCACCGCGCACTCTTCATTCTGAATTGCTTTCTTACAATCTAAGAGATCTACGGGATAATTTGAAGGTTCCTAACCCTGCCATTTTTGGAAAAAGTACTTACAATAACATTACCAGCTCTTATTCGTTTATAACTTCTTATTATTTTGAACTGGATTGTTATGCGGAGTGCATCAAGTACCATCAAGAATGGGAAACATGGCGGAAAAAAATAAATTTCGCGGCACTATGTAAGAGAGTAGGACTAGACTGTGAAGTGTTAGAGTCTTACAATATTGAGCGAGCAATTGCATATAGTAGACTTAAAGACTTTTCGCAAGCCGAATTTTATTTTAATTCAGTACTTCAGCATGTAGTAACATCGGATAATAAGTTAAAATATCCCGTTGCTCTTCCAGGCTTTAAAGAAACTTTTTCTATTCAAAACCGCATATACTTGGGATTTTATGAACGTGGCCTTCTCCGTCAGACGTTGGGGAAAAGCGAGGAAGCAGCGGATGATTTTAAAAAAGCAATAGAATTTGGAAAAGGGTATCTTCCTGAAGAAAGCGATCTACGTTGTCATCCTGGCCCTCATCTAAGGCTTCGTGAAGAACAAGCTAAAATTCAGAATAAAGCAAAAGAGGCGCAGAATATTCTAATTCAAGCAAAAAATTGTTTTGCAAAAGCAGAATATAAAGAATGTATACGGATATGTGAAAAAGCTCAAACAATTTCGTCTGATCATGATGAGATTCATTTATACATAGCCCTTTCTCATTTTAAGCTAGGTAATTTTGCTAGTACGTTAGACAATATAAATAAAATATCAGCTTCCCTAGCATTTTTCCCAAGTCACATTAAAAATAAAATTGATACTATTCGCAATTTGACTAAACGAATCAGTCAACAAAATGAAAAGCGGAACATAGCACATACTGAATATCAAAACTGGCTAATTACTGTAAATAATACGCTGGCTGAAAATGTGATCACTCTTGCTGTAACAGGCAATCTTCGTTACAAACATCTCATGGATCCTATTTGTATAGGAGGAAAATTAAAAACTGCTACTGAACAAAAAATTCAACAAGTATTAAAAGAGTGTCTTAGAGGATATCGTATACCTCAAAATTTTTCTCCCGAAGATCATGAGGTTTTAATTTTAGAAGTAGCGAAAGCGCTGCAACAGTTTATGATTAAACCGAAGTCGAAATCAGGCAAAAATAGTCCTCGCATTGATTTCTCCGTACAAAACAAAGCTATTGTAAGTGACTACAGTTTTAGAAGGGCCATCAATCTTGCAATTGATAAAGCGCGTAAAGCTATTGATTGCACCATAACAAAAAGAAGCAATATTCCGACTACACTATTAGATTATGATAAAAAGCTGAAAGAGTTGGAACTTGATTATAAAAGAGGCCTTGAGGATTTAGCCGCTGCCGTATTTGCCAGTTTAGGCGTCCATGTTCCTACTATTCAGCAACCAAGCACAACTTTAAAATCAGAAAAAAATTCAGATTGTATAGATCAAGCAGAAACCTTCCTTTCGATGAAAAAATATGTTGAAGCTATTACTGAGTTTGAAAAAGCGATCAATCTTAATCTTAAAACATATCCAGTTTATAGGGGATTAGCAACCGCTTATATGAGCGTATCGAATTATAAATCGGCTATTACATATTACCTTCTCGCTATTGAGTTAAAACCTGATGTAGCCAACTATTTGAGTTTAGCTCAAGCTTATCGAATGTCAGCTAATTGGGACGGTGTAATTTCCGCTTATCAAAAAATACTAATTTTAAATCCAAGTTACGAACATGCTTTTTATCATATAGGAGAAGCACATAGTGCATTAGCTCGTTACTCAGAAGCTCTCACATTTTTTCATAAAGCAATTGAAAGAAATCCAAATTCGGCAGAAAGTTATTTAGGTCGGGCTATAGCTTTACGTAAGACAGGTGATATAGCTGCTGCCATACGAAATTGTGAATTAGCAATCAGACATAAACCGAATGGTTATCCCCGTGCCATTCAATTACTCCAAGAACTTAAAACCAATTCCGCTCCCGAGAAAAGTCCTCCAATCTCTCCACCTCAAAAAGAACTTTCGTCATCTCCATCTCAGAATGCTAATGAAGAAAATCAACAAAAAATTGAAGCAATAAGAAAAGATATAATCAATCCTGATAAGCAAGACATATTAAAACAAAAATTAGAAAAACTAAAACAAACACAGGATTTGGATTCAGAAGATTTATCCAATCTCGATGATCTTTATCAGGAACTCGAAAGCTTGGCTACAGAATTACGAAATGCAGATTATTATGTAGCTCGAGCCGATTTTTATGTTTATGCTGCCCAAAAGGTAAATGATCAAGATCAATCTACCGAGCTTTATAATAAGGCATTAATTAATTACGGGTTAGCTATTAAAATAAAGCCTTTATATAAAGGCATCGCAGAACGCAAACAAAAATGCCTTGATTTATTAATAAAACTGAATCAGGCCCCACAAAAAACTTTTACCCATACTAATATGACTCTTTTCACGCAAAAAAATCTCCCCACCTCACGAGCAGATTTATCACCTGATATGCAAAAAGAACTTGATCGAATTAAAGAGGAAATACGTAAACAAAAATTAGAGACGCGTAATCAAGCTCCTCAAATTTAAATTCACCGGAGCAGCGAGGGAGAAATCATCGTGATATCTGCAATAAAAATGCAAATAACTCAGGCTAGAATTTATTATTTGCAAACACAAATGACTTTGAAGCAAAGTGAATATAATGCTGTATTTGCCCAAAAACAAGAGCGCGAAGATCAATTAAATAACGAAGAAACAACATTAAATGACTTTGAATCAAAAAGAAGATTAAAAGAGCAAGAGTGCAATGATATTCAGCAATCTATTAAAGCCCATGAAGCAAAACAGAATTCCTTACAGGATCAGCTGGAAAAGATTTTTCAACAATCGAAAACGCTTCTTCTGAAGAAGAATGCTTTAGAAGAAAAACTTTCTTCTCTACATATGAGAAGAGATGACCCAAGTCTCAAAATCTCCAGCTTGAAACTTAGCCTCTTAGAACACCAAGCCATATTAAAACAACCAGAACCGGAACAAAAGTATGTGCTGGATGGAGAATATTGCATAAATAATATTTACCACTGTAAAAATCACCCTCCCAGAAAAGTATTAACTAATGGGGAAGAAATTGCAAAATACCATCGAGCTAGAACCTATGCTCAAGAATGGATACAGAGAATTACGGAAGAAATCATTAAAATTGAAAATGAATCTGCACCATTGAAATATGAAAGTGAAAATTTAACTTCTAGATTAGAAATAACAAATAATGAATATGAAAAAATGCTCACACTGATGAATTCCATTCAAGAGCAAATGCAACAAAATACACAAGAAATAGAACTCTTTAAACTCACCTACGAATATTTATTACAAGAGAAGAGCGACCTTAATTTTAAGATTACTCAAGCCCAACAAACCATATCAGAAATTAAGCCAGAAATGATTGCTTTGGAAACAAAGCTAATGAATGTAGAGTCGGAATTAGAAACCTTAAGACAAGAATTAGAGCAAGAGCAATCTAGTCAAGCTAGCCAAAAACAAATAATGCTAGAGGAAATGGCAGATGAGGAGATTAGAAGTGAGGAAAATTCTTATTTTTCTAAAGACCAATCAGAACCTACAGATTTTAATTTGCTTGCAAGGTTAAGAGAGATGGCGATGAGAGAAATTGAAGAGGAAGAGCATGCAAAAGAGGAAAATCAATCATTAAAAACAGATTTTTCTAAGTTTGGGGATAATGTAATGGATAAACTCATTGATTCAGCTAAAGAGGCAGAACTTATCTCCGACCAAGCTAGAAAGAACTTAAAAAATATAAAAAGTTTTCTCAACCACAAAGTCGAAGATGCGAAGCAAGATTTGGAAAAAGCACAACACGAAATTTTAAAAAATAGCTTCTGATTTTTTAAAAATTGAGCTTATAAGAAGAAAAAAACTACGGTGAGTTGTTAAATTTAATTTTATATTTTAATTCCTCGTCATATTTTTCACTGGCTCGCACCACGGATTAAAATAGGTTGATAGTATGCTGTCGCACTATTCAGCGGACTTTTGGAGTGAAGTTCACTACGACCATTTACGTTTTACCACCTTCCGCCTCTTCTACGACTGATCTTAAACCTCCAGATCAAATGATCAATCAATGCTATCTGATGAATGCTGAAATGAATGAACATCTGGGATATGAGGAGTATTCTGCAAAGTGAAAGAATTCAGGCAAAAGCCGAAATGGTTATTCATCAAAAAAATTAAAAGGTAATTTTGAAGAAGTCGATATTGCTACACCACATAATTGTAATAGCATTTTTGAGTCTCAGTTCATTCGTCAGGGCTAAACCAGAATAGCTGATTTTGATCGGGAAAAATAAAAATTTAACTTTGACCACGTGGAGTTAATAAAAGTATGTTGGCATATGTAATCAAATGTTACTGGTAAATGTACTGCTATTTATGCTAAAAGAACAAGATGCACTCAAACATTTTATTTGGTAATAGTATAAACTCAGAGGTTGAAAAGATTCCTCACTGTATTCATTTTATCTGGGCTGGTGGATCAAAACTCATGCCTAGCCCAAGTAGATCTTCGGTTATAGCCTGGGCAACTGAAAATCCAACTTTAACGGTATATGTGTGGATTGATTTATTAACTACGCCTGTGAATTTATTAAAAAATTATTATAAATCAAGTCTCGAACCTAACTTTCTAGCCAATGACAACATTCAATTACGCGATATAACTACTGCTCAAGTCCTCAATTATAATAATCTGGAACAATGGGACAGCTGTGTATCTTTAGCTCGTCAAACTTTTGTTTCAAATGAGTCTGTACTTGCCAGCCCTTTCGTTCGTTATGAAATTGATCGCTTAAGATCAAATTATGGGAGTTCTAGTGATTGCTTGCGATATCGTATTTTGTATACTTTTGGTGGAGGCTATTTTGATAGCGATATAAATCCGGGAGATATTGCGCTAACAACCTTAATTAATAGAATAAATGCTGAAAAAAACCTTCAAGAAATTTTACTTGTCGGGGTAAATTCACAAAATGAAAATATGCCTGGTAACGATGCCTTTCTCTGTTCTCCCCATCATCCTTTTATGCACGAAGCATTTATTGAAGCTGAAAGCCGTTATTGTGTTACGCATCCTCTATATCATCGGTTATTAACCTCTTCTCCTGATGAAGTAGGTTTTTCTTTTGATAATATCAAGCGTCCTTGTTTTGCACTCGAGAGTTTCGCTTTTTACGACGTATTTTATAATATCGAAGAGGAAACTTTGTTGAAAACAGGACCTCTATTAATTCATGAACTTTTAAAAAAACAGGGCATAATGGATAAGTGTCTCAAATTGAATGATAACAATATGTTACCAGCTCAATATTATAAGCCCTTTGAAATAAACACACGCTTTTGGATACAATCGAATATCCGTCGGTTAAATAATTATGAACTAGCACTCAATATAATTACTGAAACTCTCCAATTTGAAATAAATACACTAAAATTTTTGCGCTTCACCGATCATGTAGAAAATATCTATGAATCTTTGGGCCGTCAATATTCAAAACCAATGATTGCCAATTCAATAATGGATCTTTTACAAGAAGGGAATATAAATAAAAATAATATACTGTATGTGCAATGTGATCTTAATTACCCTATGTTTCTTCAATATTGCGCCTCTCTACCTAATTTAAATTTCGATATTGCCGAGGTTAAGGCTATAGGAGATCATATTATTCCGCTTCTAAGTAGAAGAATCGGTTCTCTTGAGGTGGAGGAAAGTGATTTTGTATCATACGAAGAACTTAGATTTAAGGGTGTACAAGAGTTTTTAACTCGTTTCTCAGGGATGCTATTGGGATATTGCCAAATAGCTCAAAAACGCCAGGAGCCATTACCAAATGATTTCTTTATTGAGCTGCATACTTTGCTAAAGAATTTTAGCCTTTGCTATGCTTTTGAAGAACAAACAGTTACTGACTTATTGAGTCCTTTAGATAGACAGGCATTACAAAATTGCTTGATCTCTCTAAATGATTTTCTACCCGTAAGAAACATTTCCCGAAATTGCCCTACCTGTACTCTTAGTTAAAATCGTTGTACTATTAATAAAATTAGATCGTATTCAGGAAATATTTATGCCCATGATGCCCGTGATTCAGTCTTCTTTAAGTAATGAAGATTTAATTGACATGATAAAAACGAATTCTACACCAGAAATATCTTTCTCGAATAGTGGTCTAGGGTTAGAAGGTCAGTCTATTCAAAGTTTAGTGAGTCTATTGAATTCTAATTCCCATATCACTACTCTTTTACTACTTCAAAATAATATTCAAGATGCAACCGCTAAAATCCTAGCGCAACTTCAACATATCTCTTCTCTAAATTTAAGTAATAATGACATTACTATTAAAGGGGCAATCGAGCTTTGTAAAAATTCTTCTTTACAAAAAATTGATTTGTCGAAAAATAACTTCACTCAAGGTAATGATAAAGACTTAATTGAAGCAATTCGACAAAATTTAAAATTAAAGCAGCTTAATTTAAGTAGCTGTGGTTTAAAAGAAGAAACCATTAAAAATATTAGTGAAATTTTAAGAAAACGAAAGCCAGAATTATCCGCTGCAGTGGGATTCTTTAATTCTAAAAAATTTCAGACAACAACAACCATATCAGCAAGTAAGAATTATTGTAATTTTATGTAATTTCCTTATTTTACGCCCAGTTCCTATGCCGTTTAATTTAAACAGGTAATAGTTGAGCGCTTACAAATAATCTTAAATGGTTAATCTTTTAATTTCGTTGATTTGGATCTTCCTCTCTTCGGCCGTGCTATTTAAGCGCTTTTCTTTATACCGTGCACGGATGACAAGTGAAGAAGATAATTTAAGCTTCACGCCCATAACAACTAACTCGTAATTAGCTTTACAGTTTCAAAAAATGTGGGTAATTGATCGCTTACCAAATATCAATTGGTATATATAATTAATTTAAATTTTGGTATGCGATCAACCGTCACCTGTCTTGAGATTAAACGGCAACAATTTTAAGTAATCATCGTCGGTGCTACATTCCGTTATTCTTTCCAACACGGTTTTGAGGTAGGTATAGGGTTCAACTTGATGGTATTTGCAAGTCTCGATTAAACTAAAAATCACAGCAGAAGATTCAGCGCCATGTGTTGTGTCAGCGAAGAGCCAGATGATATGATCTTTTTATATTCCAGCAATTATTTATTTAATATATGAAATATAAAAATATGACCAGACTGTGGGTCTTGTTTAAGCGTCTCAGCCACAAGTACTGCTAATCCATCCACGGCCTTTCTCATATCAACAAATTCGAGTGCCAAATAAATTTGGGCTCCTTCTGCAGGAGAAATCATGGTTGCTCTCGCAATATATTTAAAATTAAAGTGAGAATCGCTTTGCATGGCGGAATGTGTAATTTAATTTGTCCTGGCAACTCAATTAAAACTTCTGAGCTTATTTCCGAAGATAATACTGGCGAGGTTAATTTGACAGCCGCAAACTCAACAGGCTTTTTGTAAACTCGCTTCTTTAAAATTTTGGATCGTTGATAGGTAAAATGCGTATGATTAATTTCTCTTTGCTTGCAAAAATTTACCTGTGACAATCCACTGGATTCCCATTCTTCATTTAATTGGCCCCAATTGAGTGTCGTATTTATTATTTCTGACATTTGCTTCCCCTGCTTTATTTATGCAGAAGATTATCTCGGAATTCTTGAACCGATTTCCAGATGGGTTTTATTGAGCGCTCACAAAACAAACGATGTAACCTTTTCTGCTGATGCATTAGATAATGCTTTTCGAGCTAAATCTATACCACGTAGAATCTTTTCGAATTTATTAAACATAGAAAACACAATCGGTTTTGGAGGCATACTTTGGGAAAAACAGAACCTTATTACTTTACCAAAGAAACTTAAATATAGTTTTCTTGACTTCCAAAATGTATTTTCATTTCCATTTTTTATATATTTCCAAACTTGCTCTAAAATCGTCATGATTAGTTGGAATATCAATAATATTACCTTGTTCATCGGTCATAAATCGATAAACCCTTAAAACCATCATATAATTCCGCGCCTCCCATGTCCCCACAATCGTTAATTCCTCACCTTTCGAAAATAATTTTTTATAATCATGTTCTGTATTCAAATGATTAACTACATCACTTTCTCTCCACTTTGATTTTTTTATCACATTTATTTTTCTCATCAATATCTTAATCACTTCCTTTTCTGGCAAAGGTTTTTCACCAAAAATTATCATAATATCTCCGAGAATGAGATCATCGAAAGAAGCAGTAAAATCATAACAGTCAGGTAAGATAAATCCATACAGCGGGTCAGAAAACTTAAAAGTAAAATTATCTTCATATTCCAATGTCCCTTCACCCTTAAGATAGTATGGTGGATCTTTAAAAAACTTCACATTAGATTTCTTGATCATTTCCCGATAAGGCATGTTAAAAGTAGCAATTATGGATGCATTATCCCTCCTAGTAGAGTAGCTCGAGTTTTTCACTTTTTTACTGGGGATATAAAATAAGAAAAACAGCACTAAAAAAATTATGAATACAACAATCAACCACGAGATTTTATTTAATTTTGGTGTCATGACTAAGCCTATAAATTGTTTCTAAGATTGTATAAATGCAAATATTGTTGTTCGTTATTCAATAATTTTGCATTAAACAACACAGATGAACCTAAAACAAAACTTGACTGATGCTTACCAATTATATCATCGCGACTGCTTTGCACTTCTTCGTAACCATTCGGTTTTAGGTAGTTTTGTCCTAACCGATTTATGGCGTGTTCAACAAACTGTAATCGATCATTTAATTTGGTTATATTTAAATTTCCCAATGAAACAATATTATGCCCAATGATCAAATCTGGTGATGGCCCGAATGCCTTAGCTAACATAGGATGATGAGTCAGTTCATAACCGACCGAATGTGGAAAGAATGAATATTTTTTATCATACATTGGTTGCAAAAGATCTTTTTGTTCATGCTTAACAAGTTTAAAGGTCGCGTTTTGAAATAACATATATTGACTTTGATCACTCAATAAACGTCGCAACACTCTTGGATCGGTGTAGTTAAAACCAAGTTGTTTTGCGATCATCTGCCCTCTAACTTCCAAATTATGCTCTAATCGGTAACCTTCTACATTTGAAGCATAAATATTGTGATTATATTTTGCAATTGTTTCAAGACCTTTAATGCCTAGATCTTTATAGATTTCATATGTTGGCACCATGTCCCTGAAAACACGTTGATTTCCCCAAGAAAGGCCTTTATATATCACCTTCGTAAAATAGATAGTGGAACTAGACAAAGAAGTATTTCCAATAACTTCTCCTACTTTCTCTGACGCTAACGATGCTAACGCGAACCAAGCAGCATAAGGATCGTTTTTCGCGATAGTAGCATAAACTTCTGTAATAACATGATTTCTTGCAATTCCACTGTTACCGGTAACTTTTAAAAAATTCTCTGCCCCCTTAAAATAAAGATCTCCGAAGGCTTGGTAAAATCCAGAGACATTACTAGAATGCGCCATTACTGTTTCATATTCTTTAACCGTTATTTTTTGCTTCTGAAGCAAAAATCTTAATTGCTCTTTGCCTTGAAAGATGTCATTACGAATAACTTTATTTACAGGAGATTGTGCAAAAAGACCTGAACTATATCTACCAGATTTTGGCGAGCTTAAGGAATGTAGTATTTGATTTGGTTTATTTTGATTTGTACTCATCGCCGGTTTATTCGACGAACTTCTTACACTTTGATGCAAATCCCATTCATCATTTAATTCCGAACCTCCTGTTGCTTTTAATTCATGAGTATAAGTATTTTCGTGATCTTCACTCGTCCCCTGCCCTCGCGCCACTGATTTAAGATAATCTTTTTGTATTTGCGCTTGCGGTCCTGTTGTACGATTATTTTTATCATTTATTCCAGTTTGTTTTTGTGCTTGTAAAACAGATTTTTTTGCAGGGGAAGTTGCCACCTGCTGAATTAGTCCACTTAAATCACTTCCAATTTCTTGCCCAACCATATTGGCTGCAATCATTTTTACATCGATAGGCGCACCGGTAATGACGTCTCCAATTATCTGTTGTGCACCCGATATAAATAAATTTTCTATTCTTCCTACAAACGGATTACTGCTTTGTGGTAAATGTATTGCTGAATCAATGACTGATGTTTCAATTGCAGTCACAACTTGCTTCAAATCTAATTGTTTTCTTTGTCCCAATGCCATTTCTGTCAATTGTCGCGAAATGACTTTTGATGAAGAAATAGAAGCGTTTGCGATAATCTCATCGAAAAGATCTAGCGGGCCTAGCGAATTCATTAAATTTTTCATTCCAACATCTAATCCTGCTTCAACTACATTTACCCATGAAAATTGGCTCAATAATCCAATCTGTACCGCAACTTCCTGCATAGCGGCATCTGCGCCTGCAGCCATCAACATTCCAACCAATGGATTACCCATCATCATGCCTATAGCCTCTGCAACCATATCAATCACGATACTAGTAATTACCTGCACACAGCTTTGGTGCGGTTGAGAATGATCTAAATGTGGCGATAAACTCCCTAGCAATGTGCTCATGATTTTTTGGTAGGGAATGTTATCGTAAGCACTTTTACTATGCATTTGCACTTGCGGAATTGATAGATGTTCCCCAGGCTTACAGCGCGCAGTAATTGGTAATCCGTTCGCAGCAGCAATTTGAGCCGCATAACGCGAACTTCCAAATCGTGATTGCGAAATCTCAGCTAAACTCATATCGGTTTGTCCCGGATTTAAATTACTGGGCACTACAAATGATTGCGGGCTATTCGAAGGAAAAGTACTCATCGCCGATGGAATATAATTTTTAAATCCTTGCTCCGGATTATCACCGCCAAAAAATGATTTATATTCATCGAAAGTAACGGGTGTCGGGTAATCAATCATATTTTCCACGGGAGAAAGAATTTGAAATTTCATTGCTTGACCAGCACGTTCTGAACCAAATCTTTCGTTTGCGGCTTTCGCCGAAGTTGCTGCTGTTCCACCTCCCTTTATGTGGTCAGGATATTTATGCAATAAATTATTGTAGCCCCGATCACGTGGATCATCACATAAAGTATAACTCGCAAAATAATTCTCATTTGGATCCATAAAGGCTAATTCAGTTATTTGACCATAAGCGGGATGGTCTGTTGAAGTTGTAATATGTTGTTTGCGAACAATAGCACCTGAATCTGTTAATACATTCATGGTTATTTTTTCTAATTCGTCCACTAAATTATTACTGATTTTTCCGCAAGGATGTCGATTTGCATCATAAAAGAATTGTGCGGGCTGTAATTGTTTTTCAGTTCCATCAGGAAGATGTGTTGTTGCACGCACTTGCCAAATTTGTGGTATTTCAAAATAATAATTATCATTATCAAAAGTTGTTCTTGAATCATCTGCTAAATAGACAAAACGTCGGTTATATTGCCCAAAACGATCGCGAGTAGAATATACAGTTTTTTCTAGGAATAATTGACTGTTAGCACGATTCATCTCCATTACTTGCGAATTACCATCATAACTGTAAGTTTCTGTGAATGGCGCAATTTTATTATTTTCTTTATAAGTATATAGAGCATCATTAGAATAATATTCGCGGACTGTGAGTGGAACAGAATCATTAGTAGTATGCAAACATCCATCACCATAATAATCAAAACGTACAGAAAAAATTCCTTCGTCAGTCTGTTTTCTTTCCCATTCAACAAAATTACAAGTTTGATAAGTCATACTTGATTCATATTGAAAATCAGTACCTTGATTAGGGGCAAGAGAAATACTTCCATTTTTCAATATACCTTGATCTACAGATACAAGGTTAGTTAAATAAAATGATGAGTAGAGTGTCCCAGAACAATCATCAGGTCCTGATTTAAATTGATAACTCTGATAACGAATATTGCCAACTGCGTCAAATCCCGTTTGCACATTTGCATTGGTGTCATGAGTCGTTTCTTGCCAACCCCGAGGATTAAAACTACAACCCATGTTACGTCTACTTCCATCACTAAATTGAATACCAGAAAAATTACGTCGTTTTAATAAATCATAGCCGTAATTTGTTTGCTGATTTTGGGTCGCATCAATTACATTTTTTAATAAACCAGATTCATATTCGTATATGATATTTTGGTTTAACTGATTTTTAGCGGAAATTGAAAGATGCCAAACATTTTCTGTAATTAATGTATTTTGAAGAGCGACAACTTCACTTATTCGAGTCGTCATTATAGCCTGACTTCTAGACGTATCGCCTAGACTGCTTTGACCAATCACTTGTTTTTTAAAATCTAAATTATAAGTAACCTTATCTCCATTCATTAAGGTTTTATCTTGTAAATTACCGAAATAATCATAATTTATTATCACCGTACGATTACCCGTAAAACCATCCAGAGCCGCAGGGCTGTTAGGATAAGTTATAACGTGTGGTTGATTGGTACGGTGATAAATTGTTGTTTGAGAGACTGCGTTAAATGAATCTATTACAGCAGTAATATTGCCGCGTTCGTCCCATTGATAAAAACACGTGCTTATTGCATCATAATTGCTAACTTTTTGTGAACACTGATCGTACGTAAAAGTTTTATTCCAAACTCCTGCATCATTTATTGTAAAAGATGGATTAGGATGCGCTTCTCGCGAAATTTGTACGACATTTCGTAAACGATCAAGCTTGAAAATAAAATTGTGCCAACGACTATCTCTATATCCAATATTACAGCCCAATGCGTCATAGCCATTGACATGCGTTGAGTTATCGGAAAGCTGATCAACGACAACTTTACCTAATCTGTCTATTTGAAAATATTGTGAATGTCCATTTTCATTTGTGCGGCTAACTCTATAGCCCCAAGCATTATAGCCATTAGCTGTATTTACTACTTTTAGTGACGTATTACCTTTATCATCTGTGACATTTATTGGAGGAAAAGTGGTTTTAGTTTTTTTGTTATATTGATTATATTCATACAGACATACATGAGCATAAGGGTCTTGTTCTTTTATTTTATTATTCCAAACATCATAACCATATAACCAAAGGGGAGATGTTTTTTCAGCATTGTTTGCAGGCTTTTCTTCACTTATAAAAAGTTGACCGCCCCGCATACGGGTAAATTGATAAGTCTTACTCTCAATTTTATCAGCTACTTCTGTGGTCACTAATTTATATTTGTAGATACCTGAATTCAATAATGTAATATCGACTTGGATTCCTGTTTTATTAAAAGCAAAAATAGGTATTTGTTTCCATTTTGCCATAAATCCAGCGCTCGAATCCCAATAAGATAAATGTGAATAAATTAATTCTTTTTTATTTTTAAAAAATGTATTAATGGGAGAAATGTGTAAAATAGTGCGTGGCGTAAAATGTATGGTTCGAATTTCCTCAATAAAACCAACTTCTTCTTCGTTATCCACTAAAACCCATTCGGAATCCAACGATGATAAAGCAATAGAATTTTGTAAATTTGTTTTAAGTGGATAACTAAAGGGACCAACTATTTTTAAATGTTCTGTATGTATCCGTTCCCCATGAATAAAAGTAACTCTGGATTTTTCTTCTCCGGATAAAGGTCTCTCATTCTTATAAAGCAAAATTTCAGCTGCTTCTCGGTTTTCCTGTGGTAAAAATAAACTAAGGGTCAAGCTCGTTATAGATTTAACTGGATTAGCAAATGGAATTTCGACATAAAAAACTGATTTCTCAGTTTCATTTGCGCCAACCCTAATGTCTATGACATCAATGAAAATATTTTCAAGACCTTCTTGATCAGAGTATTCACAAATTATTTTAATTTTACCCGACACGCAATCATGAGGTAAATCGCACAGTGCTAGTTCCGCATTTCTACCACACCAATGCATTTGCGCATGAAAATCAATTTGCTGTGCAGCGGGTTCCAATTCTGATTTGGCACTAAAAAATGGCACCCAAAAAGGTAAACTCATTTTTTTGTCTATCTTCTCTCCTCGCATGGCCTTTACAGTATATTCGCCAATTTTTAAATATTCACCCGAACTAGTCTTTGCAGATTTTAAATTAACGTAAGGTTGTTGCCGCAAATTATCCCATACTACCGCTAGGTGATTTAATCTTTTGTCGTCTTGCCATAATTCAACACTAGTTATATCTGCAATATTACCGCTTAACCATAAAATGTGTTTTTCAACCTGAGTTACTATGCTTTTACTTTCTGTCTGATTACCTGTATCTATGTGCAAAATACCCTTAGATTGAAAGATTTTTTTCAATTCAGGTGCTGAAGCCGATTGTAAATGTAACGGGTGAACTTCACTTTGCTGAATAAGATATTCTTCATGTTGCTTATGTAAAGCTTGATGATCGATAATCAAATCTGCGAATTGAATGAAATCATTGCCACCAACAAATTTTTTCACCATTTCGAGCATTCGAATACAAGAGTTTGAATTTTTTTCTGAAGCTAAATGCGGAACCTGAACGGATTTAACTTCATTTAAATTGGGATGTAATGTTTCATTGCGCAACGCATTTAAAATTTTAGATATTATGGCTCCATCTGTTGGATCAATTAATTTAACACTTTTTAATTCTAAACTTTTATCTTGATACTCTAAAATTAATAATGCCCATTGCTGAGGTTGAATTAATATCGGTACATAGGTTATATTTTTTGAGGTAAACCGATGACGAGAGAAAGCTATTCGACGTCGGCATTCAAAAGCAATAATTCCTTCAGTTAATGTATGCATTCCTTTAATCAGAGAAACCGGGCGATGAAGTTCAATATTATTTTGTTCTTTTATAACAGACATTAAAAGCTGATATACATCTTCCAAAGTAAAATCATTATTACTTTGCGGTTGATATTGATAACGTCTTCGCGGTGCCTTTAATATTTCATGGGCATAAGTTACTGTGTAACGATAAATATCGCTGGGTAAATTTAATTTATCAACATTGATTCCCGTAATGCCATTGTACGTTTCAGTTTCAATTTCGGAATATGATTTATAACCGTCGATTTGTTCCAACTTCAAATACATTTTAAGTGTAGTATCAGGAATGGCAGACCAAGTAATAGAATATTTACCAAAAGCACGAATCGCTTGCGGAGAATTTACTTCAAGAATTAAAGGAGCAAATCGTGGTTCTTCCAGATTTTCCTGTGGTATAGCTGGTTCGATTTTACAAAGCAAACGCTTACTCATATCAGGAAATAAGCGTGCAAGTTCTAAATCTGTTCCTTGCGTAATTAAAGTGGGTAAGCTGTTGTAATCCATCAAAGATAAATCAATTTTAGCAGAACGCACCATCCCTGTGGGCACACCCTGCAAATCAAATAAATTTATCGTCGCAATACCTTTTTCACTATTTTCACTCCAAAGATGACCCGCTTGATCGAAACGCCTAAATAATGGAAATTTATTATCGCCAGGACCTTCTCCAATACATTCACCAAAAGCATTGTATTGATATTGGGTCGATACAGTTTGAGTCCCATCTCGCAAGTAAGAAGAAAATAAAAGTTTATCTCGACTATCCCAGACCCAGATTTTTTCATCAATGTGATCGACGTCAGGAATTCCTTGAGGTTGCTTCGTAGTTAATTGCCAAAATTGACGCGACATTTTTTTATTTGTGCCATACAAAGATATGGTAATATTATTTGCTGCATTTTGACTTATTACAGATAAACCACGCGCATCATAAAATATTTTTTCTATCTCATCTCGCTCTGGATCAAGACGCAAAGGTACAGGAATTTGACTTGAGCTAATATTAGCGTCTGTCCCTTCTGAATAACGGTAAGTTCGTGCTTTTTCACCGTGACTATTGTAAGCATATACGGTTAGAGCACGAGCAGTCTCGGAAGTATAATACATATACGGATGATTATTTTGATGTATGCTGTTAGCTCTTCCTACACGCACGACTTCTTGATTTTGTGAATTATAATAACGTAATTCTTGATCCGTATAGGGAATTCCGTCATGTGCGTCATATTCAATTTTCTGAATTTTTTCTCTGGGAGTATAATAATAAGTTTTAGTAACTAAATGAACATCCTCTCTTTCAGTTTCTAGTTTTCCCATTTTATTATGGGTAAAATCTAATACACGATCAGAATGTGATGATACACATTGTTTATCTAAATCATCCAAAGTCGTAAATAAAGTGGGGATGTTTGAAATTGGATTAGAAAATTCTTTGGTTTGAGATTTTTCTTCAAAAGCATTATAAAATGTACGTTTAACACGAAATTGCACTATCCCACTGTCAAGCGTACTTCCTGTCATAAAATCTTGGACCGCTTCTACCTTTGCCAATACCTTTCCACAACGGTTATACCAAGTAAATATTTGCTGATCGAGTTGGGGTAAATTTGGAAAACGATTTCGACGAATTAATTGGCGCTCTCCAAAAATATTGTTGACATAACTAGAAATAACTTCCGCATGCTCAATTTGCATAGTGTCTGGCTGGAAATAAACAATTTTATCTCTTCGATTTTCAACGATACTGCCTCTCTGGTCACGTTGAAATTGTGCAGACCGATCATTCGCAGAATCTTCTACTATATGGTATTGCACAATCCTCTCGGGAATACCTGACAATAAGTAATCATCGATGTCTATCTTTATTTTAGTTATGTATTTTATTTTATTTACAATTTCGCCAAAAGCATTACGTTCAAAACCGATCACACCTAATTCATCTTCATCCTGATGTAAAATAAAAATTACTCTCTGTAAATTATCTGTAACATAAAAATCCCAGTTACCATTTTCTTTTTGTTTTGCAACACATTGACCTTTTGCGTCATAACTTTTATGTGTTTTAAGATCCATATACTTGGCAGGCAATATCTTTAGATTAGATTTTTGTTCTGAATCATTAACGAGAACATTTTTAATTTCGGTAGATTGTAAAACGTGAGTTTCTGTATAGCTAAAACTGACTTCACGTTCATCCTTCGTATAGTCATTAATTATTTTGACTACATTATTACAAGCGTCATATTCAGTGTATTTTTGGATATAACGCACTTCATCTACATCAATCAAATGTAAATTATTATCTACGGTTATTTTAACAAGTTCTGCATTGCAAAGAGTTGTACGTATTTGACGTTGAGCACGATCATATTCGAATTTGGTGACCACTTTCGCTCGATCGATATGTTGTATCACCTGACCCAAAGAATTACGAATAAATTCATCTTTATTTAAATAAGCATCGATAATGTAACGTTGTTGATCAAGATTATTAAATTCATAATGTGTTTCACGATTAGACGCGGCTGAATTATTTATGAATTGACTTATTAGAACATTGATAAACCAAACTGGATTATCTACATCTATGGAATCCCAGCTCGTAAAAGCAGTACCACAATAGACAGCCCTGATTAAATTTCTGTTCTTGTCATATTCGTAGTATTTAACACCTTTTTCAGCGTCGATACTACATACTGTTAAATCAAAAATATTAAAAAAAGTATAATTAATACGATCTAGAGTTGGAACTTTAGGTAAATTAATTTGAATAGGTTGTTGAATCGCTAAAGCTGCTGGATTTTCAGCAGGTGTTGCATATTTACTTTCTACCGTAATTCGGCCACGTAAATCATACACATGTTCTATGATTAATCTCGCTGGATCAATAATAAAACGTTTCTGCCCTAGCTCATCCAAAATATAATAAGTTTTTCGATCTTTGAGATCTTCCAAATTTGGTACTTGACCCACTAATTTTTCATATGTGAAATTATTAATGTCATCAAAAGGAATTTCTTTGGAATACCCGATCTCCATTATTTGTCGATCAGAACCATCATATCGCTTCTCTAAAATTAAAGCCCGACATGATTGATTTTTATTATCGTAAAGTAATTTTACGGTAAATCGTTCATTATCATTTTCATCATAACGAAAATAAGTCAAACTATCTGCAGTGCTTTTTAACTGCTGATCAGAAATAAATTTTATTAGATCATCTAAAGTAGTTTTTTCGGTTAATAATTTTGTGTCAATAAATTTAGCGTATTGTCGATAACTCATTTTTCGGTTATGTGCATCATATTCCCACTCTTCAATTCCACCACACGCGTTAATTTTAAAACGCTGATTATCGTTAGCATCATAAAAATATCGAGTAACATTTCCATTCGGATCTTGATGTGCAATCACATGACCTTTGGAATCTAAGGTATTAATTTCGGTAATATTGAGAAGCTTGTCAATACCAGGCATAGTAGGATCAATCGTTTTCCCAACTGGACGCGCAAAGGCATCAAACAATAATGCCACCGCATATTGATTTAAATTCGTTATATCTCCTTTCAATATAGAAGTACGATCCCCTCTGGCATTATAGGTTTGCGTTTCAACGTAACCAATGCCGGGCTTATCTGTCGTACCTGGGTCTTTGATACTGCAAACGAGCAAATTATTTTTATTGAACTTTTGGGTTGTAACAACATTTCGTGGATTAGTAACTGTCACTGCTCGACCTAACGCATCAGACTCAATAACTGTGGTTGCATTTAAATTCGTACTTAAATTTCCGACATCTAAAATTTTTCGCGTCAATGTATTCGCTTTATTATAGTCATACTGCGTTTTTGTTTTAACCGGATCGGTTTCGAATTTAATTTTACCTTCAGTGTCATATTCCTTAATATTTAGTTTAGTTTTTCCTTCTACGGCCGTCGAAATCTGCGTAATTTGCGCATTGACATTATGCGTGGTCGTTGTTACGCACCCAACTGCATTTGAACTTTTCGTTTCTTCACTAAAAATATTTTGAGTAATTAAAATTTTAGAACCATTTGGTAAAATTTTAGTGATAGATTTATCTTGTTGGGAATAAATCAGCGCTATGAGATAACCCAATTCATTTTTTTCATTAATTTTGCGATCATAGGCATCAAACTCTCGATGGGATTCGCCATTTTGTGGATCAACTCTCACTACATTATTACCCAAACGATCATAATAAAATTGTGTTTGATTATTATTTTCATCAAAGGAATTAGTAGGATGAGAGTAAATATTATCATATTTGTATTTAATGCTAATAGGATTTAATTGACTGTTATTAACAGGAAATTTATCTGTTTGTGTGAGATTACCTCTTGGATCGTGAGTAAATTTAACAACTTGCTTTTTATCGTGATCAATAGGCAAATGAGTTTCTCTCACTTCATGAAAAGCATTATAATAATTCTCTGTTATATAACCTTCGCCATCAGTGGTTTGTGAAACAAGCCCTCTTCGATCATAGTTTTTTGATTCAATGGGATCATCTGCAATAGCAATTAATAATTTCAAAACAGTATCTGAAATTAATCCACCGGATAAAGTAGACAATATTGTTGATTGGATTTTATTTAAATAATGGCGTAATAAGATAATTTCATTGAAATAATTATATCCGTTTTCAACCAATGCACCTTCAGCATCTATTGTTAAAATAAGTTGATGATTGTTATCATAATAAAAAAGTTTTCTCTCACCTAAAGTATTGGTATGGCTCAATAGCAAACCTGAATCATCATACTCATTACGTAAGCTCTGATTTATCCATAATACTTTTATTTTGCTATCTTTTTCCTCTGGCCGAAGCGAAGAATCCGCTTGAATTTGTGCGATTTGTGCAGCGATAAAGGGGTTAGCAACTCGCGCCACTTGCCCCCATCCATCAAATTGTGTCTCAGTAATTCGACAGGTATCACCATTATAATCATACGAACTCGGCTTTTCAGTTACGCACGAAGCATCGTAAATTTTCTTTTTAACGATGTTGTCCATCACATCATATTCAATCCACTCCCCTTTTCCATACTGAAAATAATGGCGTGTTAAACGACGTTTATTATCGTATTTAAATATTTCAGTTCTATCTTCGGTATGAACAGGCGGTAAATTTGGAAATTTGCTTGTATCTTGATACCAACTCACATCCACTTTATTATAAAAATAATAGCGTAGTTGAATTAATCCATCCGGCGAATATTGTGATTGTGTGATATAGCCTTCGGGATCAACGGATAAAATAACTTGCCCCTTGCCATCATAAAAATAAAAATGGTGCGCATCATTTTCTTTATCCATAGCAGGCCGTATATCAGAAAATTCCCGTGCTCGACTTGGAGTGCGATTTGGAGTTGCATATGCAATTTCTTCAATAATATCAGCCGCAGAATTATATCGTTTTTCGGTTACCCAGCCATCTGGATCTATCGTTCCAATTAAATTCTCACGGTCATAGTAATAACTTGTCCAGCGATCTTTAGTTATGTCGATTTTTCTTGTTAACAAGTCCCCTTTAATTAAAGTGCTTGATTCATTAGTACTGATCTGATCAAAATAATGAATTTCATCCATCTTCCGATCTAATTCATCATAGCGGTATTCAATTACAAAATTCTCAGCATCGATTTCGTAAAATATACGCTCTAAACCATCAAAAAACTGGTATCTGCTACGATCACATTGTGGGTCTAATTGGTCTTTAAAAAAAGTGTTTTTTACAACATCTGCCGAAATATAACTATTCGCCATTTTAATTAAATTGTCAGCGCTAAGAACATTCGCATATGCTGTTTCTATTGAATAACGGCCATTAGGAATATTACAATAAATAGTTTCCTTAAATTGACCTGACTGATTTACCGCTGCATTAATTCGATCTTGTGCATCAAAACAAGTATATTGAATTAATCCACCCGGCAATTGGGTTTGGTAAATTCGACCTTTAGGATCAAATGTACTTTGCGTATTACGATGTTGTAAAGTACTTCCACTAGCATCAAAAGCACTTGCGGCAATATTGCTCGGAATTTTTAGTGAGGATAATAAAGTAGTTTCTTGGCGTTTATTTGCAAATGTGGTTTTAATCGTTTGTACATTAGCACTTATAATATATTCATGTGTTGTTTGTTGATTTAATTCATCGGTCACTTGCACGAGCCGCTGCATAAAATCATAAACTTGGTTTTTAGCAGTAAAGACAGGCGTAAAATCAGTCTCACTTTTTACATCGATTTTAATTTGACTTTGAGTTTGCTGTCCGAAATCATCACGCACCAATAGTTCACAGCTCGAACTCGCATTTTCAATCCCATTTCCCTGCACATCTATATCAGCAAACATTTTCAACGAACGCACTAAACCATGTGGATCATGCTCGTATTGTTTAATCTTGACGGCCTTTGGCATTTGAGAAATTTGTAATTGCTCCCATTGCTCCATATCAGTTAACGCAGGTACGGATTCTGGTTTTAGCGTGTCAACCGGATAAAATGCACCAGTATAAGCACGTTTTTCATGCACATAACCATCATCTGCATAATGATTAGCTGTCACCCTTCCTTCAGGAGAAATGATATAACGTAAAAAAGTCGACTCACTGCTTATGTCATTTAAATTTTTGTGTTCGTAAACATTACGTGTTACAACCGTGCTTGGACTCGAGGATAAAGTCGTTACTTTACTTACCAATTGTGGTCGCTTAGTATTAATCTCATAATTAAATTGAATTTTGGAAAGTAATAGCTGATTTTGGATGTGTGTATGCTCAATCAGAAAACCAAAAATAGAATCAAAATTTCGAGTTTCTTGAGTGTTATTCGGATGCTTGATTTGCGTCAGTTCATTTTTGTCGTTATAAACATATTGCGATATTTCAGTTTGATTTTCATCGTAAGTTCCAGAACCATTATAGCGTTTTAGTGATTGTAATTGTCCATTCGCATCTAAAATAAAATCCAATTGAAACCCAGGATTTCCTGCAGTAACGCGCACGATATTATTCTCTTGAGTGCTGATCATAAAAGAGAGACCGTCACTATTTGTGCCACTTCGATTGCCTAAAGTGACGCTGCGTTGATTACCCGCAATAATTTTAGTATCCAATTGCGTCCCATCATCCTGCAATATGCTAAGTAAAATACTGTTATCTGTGGCATAGCGGTAAGTTGTTATATACCCGGTAAGCTTATTATTTAAAAAATCATAACGGGTGGATGTTTGTAATAAGTTATTCGCAAATTCATAATGCTGGATTTTTTGTTGTGAGCCATCTGATTTTTGTAATATTAAATCAACAGAATACGTAGCAGTTGATTTTATTTGCCTATTTAACAAATAAGCATTTCCAGAATATCCATTAATTTTATTTAAATTATTTTGTGCGTCATATTCAAAGCTGATTTTTTGACCCACATGATTACGACGTTCACGCAATAAGCCTTGCTGATCGTATATTTCTAAAATTCGTAATTCAGAATGATAAAGTACCCAGCTTTTATTATTTTCATCAAACTGTAATATCGGAAAACCCTGACCTGTACGAGGCGGAATAAAAAAAGCATTCACGGAATCATAAAAATAAGTAGTTTCATGTCCATCAGCTTCAATTAAAGTTGCAGTATCATTCGTTGAGGCAGGCAATTGACTAAAACGTCTTAAATAAAATTGCCAAGTATTATTAGCACTGTTATAAATAAATCCGGTAGGTAATTTTAATCCGGCTTCAACAAAATCCGTCATCTGATCTTCGACATAAACATTTAATGTTTTAACATTAAAATAAAGACCAATATTCGCTTGCCCCAATCCGGAATCAGGAGGTAATACATCACCAATTTGTGTCAATGAAGAATAACTAAAACCTAACCCTGTACTTGTAATCAAATGATAAGGGTATTTGCGCATGTTAATGTCCCTATTTTAAAATTTAGTAGACACTAACTGAATGCAGTCTTCACCGCAAACGTATTCACAAAGATTTGTCAATATAATTTTTATTTAATTTGCCCTTCTAGTGAAAAGACATTAAAAACGTTAATGATTATCACTGCTTTCTGAAAAAAATTTAATGTCTTTATGTTGGTGATATGGAAATTAATTTAGATACATCTAAGGATACATCAGCAGAGGGTGGTTTTGAAAATAAGCCACTGCTATAAAATAAACATTCATTTTCTTTGGAAGTAAGCTCTATGTCAGTCGGATTTTTTTTTGTAAAGTACGCGTTAATTGAATAAGAGCCGGATTATAAGCCAGCATTACATGGATAAAAATACCTTTGGATTTATTATCTTCTAATAAACATCGACTACGCGTACAGATAACAGGAAGACTTGAATCCATTTTTTCGCCGGTAAGCGGAACAATAGCAGCATATTGTTTACCTGCTAATGCATCTTCGGTGAATTCTACAAATTGTAAATCCGTATTTTTGTAAGCAATCGTCTGATCTAAGGTAATTAAATATTTATCGCGCTTAAGCATTTCAACTTCCTTAAATTATTTACAAGCGTGTATACTGCGACCCTCGTATTTTTACGAGTTACACTTTCCACCTACTTCAAGTAATTTACTTTAAAAAATTACTTGGATAATTGAATACCGATAAGCAAAACGGTCACATGCTTTCAACAAACAGGAGAAACTCATGCCGCAACACGCCAAGTCCGCAAAAGATAAGAAATCAATTGCTAATAGTAGCGAGATTGCAGGCGTAAAGGAAACTGCTAAAGAGAGCATATTAATCGGGATGGAACATGCGGTTGAGAATAAAGCTCGATATTTAATGAAGGAGCATGCAGCTGTTGTTGAACCAAAATTCTTAAAATCAACACGCCAGCAGTACTTGAAAAAAGCGCATCAAACCAATGCGGGTGGCCCTCATCAAATAAGCACGTCCAAAGCAACTTTAAGGCAAGTTACTAAAGATGCTCGTATCGCACATCAAAAACAAACTTCTGATGGGTTGAAACGTGCAGGACCCTTAGCTAAAGGTGTAGGAATGGGTGTAGGCGCAATAGTAGATTATGTGGAGGAACGCAGCGAAGGAAAAAGTCGTGCTGATGCTGCTTTTGGAGCCTTGGCAGGTGTTGCTGCTGGAGTGGGTATAGAAGCAGTTGCAGGCCCTGCTGCCGCTCCTATTATTATCGGCGTGCTGACTTCCACCAGTGTCGCTACAGATAAAGAGGAAATGGAACACCTTCGTGAAGCCAAAGAAAAAAGCGAGACTCAAACTAAAAAACCAGCACAAAGTTCAGATCACCCCAACCAGAATACTCATGTTAATCGAGCCCCCTCTTCCGCTTTCAATAATAACGAAAATACAGATAACAATGAAACTCAAACCGATATCACTGACGACGTTGATCCGCTAACTGCGTTCGGTTTAAGTAAGGAAGAAGGTGAAAAATGGGGCCAAATGGCTGTTGAACAGGGAATAACCCCGCAAGAATTTTTAAGTGATTTAAAAACCTTAGCCAAATGGGTCGCTGATAAAAAAGAGGATCAATCAAAAGCAAATGATAAACAAAATAAAAAAAATGACCTCCTATCCGATGAAAATGTAAATCATTATTTACAATTTACCGGATTGATGATGTCGTGCGGTGATGCAATTAAATGCCCTGCCTTAAAACAGGCTGGGAAAATAGCAGAAGCAGCAATTGTGATTGCAAAAAATTTGGATTCTTTACTAGTAGCAAGTTCAACAGGTGCAGCATTAGGTCCTATTGGCGCTATCGTTGGCGCAGTCGTCGGCGTGGTTTGCATGTTCTTAGATTCTGGCCCTAATCCGACGGAAATTATTCTCAATAAGCTGGATAAAATTTCGGATCAAATTCATGCCTTACATGAGGCAATGAATGAAAATTTTCGACAGGTTATGAAGTCTCAGCTAATCATTCTGGAAACTATTGATAAAGGTTTTCGACAGCTTAATTTAGATCTTAAAGAAGGCATTGAAGCGGTCCGAGTTGATTTAGGTAGTCGCTTAGAAGATTTAAGTAAAACACTGGCCTACTTAGTAACGCTTAATCACCTGAATGCTGAGGAAACGGCACAACTAGGTTTGGTTCGTGAATGCGCTTCGGTAAATGAGTGGTTAAAAGGTTTGGGTGATGGAGCCCCCTCTCGTCGTATTCCAGAATTAAGCGCCGGACTATGCGCAAGTGCTACTACAGCAGTTTGTGCAGCAGCACCCTCATTAACAGGTGAAGTACGTTTTAAAGCATGGCATAAAGGACATCAGGATCCTGCCATTTTTAACAAGTCCATCTATTCTGGGTACACAGAATTAAACGATATGATGGGTTTTTTAGCTGCGTATGTGAACACTGCTGTTCCAGATAGTGCCATTGTCATGAATCATTTCGGAGGTGCAGCGCAAACCTTGGTAAATCCTTATATCTGGCATGTAGCAATTTCTCATTATATTAAATTAATGATGAATTATTCGGATATGGATAACGATCGCAATCTGATCAGATTTAATAATATGTTGACTGCGGGTGAAAATGTTCATTCTATTATTAAGAACATGAGTGAAAACGAAAAGCTTTGGACACATCTGATTGATGGTTACTACGAAAGCGTTGAGACTGTGACTAAATGTTTATCCAATTATGGTAAAAGTTATTCAGAATCTTTACAGGAAAGCTGTAATCAAGAACACCCAGCTTTATTAATCAGAAGAAATGAACACGTGTTGGATATATTATCCAACACTCCGGACGAGTGGATTGCCTTATTTGGCGAAGGAAAGAGCGTCGATAAATTATCAAGACAAGACATTGAGACTACTCCTAATACAGGAACAGTGGCGGGCCCCCACGGCCAAGAACCTCGCCAATTAGAAGCCATGCAACCTCTGCGTGATAAAAGTCGAGTGCAAAATTCATTAACTGCTCGCACAGTTTTACCCAGCGAATTTTTAGGTGGGGAATATTTTGATTTAGTGAAATTTGAAGTTGTGCAGTTAGGCTCCATTGAAGGTATTGCTGAAAATAACCCTATCCCCTACACAAAAAAATCGACCAACTTTCTGGTAAAATATATATGCAAAAATATTCCCGTTATCCCCGATCCCGCCCTAGGACCAACCAGTATTAATCCTAATGTAAACTGGTCTTTTCCTTTGCAGGTTAGCATTAAACAGAAAGCCTCCGATACCAATATTGCAACATTGACTTTGTCTTACAGTGCCGAATGGATAGTGCCCCCAAAAGCAGGATTCAGCACGTTTGAGGGGAAAGAACATGATGATCCCCACATGGTCAGCGGTTTCTTATGCTGTCAGCATGCTTGGTCTTCAGGCAATGAACAAATGAAATATGCTAACTATTTAGTGGAATGCGTACGTGCTCAATGGGAAAACCCACAACAAACGATAACCGCTGCCACCACGCGTGCAATCAGTTCTGATGAACAGACACAAATGAAAACGCAACTCGTAAATTATTACTATAGGGAGCGCCAGAAAATCGCCCTAGATCTGAGTCAAAAATCCAACAGTATTAATGCACGGGCTAAAGAACACCTGGCGTTTCAGCAGGCATTAGAACGGCTAGATATGTTTACTCATCTTATCCAATGCTATACATATCTTATTGCTAAAGACGTGACGCAATTAGATCTCCTCACTTCCAAAAAAGTGCGCGAGGAATTAATAAGCTATGTGAATAATTCTATTGTCGACTTAACCCGATCTTTGAGTCCCAGCTTGGTAAGTGAAACTAAAATGGCTACTAGCGCAGCAACTCATAACGATCGTTTGAGTTTTAACAAAATAAAAGGGTTAAACACGCTTGCATTACGAAAATTATCACGATCACACCCTCTTCTTTTATTGCGAGCAGGATTAAATGCGCTGCACCGATATGAAATCTTCAAACGGCTACGCCAGTTGGAATTTCCAGAAAGTACTCAATGCAATAGTGTTGAGGAATATGAGCTGAAGGCCGTAATATTACAGGAACAAATGTTTCAAACAGAAACTTATGAGTTGTTCAAAGAATTAAATTCAGAACGTTTTAATGACAGCAAATTCAGAATTCAAAATCAACAGCGTTATTTTTCGAATATTACAGCAAATGATTATAGCCAGATGTATCTCGAATCCACTCGCTGGGCAATTCAAAAATCAAAAAGCGACGTGGTTATTGGTAATTCATTAGTTAGTTTTAATAATATTGATCCTGGTAACGATGATCTAATTACAGATATAAAGAGTCGTCAGAGTGTTCTTAGTCTGTTACCAAGAAGAGGATGGGTGGCTAACCTAGCGTTGCTGATGCGTTTGGCAGAGCAATTAAGTGAATGTAAATTCGAGCAGGTCACACCCGCTAATTTCGTCATGTGGGGTGATGGTTTTATATGCGTATTAAAATTAATTTATACCAGCGTACTGCAACGAGCTGCAGCAGAAGCCGGCAATGGTCCAAATGAGCAACTCGCCACCGTAAAAGACTGTATGAAAGTAGGAACGGAGCTTAAAACAATTATTACAACTCTATGCACCTCACAAAAATTATTTTCAATCTTATTTGATAAATATCTTTTTTGTTTGCGAAAAATCAAAATCAAAGCAGTTGGTCAATTGAGCGCAGGATATTCGACATCTGAAGCCACTGCGCTCCAAGCAGTGGCTCACAGTGAATTATGGGCATTTAAACGACTAACTTTATTTTCAGTTATTTTGAAACCGCTTTTAGAATTAGTTTATGGTTATGAGTTAGCACCTAAAACGCTTTACCCTAATCGAAATGAGTTATTGAAAGCGATTAATTTAAGAGATCAAGATGAACTTTTAGATCATTTACAAAAACATCGTTTAGTCACTAATAATAGCAGCTTTTCCGCTTTTGCCTCTTTTGAAAGTTATTGCCAGAAGGTAACAGAGCTGAAAGAACAAACACTTAAAAAAATTAGTGGGCTAAAAGAATTGAGTCCTGAACATAATTTTGGAATTCCAGCTTTGGATTATTTATTGGATCTAGGTGCCAAAGCAATTCGTTCGTTAGAACAAGCATGCCTGGTCCAGGAAACGCATGAATATCGTACAGGAGTGAAGAAGAAATTAGCTGAAGCACAAAAAGAAGAATTAGAGAAACGCAAACAAATTATAATTGCAGCAATTAATGAGTTTGAACAGCACCGCCTGGCAGCATTATCTCCTCAAAAACCAAATCCCGCAGCGCAAGAAATTCAACAAGAAAAGAAAGAAGAAAAAAACCCTGAAGACGAACAACTTTCACCAGAACCCTTGCAAACTGAAATGGATAACTTTATAGAACGCGCAGTACCAGGCGATGGAAATTGTTTATTTTATTCGATTGCCTATGCAATTTTAAAAAATAATACAGATGCCAACTGTCGAAATAAAGCAACAGAATTGCGCCAATCCGTTACAAAACATATGTATAAAAATCTTAATGAATTTAAAAAATATTTTAATGATGAAAACGCATTACGAGCTTATATCAAAGAGATGAGACAAAATAGTACTTGGGGTGACATGCTGGAAATAATAGTGATGTCTTATCACATTTTAAAAAGGCCTATAGTCATCATACAAAGGGATGCCCATCGTCCGCCTATTTTTATTAATGAAGAAAGCAAAACTTCGCCGATATTTTTAATTTATACATTTGGTTTGCATTACGATGCAATTACACCGAAGGAAGGTATTAAGAGACGCGAGTTAATGCACTCTATCCGATCGAAAGCGACCTTAAATACTCTGCCGCATCCATCTAATCAAAAAATAGCATTACGCATTTTTTTCAGAACGAATCAAGAAAAACTTACGATAGAACAACAAGAAGAAATTGATTTACAAAGAACTATTTTGCTGTCTTTACAAACAGCAACGAAACAAAGCGTTAATAAAGGAGGTAGCATTTATTCCTCCTCATCTACATTTTTTAGAAACAGAAAAGTAAAGAGTGATTATCAAAGTGTGTCAGGAGTTTATGCTCCTCAAATTAATTGAAGACAATGTAATTGCCTATTTAATTATTAATTTATTTAAAACAAGTATTAAAACAATACCCCTGATTTTATATTTTACCAGATCGTATGCACAAGCACGTGAGGAAAACTCTATACATTTATTTAATATTTTGTACGACTAAGTCAATTTTATTTTTATTGCTGAAATAAAAAGCAAAATAAAACTGATTATCCGCTTAATACTCTGCACGAGTGCTGTCATATAACATTGAATTTGAAATTTTTGTATTCCTCTATTTTGCGCGACGAAGACCGTGATTTTGTTTTACTTCTGCAAAAAGGCCCTCAATTTTCCACTGTCTTTCATAGAGTTTCTTTCTAAAATGAGCAGTTGATTCACCTATCATTTTATTTTGAAGTCTATCTACACGGGGTGGGTAGTATATCCTCTGAAGATTTTTTACTCTTTAAAGATTCAATATAGGCATCCGTTTTTGCTTCAAATTCTTTCCTTTTTTCTGCAGACATCCGCCAGAGGATTTTGTTTATATCACCGCTATAATCTTCCCCAGTAAGTTGTTGTACTTCAGATATGCGAGTTTGCCACTCGCTTTGTAATTTTTGATATTTTTCTTGTCCACATACATAGTGGTCATCTGGGTGCAATACAGCACCGTCACATCCACCGAACTTACCTAGGATTGCCTTTTTCGTTATTTCTTCACGGCTTTGTTCTGTATTTTGTTCTATGGCAACAAAAATATTTATTAAATCTATTATGCCTCCCCCCACCAGTGGCGTTTTTTGCCAAAATCCGTGGGGATTTGGTTCGGTTGGACGTACTATATCAGCACTTCGATTTCGATTAACCGCTTGTTTATACGATTGCTTACTTTTTAAACTATCTGATTTCTTGTTACCAGAAGCCGGAGCTCCTTCACCAATACTATTTAGTGCGCGTTGAGCTTGAGTTGCATTTGATTTATAAGGAATGCCTCGCTTTATAATAAAGTCATCCTTATCTTCTCTACCTTGTGGGAAAGGGTTTGGTTGCGGACGTTGTTTCTTATCTGAGCTTAGCCAAGCTGGATCTGGATTCGGATTAGTTACTGATTTTTGCTGTGCTGCTGTATATAATTTTGAACTTTCCTCAGGAAAATAACCCTCTTTATATGGTATAGAACTTTGTCTAGCAGGTGGCAATGCTGGTAAATCTGGCCAAATAACTTTGGACATTAAATCTAGATCTTCACATTTTTCAATAGGCTTAATCTGAGCAGCTGCTTGCTGTGCTTTATCATTTGGATTATACCTCTCCTGTGGCACAGGATTTTGGCCTAACTCAGCCGACCTGAAACCTGACCAATCTTTTTTTTCTACCCAGGGCAAAGGAGATTTTCTAGGTTCAGAGAATTGTGGCGCTCTAGGATTTTCTGCTTTTTGTGCCAGCAATGACACTTCTGGAGAGTCATTTTCATCAGCCTGAGGCGTAGTTGTTTTAAGCTGAGGCTTCATTTCCTCTGGAATTATCGCCTCCACTGCACTGGAAAATCCCGCATTCATTGCTCCAGCTCCAAAAGCCTCAGCTACTTTTTGTAAATCCACTTCTCCAGTTGTTTGATATTGCCTTACAGCATTTTCTGTTGCTGCCGTAGTACCAGATTTAATTGCCTCCCCTCCAATACCAGCATCAGAACCTAAAGTCACTCCCATTCCTGCACCTGTTGCACCCGCCGCTGCGCCGGCTAAAGCCTGATCTCTTAAATCAGTAAAAGTTATTGGTTTATTATCTCCTGCGGCATGCAAACTATGACCAACGACATTACGGGTAGCGCCTGCTGCTGCGCCTGCTGCTATGGCCGAGCCAACTCCACCGCTTCCCATGCCATCTACACCACACGATACGCCGGCAGATGCATAACCTGCCACTACATTTATTGCTATATCCTTCCCAGTAACTGTATCTCCTTGCGCAGCTTGCACCACTGATAATGCCGCAGCTCCGCCCATAGGGCCGCCGTAAGCAGTGCCTATCACAGTTGCAGCAACTCTAGTTGCATTTTTAGCTGTTACAATTTTTCCACTTGCTTCTGCAACGTCTTTTGCAGTTTTGTGACTTTTTTTTGAAACCTTATCAGAGGCTTCATTAAGCTTTTTCTGAGTAGTTTTATCTCCTGCAGCACCTGCAATCGCACCAGCTGCTTTAATTGCGCCTTCTGTACTTGCTGTAGTACCACGCGCTACATGCTCCAATCCTTTCTTCAAAACAGGCGCAACTTTGTCTTCAATAGGTTTCGTCAGTGGCCTTGTAGCATCACCCATTTCTTTTGTAGCAATCCTAAGAGTATCAACGGTAGGATCAACAAATGTGTGTTGCAAATCATTAATTACATTTTTGATCTCTGCAGGATTGGTTGTTGTCGCAAGTTTTACATTATTTTTGATAAGTAGAGCAGCTTTTTCCTCAATAGCCTTTACAGGATCAACAAACTGGAGTCTATCAGTTTCTGCCTTAATCGGAACATGTACCACCCTACCTGCCTTAGAAATATTATTTTTTACAGCATCAGCATATGTTTTCGTAGCGGATGCTGCTTTTGCACCAGCATCTTCAACGCCTCTACGAGTCTGATCGCGAAGCTGCATTGCTGGTTTTAATTCATTAGCAACTTGGGTTTCAAACTGCACAGCTTTTTCTTTTACTACCGCTGCAGCACTATCTAGACTACTACCAGCTTGTCTTCGTAAATCTCTAACTGGCTCTAGCTGCTGAGATGCCTGCTGTTCTATAGTACGACCGGTTTCTTTAACTTGCTCAGTTAATTTTCCCGCTTCTTTATTTAAGAAATCCTTAGCTTCCCTCACAGATTTTAATCTTTCTGGGTATTTTTCAGCTTCTTGGGTTTCAAACTGCACAGTTTTTTCTTTTACTAGTGCTGCAGCACTATCTAGCCTACTACCAGCTTGTCTTCTTAAATCTCTAACTGGCTCTAACTGCTGAGATGCCTGCTGTTCTACAGTACGACCGGCTTCTTTAACTTGCTCAGTTAGCTTTCCCGCTTCCTGAATTAAGAAATCCTTAGCTTCCCTCACAGATTTTAATCTTTCTGTATATTTTTCAGCTTCTTGGGTTTGAAACTGCATAGTTTTTTCTTTGACTACGGCTGTAGCACTATCTAGCCTACTGCCAGCTTGTCTTCGTAACTCTCGAGCTGGCTCTAACTGCTGAGATACCTGCTGTTCTACAGCGCGACCCGCTTCGTTAACTTGCTCAGTTAATTTTTCTGCTTGCTTATTTAAAAAATCCCTAGCTTCTCTCACCGGTTTTAATCTTTCTGAGGTATATTTTTCAGCTTTTTTACCCAACTCTTCAACTTGCTTTGCAGTGTGTTCTATCCCTCTTCTCGCATCATCTCTCGCATCTCGTAATGGTTTAAGCTCACTAGAAACAAATTTATCTAGTTCCCGACCTGCTGATTCTACTTTATGCGTGGCTGATTCAACCTCTCTGTTTAATTGCGTTCTGGCATCCCTAAGTGGCTTTAATGTCCTAGAAGTCTCTCCATCTATATATCTACCAATTTGTCTTACTGTCTCTTCTGCCTGCGATAATTCACTTCGCAAGTTTTTAAAATCATGCTCAAGTGGGCCAAGGCTTTTTTCTATTCTATTAAGAGCACGTTGCCTTTCTTCCCGCACATTGCTTAATCCCTTCTTCCAAGCTTTTGCTATCTTGCCTCCAATCTTTTCTAGGTCAGATTGATGCTTTTTCTTTTCTGCTTGCAAGTTTTTAATCTCACGCTCTTTACTTGCCAGTTGCTCACGTAATTCCTGAGCTTTTTGTTCCCCTTGTTTTTGCGCTTGTTGTTCTTCTTGAACTGCTCTATCTATATGCTCTTCTGCTTTTACTAAAGCTTGCTTTTTTTCTTTTAAAATTCTATCAACTTCTTCCTGTTCAGATTTAAGCTGTGTTTCGGTTTTTACAGCGTTTTGTAGTTGTTCTTCGGTTTTCGTGTATTGCTGCTGCCTATTTGCAAGGTCTTGCTTTGCTGATTCTGCCTCGGCATTTAAATTTTGTTGACTCTTTTCCGTATCAGAAACTTGTTGTTCTGCTTCTTGCAATTTTCTTTGTTTTTCTTCAAATAGCTCACGCAACCTTGCTCTCTCTTGCTCATTTTTATTTGCTTCTTGCTCAGCTACATGTAAATCTTGTTTCGCTTTTTCTTCAGCACGTTTTGCGATTTCTTTCTCACTTTCAGCTTTTTCTAATTCTTGTTTTGATTGGCTAGCCTTTTCTTCTTTAGCTTTTAAATCTGCTTCTGCTTCTTCTACTTCAGAAACTTGTTGTGCTGTTTCTTGCAATGTTCTTTGTTTTTCCTCAAATAGCTCACGTAACCTTACACTCTCTTGTTCAGCTGCACCTAAATCTTGTCTCGCTTTTTCTTCAGCACGTTTTGCGATTTCTTTCTCACTTTCAGCTTTTTCCAATTCTTGTTTTGATTGATTAGCATTTTCTTCTTTAGCTTTTAAATCTGCTTCTGCTTTTTCTGCATCAGATACTTGTTGTTCTGCTTCTTGCAATTTTCTTTGTTTTTCCTCAAATAGCTCACGTAACCTTACACTCTCTTGTTCAGCTGCATCTAAATCTTGTTTCGCTTTTTCTTCAGCACGTTTCGCGATTTCTTTCTCACTTTCAGCTTTTTCCAACTCTTGTTTTGCTTTATTAGTCTTTTCTTCTTTAACTTTTAAATCTGCTTCTGCTTTTTCTGCTTCAAGTTTAGCTTGCCGCTCCCTTCTGGCTTCTCTTCTCATTTCTCTAGCTTTAGGCAAATTCTTTGCAGCATTTGCTGAGCCCGTTGCCACACCTGAAACTGCCGAGGTAAGCATTGCCTCACCCATACCTTCGGTCAGGTCTTTGCCTTGAATAGCATTTCCAACAGCAATACTTGTTGCTGCACCAGCTGCTCCTGCAGCACCACCCGAAGCTGCAGCAGCGGCTACCTCTATAGCATCCGCTGTAAAATCGCCTAATTGATCAGGGTTCCCAAATAAACCTTTCGCGGCTTTTCGAGTAAGAACATCAGTTCCCCCACTTACAAGTTCACTAGCTCCAGAAGCGAGTACACTACCCGCCGCACTGGATACCATTCTGCTTGATGTTATCGCTGCTTTTATATGTTTTCTATCATTATGAACCACTGAGGAAACAGCGCCATTGACCAAACCACCCACAACACCTGTACTAGCACTAGAAACCACCTTTACCCCGCCTTCAATTGCTTTCTCAACGACAACTACAGCAGCTTTTTGAATAGCAGCTTCACTTACCTTCCCAGCGGCGCCTATACCAACCTTTGATCCAACCTCTAAACTAAGCTTCATTCCTTGCTCTGCCGCAGTTTTTACTGCAGCACTTGCAGCAGATCCAATCAATTTAGGAGCTACAACCTTACCTAATGCGCTTGCTCCTGCACCCAGACCTGCGGTGGCGATGCCTGTTGTAAAGCCAATTGCTACATTCTTGCCATAATCCAGCACATCGACTTCTTCATCGTTGTATATTGCTTTTGCAGTAGTAATGCCAGAGCTTAAACCAGAAGAAATGAGAGCTCCACCTGCTGCCGCGCCTATCCCCCCTGTTAATACCGTAAGCGCTACACCGCCTCCAATTTGAGCTGCACTTACTGCGGCAGCTGCAGTATTTTTTACTACTCTCGCTGCCTTCTGAACTTCTGACGTAGCCGCAATTGTTGCTCCCTTAAATGCAGCATGAATCAGTTGTTCTTTAACAGACATCTCTGCAAGAAGTTCCTTTGGCTCCATACCTTCTTCGCTAGATAAGACACTTGATGCATGAAAAATATTCATCCCAACATCCACGAAATCCCACATCAAATCTCTTACAGGCGGGAAACTACTCGTTGCTTCTATTCTACTTTCAACCACCTCTTCTTTTACGCTTACTATTTCTTCTATTCCATTTTCAACAGAGGCAGGATCTTGTTTTTCAAATTTTTCTATAGAAGATTGACCTAAGTAAAACAAGAACATCGCACTTGCCTTACTTTTCAAAGCACCAGCGGCCAATTCAGCACTTTTATAAGCTACACCGGCTAATGCACCCGCAGCTATAATTACACCATTTAACTCACGCTTCTTTTCTGGCTCTGGTTGCTCAGTTGTAATATCAGACTCTAGCATAGCCACCTGAGCTATAGGGATGTTCTCTTTGCTAGTTTCTTGCGTTTTATCTTTCTCAGAAGCTGATGAGTTTCTCACGATTATATTTCCTATTTAATTGTTGAATGAGCGGCACTTTACAAAACAATTATTTTTTTATTTTTAATAGTGTGCCCGCAGCCTTCTACCAGTTGAACTAACTTCTGAGTTCCTTTATTAACTGTAGCAACAGAAAGTCCGAAACCAATTCAGCCATACCTCCTCCCACACCAGCTATGCTAGTAAAGCTCCCACTCAGCTTCTTTGCAACATCATTCCCAAACTCATCACTCATATAAAGCTTTTGCCCTTCATAAACATTATTTACTACTTAAGGAACCAAATGAAAATTTTCTAAATTCGAACTCAAGGTTTCTGGGGAAATGGCCAAAGGCAATGGTCTCGATAACAGCATGCCATAAAACGTTTCCAACTGTCATAATAGCTCCTTAAAAATGACTTCGTACCAATATGTAGAATTAATTGTAGAGATACTTGATGTCTGAATAATCTTAGCTAAAAAATTTTATTTCAAAAAAGCATATAATTTTTGAATATCTATCTCTTATAAAATTTCTAATCTGCTTTAAGAGCGGTTTTTATTCTTTAAGAAATACAACATTAAGTCAATGGGCTGTAATTAAATATAGTCAACGTAATTGAATATTAATTTTTTTATAACTGCAGGATGTTCTTTGGATATTTTCCGAAGAGACTCGGCTCTGAATAAATTAGGACGTAGAAAATAACCGTACGAGTAATGCCTACGAAAAATATAAGACTCATTTCTTTTATTTTCAAGCTCTCGCACCAGATCAGAACCAAATTTATCCTCTACTATTAGCATAAATTCCTTTTTTAAAATAAATTAACTAGGTAATGGCCGCATTAATTTCATTAAAATAGTAGAAAAGTTTATGACAAAATCCTTGTGAAATAAACCGCAAAGATAATTTTCGGATTTTAATTGCGAAAAAATTCTATTGAGTTCTTTGGAAATAAATTCTTTGCACGCAAAAAGACTGCCTGTCTTCGTAAAATCAATTGTCCTTTCTTGCCCAACCCATTCATAGAGGATCTCCAAAAAA
>Ga0351887_10034_pt1 | contig 60753 bp, 65 predicted proteins | sample TotcelFGM3001L15_FD_206760 | JGI IMG/M metagenome (GOLD analysis project Ga0351887, IMG submission 206760) | Enriched cells from coal bed in the Powder River Basin, Montana, United States - Total cells FGM rep3 HSBNCT.FGM.300.1.L15 ...
TGGAAAAAAATGTAAAAGAATTATTTGACTTAAATACACCCTTAAATGTTCTTCCAATAGGAATTTTTTGGAAAAATACTTTAGGAGTATATAGAGGTTGTAATGAAGCTTTTGCAAGTCTGATGGGTTTTTTGAACAAGGATGAAATTCTTAATAAGAAGGATACAGAGCTGCTCTGGAAAGCTCATGCCGAAAAATTATCTAATTTAGACAAGGAGGTTATACAATTCCAAAAGAGCAGAGGTTTGGATATTGAGGTTAAATTAAAAAATGAGAAAAATGTTTATTCCATAATAGAAAGACCATTACAGAACGAAAAAAACGAAGTGAATGGTGTTCTGGGTTTTGTTTCTATAATTTCTGAAAAAAAAGATGAAATTGATCCTCTAAATGACCTTGAAAATATTATTTCATCTCTTCCCGGAAGTGTTTATTGGAAAGATCGAGAAGGAATATATCGAGGATGTAATAAAGGAATATTAAAATTAATTGGATATAGCTCAGTACATGAAGTTATTGGGAAAACTGATTATGATTTTGGTACTAATATTAGCAAGGAATTTGCAGATACGATACATAATACAGATCAGGAAATTATAGCAAGTGGTCTTTCTATATTAAATCTAGAAGAGTTACCCTTTTCAGATGACGAGGGGCGCATTTGTAATTTGTTAACGAATAAGAGACCATTGTTTGATGAAAAAAGCAATATTATAGGTATTATCGGAGTCTCAATCGATGTAACAAATTTAATAGAGATACGAGAAAAATTAAATGCCGCGAAGGTTAGGGCAGAAAAATCTGCAAAAGATGCTTTAGAAAATCTTGAAAGAATTATAGGATTTATGCCAGGCAGCGTATATTGGAAAGATAGAAATGGTGTTTATATTGGTTGTAATGATGCAATGGCTAATATGTTAGGATTGTCTAAGTCTGACGTGTTAGGTAAAACCGATTACGACTTTCTAAAAATAATTGGACCTGCTTCTGCTATTGAGGCTTTTGCAGAGGTGGATAGAGAAGTTATGGAATCTGGAATTCCTATCCTAAATCATGAAGAGCCACCATTTCATTTTGGTGATGGTCAAACCATTAATCAACTAAGTAATAAAGTACCCATCAAAGATGATGAAGGAAATATTATTGGAGTTTTGGGTATATCCATCGATATTACAGAAAAGAAAAAATTGGAAGCTGAAATCCGTGAAATGCGTGTTCGAGAGGAACGTTTAAAAGTACTTTCATCGATGGGGGGTATGATTGCACATGAATTAAAAACGCCTCTAACTGGAGTGCAATTAGGAATAGCCTCGTTGAAGGAATATCTTCCTATCCTTATTGAGATCTATAAAGAATGGTCGAAGGGAAGAGAGGAACTTCCTATTAGCGAAATGCGTTTTTCCGTACTACAAAAAACTTGTGATGACTTGGCGTTATCACTGGCGGGAATGGAAAATACGATTGATACCATTTTAGCAGGCTTTAGACCTTTGGATCGCAGTAAACTGGATCTAATTTCCTTGGATGAGATTATACAAACATTTTTGGACTCATACCCTTTAACTGACAATGAGAAAACACTTATCACTGTAAAGTTCATCTCCAACAAAAAAATATCAGGTAACCCACAAGTGATTTTGCACGTTCTTACAAATTTATTAAAGAATGCACTTTATGTCATTAAGGAAGTTGGAAAAGGTGAAATTACCATTTGGACCACAGAGAGCGAAAATAAAATTTCTCTCCATTTTAAAGATACAGCGAAAGGTATTCCCAAAGATAAATTCGATAAAATTTTTGAACCTTTTTATACAACGAAGAGCTCAGCTACGAGTATTGGAATGGGTCTCTATTTCTGCAAAATGGCGCTTGAAAAAACTGGTGCACAAATATCTTGCAAATCAGTGGAAGAAGAATATACAATGTTTACATTAGTCTTACCAAAAGGAGCTAGTGAAGTGGCTGACTTGGCTTAAGTTAAGCTGGTAGATCTATAATTATGGAATTAAAGGAGTTTGTACATGAAACCAATTTTACCCCTATTTTATCACCCTACCAATGTGTTGTTATTAGATGACGATCAAACGTTTCTGAATCAATTACTTCAAAAAGCAGACGAAAGTTTTGCTTATGCGCGGGAGACTGACCCTAATAAGGCGTTGCACTATCTATCTTCCCACGTTTATGATCCTCAAGAACTTTCAAAATCAATCGTACAGCAAAATTTCAATATTCCAGAGCCAGATAAACTGAAGCAAAACATCGAAACGTATGATTTTTATATCGATGCAGTAAGAGGAGATTTATCTTTACCGGATCGTTTCAAAAAAATAGTAGTTGGTGTAATAGATCGATATATGCCTGCGATGGATGGTTTGAAATTTTGTGAGATGCTTCGAAAAGAATATCGATTGCCTATAAAATTAGTGCTCTTAACAGGAGCGACTACGCAAGAGGAGGCAATTGATGCGTTTAATAAGGGAGTAATTGACGCTTATATGGAAAAACGGAATCCAAAAGAAATGATCCCCAAGCTAGATAAAATAGTTAGAAGCTTAGCAGAGCAACAATTTTGCGAACTCAGCGAGCAAATGTTAGGTTTTATTTCTCATCAGTTCCCTCATATACAAGATCCGCAATATATAGAACAATTTGAGAAAATCAGAGAAGAAGAAAATACCGTCGAATATTATCTTTATGACTCATCAGGAAGTTTTCTTTTAGTGGATAAGAAAGGCAATACTAAAATTTTCTTAGTGCGTGTAGATAGTGATTTTGACATGATGTTTGAATTAGCGAAAAATAGTGGCGCATTTCAGGACGTTTTACAGTCAATACAAAATCGGCAACAGTTTCCTTTCTACAGATCAAATAAAGGTTATCTTACATTTGAAGGTGAAGATTGGGAATTGGCGTTGGTGCAAATGTCTAAGATCCCCGGAAGAAATATATTTTACAGCGTTATTGAAATGCCCAAAGTTGAATATATGGGATTCAAACAATACATAGGGCAAGTTTGGCCAAGGCCTTAAGAGACTACCATTTTTTTCCACGCCTAATCCAAATAACCGGAGCGCATGCAACGACAAGCTGATCGTAAAGGTGGGGCCGTACGAGACGGGTATTAGGATTTAAGGCGTAAAGGTTATAATGGAGCGGTATCGAACTCGGGGCTAAATTTCTGCAAACAGTTCCGTGATCTTTAACCTCAGCAATACAATGTTTACCGATTAATTTCGCAATATCGGTTCCATAATGCCAAATTCCCGCAACTATGTCTCCGGGTTTATAAAATGGTTGCATACTATCATCTGTAATTTCATAAATAGCTGCTTCGAGATGCCGTTTTTTAAAATCATTAATTTCGTCTTGAATAGTTAAATTGGCGTTCTCAGGATTTTCACGAGTTTTGACTTCAATATTCATGTCAATGCGATGTGGAGGAGTGCCTTTACCATATAAGAGCCAATCTAAAGAGCAGTCTATGTATTCGTTTCGAAGAACTTGCAGTATGTTAAGGGCCCCTTGTTCTGTCAAGCCCTGACGCCCCGACACCCAATGACGAATTGTGCTGTAACTTAAACCGTATTTTTTCACAAAAGTAAGCAAGGGAAGGCCGGTCAATTCAAGGGCTTCTCTTAATCGCTCGCCTTTTAATTCTTTCGAATCATGTGGTTGCTTTGCCAAGTCACACCCCCCTATTGTAAGACGCATAAAATATTGACTTAAGTCAACTGTAGATATAATATTAACCAATAGAGCTTCATTCTGCTCAAAGGAAAAAGGAAAAGGCTATCACAATGATGAAAATTAAGCAATTTTTGAACTACTTGTCCATTAATGCCCTTGAAGATGTCGGTATTTTATCACCAACTCAAAAGCAAATTACCTGTATCGAAACGTGCTTGGTTCACGTAGTCAACTATACATGCCAGAACGCAGCAAATGCTGTTTTTAGGTTACACCAGACTGGCATATCAGATCCCTCTAATTCGGACATAAAAAAAATCATGCAAAAACTTTATGAAGGTATGACGCCGGAAAAAATATAAATATAAAAAATGGGGTTAATATGAGGTTTTTTGTTCCTGAAGGTATAGAGTTATTTTCAGAAAATAATGTAAAAGTAAGAATAGAGATAGGGAAAGATTACCCAAACATTTATTTAACCAGGCGTGAGGCAGAATGCGCTTATTTATCTCTTAACCTGGTTAAAACAAAATCCATTGCCAGTATATTAGGAATAAGTCCTCGCACAGTAGAATTTTACTTAACTAATGCTAAAGAAAAATTAGATTGTAAAACAAGGATTGAATTAATTCTCAATCTTCTTAAGACGGATTTTGTTGAAAATTATAAAAAATATTCAAAAGCTCACTGTCTTTAATTATGTAGGTTAAAAGTAATAATTGATGGGAAGTAAGTTGATTTGAATAAATATTTAAAGAGTAAGTGAATAATTAACAAATATTATTAAAAAATTATTAGTCTTAATTATCAATAAGTGGAGAATAAAATGGTAAAGATTTTTAGTATATGTACATCAACTTGTAGTACTAATTCTAGTAATGTTGAGACACAACTTGATAGTCGTAAAACAACTACTCGTTGTCCCATTACACAGGAGGTTATGAAAGATCCTGTAATTGCGCAAGATGGATTTACTTACGAGCGAAGAGAGATAGAAAAATGGTACAGAGAAACACCACCAGGAAGAAATCCTATTAGTCCAATGACTGGAGCGGCTATCACTAATCGTAAATTAGTTCCGAACGAGAAGCTGAAAAAATTTATTGACTCTGTTTCTTCTTTAAATCTATCTGAAGACAAAATTAGAGAGCTTATCGAAGAAATTAAGAAAGAACAGGAAGAAAGAATAAATCAATCTATTTGTAAATAACGACACAGGTTGACGGGCATGAGACAAATATCATGTAATGAAGAAAAATGTTTAAATCGTATTAACGTAATATTGCCTAAAATTTTGAGACGACCAGACTATACTGGAGAAATTCCTATTATTCGTTTCGAATGTGTGAGCAAATTCAATCCAGAATTAATAATAAATCAAAATAATTGGGTTGTGACTCATCTCAATGTGCCAAAAAAACATCCAGGCCATGCGATGATTATCGTGGAAAGAATAGATATTCAAAAATCCGATAATTTAACAATAAATCCTACCTTTAAAATCGGATATTATGATTTGTCATTACCTAAAAACGCTTCTATTTTTTCTAGCGAGGCTCATGTCCAAATCCAAGAGTTTGATCACTATCATTACTTATATGAAAATAATAAAAATCCTAGATCATATCTTCGCACGAGAGAAGAAGTCCTAAAAATGTTGGGTGGGATTCAAGAACAGTTTGGTAATACAGTCCCTTTTCATTTTGCTGGGAGCAAAACTTATTTGTATCCACTTAATCAAAAACACAATTGCCTGACGTGGTCAGAAGAAATGCTGGAGCTTGCTAATATTGAAATGAACCCTTCAATAACAGAGTACATAAAAGCTAAGCCGGATTGTTATTTTTTATAATTAATTAAATTACGGATTAGGTGGATGAGACAAAATAATCAGAAATACAATACTTCGTTCCTTGAATGGATAAAAAGTTTATTTCTATATAAGGGTAAAGAATCTATTTCTCTGGACTTGATACCTAATCCTGAAAATGAAGTTATCTTGAGTTATTGGAAATTGACGGCTGAAACAAAAAAATCAAAAGATAAGAATCTTCAACGAATGAAGGAGCATGTGTCCATACAAATCCCTTCGAGGCTGATGTCATGCCACATTCTGTTAATTTTGGATTCGGCACGTACCAAAACTCTCGAGCAAATTAACTCAAGTGCTTATACACCTACATACATTTTAGCTGATGATGGAATGTATTTTGTGTGGAACAAAAAAAGCGTTATTAATAGGAACCATTTAATCACAAATAATAAAATATTTGTAGAGAAAATAATAGACGGATTAGAGATGAATTCTCATGTGATGTCAGGGCAATGGCAACTTTCGAGAGATGAGCAGCGATTGATAACATTTATTACTGACCATAATCAAATGGTAAATATGACATGTGTTTATTATGAGAATCCGAATAACAATCATGAAACACTCACACAGTTTTATGTAGATCCTTTATATGAGCGTAAAATATTTGAAGGAAGTGCTGTTTTTCCTCAAGCGGTACGAACAAGATATTCAGTAAAACTCTATTCCCTTAATATTGATAAGATGATGGAATTTTATAATATGCTTTTGAATGAACAATTATCCAATTTTAAAGCCTATAATTTTTCATTTTGGACATTGTCCTCTATTTTATTTACACCGATTAAACAATGTTTTTTAGGGCCAAACCAAATTCAGCGAGAGTTACTCAACAATAAAAAACCTAATTGTTCAAAAATGGCTATGGCGTTATTGGAGGCAGGTGAAGTTCATAAACTGAATTCATTTTATTATTTAACAAAACGATCTTTATTAACAATTCAACCTTCTATGCTATTAGTATGCTCTTTGGCTGCTTTTTTAATTATTTATCTTATTAAACATTCTTTAGCAGATTTTTTCTTAGATTTAGAAATAACCTCACCTTTAGTAGGAGGGGGGTTAAGTCTTTTGATATTATTTGGACTTTTTATTTCGTGTGGTAGAAGTGTTCGAGGCACGGGGGCAGTCTCAACACCAGAGGGTATATACAAATTTGCTCTCAATACTAGTCAGAAGGAATTGACTATTTTTGCCAGAAATAATGAAATAATTAATCGCCAGCAAGAAGGGTACATTCTCATGTCAGTAGGTGAGCTAAGTCCACAAATTCCCTAATAAAGTACGCAGAAAGCACTTTCTCTATGGTTGGTGCAGGCGTCAGGATAGTGACTGAACTGAACGTGCTTATGTTAATAGCTCTCGCGACATCGGCGCGGAAAGAAGCACATGGAATTCTTTTAGTAGATAATAAAGGTTGAACGTATGTTTTCTTATTCATCTAATTTTAAAAAAATCGGACCTGACAAATTTGCTTTATTTCCGTGGCCGTATCTCCTGTAGATGAGCTAAGTCCACAAATTTCCTAATAAAAAGATATTCCCAAGCCATTCTTTTCATATAAATTTAAACTATCGCACACATATGTGTTAGGGGACACAAGACTATTTGTATTGTCGAGATCAAATTTTTGTTTTTTAAACAATGCATCCATCTGGTTTCGAGTTTGAAAACATTTTGCAATTTCTTTTCTATACACATACGCAATTAGACCCCCAACAATGCCAAGTAAAAAAGCCGCACAAATTACGATTCTCGTTTTGTTTTGCGCAATCAAGCAAGCAACAGGGATACAGCTCAGAGCTACCGGCGAACAATTCTGATCTTTTAGCCATTTTATAGCTGATGATGAAACTAAATTTTGAAACATTTTTTTATGGTGAATCATCTGGGAATAACGGCTAGTATTGAACGTGTTATTTCCTGTAATGTCAGCAATCTGAAGTTGTTCTTTGAGCGATAGAATCCTAGAATTCCTATCATCAATTTCACAGCCGAATATACATCTAAGCTGTTCTAATTGTTTAGGGGTAGCTGGAATAATTTTATTATTGTCAATTATTTGATTTTTATCAAGATGACTTAAATAAAAAAGGCCATGGGGGGATAAAATATATGCGGATGAGGCCTGCTCACGCAGAAAGTTTGTTACCGGCTTCCCTATAAATGAGTCATCCTCTTTGACAACAATAAATTCACATAAAGGATATGAAGCAAAATGATTTTCAGGGAAATCATTTTTTTTCTTTTTCCAATAGTGAAACCAGTTTTTTTTCGTAGAAGTTTCTTGCGGCATAATTTCGTCGAGGGGTAGATTTATTTCTGCAACTGTTGCAAAAGAAACTAGTTTAAACTGATCTATATCGCGTGCAGCCACTTTTAAACACTTTACTTTTTTTCCATTTTCTAATGTGACTATTTCTTCTGTAGCACTCTTAATTTTTTGTATTTCTGTCCCTTCAGGTAAATCTAGTTGATAAATAGTCAGATAAGTATCGACTTCTTCATTCTGTTCTTTGTATTCTAGTAATGCGTCATTCTCTTTATCAGAGAACAAGAGAAAACTTCTATCTTGAGTGAGATACGAATAGTTTGACGGAAAAAATAGTGCAATTGGCCACCAAAATTGTGAGTGGTCTCTAGGAATATTATCTATCATGCTGACAGGGCGATGGCCCACTGTAAAATATGTCATAAACCCTTACCCTAATAATTAGAAAAATTATTGTACCAAAGGGATGCGAAAGTGACATCATGGATTAAATTAGTTGATAAATATAATCTCAATTTAAGCTTTCCTCGCTCATAAGATAGAAAGCTATTTATTGATTTTCTAAATTAAATGAAATTTTTTATCGTGTATAAAATAGTAAAAATATTACCTCTTAGAGAAGTTGAGTTATTGATAACATTTTCTATGTATAGATATTAATTTTTACAATAATATTTATTATTAAATCTTTTGGGTTTGCGCCTATTTGAAATTTTATCGCTAGGCGCAATTTTATCACTTGGCGATCCTGCGTCGTGATAAAATCGGCTTTTTTCATCCATGATAAAAGCGCTAATCGGCATAAAACGTATTTTATGTATTTCCGATTAGCCCCAAAATATTTTTATACATGGTAAAGGAAGCAGAGGCTATTTATTTTTGTAGCTTGTAAATGGTGTCTATAGTTAATCTAGGCTCCATTGAAAGGGATTATAATTAATTTCTTTATCATATACATCCACTTTTTCAGATCTCTTTAAAAATACTACCAATATTGCAGCAGGCCATACTGCAATGATTGCATAAAGCATTTTAAATAAATATCCATCCAGCATAAGAAATGGAATCTTATTCCATGGTTCAATGCCAACATATGCTGCAGATCCTCCAATAATACTAAATGTTAATTCTCCAAATCCAGTTGAAGCCAAGCTTCTGATCCAAAAATGTTTTCCATACCATAAAACTTTCCATTTCGAAACAACATATATATTAAGGAAATTTCCAATTAAGCTGGCAACTGTAGTCGCGAGGTAAGCTCTTAAAATCGGTGAGAATACCACGTCATAATTTTGCTGTTTATTCCAGAAAATAGGGTGAGGTATAAGTGTAACAATTCTTACTGATATACAAAAAATAAATCCCGTAAATAGTGCGAACCAAACTATTTGCCGTGCAATTTTATAACCGTAAACTTCTGCAATAATATCTGCAATTGCGTAAGAAAGTGGAAAAAGGAAAATGCATCCAGGTTCTAATATATGTTTGACCTCGGTCATTTTATAAATCATAAGATATGAAGTCGTCCATCCAGTCAAATAGATCATTGCTAGCAAAATAACCCAACGATATTGAGTATTAGGGTTATTCGAAATAGCTGATATGTCTTGCGTCATTTAGTTTACCTTTGGGGGAAATATAAGCAGATATTCTAACGTAATTATAGAAATTTTAAAGATAATAATTTGTTAATAAATTATTTCAAAATTTAATATCTTTGTAAGAAAAATATTTTAATTTTACTTTAATTTTAATATTGAATATCGAGTTTAAATGAGACTAATTAAATAGATACGGTAATACAAAGCAGGTAGACATATGATGTGGTTATATGGCTAATATTGACCAATTCGCAGTATTATCCTAGCATGACATCCAAAATACCCTTCTTAGAACATATTGTTATAGGTTAATTGTCGGAGAATTTTATTAATGTTGTACGGTAATATCGTCTCGGGTTTTGCGTTGCAGTCGTATCACAAAGCAGAGGAAGGATTAGTTTATGCAGCAAGTCATGGTTATAACTATTGGTATATTGATGGTAGCTTGCATTCAGATTTTTTTGATCAGTGGACTGAAGATAGAATAAAAAAATTAAAAGCAAAATGCGAAGAATATAATATAAAACCCATTTATCATGGAAATTTTAAAGTTCCTATTTCATCGGATGTGGAAGTTTTAAGGCTTTGCGCTGTCGAATATGTAAAAAAAGAAATAGACCTTGCCGCCATGCTAAACTGTAATTTGATCATTCATGGAGGAGCAATTGTAGAGCCACGTAAAAGTGTAGTCGTAAAGAAAATGGCTCTTAATAATTTAATTAAAAGTTTAAAAACATTAAAAAGATATGCTGATGACAAAGGTGTAATAATTTGGTTAGAAAATTTGTCTCACTATCCTGATTATAAGCCATTTAGTTATGTTGGTACAACCTTAGAAGAGCTGACTTTTATCCAGAGCAAAATAAAAATACCGTTATTCTTAGATTTTGGGCACGCAAATGTTAATGCTGTGAATTCAGTATTACTTTTTTTTACTGCGCTGCATACCAACATAGCTGGTGTATCAATTAGTAATAATAATGGTAAATTGGATCAGCATTTACGACTTGAGAATGGAACAATAGATTATTCTACCATCGTAAAGACAATGTTTGCATTGGGGTGGAACGGAATGGTTGCATTTGAAAATAGAAATACAAATCCTACAGCTTCCATACAAGGTCTTTATGCGCTTATAGATTCAGTTGTTCGAAAAGAAAATCTAAAAGTAGTTTAAATTTTATATATGAGACAAATTTTTATATTACAAAATAGTCAACTTAGTTTTGGCTTAGATGCTGGAAAAATTTATCAGCCACATAAATATAAATTATATTTGATCGTTAATGATTTTGGATATGAAATTGTCAAGAGGAAAAAAGAGTATGATTTCTACGAAAAAATTATAAATACAAATAATTTTGATTTTGAAAACGTACTATCTTTAATTGTCTCATGTCTTTTAAGCAACAATTCGTTTGATGTAGTTACTAACTCAGAAGAGACAATGGCAGTATGTGGCAAGATAAGAAAATTTTTAAATCTTGATACTGATGATTATTCACGATTTTGTGATAAACATGTCATGAAAACACGTTTAAAAGATAACGAGGTTGTTAGCATCCCAAAATATAAACTTTTTGATACGAGGGACTATTTGAAAAACGGTGAGGAATATCTGAGATCTCTAGCTAACCATTTATCTTTTCCTCTTTTCATCAAACCAGTCAATCAATTAAGCTCCATGAACTTGACAAAAATAGCTAATTTAAATGATTTACATGTTTGGGCAAAAACTGTCAAACCAGAGGATTATTATGAGATAGATGAATTTATAGAGGGGACGATGTATCACTGCGATAGTTATATTAAAGATAATAAAATATTATTTACATTTGTATCGCGAAATTCTAGACCATGTTATGACTTTATTATTGGTAAAATAAAAGGGACTATCGTATTACCAGACGATCATCTGGATTCAATTTTATTGACTGACATTACTGAGAAAACCCTGATATTATTAGGTTTGCCTAAAGGTGGTGTAACGCATTTAGAAGTAATAAAAACTAAAGAAAATAAAGTATATTTTATTGAGATAGCACATCGCTCGCCCGGCTGTCTTATTCCTAAAATGTATCAACGTTATGCCAACATTGATACGATTGCATCACATTTTCTTTTACAGATTGATTCTGATTATATTCCGGCACAAATTCGTGGCGATTATGCTGCTTGGGCCTGTTTTCCGAAAATTCCTGGGAAAATTGTTGCATTAAATAAGCCACCCCTAAATTTAGAAAGCACCATCGAGTTGGAATGGAATGTAAATATTGGAGATGAGATTAAGAGCTATTCTCAATTTGGACGAGACTATACTGGAACAATTTTTATTACAAACCCGTCTTTTGAAACTCTTTATGACGAATTTCAGGTAATGAATGAAAATAACTTATGTGAAATTGCCTAAGTAAATGATTAATCACGATAGCACGGATCAGAACGACATAATATTTTCTTATTGATCTTAAATATTATTTGGTTCCTCTTCAATTTTAATAAAACCATCAACAAATTTTCGGCCTGAGGGATAAACATAATATTGGACGCCACAAATCTTCCCCTCAGAGTCTCTTATTTGTTCTCGTAATAGGTAGCCTTGTTTGATCAGCTCTCGTAAACCGGCATAGACAGAATCTCTCCCGTTTTTTGAAGCTGAGATAAGCTCTTCAACGTCAATATTTTCTAATTTATTGGCTAAAATCCAAGCGAATATACCCTTCGCTTTCAAACTTAGCTTTGGATCTTCGAGGCTCGTAGAATTAATTTTTATCTGCCCCTTACTATTTTCGGCCAGCACTTTTTTTATAAAAGACATTAAGACTCCTATTGATATTTTTAGAACCTATAGAGGCAAAAAGTCTACATCATAAAATTCTTTTTTCCAAATTTACACTTTGTATGGAATTGACGAGCTCGTCATGATCATGAAATAAACATATAATACAAAAATCATAATGATTAAAGATTTTGCTTTAAGACGCAAGGAGGTTGTAAATAATACTTAATTATTTTTTAGAAGCGACCATCTTCGCTAGTTTAAAAATTAGTTTACAGGAACCATCAATCAATAGTTTATTTACTGCTAAATATTTTTCAAGAAGTTCGTGCATAAATTCATTCTTCTTTTCTTCATTAGGTAATTGACTAATATGAGGTGTCATTTGTTTCATGAAGTTGAAAAACTCAGTATAGTTTGAAAATACAATAGGTTGCTCTTCTTCATAATATGATTTAACAATAAAGCCTGCTTTTTCAGCGTAAGATTTATAGAAAAAATCATTTATGTAAATAAGGGGATCGGAGTAATGAGTGAAGTATTTTTTCCAGAAAGGTTTTTGAATTAGCTCCAAACGAATTCGGGGTAAGTCTGGATGTGGTAACGGTGCTATCATTAGAAATTTCCCCTGAGTTCTAAGAGCATAATAAATTTTCTCAAAAGTCATCAATTTATCTTTTACCCATTGCATACAGAAAAAACATGTTACTAAATCAAACTGATTAATAAATTCTATTTTTTGTGCGTCCATTGTTTGAAATGTTAAATTTTGTTGTTTATTTAGTTTATTTGCGGAAAAAATCATGCTTTCAGACGCATCTATTCCAAATACCTTACCATTTGGAACTTTAATTGAAATATCGCGAGTTGTCTGGCTTGAGCCACAGCCAATATCTAATACATACTCATTTCCTGAAAACAAATAATTATTTAAAAATTTCTGATTGATCTGATACTGTGGTGATGAAATTTGATTATACTCATTGCCATCCCAGTGAGAGTTCTTTGTTTCTGATTTGTTAGTCATTTTACTATGCCATTGTTTTTTTGTTTTTAAGCCCTACTGAACAGATTAATCCAATTAAGCTTAATCCGACCATGAATAAACAAGAAAATATTAATCCTTCGGTTAGTGATGATTTTATTTGCATCATTAATAATCCAGTTTCGTGCGACGATAAATTTTCCGGCAAGATAAGTCTTTGTAGATTTGTATTGATTAGTTCATGCAAAATAATATTTTTCTTAACTGATGAAATATTACTTGCAGTCTGTAAGTACTTCATAAAATTATCATTACTTACAAATTTAAAAATTAAAGCCACAATTGCAACACCTATAGACCCGCCTAGCCAACGGATAGTAAAAATAATTCCCGATGCAATGCCTGCTTTATGACTCGGGGTTTCTAAAGTAGCTGCCGCAAGCGAAGGGGCATTGATTAACATAATGGAGGCGCCGAGTAAAAAAAACATTAATATTAGAAGCCAAACCTGGGTGCTAACGGTAATGGTTGTCATCCATAAAAAATCTATTATAGACAACACAAACCCGGTTTGAATGAGTGATTTGTTCTCTGAATTTTTTATTATTTTACTGAGTAGTTTTGAAGTAAAAGCAAACGCAATTGAGAATGATGAGCAAAGAACTCCAGTTAACAAGGATGTCAAACTATAAGCGCTTTGAAGATATATTCCAATAATAAACAGCCACCCATACATGCAAAAATAGGAAATAAAGCCGCAAAACGTCGCGCTACAAAAGTTTAAGTTTCTAAATAGTGAGATATCGATTAATGGATTTTTTTTCTTTCTTTCTATGAATATAAAAGCAAAAAGAAGAAGGAGGAAAGAGATGCTTAGAATAATAGTATATTGAGAAAGCCATCCCCAATAGCTGCCTTCTGAGAGAGCGGTAATCAATAAAAGTAATAGGAAAGTTAATAAAATTGATTCAAGCCAATTAATTTTGGATTGGCTTATTGTATCTTTCGATTCTTCAATAAATTGGGTTACTAAAAAATATGACATGAGGCAAATAGGAATATTCACCAAAAAGATAATACGCCAATTAAATAAGTGAATAATAAGACCACCGATTAGAGGACCAATTGCTAATCCTAAGCCCAGCGACACTCCCCATCGAGCTATCATTGAGCTTCGCATTTCTGGAGGGAAATTATTGGTAATAATTGAAATTACCGTAGTCATCATCATTGCACTCGAGATTCCCTGTATAAATCTGCTAATAAGGAGAAAATCTATCTTGTTTGAAATTGCAGCTGTAAAAGAGGATAGTGCAAAAATAATAATCCCAATTAACAATAGCTTACGTCTACCATAAACATCAGCTAATTTACCAATTAAAATTAAAAATGCAGCCGTACCTATTGTATATCCACTAAGAAGCCATTGAGCTTTATTCATTGACACAGCAAAATCTTGCATAATATCGTTTATGGCCACACTTAACGCCATAACATCAATGCATGCGATGGTAACTGGCAAGCATAAAGCCAGTATTAACCAAGTTGTTCTATAAGAAACATTTTGATGCGTGAACTCCATCTCTGGATCACTATCTACGCGGAGAAGGAGTTTGAATCATGGGATCTTTCTTTCTAACCTCATCGAAATTAGAAGAATATTGAGGCCATTGATGTAAGTCCGCAATAAATGTAAAAAATTCTTTAATAAAATTTTGGGCGGATGCGTAATTAGTCATAAGGACAATACCTTTACCCTTATTTGGAAACATGATGAGTTGATTGCAGTATCCATTGTTGTAACCAATTTTTCTAAAATTTAATGTTTCATTACAACCATCAATATCAAAACCTAAGCCAAAACTTGTATTTTTTTGTTGAGTAAGCATTTCACTTGCTAATTGTTTAGAAAGTAAATCATTATTTTTGCCACGATAGGCATTTGAGATAGCTAAAATAAATTTTGCTAAATCTGTGGGGGTAGACCATAAACCGCCGGATGCCGAACTGGGAATGTTATACCACCCATTATGATTCATCTCGCTATTTGCATTAAATCCTGGTACTACGTATTTTTTCATTTCCTCCGGTAGCGGACATGCGAAAGTACTACTGTTCATGCCAAGCGGGGTAAAGACTTTGAGGTGGCTAACGTCACGAAAAGATTTGTTTTTGACATCTTCAATTAACTTTTGTGCGATCATAAAACCGGCACCCGAATAGGCATAAGCAGAGCCCGGTATTGAGGATGAAGTAACAGGGCCATTAGTAGCGGGTGGGGTACCATTAAGGATATCCCTTAACTCAGGGATAGCCATGTCTTGTGTATAATCAGGTAAAGTAGAGTTTGGTTTTCCATAAGTAAGTCCCGAGGTCATACTCAAACATTGTCGTAGATTTATGATATCGTAATGTTCCCCTCCTGGGATATGCCATGTGTTTAATTGAGAATTTATTGGTTTATCAATATCAATTTCGCCAGTATCTTGTAGTAGTAGTGCGACGTAAGCAGTGATGGGTTTACTCAATGAGCAAGCCTGAAAAAGTGAGTTTTGCGAGGCTTGAATTTCAGCATGAGTGGAAAGAGTTTTAGCAAGAACGATTTCATATTTATCAATGATTGCATAGCCGGCCGCAGGCACATTATGCTTTTGCATCAGCTCAATTAAATTAGTATTAATTTCTTTTTCTCTCACCATGGTTTCATCGCTTCTTTTGAACAACTTAAAAGGCATTTGATTCTACTCAATTTTATACATGTATGGTTTTAAATCAATTTAAATGGAAATATATATTCCAGATGTTTCCTTTTTTGGTTGCATACTACCATGATAGCTAAATTTTATAAAGAATAGCCCTATTCCTGGTTTGGTGGTGATGGAAGCTATTGAGCAGATAATTAAATAAAAATTAATCTCTGAAGAGGGGCTAATAAGGTTACGATTCATTTTTGTATCCTCAGCTATAAAATTATAATTAAAATTTAATAAATATACGCTTGACCCTTTTTTGCGTTATGATAAATTATGCCCACTGTGAGCATATCTTGTCCTCATGAGCACTTTTTTATAGATAAAGAAATTGTTGAATCAAATGAAGTTCATTTAATGACGGGAAATGGTTTCTATGGGTTTTAATTTAAAAGCAGCAATAAATTGGATGGTTGAATGTTATTATCAGGTTAAAGAAGAAAAAGAGGCTCTGTTTCACCTTGAAAATGTTCTCTACGATAAGAATGGACAACTGAAACTGAAAGTTCGTATGAAAAAATCTGGTGGACAGATTGGTTATAGTACACCGGAAAAAATTGTTACGGCCGATACTATTTTAGAACGCTTTCCTAAAAGTCACATCAAACTAATTACTTCACTAGCATTTTCGAATAAATACGAACCTAAGTATAGAATTGCTAATGTAACACGCCAAGATGACGATGGCGTATTAATTTCTATTGAAAATATTCACAGTAAGAAAATATATAATAAAACTCCTCAACAGTTATCTAGTGATATTGATGTCTTGTGCCAATTAAGCGCCCGTGATATTCACAAAATAGGCTTTTATTCAGGTTTAAATAGCGGAACAACTCAGAATCCGGAAAAATCATTGGTCTTTGAGCCTGATTTTATTATTGAAAGTAAAGTTAAAACTCAGAATTCACGAAAAGCGTTAGCTGCCAGATATAAAAAAAATACGCTACGGATAAGTAAAGCGAAAGAATTATATCGTGCTGGCGTAGAATCTGGTCTGTTTCGTAATCCTCATCAAGCAGCAGACGTGCTTGTTTCTGAAATTCGATTGTATTCTAAAGAAATTGGTGTAAAGCCTCTAAAGCCTGGTAGCGAACAAAAGACAATTTATGGTTGGCTCACCGAAAACTAAACTAAGCCCGTCAATATAAAAAAATACTGAATTCATTTCATTATTCTCAATTATTCTTCGTCAAAAACTTAAATATTTATTATTTCCATTAAAATCTTTGGTAAATACCGTAAGGAAATAGTGATATTTGTTTACATATATAAGTGCTTAAATTAACAGGTAAAAAAAATAGGTTCTACGCGTAGAGAGTACGTTTTACGAAAAAAATAAAAATTACACGCTACGCGTAGAGGGCTAACACTTGTTTATTTGTTTAGATCAAAATTGTCATGGTTTTCTGCTGTTAAATATTTAAAGCCAAATGCTATATCAACAGCAGTTTACAAGTTTTGTTTTGAATTCTTACAAAGAGAGAAAAAATGAGTGAATTTAATTCCAGTGACTTAACAGTGTTAACGACAGAAGAAACTGCATTGATTCTTAAGGTTTCTAAGCATTGGCTTATGCACAATCGTCAAGAAGCTGATGGGATTCCCTATTTTCGGTTGGGAAGGAGAATCTACTATGAGAAGAAAGATATTATTGCGTATGTAAAGGCTAATAAGAAGAAAATCCTACTATCAAAAAAAGATGATGCTACAGAGGGCGGGTTATGATCAGTTCAGCAGAATTGAATAAATTACGCGTGATTAGAAAACGTCTCACGCAATGGGCCTATTGGTGCAGACAAACAATAATAATGGGTCTTAATTTTTCCTCCCAATCTATTATCCTGCAAATGGATGAAATCGGAAGTACGGAAAAAAAGTTGGCGCCTGATAATAAGGATGCGGAAGAAATAGAATCGGCTGTCGTACGGTTATCCCAAATCAGTCCGCAGCAAGCAAAAACCTTATATATCCATTATGTATTTGAGGGATCTAGACAAGAAAAAATTAAAAAGATAGGGTGCGTAACAAGTACATATTATGAATTATTGACCCGCGCAGAGATGTGGGTGCTTGAAGATATTTTAGGATAGTTAAACATGCTTGATCGTTATAGTGGTAATATCAATTAAAAAGATACCTTCCTCGAATCCCATATTCAAAATGATTGAGGGCCTTTATTTTGGTCCTCAGTTTTAGTCGATAAATGTATTTAGTTTTTCAGACCTATGTTCAATAATATTTATTTATTCTCAATCTATTGATTTACTCAATTACACTCCATTACGTCTAAATACACTTAAATACATCTAAATGCGCTTAATCAACCTTACATACGTCTAATAGACCTGATTCCGGCTCCAGAATAAAATTTTAAAAAATAATTTAAAAAAATAAAAAATTAATTCTATTTTTCTCAACAAGTTAAATAAAATTTCTAAAAATATTAAATTTTTAGTAGAAAAACGTTTGACATTTTTGCAAATTCTGATAATCTTATCTGACAAACTCAAATAAGAGTAAAAAGAGCCCGGCCAAGACCGGGCTTTTTTATTTTTAGCCATTGAAAATTCTTTGTAAATCAAAATAGAGTGCGTTTTTTAAAGTGTACTCATCCGAAAAATAATATAAAAAGGTAAATTATGAAACGTCAGCAGTTCTATCTGCTTGGGGTGTCCGTTGTTCTATTATGCGGTACCATAGAAAAAGCTGAATGTGATAACGCTATTATAGTAGGGCGCTATCAAGCCGTTCCCAATAAACCACCAAAAGTGCAACAAAATTTATTATCCCAAGTTAAACAAATTGTCTTTAGTAAAAATATCACAACAGTAGGCGAAGCAATAAAAGCTTGGCTTTTATTTAGCGGCTATCGCTTATCTCCGAAGAGTATTTCATGTGATGCCTATGGTTTATATAAGCAACCCTTACCCGAAGTGGATCGTTCACTAGGGCCTATGTCTTTGCGCATGGGTTTAGAGACTTTAGTCGGAAATTATTTTTATCTTTTGATTGACCCCGTCCATCGATACGTATCATTTCAACTAAAACCCATGTTTTACAGCGTATATGAACAAAAAACAAAGAATAAAATTCACACTATTCCGGAAAACACCAAAAAAGGAATGTACTAAAAATGATAGACGAGAAGAATAAGAAAATGAAAAACATTAATATATTAGAAAATGGCTTTAGCGCTTTAGAGAATTTTCTCCCTGCCGATGATTATGTCTACGTGTTACGGTATGTTTATAATTTGCTGTGCGATTTAAGAAGAAAAAATATAAAGAAAAATGAAATCATACGTTATATAGAGCACTTTGAACGCATGTCTTTGTTACCGGGCTTTTTATCTTCTTTGCCGGTCGATCAATTTCTTGATGAATTAGAAGATGAACTTTATATCAATGCGGTCTTGAGTGGAAAAGATTATTTCCCTACGTTTTAGATAATTAAATGGAAAATCAGATCATGAATATAATTAATTTGTTAAATTCAATCAAAACTTCTTTAAAAATGAGTTTTAACTACTTGAATCAAAGATCAAACATGCTTAATCGTCGTAGTAAAATTATGGGTTCAGTGCTTATTCTTATTTTAATATTAGTATTAATTAGCATAACTAAACATCAGCAAACGGTAGTAAAATTTAATGATGATTTGAATAAGAGCACATATAAAAATCAATCATTGAAAGAGAGGTCTATTCCCATAGTACAGGCTGATAATGAAAATCTAAATATAACAGCTACTCATATCGATCATGCCTTATCGATGAATACTACTATTTTACGTTCATTACTTTCGACAGTTTATCAAATCCCAACTACATTGACTGATATTCGCGATAAACTAATGAGTTTCAATTTCGAGAAGTGGGTTAAGGAGAGTAATAACTCTTTTCACGATACGAAGCAGCAGTTATCACAACTACAATTAAATGTGAAGCAACTCATTTATCAGAAAAATAAAGTAAAAAATGTAGATCCTATCCTTGTTGAAAAATATTTTACATTAGCAGGCATTCAAGGTTTTAGCGATGGATTACGCGCTGTTTTAATGGTTTCGGGTCACCCTATGATATTAGCGCTTCACGATACGTGCGCGGTTTGCCACGGTTGGTATTTGCAAAGGATGATTTTTTCTGCTCAGAGTGCAACTTTTCAAAAGAACCAGCAATTCGTAACACTGCAAGCTAAATAAAGGTGCGAAGCTAATGTTTAAACTGATTTTCTTTGTACTAATGGCTGGTGGACTGAGTGCTTGTAGCATTACTTTTGATAATTTGTATCATAAAAAAGCTATTGCCGAACATTCCACTATAAAGAGAACTGAGATTCAAAAATGCGGTTCTCACAATATATTAATTACTGATCTATCAAAGGTTCATCATCGTCACTATCTTTTGTTGAACGGTGAGCCATGCAATTTGAGGCAAGAATGATGTGTTATCTCAGCATACCAAAAATTATTTTTTTATGTGTAATCACTATGTTTGGTGGGTGTATAAATGGATTAGCTGATTCAGCCATTAATATTTCACAACCAACTTATTTAAATCCTGGCGCGAGTATTAATTCCGAAAATACACCTTTAACTGAAAAAGCTAAACAATGGGGTTTAACCGCTAGTGATTATGAACATTATCAATGGTTGCTAACACACACACCCAGTGGACAATGGTATAAAGATCTTGATCCCCCTGAAATATTAGCGTTGAATGCTACTACTCCGGAAGCTTTACGCGAATACACAAAAATAGTAGTCAAGAACACACATGATCGGGTAGAGCACGAATTAAATTTTAATCATGCATTTGGTGAAATGTTTCGTGAAATGTATCCAAACGAAAACCCTATTGAGTTGAGTGCTAACAAAGTTTTTTCTCAAGAAAGTGGCTTTGAAAAAGGTGACAGGCTTTGGCTATTTGTTGATATTCAATCACCAAGTGCAGTATTACTCAAAACATTGATCACTTTCATAAGTAAATATGATCATGTAACACTGGATGTTTATATTGTCGGTGAAAATATTAAAGCCCCGGATATCGAAAACTGGGCCGAAAAAAATGACATTCCGGTCAATTTGGTCAACAAATTGATTACGTTAAATTTTGGAAATCAAAGATATCAAGAAATAAAAAGGCAACAAAATATAATTTTACCATATGTTGCGCGTTTCCATTTAGGACACCTGCAGCCGGTAGCGATAAGTAGTTTTTTATAATCAAGTAAGGTTAATAGGGTGAAGAATTCTCTAATTTCATTTTGTGTTTGGATAAGCGCAAATTTATTTTTACCAGCCTTTGGTGTTGAAAATGAAACTCTTATTCAAAATTATTTACTTGTTCACCCTATATCCCAGAATGGATTTAAAAACGTTGAAAAAGTTGTAAATGATTGTATCCGTCAACGTAGCTATAAAGTGTATGATGTTATAGAACCCAAGCAGGTTATATTTTCCATTTATCCCATTATTTCAAGACGGCTAATAGCCGATATAAAAAACACAACACTTTATAGCTCTAGGACGGATTCTCCTTTTTTTCTAATTGGAGATGATAACTTATCAAAAGCATGGTTGAAGGCTAAGAAGGATTATTTAAAATTGATTCATGCCACTGGATATATTGTAAGTGTCGAAGGTGAAGAATCTGTAATACAATTAAAAAAAGAAGTTCCTGAGCTACATTTATATGCATTACAAGCAGATATCTTAGCCGATATTTTTTCTATTAAACATTATCCTTTACTAGTTATGCCGTGTGTCATAGACCTACCCTGTAAATAATATTTAATTCAAGTTCGTAAAATAAAAATAATGAAAAATTATTCGTTAGAAGGTTTGCTACGCCCAGCGTATGAGTTGGTTTCAAGTGGTTTCCTAGTATGCTTTTGTTTTCTTCTAATATATCACCACGCATTGTTTTTATTACAAGGAAAATGGGTAATTTTAGCGGTTCTTGTTTATGGATTTCTGGCCTTAATTCGGTTTTGGCAAGGTTGGTGTGTGATTCGTTATCAACGCCGTTTAAAACAGTTACCTTTTTATGTCATAAATTCAAAGAAAATACCGCAATATATAGATAAGCTATTTGTTGGTAGAGGATTTTTATGGACTGCTATTCATACGCAACGATTGCGAGATTTGAAACAAGTTCAATTTGAAAAATATTTAAAACAGAGTAAATACTACAATTGGGCACGAAAATTAGAGATTTTATGGAAGCACACAACGTTTTTGTCCTTTATTAGCGGTTATCTTAGCAGTACGTCTCGTTTTAATCCCTGGCGTCCACTGCCATCATTAGGTGGTAGTACAGCTATTCATGGTTTGGAATTGCATGAGAAAAATGTAACGGTCGCATTACCAGAGCGTGTAGGGCATGCGTTGATTGTTGGAACAACACGCGTTGGGAAAACGCGACTTGTTGAGCTTCAATTAATTTCTGATATTCGCCGTAAAGATAGTGCTGTTGTGGTCATTGATCCTAAAGGCGATCCTGATTTACTAAGAAGAATTTGTAAGGAAGCCATCGAACAGGGCCGACAAGAAGATGTCATTATTTTTCATTTAGGGTACCCGGAAGTTTCGGCGCGTTACAATCCCATCGGACAATTCACACGGGTGACCGAGGTAGCGAACCGGGTAGCGAATCAATTACCCAGCGAAGGTGAATCTGCAACGTTTCGGGAATTTGCTTGGCGTTTTGTAAACATCATTGCAAATGCGCTGATTGCGTTGGGACGTCGACCTAATTATAAAGACCTGGATAAATATATTTTAAATATTGATCCTTTGTTGCAAGACTATTGTGATCGATATTTATCGGATATTTCTCCTACCTGGAAAAAGGATATTGAACGCGAAATGCAAACCATTGACGAGAAGGCATTGCCTTTTCATTTAAAGTCACGTTCTCGTTGGATGATTGGACTTGTTCGGGTGATTGATCAATTAAAATTGGATAATGTTGTGCTGGATGGTTTGAAGGCTATTTTTAATTATGATCAGACATATTTTCAAAAAATTACAGCATCTTTATCACCTTTATTCTCGAAATTAACGACAGGAAAGGTAGCGGAATTAATTTCACCGAATTATAAAAATCCAAACGATGAAAGACCTATTTTTGATTGGCTTCATGTGGTTCGAGGCAAAAAAATTGTTTATGTGGGTTTAGATGCATTATCTGACGCGACGGTTGCAAGTGCGGTTGGTAATAGCCTTTTTGCTGATCTTTGTTCCACTATCGGTCAAATTTATAAGTTTGGGGTGGGAGAAGATATTTCAAATATTAATGCAGAGAAATCTTTTTATAAGATTAATGTTTACGCCGATGAATTTAACGAACTTGCAGGCGATGAATTTATTCCTTTATCAAATAAGGGTGGCGGTGCAGGGTTGCAATTAACGGTGGCAACGCAAACTATATCAGATATTGAAGCGCGCCTAGGTAATGCAGCAAAAGCAAATCAGATATTGGGAAACTTCAATACGTTATATTTTTTAAGAGTGATGGATGAAATGACCGCAAAACGCTTTACGGATAAATTGCCCCAAAAGGTACAAAGCCAATCTTTGTTACAAGCGTCAAGTACTTCAGATCAGGTTAGCTCATCAGGTTTTAATACATTTACAAGTCAGAATGAGGATCGATTAGTCATAACAGAATCCGCATTATTGACGGCTGATGATTTGATGCAATTACCTAAAGGCCATGCATTTTGTCTTTTAGACGGTGGAAAATTATGGAAATTACGTATTCCCTTATTGGAAGATGATTTACAGTCCATTCCACAGAATGTGGATGATATTATTCGGATGATGCGTGGTTTAGTAGGGTCTGATATCGGTTATAGGGTATGATAATTTATATTTGTCGCTACACCGGATATTTTATTTTAGGTTCTATTTTTGGTGCATTTATACTTATTACGATAATGTCTTTATCATTTATTTTTGGAAATGATAGCAATATTTTTTATTGGAAAACGCAGTTAACCAAAGAGACTGAAAATTTATTTTATATACTGAATATTAGCCCAGGGAAAGTAATTCCATATTTAGTTAAACTAACAATAGCGCTTCAGCGCAATCTCACACTTTTGCTAAACACCATTACGGACTATGTAAACAATCATGGGTTCGTACAATTTCAAGTAGAAGGTTTGCGGAATTATTTACAAGTTTTGATTTTAGCTGTAAAAGGGATTGCTGTTCGATGCGGATGGTTGATTCTATCCATTCCCCTTTTTATTAGTTTTGGGATGATTGGCGCAGTTGATGGCTGGGCGATACGTGCAAGACGGCGAGCACGCGGTGGTCGTGAGAGTGTTCATCGATATCAAAATGCTAAAAAATGGGCTGAGATAAGTATGGTTTTGGGTATCGCTTTTTTTATAGCACTTCCATTCAACTTTTCCTTGTGTGCATTGTTATGGCTGATTGCATTTATGTTTGGATATTTCATACAAAGAACTGTGTCATTTTATAAAAAATATTCTTAATCAAAAATATCAGGAAATTTTATGAAAATAAGAAGATCGGTCTTGTTGGTATATGTCCCTTTTTTATTAACATCTATTTTTGTTTTTTCAGCCAATGCAAAGACAAAAAGTATGACGCATGATTTAAATCAAATGGATTTAATATTGCAGCAACTTTCACCCATAATTGATCAGGCTGTAAAAGACCAAGATCCAGACGAGTTCGTTAAATTTCGTTTTGATGTTTTACGTCACGATATTGAAAAAATTCGAACTGGTATTGCTGAAGCACTTTTGAAAACACCTGTCATGCCCAGAAATGTTTCGCCGCTAACAGGTGATTATTTAGAACCCTCTCATTAACGTTAGTTTGTTTTAACAAATTGAGAAAACATCATGAACTCACAATTACAGCAAGCATTTCTAGAAGCTTCCGGAATTGATGCTACTCATTTGAACCATATGATACGTTTTTTAGCAGGCATGATTATCACCGTCGCAGCGGTGTTTATTATTGCAGGTTTAATGAAATTATTAGAAGCCGGTGATGCTGATCATCAACTTCGATTCATTCTTTATTTATTAGGTTTATCCATGACGTTAATGATTTTTTTTACGTTTGTGGTTGGGTAAACATTTTATCATTAGAGGTTACTATGCTATTCGTTTATTTGAGTAAATTAAAAAGATTATTTTTCTATGGCGTTAGTTTTTTACTTTTATTGATTAGTAGAAATTCTTTTGCGGATAGCGGTAGTCCATTTCCAACTATCACTACTTCAGACGGTGATATTGTTAAAGCCGTGGGTGGGCACATGGAAGTCGGTATGAAATACGCTTTAATTGGTGGTGGAATCATTATGCTTTTAGTGGGCGTGGGTGTGATTGCGCATCGGTTACGTGAAGATACCACCAATAGAGAAGGCGGCAATTTTTTGGTGACATTAGTCATGGCAGGTATTGCCATTACAGCAGGCGTGATTTTATTGAGTATTGGCTGGACTGCTGCATCTTACAACGTTTCTTAAGTGAGTTTTTAATGCAAAAAGATGCGAATGATATTTTAGCGTCACGCCTTAATTTTGATGTGGAAGCATTCCGAGGACAATCTCGTCATGAATTGGTCGTGATTGGATGTATCAGCTTGACGTTTACACTCATCATTTTAAGCATTTTTACTCGGATGTTGTTTGGTTTATGGATGATTGGTATCGGTTTAAGTTTTCCGGTGAGTATCGGAGTAGGTTGGCTGGTCACATCAATATTACAAAAATATAAATCAAATAAGCCAAAAGGCTATTTAAAACAACTTTTTTATTGCAGGTTAGAAGATAAGGGGATATTGCAATCGCCTTATATTCGCTATAGCGGTAAATGGATAGTGCGGAGAATTTTATGAAATTTATGAATGCCATTGAACAAGCTCGGTATCACATTATCACGTTGTGGGGAGCTTTATTGCTTTCATTTTTGTTGAATATCTTTTTAATTTTTGGTTGGTATTATAATCAAAACCATATACGTATAGATATACCCCCGGAAATTCCACAAACGGGTGTGACCTTGCAAAAAGGCGAAGTGCCAAAATCTACAGTTTATAGTTTTTCTATTTACATTTGGCAGTTGCTAAACCATTGGGAAAAAGACGGAAAAATTGATTATCGTCAACAAATTGAAAATCTATCACCTTTTTTAACACCCAAATTTCGTTTTGCGCTAATTACTCATTATAATGATCTTCTGGCAAAAGGTGAGTTGCAAGAACGTATTCGTTTAATGTCAGTAGTTGGTGAGAAAAAATATTCGTCACAAGAAGTTCAAAATTTAGGACATGGGGTTTGGCAAGTAACATTACCTATGCGTTTAACAGAAATGATGTCTATAAACGCGAATGTGGTTAAAGATGCTGAATTAACTTATATCATTCGCGTAGTTCAATGGAATATTGATGCCAAAAGTAATCCCTGGGGATTAGCATTGGATGGTTTAATTCAATCACCTTCACGCACTCAAACCATTATTTAACGCATCTTCACGCTGAGAGAAAACTGTATGATTTATCATTATTTACGATATGGCCTTGCTTTATGTCTAATTTTGTGTGGTTGCTTCGCAGAAACTGTATTTGCTGATGGTGTGCAACGACAGGATAAAAATATTGTTATGACCTGGCAGCGTATGCCATTGAATATTGTATTACCTGTTGGTCATGAAAAAATAGTTAGCTTCCCTATGCCCATGAAATTAGGTTTAAATAATAATCTTTTACAAGAGGACTTTTTAAACGTTCAAAACAATTATAAGAGACTTTACTTGCTAGCGAAAAAATCATTTTCTCCACAACGTATCCAAGTCAACTTAGAAAATGGCTTAGTCATTTTAATTAATCTAAGTGCAGAAGAAAATGCACCTTCTGAGACGGTAGATATCGTTTTGCCTGATGTTAAAAACGATCAACCGCAAAACATGAACGAAACGAATGAAGCTGCATTAAATTATGTAGATATGGTGCGTTTTGCGATACATCAGTTATATGCGCCAGAAGAGTTATTAAAAGGTGATTCTCGTTTTCAGAGATATCCAATGGAAAGTAGACATATTGTGCCTCTTTTCTTAAATCAATCTGCTTTAGCAATGCCTTTGGTAAGTTGGCAAACGCGTGGGTTTTTTATAACGGCAATTCAGGTTAAAAATTTAGGCGAACATAATTTGAAAATCGAGCCACAGACTTTATGTGGTCGGTGGGTCGCAGCAAGTTTTTATCCGAGACAGCGATTAGTAACTAAAAATTCAGTCAACCGACGTAACGGATTTGATTCAACAACACTTTTTCTAATATCTAAAAATCCGTTTTCTAAAGCAATAGAGGAATGTTTGAGAGGAGATTAGTGTGTTTAAAAATTTAAGCAACACAACAAAGATTTTTGCTGGTTTAATTATTTCTGTTGTCATTATTTTTTCGGTTATTATATTGGGAACATCGCCCTCTTCTAATAAAGAGATAAAGCCAACCAATTTTTTAAAAGACACAGCTTCATCAGATAATAAAGTCGAAGCTTTGAAAACTGTTACTGCAAATTTAGTTGCAGTTGAGAGTCAAAATGAACGTTTAAAAAAACAGGTGGATGAACTAAAAGAGCAAAGTCAGCAGTCCTTGCAACAATTAAATCAATTAGTCACTTCACAATTAAATTCAGCAACGGAAACTTTGCAAAAGCAAGCGGAACATCATCAGCGACAATTGCAAGATCGGTTGAGTGAGGGTGCATCAAATAAATACCCCATTCATAATGCAGAAAGTATTCCGACGAGAAAAATGCAGTGGGATTGGATAACTGATTTATCTAGTGATTATGAGGATAAAACAAAAAAAGCTGAAGTTGTTTTGCAACCTTCAGTCCCCGAGCTTCGTGAAAAAAAGCCTGATCCGGTCTATACGATTCCGGTGAATGCTACTTTAACAGGTGCTTCTTTGATGACGCCACTTGTGGGACGTATACCGATCGATGGAAATATTCCTGATCCATATTCGTTTAAAGCCATATTATCAGCTACTAATTTAACAGCAAATGGTTACCCGTTACCCGGAATTAAAGGCGCTGTAATTAGCGGTGTTGCAAGGGGTGATATGTTAGCAAGCTGCGCGCGCGGTGATATAAAAAGTATTACTTTCGTGTTTACCGATGGTCGTATTTCAACGTCTCAAGTTTCAGGTGACAAAGAAAGCTTAGGCTACATATCTAAAGAAGATGGCAATCCTTGCGTTCCTGGGGAATTCAAAAGTAATGAAGGTGTTGTTTTAGGCATGACAATGGGACTTAATTTTTCTAAAGGTTATGCGACTGGCATTGCTAATTCTCAGTATATGCGAACAGTCACACCAGAAGGTATGGGCATTGCCTCTTTAATTGGAAGTAGCACAAAGGTAGGGATCGGCGAAGGTTTAAGCGGTGCTGCGGCTAGTGCACAAGCGTGGTGGGATAGGCGTGTTAGAAATACATTTGATTTCGTTTTTGTACCTAACTGGGTAACTCAAACAGGTCAGATAATGAAAATTGATATTAATATCACGCAACAAATAAATATTGATTATGATGATGAAGCAAGAAAGGTGAGTTATGAAGCGAAAGATAATGCAAATAATAACGTATTGGATTAGTTTCAGTTTTATATCGTTTGGATTAGTAGGATGTTCACACGTTATGACAAGACGTGTTCCTGACAGCCCTATTAGTATGGAAGGTGTGTATAATCAGGCTATTAATGGTCATAACAGTGAATCATTAAATGTTTTACGTCAATCTACATTACCAAGTTTTAATGCCACGGAGAATACAAGGATCTCTTTAGTAGTTAATTCAAATAACCCAACACAATTTTCACGCGTATCAAACCCAGATGTGCTTCTGTATGTTTACCCGCATATTGTAGGTGAAGTAAATGCGGGTATTCCAGTTCCTGGATACTATAGTAGCTTTCCACTGTATACGCATGTTTACTATCAATCAAAATCTTGATTTGAATTGTAAGCTGTAAATAAAGTCATTTTTGTTAACGCCTGTTCAGTCGTTATTGCAAAAATATTCTTATCCACCAATTCTCATATTAGACACAAAAGGCTTTATATATGAATGGAGCTGGTAATTCGTTTTCTTTAAAAAATGCATTGCATCAAAGTGATATGAAAAAACGCTATCAACTGCCACCCAATCTTTTAAAACATTTACCTTGGGCAGAGTATGACGAAATTTATCAAGCAATCTTGTTACAAGATGAGTCTGCGGGTAGTGTTTATGAATTAGAAGGTATTGCGGTTAATGCAAAAGGAGAAGATTTTTTAACTGATTTTCGTGATGGTTTGCAGGGCTTATTTCAAGATGTTTTTACCTTATATCATCGAGAAGAATCACCGTGGATTTTACAATTTTATTTTCAAAAAGAACCTTCACTAAAATCCCTGTATGGAGATATTAAAGATTACGTTCAAAATGGTCTTTCTTCCACACGATATACGCAAAGTTTTTTGTCGTTAACACAAAAACACTGTGATTGGATGTCTAATGCTGATGGTATTTTTATTGATGATAAAGTATCAGGAAATATCTATCGTGGAGGAATTTTTAAAATTCGAATGGTTATTTACCGTAAACCAACCAAACATTTTCGTTTGCAAAAAGGAAGGTCGTTATTAAAAGATTTGAACGTAACTTGTTCTCGTCTTGAAGCTAAATTTAAAGAAATAGGTGTTAATGCAATTCGATATAACTTATCTCAATTTACAGAATGGATGATCAAATGGTTTAACCCGAATCCCGCTGTAACTAAAGGAAATACAGATGCATTATTAAATCTCCTGAGAAATAACATTCATTTGAAAAATGATGAAAAACCTTTTGGCTATGATTTTTCAGAACAACTATTTTTTTCGACTCCTGAGTCAAATCAACAAAAAGGGATGTGGTATTTTGATAATGAGCCACATCGATATATTAATATTCAGGAATTAAAACAAGTTCCTAGAATTGGCCATTTAAGTCATGAGCGTAATTTTGGTAATAATCAATACGCGTTATTTGATAAAATGCCTGAAAACTCAGTATTTGTAATGACCGTTATTTTACAATCCCAAGAAGTCATAAAAAATCATTTGGCTCGTATTGAAAAGAACGCTCAAAAAAGCGGCTCAACAGCCGCATTAATCACTTTTGAAGATTGCCAAGTCGCTAAAGATTCGATCGAAAGAGGAGATTATCTTTTTCCGGTTAGTATGGGTGTCTATTTGCACGCGAAAAATGATGAAGATTTGTTAGAGAAAGAAATCCAAACCGAAGCCTTATTAATTAATAATGGCTTTCAGGTTTTACATGGTGATTATGATTTACTTCCTGTTCATAGTTATTTAAATCAACTTCCGATGTGTTATGACTATTTATATGATCAAAGACATCTTTATCGAAGTGGCTATATTTTCGCAAAACAAATTGCTAATTTAATTCCTCTTTATGGACGTGAGCGGGGAACCGGCAATCCTGGAATTGTTTTTTATAATCGAGGCGGTGAGCCGCTTGTTATCGATCCTCTATCGCCAAATGACAAAGACAACAATAGTTATTTATTGCTTTTAGGCGCTGCAGGAAGTGGTAAAAGTAGTAGTAGCGCTTATTTAATGATGCAGGCTATGGCTATTTATCGCCCGCGCTTAGTCATCATCGATGCCGGAAATAGTTTTAAATTATTATGCGATTATTTCGCAGAAGAGGGACTGTCGGTTCATCGTGTAGATATTAATTTAATAAATCCGCCAATTTTAAATCCTTTTATTAATTCTGCAGAAATGTTGCGTCAACTTCATAAATCACAGGACATACAGGTTAATCCCGATATTAAAGTTCTGGTGGAAGATTTTGAAACATCATTAGATAAAAATGGAATTGCAAAGAGTGATGATGTTACGCGCGATTATATGGGTGAAATGATTCTAGCGTGTCAATTGATGATAACAGGAGGCGAAAAAAAAGAAATTGCGGCTATAACACGTCAAGATCGTCTTTATATAGTGGAAGCTTTAATTAAGGCAGCAAAAGATGCAGAATTAAAAGACTATTCACAAATGATTGCTTCAGATGTTGTATTCGCATTTCGTGAAATTGCTGCTGGACTTCAGGGTAATCAAAATGAAATAAATAAAGTTACACGCTTAAAAAAATGGCAGATAGCTTAGATTTTTTCTGTCAGGATGCTTTGTCTTCGCAAGTGTTTAATCGTCGAGGAGAGGATTGGCCCGATGCCGATGTTACCCTTTTCGAACAAGGTATTTTTAAAGGTGAAGGTTATGAAGCGCAAAACGCGTTAGCTTATATGGCTCTCATGTCGCGTGTTATGGGAAAGGCTGAAAAGTTACAATATGAAGAACGTCAAACCATTGTCTTTGTCGATGAGGTTCACACCATTTTAAAAATTCCGCTGACAGCATTGTATCTTACAAAATGCGCGAAAATGTCTCGGAAATTAGGTTTGTGGCTGTGGCTCGTTACACAAAATATTGGTGACTTTACAGGTGATGCACAAAAAATTCTTTCGATGGTGGAATTTTGGCTCTGTTTAGGTTTAAGTGAGGCTGAAATAAAAGCGTTAGAAGAATTTCGTATTTTAACCGATGAGGAACGTATGCTTTTCCGTTCGGTGAGAAAGTCAGCGAAAAAATATGTTGAGGGTGTTTTACTTTGCCCACGTTTAAAAACACTATTTCGTAATATCCCACCTCGGCATTGCTTAGCCTTAGCAATGACTGAGAAACAAGAAAAAGCTGAGCGCATGCAATTAATGCAAAAATATAATATTACTGAATTAGCTGCAGCACGAATGATTGCAGAACAGATGATGAATAATAATTTTATGCATAATAAGCGGAGTTTTGATGAAGCATCTTAAATTCATAATATTTTTCTACAGTTTATTCTTGTGGAATGTCGTTTTTGCAGGGGGTGAATTAAATACTTTTAAAATTACCGAAACATCGATGACAGGATTAAGTAATTGTCTCCATTACACCGTAAAGGGACTGTGCTTTTGGTATAAATGTAATCTTTCAGGTTGTGGTGTTAAACCTACTTTGCGTTTAGAACATTACTTACCTGATGTAGTTATCACAGTAGCAGATCGTTATCAAAATAATCCCTGGGATTTTGCCAATACAGTGATAGATCCTTTAGCCGAAAAAGGGGGTCAGGTACAAATTCAGAATATAAGTGGAATTTCAATGGGTTATGGCAGTGAAGGGAGTAGAGGCGTTACAGACATTGATAACCGATATAAAGAAGTTGATATAATTGGTAATCCAGGGATTTTATTTTTTTCAAATTTACACGAATTTTTTCTAAGAAGTACTGCGATACCATTTACGCCATACTACACATCTTTACTTGATGCTTATGCATGGCGTTATTTGGGTCTAGAAAAATTCTATCCTGGTGCAATGATTCCCGGAATTCACGAGATCGGGCAGATCTTAATTAATGATTGGGGTCCATTATTCCCAAGGAATGGATTTATAGTACAACCGAATGATGCCAAAGCATCGGCTGTTTTAGCATTGCGTGCAGCTAATATCATTACTCAAATAGAACAGCCTCATTTGTATAATCCCCTATCTTCTGATTGTGGAGAGCATTGTCGTGCAACAATTGCAAAAGAAAACAGCGGAGATGTTTTATTTCAAATGATATATCCCGAAACTTCAGATCAATGCATTAAATTCGGTGAAAATGATGCTACAGCTATAACCCCTTGGGGAGCTAAAGCAACCCTGAACGGAAAAGGGAATTATGTGTGGATAATGTGGAGACGTTATGAGGGTTGTATTCAAAGTGATGGAATATATTTAGGTCAGGTCTAAAAATTCTTAGTTTTTAAATTCAAAATTCTGCATATACTCATCGGAGATTGGTGATGATTTTATTTGTTAAAAAAATAATTTTTACGTTCATGGCGACATTTTGTTTATTTCCAATTTATTCCTGGGCAAATGATAAAGAAAATCTCAGTGCGACGGGTATTAACACCAATGCGGTGGAGCTAGCTATGAAAGCTTATAAATATGCTATGTCAAAGCAAAAGATTAAACCCATTTTAACCATAGTTGATTTTAGTGAGCCATCACAAAATAAACGCATGATTATATATGATCTGAAAAATCATACTGTTCTGTATCAAGGTCGCGTTTCTCATGGAAAGGGTAGCGGTTTTATTTATCCAATCTATTTTTCAAATAAAAAAAATAGTTATGCCAGCAGCTTAGGAATATTTGTGACGGGAAAAACTTACTATGGTGGCAGCGGTTACTCTTTGAGAATAAGTGGTATTGAAAAAGGCATTAATAATAAAGTAAAAGAAAGACATATAGTTTTTCATTCATCACATCATGTTAGCGATGAATACGTTGAGCGTTATCATCACGTTGGACGAAGTCTAGGCTGTTTTGCGATTAGTCCTGATAATGCAAAAGCAATTTTAGATATTATTAGAAACGGAACAGTTGTTTTTGCGTATGCTGAACCTGAATTACATGATCCTTATCTCACTTCTTAATTAATTTTCTTTTTTATTTTTTGCGAATTAATCACGATATCCGTGAGGCTTACATATGTCTTTTTTTCAAAACAGTAATAATTATAAAACGCTACTATGGTTATTGCCTTTTACTTTTAGTGGTGTGATTTTGATGAGTGGAGCGGGTATAATCCCCGCAAATAATAGTGATTTTTATTATAAAATTGGGGGGGGACAAGATGTGCCATTACCTGCATTTTACGATACAAAATACTACTCAATCAAAGCAGAAGGTGAAATTGGTTTAGGATTTGATTGCGGTGCTTTTAATCCAACTATTTCGTTAAAAAATTCTTTAAATCAAATTAAATCCAGTTTTATTGCAGTAGAAAATCAGGTTTTATCCGGTGCAAAAGCAGCGATTGCTGAACTACCTTTATATATGATTTCACGGGCCGATCCTTCTCTTTACAATTTAATTACGAATGCGATAGCTGGTGTCCAAAAATCTATTGCATTATCGACGCAATCTTGTGAGGCTATGCAGTCACAAATTGCTAATGGACAAAATCCTTATGCACATTGGGCAGCAATTTCATTGGGAGATACTTGGCGTAAAGAAATCGGCACCGCTAGTTTATCCGGAGAGGGGGATATTACTCAGGTTTCAGAGAAGGTAGGCAAAGACGCAGGACAAAGTGGAGTGCCGTGGGTTTCCTCAGAATTGAGCGGGGTTTTTGGAAGTGCTCATGCGGGTGGCGTTAATCAACCTCCAATTCATATTATTCGCGATACAGTTGTGGCTGGTTTTAATGTCATTGAACGGGGTTCTCTCGGAGAACCATCGGATCTAGCGCAAACATGGAAATCAGCATCGGAGGCTGCGGATTGGATTGTTCGTATTGTGGGTGAGCAAACAGTAACGACATTTGATGCAGGCGAAAAGTCTTCAACACCGGGTGTGGGCTTATATACAGAAATTGATAAGGAAGCTAAGAAATTACAAATAAAATTACAGCATTTAGTGAGAGGTGAAATTGCTTTAAATGTAGCGAATTTATCTGAGATTTCAGCTTCGAGTATTTCGATCACCAGAGAAATGATTCAAAACATCAACTCTCAACAACCTGTAATACAATCAATTTTAATAAACAAGCTTTCACAAAATATCGCAGCATTGAATGTTATTGACAAAGCACGATTGGCAGTTCAGTTATTACAAACGGGCGCTAATATTCCAGCTATCTATAGCAATAAAGCTGCACAGAGAACTATTAAATCTGCGCAGCAAAAATTAGAAAGTGATCTTTCTGATATGATGCTATTTCTTAACGCTAAAAACCAATTGGCTACTCGCTTGATGGGAACAATTGCGCAAGAGAGCGCGAAGTCCATTTATGCAAATACCAGTGTTCCTTTTTCTAATCATCAAAATGAAATGCTTCAAGAAGGAGCTCTAAGAGCATCTCAATAAAGCGTAATTATTCAGAATAAGCAGTCATTATTTTGAACAAATGACTTATCATCTGTTTATAAATTTATCTGCGATAAACTTTAACAATATAATTTTTTCTTAACTTTTGGCTGCTAAAATTAAACTCAATAGTATAATGTGAGATGTATTGTGGCATGGGCAATTCAAATAGAACTCGGAGAAGAAGAAACCCACCCGAGGAGAAGCCTAATTTTCAACCTGAATATAGCTTAGAAAATATACAAGTATTTGAGTACGGAGAAGTGATTGACAAAAATAGACCTCCGCAGCTAGTTCATCCTGATTATAAGTTATATACAGATAATGATTTTTATTATACCTTTCTCGATAGAAAGCTTAAAAAGTTTGCTTTAGATTGGAAAATCCACCTCTCCATTCGAGAAGAGGTCCCTAATGTAGCCGATGCATGGAACAATGTAGTTTGGCCTTTAATCAAAAAATACCATCTGAAAGAAGTTAAAGTTGTGAGACCGGAAGCGCTTAGAAGAGATTGTTCCGATGGCAAAGTTGTTACTATTTATTTGGCTTATAACCCTGAGTTTCGAGAAGATCATATGGAACACTTTAAGCTGAGATTATTTTTACAAGAAATAGAAGAAGGATTAGTGGCAAGAAATATTATACCTGGATCTATTCCTCGAATTGATAGGAAGATTAAAGGGAGCCAATTTATATATTACAGATGCGAGAGAGGTAAGCTCATCGATGAAGTGGATCAGGTTTACAATTATGTAACGGATGAGAAAGCTGAAAGTAGAGTTAAAAAAGGAAAGGCATTATTCGCAAATAATCCTTATTCATACCCAGATACTTATGGATTGTGTAAAATTGACTTCAGTTCCCAACTTGATCATGAAGCTGAAACAAGTCAGGAAATAGTTAGTGTTCGCAATACTTACTAAACGACATAAAATGCATATTTATTTGTTAGGAGCCCTATAATGACTTCACAAAAACATAACTCGGTAGTTGGCTGCTTCACTTTTTTTAAAAACATTTTTGGTAGTTCGTTTACAAAAAGGCATGAAAGAAATTATATAATTAAAAAAATAATGGTAAATAATGGTAAATTATATCTAACCGTAGACCCGAAAAATATAAAATTAATTAGCGAAAGTTTAAACTTAGGATCAATTAACTATCTTACAAATTTATTGGAATCACAAAAGTATAAAAATACAAAAGAAGCAGAAGCTGCAAATGAAACAATTGCATTTAGTATAGTTAAAGACAATTTAATCGAGATATGTGGTAATATTCAATTTGCACTTTCTTGTTTACAAAATGAAGATTTATGTAGAAAGGATATTAATATTAACTCGGATGGAGAGTTCTCCACTCTTCGCTCTACTACATTCAAGATGTAAAATTGTTATCATTTTTTTATTATAAGAATGTATTTTTAAAATTCAATTTATCTTCAGTGCATTTCATCATTAAGTTAAATATATTTTAACTATCTTTTATAACACAATTATTCAGACATTAATTTAATGTTTTTATTGATTTGGTAAAAATTATTAGTCTACTGTATTTAGGAAATATTTAAATGAGTGTTACCGGTTATCTTGCGTTGTATACAACTCTACTCGGCTGGAAAATATATAATAGTTTATGGACTTTGATGGTAGGAACGGGCTTAGCATTTCTACCTTTTGTGGGAATTGTAGTACGCTGTTTTTTAGAACCGTACGAATCACAAGAACCAAAAAATGCAGCGATTATTGCAATTCGACGTTTAAGTATTCAAATAGTGAGCGCATTGTTGGTTGTTGAATTTTGTTGTGTCCCGACTATATTGTTAAATCCCAAAGTCTTACATTTTGAACCGGCATGTTCTTCATCACAAACTTCAGCTACGCCAGGAAATACTGGAACAACGTTCGATAATCAATTTGCAGTTCCTACAGATGTGAGAGTACCTTTAATTTGGTATTTAGTCATGGCAATTTCGAATGGATTTAATCATGCAGCAATTAGTGAATTAAAATGTGCGGCAATTGATTATCGAACTTTACATACGCAATTAGATTTAGTGAATATTCAAGATGTAAAATTAAAAAAAGAAACAATTGATTTTTACAACGCTTGTTATTTGCAGGCTTATGCCAAGTATATGCGTGGCGAAGTCAATGAATCTCAACGAGCTGATATCGAGAATAAATTTAAAAGATATGGTCAAGATGATATAGGTTGGTTAGGATCACATACATTTTCTGAAATTCCAGGCTTTTATGATACTTATTTTGCGAATAATCCAGTTGAGGGATTTCCATTTGATTCAAAGCGCGACCAATTTGATGGTCAAGCTCAAAACCATTCTAGTAATGGAAACCCTAGTTGTGCAATGTGGTGGTCCTCATCAGAAAAAGGTTTACGCGTCAAGCTTGAAAAAAGCCTCCCACCACCATTTTTAACAAGCATATTTAATTTGGGCGACGATCCACAAATTTTAGTTGATAAGAGTATTAAAAAATTAATGTTTCAGACATTTCAACGAAGTGTTCCTGATAATTTGCGTGGTTATTCGTCGTTAAATGATTCAGGTGGCGGATTTTTAGCGTTAACCGGTAGTGAAATAGGAATAGCTTTTCATCAATTAAGTTTTTATCCTACTTTATATTTACTAAAAAATGCTATTCCGGTGGTTCAAGCACTTTTATTAATGGCTATTTATGCCTTCATTGGTTTGATGATCCCATTTTCAAGTTATCGACTAAGTTTTATTATTACTGGTACAAGTGTTATTTTTGCAGTTACTCTATGGTCGTTTCTATCGCATTGGATAGCAGCCATAGATAATAGCTTGCTAATTTCTATGTTTAAAGACGTTCCAAGCTTCTTTTCATCGGTAAATGGCATGCAACAGACATTTGTCGATATGATTATTGGCACTATGTATATGACCTTTCCACTCCTATTTTTGATGATGATGTCGTGGGCAGGCTTTCAGGTAGGTCATTCACTTATGGGCGCATTTGATGGGGCAAAAGGTGTGGCTGATCAAGCAGGTCGAAGTGCCAAGGGGGTGGCAGGAAATTTAATACGTTTCGGCACTTCTATCATTAGAAAAAGTAAATAGTAGCCTCTTGTACTCATTTCGTAATTTAATTTTTTTAACCAAATATTTATAGCGATAGAATAATGAAAAAATTATTGTTTTCATTGGCGTCAATTTTTATGGGTTTTTTTACATTAATATTTATAATGTTTCTGATTTTGAGGCATGGTCAGATCTGGGTTGATCTACAAAGCCATATTGAGAATTCAATTTGGATTAGAATTTGGCGTTACGGATTATATTTGCTAGGTTTTTTGATTTGGCCCTACATCGTTCGACGTTGCGGAGAATACAATTCGTGGTCTGCTGATTTTATTCAAATTCTTCAGCTTCGCTGGCGATATCTTTATTTTATAGCTTTTGTTGAGATATTTTTTAGCTATAACTTGGTTGGATGCTTAATTCAATGTTTGCAATGATCTGTGGAGAGGGTATTGAAAAGATTGCTAATGGTTCATTATTTCTTTCTCACATTTGCATTGTTATTTTTACATTTCAATACGTACGCAAGCGAAAATACTTTTTCAATTTTTTTAATTGAATATGTGGATTACTTATGCCAGCATTGTCGTAATATGCAACCCATTATAGATAATATTATTCAAAAAAATAGGAATATTAAAATAATCTATCGACCGATTGGAGTCATGAATCCTTATTCGAAAGTGCTAGCAAAATTAGCATTGGCAGCAAAAAATCAAAATAAATTTGTATTATTTCATGATGCACTAATGGCATCATCTTCCGTTTTAACAACGCAGCAGATAATACATTTGGCAGAACTGCTGGGACTTTCTTCGTATCAATTATTTCATGACAGTAATTCAGATGAAATAATGCGATGTTTGGAAAATAATCTGGATCTGGCAAAAACGCATGACCCTGAAGGGAAGATAAGATTACCGCTTATTCTTCTAGGAAGTAAGGCGAAACCAACTCACAGTTTTAAATTTGTCGGTGAAGTTTCAGAAAAGCTATTGCAGATCAGTATTAATTCCTTATCAAACTAGTTTTTTATTAAGTTAAGTTCATGAATACAAAAAAATACGTAACGTTGACTAAGACTTTAGTCAGTGTAACTCAGAATGATTTTGCAAAACTTTACCAACATGTAATTGACAACTATGTGCGGTTTGTTGGTGACGCTGTTTCACAACACCACTTCATAAATGATATTCCGGTAGCTCTATGGGAATTAGGTTTTGAATTGTCAACGATCTCACTAAAATTACGTCAAGGATATTTGCTGCCTAGTGGCGAATACATTGAAAACAGTCATCGAGAACAAGAAGCGTGGACTTATGCGGTTTTTACTTCCGCACTATTTCAATATCTTTATGAAATCCCCTGCCAACTTCTGGGGATAGGGCATGAGACAAATAATTCTGTATTAGCTGTAGGATTTGCTAAAGCTTTAATGCCCATAGAAGGATTTCAATGGATCTATAGTAATAAAAATTTATTCTCGCATTGGATTGAGTCTTTATGCAACTCGGAAGCTGAGAATATTATAACTGAAATTATTAAAAAAGCTGAGACGTTTTTGCCGTATACCAGGCGTGTAAGTATCGATAATAAACCCAATCAAAAAAATATGTCCGTTTCTCAAAATGTAGAAGCAAATGATACTTTAAAAGAATTGCCAAAAAGTAGAGGTGAAAAAAATCTTAATGCTGATGATTTTTTTAAGTGGTTAATTGCTGAATTGCGTAACAATAATCTATCTATTAATCAACGGAATAGTGTTGTACATCGAGTTAGTGAAGGTATTTTTATTGTAATGCCTGAGACCGTGAAGAAATTTATTGATACTCAGTTTGACGATAGTGAAATTGAGAAAAAAGCATGTGCTAAAAAGGCTTATCAACTTTCTAATGCTATTAAGCATCATGAAGCGCTGATACGGAACACGCCGACTTCAAAAACCTTTTTATATTACTGGGGCACCTGGAACACACGCGAGACTGTGAGTGGCGTCGTGGTGCCCTGGGATTTTATTTATGATGAAAATAATAAGCCTACTATTAATCCTGAACTTCATTTTGACCCAATTAATAATTAACAGGCGAGGTAAATTTTATGAGAAATAAAAGTAATCTAGAAATGCAGTTAGAGTTAGAGCAGCAAGACGAGCAACCTAAAAAGATATCATTTAAACGACCAGGCCGATTATTAAATGATATTAAGCTTCGTATTCATACGCAAGATGCCCAAATTCTATTTGGAGGATATCAATCTAAAGAATCAGTGGGTCTACTTATGTTTGGAAAACAGATGGCAAATATATGGAAGGCAGCAGCAAAAGATGATCCCTACGCTGATTTATATTTATTGAAAGTTTACGACGCCATTTTAAAACTTCGTAAATATTTTTCCATTCAAATTGAAAAATACCAAACACAGCTGGCAGAGCATTCAAGGCACCCTAATTTAGAAATTACACCTTTTGTTTCGGAAGAACCGTTGGTTAAAAACCTTTGGTTCGGTACGCAATACGGTTTTATGGCGGCTCAATTTATTGCTGATTTTGATTTATTGATGAGTATTTTTCTAACGGCGAAACGTGTGGGTGTTAGTTTCGATAAAACGCATGTCGAAATTAAAAAAGAAGCAACACAAAATATCGAGAAATTATTTAGCTTACCGTTTGAGTGGGTCGAAACCGGCATTACGCGAAACGATTTTAAAAATAATACGTCGCTTTCTTATGACGTAAAAGAAAAGTTGGGTAAATTGCCGCAATCTATTTTAGATCTTGAATTAAGGTCACCTTTCGCACCTGACATAAAAAGCTCTAGCAAAGAAGATGAGAATGATGAGCCCATCCAAAATGAATAATTTATTTTAAAGATTTCTGAAGTCTTAACCTGAGCGACTTTAAATTTCAGGTGAGTGAGCTTGACGATGAGAGTTCACACGGTATTTTTTAATGGAATACTTTCGTCAATAAGTGCTGTGGCATTTGCACAGCAAATCAATCCCGCTATTACAAATTTTGTAATAGTTTTTAACTCCCGCAGGGAAAATTTACCTGTGGGTAGGTTTTTCTTTGTGGGTTATTTAACTCAATTAGGAGAACTAAAATGTCAAACTTAAACTTTAACTCTAACTATACCTATTACCCAAGCAGAGGTTTGGTCGGTAATTTGGGTCACAAGCCTGAATTATTAGAAACTAAAGACGGTCAACCTTACGCAAAGGTAACTTTGTATTGTAATTTTGCAAACACAAATGACGTTTTGCCGAAAAATGAACCCCGATCAATTTCATTTATTATAACCTTTTTTGGTGATGTAGCTGAAAAAGTGAGTAATGAATTGAATGCAGGTGATTTTATTGCTGTTCATCCGAATAGTATTCGAATTACCAAAGCTATTGATCAGGACACAAAAAAAATGACTTATCTATTTTTAGCTAGCGTTATCAATCTTGATGATTTCAAGCTGCTAAAGCAATCTGATGATGAAGGTGAGGAAGATAATGTAACTCAAAATAAAGAGGACAATATTCAGTCACACAGGCAGATTTCAGCTAAGTCAAAATCGGCTTATTCAAATCGAAAAGAGTCGAATCTAATTACGAACCATAAAAAATCTTATGCAAATCGTAAAATAGCTTAAGCAAAACGTATTTTTTTAATTTTTAACTAAATCCCATGTTGTACATTGTGCAGCATGGGATTTTTTTTTGGGAGAAATTCTATATGACTATTCCATCTGTTTTACCGCAAGTAAAAATTAATAACATCAGACTTACTTGTCAAGAAGCACGGGTAATCGAACTTGCACTTTATTTTTTATCTGATGAACTAATACATGGGTCACCACGACCACATCTACATAAATATACGGGTACTGATATACAGCGTTTATCTTTATGGATACATCAACGTCATTCAAAACTTGGAATGTATTTAAATGATGAAATAGAAATGGTTATGCCTAAAATTTGTCGAGAGGATGTTTGTTTACTGATTTTGGCAGTAGAGTATGGTGTTACTTTACCTTTTTTAGAATGGTTTATTCTTGAAGAAGTTAATCTTGAAAAAGAAATGGCTGAGGATTACCGTGAGATTTATCGTGATAATCAACTCCATTTTGATTTTTCTAAAAGACAGCAAGATTTAAGAGAACGTTATTTCCCCATGCTTGAGTCTAAATCAAGTGTGCTAGTTAAGCTAATGAAGACTATCTTTATAACTTAATTCATTATTTTTACTATTTCATTGAACTAATTTTATTTTTGTTATCTGCCAAGGGTGGAAATGCCCTTGGCATTTCTCCTTTGGTTTTATCAGAGGAGAAATTTTTTATGTTGCTAAATTTGTTGAACAAAGAAATTATTGATGCGTTACCTCCATTATATGCCACCGAACATATACCGCTTCGAGATAAGTTGGTGATAGGTAAATTTTATCTTAAAGGGGAGGATGGCTGGTGCTGGTATGTTTTTGAAGGCGAAGCTTTGGAACCATATGAGCACGAAAGTGGTTTTATTGTAGAGGGAGATTATTACTTTTTTGGAATGTCGCATTGCCTTGAAAATGAGATGGGCTATTTTCGTCTATCAGATATAGCAGATCTTAAATTCCTTGGTGTAACTCTGATTATGTGTGATAAGGATATTGTCAAAATTCCATATGGTCAACTCATAGTTGATGAAAATTATAATCAAACTTTTGTAGAAAATTGGCCATCATCATTTAAAGATTGGATGCAAATTCAATTTAATCATTCGGAGCTAGCTGACATCGTAAATCATGGTGTTACAGGTGGACGGGACGGCTTAACTTATTATTCTGAAACTACTGCTTTATACAACGAATATCATAAAGATATTTGGAATATGCTTTATGATAATTGCTCTTCAACGAGTGAATTTTCCATTTTATATTTTATTGCATCGTTTAATGGCGCTATAAATGTTGAAAATGATGACCACTTCAAAAACTTACTTGTCTGGTATGCGACTGAAAGGATCGCTTTTAGTCTCATAAATGACGAAGATCAGACCTAATGTCAGCAGACATTTTAAAACTGAATTAAAATTCTTAGACTTTAAATTAAACCCAAGGAAATGAACGTAAGTTCATTTCCTTTTTTTTATGGATTTTTTTCAAGGAAAGACAATTCACATCAATTTTCCTTGAGGATATCTATGCGATATATTGGTTGTAAGAATCGATTGCTGAATTTTATTCATGAATTTATGATTAAGAATGATGTTAAGGGGCGTGTATTTTGTGATTTGTTTTCTGGCACTGCGACGGTTGGTGAATACTTTAAAAAGCAAGATTATCAAATTTTTTCTAACGATATTCTATATTCATCTTATATCCAGCAACGCGTAAAAATAGCAATAAATCAAGTGCCATCTTTTGATAAGCTGGTTTATTTTTTAGGACTAGATAATTTCCAACATGATTATTTGTCAAATGTTGATAAGATTATTGACTATTTAAATCGACTTGAAGGTCAAGATGGATTTATCTTTAGAAATTATTCTCCAGGCGGTACCAAAAATCAAATGATAACAAGAATGTATTATACTGACGAAAATGCTCGAAAGATTGATGCTATTCGAAATACTATTCAGCTGTGGAAAAATAATGCGTTAATTAACGAAGATGAATTTTCTATTTTGTTATACGCACTTTTAAATGAAGCTTCTGATCATGCTAATACAACGGGTATGTTCTCAAGCTTTTTGAAACATTGGTGCAAGAAAAAAACCTTGCTTCCATTACAGTTGCACGCACCTGAGGTTTCCGTTAGCAATCATTCTCACCAAGTTCATTGTGCTGACAGTTTATTATTATTGCCGCAATTAAAAGATATTGATATTTTGTATTTAGACCCTCCATATACGCCAATTCAATATAGTAATGCTTATCATTTAATGGAGACTTTGGCGCGATGGGACTCACCATTCATAAAAGGTGTAGTGGGCGCTCGTGACAACAGCCAACAAAAATCACTATTTAGCAGTAAACGATATGCTTTAAACGCTTTGGAACAAATTGTGCAGCAAAAAAATTATAAACATTTATTGCTGAGTTATAGCAATGAAGGAATTATTCCACACGAGGAAATTATTTCTTTATTTAAAAAGCATGGAACCGTGACTATGGCTGAGAACAAGTATAAACGTTATTCATCCGTATGTTCAAAAAGTATGGAACCAAAAAACCACACCTACGAAAGATTGTATTATTTGTTCCCGCATTCTTGAGTTAGAACATACATGAGATCTAAGCTGTGCAGACATTATCCTTTTTTTGCACAAGAAGAGCAAAAAAAGTTAAAAAAACACTCGCATTACAGCCAAAAGAGAGTTAAGAGATAGGGGTTATTTTATGAAGTTAATGGGAGTAAAAGAATATCGTAATACACGCTACACCGCTGACTCACGTCCGTCGGAGAAGCAAATCATTAAACTTATCCGCGAAGGTGATTTGCCCGGTATAAAACAAGGTAAATTGTATTACATCGATATTGAGAAAGAAGAAACACTGACTGGAAATCCGTTAGTGGACGCTGTTTTGTGAAAATTTTTAAAGGGATAGGCATGTCGAGGCCACGCTTAAACAATAATAAATCGTTACCACCGAATTTATATTTCGATAAATCACTCACGATGTACCGTTATCGTAGGCCAGATAATGGGATATATACTTATTTTGGAAAAGATAAAGCTAAGGCGATTGCTGCCGCAAAAAAATTAAATAGCATACTTATGGAAGGGGAGGAGCTTGTTGCTAAAGTGATGAGCGAGGGAAAAACACTAACTCAATATATTAACGAACGATTTATCCCCGTTCATTTACCCGACAGACGTTTATCTGAAGAAACACTCAAAGGATATCAAAACCAAATAAATCATATTCATAAAAAACTAGGTTTACATCGTACTAATAATATTTCAATAAAAATGGTAGGGGATTTCCTTAGTGAAATTAATGGTGCGCGTCAAGCAAATAAATATAGAGGTTTGTTATGTACTATTTTTACCTATGCCAAAGCTGAGGGTTTTACTGAAATAAATCCTGCTGAAAGTGCGCTAATACGCATGGTAAACAAACAACGACTAAGGCTTAAATATGAAGAATACAAAGCTATTCATAAATTAGCCGCGGAGAAAAATTTAGAATGGTTTTGCAATGCTATGGATCTTGGACTTCTAACCTTACAGCGTAGGGAGGAGGTTGTGCATATGAAATTTTCTGATATTGAAACTGAAATTAAGGATGGAAATCCCGTAAAAATTTTAAAAGTTATCCAAAAGAAAACTCAAAAACATGGGGCAAGTGCCTATATTAAAATAATATTGAATGCGCAATTAGAAGCATTAATTGCAAAATGTAGAAATAGCGGTCTACCCTCACCTTTTATTGTTCATCGGCGCCCGGACCAAATTGTCAAGTCAAAAAAGAAAAAACATCATACCCAGGTTTTGCCTGATTATCTAAGCCATAAATTTGCTGAGATACGAGATGAAACTGGCTTATTTAAACATTTAGAAGTTTTGGAGCGCCCAACATTTCACGAAATACGTTCATTAGGCATTAAGCTTCACGAAGATGCTGGATATGATGCTCAAGCATTAGCGGGGCATACTAACCGACAAATGACGGAGCATTACAAGAAAGGTCACGGAGAAGAGTGGACTTATGCCCCCGCTTCCCATTTGAATGACTAACTTGAATATTTATACTCATTGAAGTGTGATCAATTTTTTCATAATATTGTTTTTCAATTTTACGGAGATTAATTATGAGAAAAATTTTTTTAGGATTATCATACTGTCTTTTATATACTTTAAATGCTCAGGCTTATGATCCTGATCAGCTTGAGCAATTCAATAAAACTGGTATTTGTCCAGGCTGTGATTTGTCACGTACGCATATTGACTTTTACAACTCTAACCACGTAAATCTTGAGAATGCAATATTGACGGAAGCTACTCTGGATTATTCGAAGTTTCCTAACGGAAGTTTCAATGGGGCCCATCTACTTTCAGCATCTTTAATTGGTGGCAATTTTTCAGGTAGTAGTTTTAGGCAATCAAATTTGACAGACGCAAATTTGTATAATTCCAATTTTTCTAGAAGTGATTTTACGGGAGCTAATTTAAATGAAGCTAACTTCAGTCATACTGTGCTTATTGCAGCTAAAATTACGCAAGAACAATTAGCGACAATTAAATCTCTGAGTTGCGCTATCATGCCAGACGGGACTAGGCATGCACCAGATAAAGATAACCACTGCTAAAGGTTTTCATTAAAATTAATTATTCTTATAGCGATGGGTATGGTTGTGAATGTATTTGATTTCTTTTTTCGGGTTAGATTGTTTTGGTCGTCTGCTAGTGTAGGATCAAAATTAAAGGCATGAGTTGTTGATTTATCACACATGCCCGCAAACCATACTCTTTCTTCATTTGAAAATGGTTTTTTAACTCGAAGCTGTCCAGAACAAGTCTTAATTGGGCATGTGGCTGAATACGGAGCTTTTAAAATAGAGCTGTCTCCTTGTTTTGTATAAAATTGTCCTCTCCAAAAAATATAATCTTTATTCAAAAAATACAAAGATTTATACAAAGGTGTGCTTCAAATTAAGCTAATCTCCATAGTAAAGGTAACCACCCTTACTTCATCTTGACTTAAAAACCTTAATAACTGCATAGTATTGATAATAGTTAGGATGAAAATTTACGTGTAAAGGAATTTTTACCATGTTAAATGGGCCTCGACCCAGTCAATTATTTTTTACATTAAGAGTTCAAAATACATTTAACACCTCCATATAAAAATCATAATAAGAAGATGATGAGAATTATCTCTACTATACTACTGGGTCCGACTTATGTTTATACATGTGAGCAGCGTTCATGAACAAGTCAAGAATAATGATTATAATTTTGCAAAGATTTCTGATTTTGGTGGGCTGTTTAAGTCTGATTATGGATAAATTTTAAGGGATGTTAACATGAATATTAAAGAGCTTTCAAAATGTAGTATAAAAGTAATTATTTTAATCAGTTCGTTTTTATTTAATATCACGCTTGCTGATAATCTGCGTATTGTGGGAGCTGGAGCTACATTTCCCTATCCAATCTATGCCAAATGGGCCCAAATTTATCATGCTAAAACGGGTGTACAGATAAATTACCAGGCGATTGGCTCCGGTGGTGGCATTAAACAAATTCAGGCGAAAACAGTTGACTTTGGTGCGTCCGATAAACCATTGACATCATCCGAACTAAAAAATTATGGCCTGGTGCAATTTCCGGCGGTGATGGGCGGGGTAGTGCCGATTGTGAATATCCCACAGCTTAAATTGGATCAATTGAAACTAACTGGTGAATTACTTGCTAATATTTACTTAGGTAAAATTAAAAAATGGAACGATCCAGCAATTAAAAAATTAAATCCCAATAGTCATTTGCCAGATCAATCTATTACTGTTGTGCACCGCTCCGATGGTTCTGGAACCACTTTTTTATTCACCAATTATTTAACCAAAGTAAGTGCTCTGTGGAAACAACAAGTCGGTAATGATGCAGCGATCGATTGGCCAACCGGAATTGGCGGCAAGGGTAATGAGGGTGTTGCAGCTTTTGTGCAACGTATTAAAGGATCAATTGGTTATGTGGAGTTTGCTTATTCGAAACAGGGGCATCTCAGAACTGTGGTATTACAAAATAAATCCGGTCATTTTGTAGCTCCTTCCCCCATAACATTTGCGGCAGCGGCATCTCATGCTGATTGGAAAAATGCGCCTGATTTCGATGAGATTTTAACTAATGAAACGGGTGATAACAGTTGGCCCATCGTTGGTGCGAGTTTTGTTTTGTTACACACAATCCAGGAAAAACCAGAGCTGGGAAAGGGCATATTAACATTTTTCGATTGGGCATATCATCATGGAAAATCAGTAGCCTTGCAATTGGATTATATTCCCTTGCCTAATGACCTTGTAAATCTAATAGAAAATACCTGGCGAAATAACATTAAGGATTCGGCGGGCAATGCTATTTGGAAATAATTCCAAGTTGATCATGGTGATAATCTCAGGGAATGACAATGCCAGAATTGACGATCAAAAAAAATTTTAATAAAAATTTTTGGCTTGATCGTGTATTTCGATTAATTACGGGCTTCTGTGCCCTCAGCATCCTGATTATTTTTGTCAGCATTATGTTGTTCCTAATCATAGGAAGTTTGCCAACGATCCATACTTTTGGCTGGCATTTTTTAATAAGTAATGAATGGAATCCTGTAACCAACCGATTTGGCGCCTTAGCCCCCATTGCTGGAACGGTCATCACCTCCATAATTGCATTGATTATTAGTATTCCTATTAGTTTTGGTATTGCTCTTTTTTTAACTGAGATTGCCCCTTTATGGATGCGGCAGCCAGTACGTATTGCTATCGAGTTATTAGCTGCTATTCCGAGCATTATTTATGGCATGTGGGGACTTTTTATTTTTGTGCCACTCTTTGCTTCCCACGTGCAGCCTTGGTTGATTGAAAAACTCGGGAATGTTCCATTGATAGGAATACTTTTTCAAGGCGCTCCGATAGGTATTGGATTGCTTACAGCCGGAATTATTTTAGGGATTATGGTCATACCTTTTATGGCTTCGGTGATGCGAGATGTTTTTGAGATTGTACCCAATACGCTCAAAGAGTCTGCCTATGCATTAGGCGCCACCACGTGGGAAGTTGTTTGGAACATTGTTTTACGCTATTCACGTGTGGGTGTTGTTGGCGGCATTATGTTGGGATTAGGGCGAGCCTTGGGTGAAACGATGGCAGTTGCTTTTGTGATTGGAAATGCACACGAATTAACTGGGTCGCTAATGATGCCTGGTAATAGCATTACTTCTGTTTTGGCAAACGAATTTACAGAAGCCATTGGAAAACTTTATATCTCAGCCTTAATTGAATTGGGTCTTATTTTATTCGTGATCTCCTTTATAGTTTTAGTTTTTTCAAAGTTAATGCTTCGGCATTTAAATAAACAGGCAGGTCAGAAAAATTGAGTATGAACAAAATGCGTTATCTAAAACGTTTAACAATAAATTATCTCAATTTAATTTTAGCAACTGGTGCTATGTTGTTCGGTCTTTTTTGGTTGAGTTGGATTTTATGGACTTTATTAAAATTGGGAGTAGCTGGTCTCAGTCTCGATATATTTATCAAAATGACATACCCACCCGGTAGTGCCGGAGGATTGTTGAATGCAATTGTTGGCAGTTTTTTATTGGTGTTATTTGCCACTCTAATAGGCACTCCCATTGGTCTTTTAGCAGGTACTTATTTAGCAGAATTTGGTAAGGAAAAGCGTTTAGCTGACCTAGTACGCTTTTTTAACGATATATTATTAAGTGCTCCTTCGATTATTATAGGCTTATTTATCTATCAGATTTATGTGGCTCAAGTACATCATTACTCGGGTTGGGCAGGGAGCTTTGCTTTGGCAATATTAACCATACCGGTGGTTACTCGTACTACGGAAGATATGTTACTACTGGTTCCAAATTCTTTACGTGAAGCTGTAGCTGCTTTGGGTGCACCACAATGGAAAATTATTGTTTTAGTCGTTTTAAGAGTCGCAAAAATAGGTATTTTAACGGGAGTTTTGCTTTCTTTGGCTCGCATTTCAGGAGAAACAGCACCTTTGTTATTTACAGCATTGAATAATCAATTTTGGAGTCTTAATTTAAATCAACCCATAGCTAATCTCCCCACCGTTATTTTTCAATATGCTATGAGTCCCTATTCCGATTGGCATCAACTGGCATGGACTGGAGCTTTGCTGATTACAACCTGGGTATTAATGATCAACATAGTGGTTAGTATATTTTTTAAAAAAACAACGACGCTGCATCAGTAGAAGAAAACGATGATTGAATTAGTAAAACCAAAAATTAGAGTGCGGGATTTAAATTTTCATTATGGAAAATATCATGCGCTGAAAAATATTAATTTAGAAATTCTGGAACGTAAAGTGACGGCGTTGATCGGTCCTTCTGGGTGTGGTAAATCAACTTTATTGCGAACATTCAATCGCATTTATGAGTTATATCCCCGTCAATTTGCTTTTGGAAAAATACTATTGGATGGGAATAATATTTTAGCTTCTCATCAGGATTTAAATGAATTGCGTAGTAAAGTAGGGATGGTATTTCAGATTCCTACACCATTTCCGATGTCGATATTTAATAATGTCGCTTTTGGAGTTAAACTTTACGAAAATTTGCATAAAGATGAATTGGCAGCTCGTGTCGAATGGGCACTTCGAAAAGCAGCGCTTTGGGATGAAGTTAGAAACATCTTAAACCGTAGTGGATTAAATTTGTCAGGTGGTCAGCAGCAACGTTTATGTATAGCCCGCGCCGTAGCGGTTAAGCCGGATGTTATTTTATTAGACGAACCGACATCTTCTTTAGATCCGATTGCTATTTCTCATATAGAAAGCCTCATCAATGAGCTTAAGCAAGAGTACACCATCGTGATGGCGACACACAATATGCAACAGGCAGCTCGTATTTCAGACTATACTGCATATATGTATTTGGGAAAACTCATCGAATATGGATTAACCCCTCTTATTTTTTCACAAGCAAAACAACAAGCCACACGCGATTATATTGCTGGAAAGTTTGGTTAGGAGCTAAACCGAGTTTTGTTACTGCAGCGAATCAATGGCATAAATAACTTTAAAATTAGCAAGATTTATTGGTTAAAAGGGTTGGGTAACTAAACATGCAATACACCCAAAATAAACACGGTCATGCTACGATTGATCTTAGCGCGATTGGTCCAAAGTGTCTGGTCATCAATTATTTAAATTGAGAGCTCTCTCTGGAGCGAGTGTTACTAAAGCTTCAACCAGTCACTCCAATTACGTTCGTTTAATTTTTTTTGGGAAGGACCCAATGACTAACTTATTTTTATTATTCATAGCTCTTTTTTTGGTTTTTATGAACGCTTTTTTTGTAGCAGCCGAATTTGGTATGGTGAAACTACGTCAAACACGAGTAGCTGCGATTAAAAAAAATTATGGCCTGCGAGGAAGAGTACTAGCCTATGTACATCAACACCTTGATGTTTTTTTGTCAGCATGCCAATTAGGGATAACACTAGCTTCTCTTGGATTAGGCTGGATTGGGGAACCTGCATTAGCTCATATTTTAGAGCCTTTTTTTCGTTTTCTTCATATTAAATCTCCTGAGTTGATAAAATTAATTTCCTTTATACTCGCGTTTACCTTGTTATCATTCCTTCACATAGTCGTGGGAGAGTTGATGCCAAAATCCCTGGCCCTTCGGCAATCTGAGCAAGTTTCCCTGTGGACTGCTATACCTTTATCTGTTTTTTATTGGGTAATGTATCCCGCCATTTGGTTATTAAACACCTGTGCACTTTTTCTTTTGCGAAAAATGGGCTTAGCCGAAACGCATCAACGCGAATATTTTTATTCAACTGACGAAATCAAATTAATTTTGAGTGCAAGCCATTTGCATGGGGAGCTCACTGAAGACGAAACAGAAATTTTAGAGCAAACACTTGATTTTGCTGACCTAAGTGTTACGGAAGTCATGCGACAGCAAGAAGACTTAATTATGTTAGATATTGATCAGTCGTATGAAAAACTTTGTAGCTTAGTTACAGAAACACGCTACAGTCGCTATCCTGTCTATGATAAAAATAAGCAAGAAATCGTTGGCATTATTCATGTTAAGGATCTTTTTGCCGCCTTATGCAAGCAAAAAAACATTCACACTTTGCAATTACTCATACGACCCGTATTAAAAGTTTCGCACACTCTACCTGCAATTGATTTATTGCGGAAATTTCGTGAAGGGATGCCCCATCTCGCTTTGATTTATCGCGGTAAATCATTACTGGGATTTGTGACACTAGATAATTTATTGCATGCGCTTCTTGGGCGGATAAAAGATGAGTTTCATCGAACTCAAGATGACTGGGTCATTAACCCTGATGGGACCTTATTAGTCAAAGGAGATTGTTCCATATTTTCTTTGGAAAGAGCCTTGGATAGGGACATCGAGATGAATGAGAAGGAAGAAATTGAGGTGGAGACATTAAGTGATCTCATCCTAAATCGGTTAGACAGGGTACCGCAGGAAGAAGAAGAATTAGATTTAAATGAATTTAAGGCAGTTATCAAAAAAATGGAGGGACCACGCATTATTCAAGTTAAGATTTACCCCCAGGATGGAGGTTTTTTACCTGGGAAGACAAAAAATAATGACAGCAATTAAGCATGATTTGACCGGCTTAGACATTTGATAGCAGCATCGGGGTCGGCCTCAGGAATGGATAAGTTTGAAAGAAGGATCAAACTATGTCAATTTTATCTGCGTGGAAATGTCCGATATTTTCTTTAATTAGATTAAAAATTTCAAAACTAAATGTTAGTATTCATGAAAGAGGACAAAAATTAATGCCCCCTTTTATTCCTAATTAAGAATATTATCGTTGTCCACGACCGCCTTCTTGCTCGCGTTTTTGGCCTGGTTTTTCATCATCACGACCAGTACCTTTTCCAGGTTGTTGATCTTTACGGCCTTGGCCAGGATTTTTCGGATCTTGATTTTGCATTGCAAATTCTCCATGGTTATTTATATAAAGTAAGCAAAAAAAAATTTTGCATTCCTACATTATAGACCGTTTAAATTGAATGAAAGAATTAACAAAAACTGCGTAGCTCCAAAATTATCCAAAAAAACCGTCGGCCAAGATGAAATTGGAAGCGGCTTTAATTCAAACGTGCTATCTCGTAAGACACCCTATTATCGCTTGATGGCAATACAACATATTTGTTGAATACGAGTATGAACAAGCTTATGGCGCTTTCAAAAATATTCTTCTTAAAGAAGAATAAATATTTGATTATCACTTAAAATAATAATAAACCAAATGGAATTGTTTGATTTGCGCTAAAAGGGATTAAAAGGCATCAAATTCGCTAAAAGGCGTAGAGAAACTCGAAAGTAAGCAATTGATTATAAACGACTCGAAAGTGCCTGAAATGCCATTTTCAAAAAAAGAAATTTATATGATTATTTAAGACCTTACTGAGCGGGGATAAAGGACCTTAAAATCCCTCGGGAGGTAACTTCCGTGCCGGTTCGAGTCCGGCCCCGGGCACCAGAAATCTCTAATTATCAATCAGTTATCCATAAAAAATTTTATAATATTCCCTTAATAGAGAAATAGTAGAGAAAAAATAGAGAAACTTATTCTCGAATGCGAATGTTTTGAGGTGGATTTTATTGGTAAAATCGGCTTCGTTTAGTGTTGCTAGTTGATTAAACACCATGGTACAACCTAAATTTTCTCTCTCCGCCTTCCTGGGCAAAAGGATGATTATCTTAAATTGGGAATTCAGATATGACGATGAATAATCTAGTTGAGAGTCCAGAAACACCATTTTTGCTTTACAGCGGCGATAATGAAAAGGTGCATATTAAGGTACTGATGCACGAAGAAACTATTTGGCTAACGCAAAAATCGATTTCAGAACTTTTTGAAACAACAACGGATAACGTTAGTTTACATCTAAAAAATATTTATGCCGAACAAGAGTTGCTTGAAACAGCAACTACCGAGGATTTCTCGGTAGTTCAAAATGAGGCTGGACGCGCTGTTAGAAGGCGATTAAAGCATTATAACTTAGATGCTATTATTGCTGTTGGATACCGAGTCAGCTCTAAACGAGCTACCCACTTTCGCATGTGGGCCACACAAATTCTTAAGGAATATATCAAAAAAGGTTTTGTAATAGACGATGAGCGTCTGAAGCAAGGACAACAAATTTTAGCGAAAGATTATTGCAAGGAATTGCACAAAAAGTTAATTGTGATCTCAGCAATTAAAAATTTTTCAAGTAAGCTAGAAAACCGATATCCCGCAAGTATTTATTATCAGAAAATTCAGGATGAGGTAATAACCGATAACCCCAGAAATTTCTGAGCTACGTTTTTGGTCGGCTGTAAATACTGTCTGGGGCTATGTTGTTCTAGGTATTACTAAGTTTTTTAATCGCTCTTGATATTGTAATAAACCAAAAGCAATTGCATGCTCAATTTCAAATAAAAAAGGCTGTTTTTCTATAAATTCTTTCTTAAATTGCTCTTCATCTTTAACTATATTAAATCGATGAGCAGCACATGCTTTTGCTAAAAGTAGCATATCACTTAACCAGCGATGATCTCTTTCCGTATATTCTATTGAATCTAGTAAATTAATTGCATTTTCATAGCTAGTTGATGTAAGGGAGGATAAACATGCAATTTGTGTCTCTAAAAATCCAGTTGGGTAATTTTTATTTTTTATATTATCTATTTTACTTATATAAAGTGTGATTACGGATTGGTAATCTCCTGTAGAGTATGCTTCTAGCTTAATGGCCATTTCATTAAAATTATAATCAAAACATTCGCTTTTAACTTTATTAAAAAGTTCATTAAGTTTATTTGAATTGTTGCTTAATATGCAGTGACCCGCATAATTTAACAAACAAGTTGAAAAAAAAGGTAGTCCTCTTACATATAAGAAGTGGTCATCTAGAATTTTTACTTTAAAGTAGTAAGGAAAAAATTGAGTTAAATAATTTATCCCTCTCTGGTACTCATTAAACAAATATGCGTAATTGCTCATTCTCATTAGGTATTCGCGAGGAATAGCTGGAAAGCTACATTTATCAAATTCTAAAAACGCTTTCTCTGGTTGATTTAAAAAAATAAATTCTTGTCCAAAAGAAAATCGAATTTGTTGGCAATCTGGAAATTGTTTTAGCCCTTCAAAAAATCTTTTCGAGGCTTCTTGGTGATCATTTCTTTGAAAAGCACAGATCCCATACAGATGGTACCAGCTTTCTTTTTCCAGCATATTTAATTTTTTTACATCTATCTTTTCCAGTCTTGCTTCAAGTTCATTGGATTGGTTTTCTCGCGGCAATTTATTTGCTAAGGCATTAATGGAGTCAATCTCGGAAGTCATTACACTTGTTTTGTAAGATTTTCTTGATTTAAATATATTAAGTAGATTTTTAAAATAAACAGTTACTTTTCTACTTTGTGAACTTATTTTCGCAACAAGTTTTACTACACGAACATTAACTAGATTAATATATTTTCTTCTACTTTCTAAATCGAATAATATGTTATCACAAAAGCATTTTATAGAGATTTCAGGATCCATAGGAACAAAAGCTCCGCATTTTTTACATTGCAAATAATAACTTTGCACTGGTAAATATTGTTTTGACAAATCCATTTCAACAGTTTGTGTAATAAAATTTAATCCTTCTCCTTCTTTTGTATAAACTTCATTTCTATTAGAATCGTATTTTTTTTGTAATTGATTTAATATCTTATAATTTTTTGTCCACTTAGGATTATCAATATCTAACGGATTAGACTCTTTCATTATTTTTTTAAATTGTTCAGATTTTTCTTGTACGATCTTGGCGCCTAATTTTTTTAGATATTTTTTTCTTTGTTTATCCATTTAGAATCTCCGGTTAACAGCTTCAATTTTATCTTCACAATTTTTTATGGATAAATCTAAAATTTTATCCTTATCCAGTTCGAATAAACGAGGTCGTTAGGTAGGTCTGTATTTTTTTCACATAACAATCTCTTTGCAATTCAATCCAGATAATTCATTTTCGTTATAGTTTTTTCATCGATTTTAATCATTCGAATCCAGTCCACAATAATCAAATTATGGTTATGCTCATAATTAATGAGGGCTGAAATTTCATCTTTACTTGGTTTATTTTTAATTAAGATTCCAAGCAATTTAATTTTTTAATCTTTATCGTAGATGCGAGGAGCCACCATTTCGCCAAATGAAACAAATTACTTACCGATACTTAGATATATTCAAATTGTAATTAATTAAAAAATTAGCATTAGCTGTCTTTTGATTGTTAATATAAAGGTTATTCCAGCTTTGAAATTTTATATTTTCAAAAGTCTGCCAATTTTTTAAATTGTCTGGCCAGTGTTCATTTGGCCAACTTTGAAATTGTGAAATAAGTAAGGCCTCATCTTTGTTTAGTCTAACCAAATAGTAGTCCGAACCCTCGCGGTGATATTGGGTTGATGGCTCGTATTTTCAATTATTCAAACATTTTTTTATTAATTTTGCTTGCTCATAATTAATTATATTCTTATTTAAAGACCACAAATTTTTTATTCTTTTTGTTTGCGCTTTTATAACGGAAGTAATATTCTGAGAGGATTTCAAAAGCAAGCGCTGTGAGAAAATGTATGCCATAGGCGGTTTATTATCCAATTTAAAAATGTGATTGATGACATATTCAATTTTATTGTTTGCTGAATCTGCCAAATAAAGAATAATTGTTATATCGTTGATGTTGTTATTTCGCATATAAATTTTAGGCTGCATTATCATTACATTTTGTAATTGTTTTAAATACACAGGAATAATATCTGACAGCTTTTTTTCAGGAAGATATTCTTTAATAGTCAACATGGTTTGCCAATTATTTAGATCGTTATTGCTGCTATTACTATCTTGATACTCATTCACTTTTACTTCATTAGTTTCATACATGTATTTCAAAGAATAATTTTTTCCAGAAAAAACAACTGTTGGAAAATTACACCCACCTGCAAAACTAACTGTAGTTGTGAAAATTACAAATAGAAAAATAAAACCACTTATTATTTTAAATTTTTGTACCACACGCATACCTAACCTTACTTATAATGAATAACTTACTAAACCTAATTTTATCTCTAGCGAGAATCGTCGGTATACTAAACTAATTTTTTATATAGAAACACCCGTATTTTTACGGGGTAGATAAACTCATAAGATCAATGAAGCGATCAGCGTTCATTTATTATCAATCAAAAATAACAAGGCTAGAGATGTTATGTAAAGTGTTTTAGGCAAGAATCCTTGATAAAAAAGGGTTTTCAGGTAAAACGTTACGTAATCATTTACTTTCCTAAGAGTTATTGTGGACGGTAAGTTCGTATGTGCTGTAGACAAAAAAAATACGAGGTTTTGTAAAGGCTTAACCGCAATTTGGCGCATTCAATCAATTACAAGTGTCCAGGTTCAATACCTCGCTATCAATCCACCTGGAATCGATTAGGTTAAGTTTGTCAGCATAACTTTAAAAATAAACTTTCAAATCATCCAGATTTATAGAAAATACACTATTAGTCAAAGTTGGTAGGTTTAAAAAATTCATAAGCTGATTGAGCTTAAAAATTTGTTTGGGTCTTTGGCTATTGCTTTGGAGGTGAATCTATAAATTGGCAATCGAAAATCTTGCAGATAATTGTGATTATGATCTTGTGATGATTCGAGAAGTACTCAAAACTCATAAAAGTTAAACGGCCTTAAAAGGAGTAAAATTCGTTAAACGACGTAGAGAAACTCCAAAGTAAGTAATTGATTGTAAACGACTCGAAATGGTGAAAATGATTTTCTAAAAAAAATGAATTTACATTCAGGCCTTACCCGTTCAGGTCACTAAATCATCTCTCCCCGTAAAATTCCCGGTATAATTTTGAACCAACGGTTGTTAAAATATTTTTCAGTCATTTGTATCTGGCTGTGAAATATGAAAACTAAGGAAGTGAAAAATATTGATCTAAAAAGACCAAGTATAACCATAACACGTTGCTTTATTTTATCTTTTTATTTTTTAATTTATAACGAAAATACGTAAAATGTCTATTTTTCATCTTAATATTAATGGTTTTTCGTCCATTACTATTCAAGTGCCTTGCGAGTATCGTGCAGAAATTTATGCCGACCTCTTAAAAGAATGCTACCTAAAATTTAATCTTTTTTTACAAGACCTTCGGGCCACATCTCATGAAAAACACGACTTCGTAGCAACCGCATTCAACTCATCGTCATTATACGGTCAACTAGCTAAACGACTCGATCAGCATGTGATGCAAGTGGCTGCACTTCAGATTGCAAAGACGCGACAAGATTATTTGGATAGCGAGACTCAACAACTAAAAAATGCAGGTCTTACAGATTCAATAGCAATTCAACAAGCAAAAGCATTATGGGAACAGCGGGTTAATTCAAACGCCAACCAATTCTTGATAGAGCATTATCAACAAAATCACTTTCAGCAAATGTTAAAAAGTAATCCGAGATTAAATGAACTTTTAAATAATATCATGACCGACTTTGCACACAACATCACGCTGTGTTTACAGCGCTTTTTTGAAATAGACGGCTCTAAAGACTACAAAACATTGACTCAAGTATTACTAGATCGCACTGATATTACAGGACTCCAGATAAATGAGATTAAATTCAGCGATGGAGATTTGCATAACCAAGGGCAACAAGTATTGCTTTTACTCTTTGCAGAGCGTAACGCACCTGAAAAAATTGTGGGGAAAATCGTATATAAACCTACGAATGTGATGGCTGACGCACAGTTAGTGGGTAATACTCAAAAATTACAGAGCCTTTATTCAAATGAGACATGGGAAGAGAATTTTGGAGCAGGCAGTATCGTTGAAAAGATCAATCAATATCTTCCGAATGATGCAGCCATTCCCCCGCTATTAACCTATATCATCTATTCGGTGAATTGGCATTGTAAAGATGCTTATGGTTTTATCCAATACCTACCCCATGAACCTTGGCCAGAAATAGATTACGAGCAAGAATTTTATGAAATATTAAGTTCAATGACACCACAACAACGCCGAAATCCAAGCGACGTGTTAGCCAAAACCAATCAATATTTACAACAGCATCACTCTGAGGTTCAGCTCGAAGGAGAATATTTTTCAGTCGATCAGATACTCTCTGACTATGCAGATAAACGCTTTGAATTAGCCTTACTACAGGCTTATCAAGCGATGTCAAATAAAGAAAACAGTTTTATTATTGGTGAACAACAAGCAGAAACAGCTATAAAACGGTATTCTCAACACTGTGGATTATTAGCCGCTATTTGTCGCTGTTTTGGCATCAGCGATATGCATATACAAAACTTTATTTCTCCATATTTAATAGACTTAGAAGTTTCCTTCCAACCTGAAATTAAATCTTTTGAAAAAATCGGCTTGTTTGATAGTGAAGTAGGAGCTATGCATCAAAACAGTGCTTACAAGACTTCGATTGAGTTATTATTAGATGGGGAAGGTCAAATTAAAATTGGTTATCAAAAAGTGGAGAAAAATAGAATTTATCATTTAATGAATAATGAATTAATTTCAGTGAGCTTAGACAAAGAACGATTTATACAAGGGTTTCGTACAGCATTCAACATTTTTTGTAATCAGAAAGCAATCTTTCAAACTTGGTTGCAACGTCCAGTGATTCAACATCTTCGCGTGCGTGTTCTGCCAGTGGCAACTCAAGAATTAATTGAATTGCAAAATAATATATTTAATCTTATCTATGAAAATAATTCAGATGCAGATTCAATAATACAACAAATTTATGCTCAGCAAAAAAATGACATGATAATAGTTTTATTTAAAGAGATAAACTTATCAACGGAACCTCATACTATTTCCCCTCGTTTTGCTGCTATTAACCCAGAATACATGAGGCCCGAAACGCAACATCAGAGTCTTCCTATCTATTACCGCCGTTTAAATGAGTCGGATATTACAACAGGTGATGATGAACAAATCTCTGTTGATTGGAATGAAGTACAATCAGCTTTTGATGAGGGTAAAGAACACCACACAAGGATAAAAACAATACTTTCGCAACGATCTTCACACTATTATGAAGAGTCTGCAGAAAAATATTTCGTACGATACTTTACAGTACTTAATCAATCAGCGATAAACGATTTAATTAATAATTTCTTAACGGAATCTGTTTTTAAAGATTTGCCGGAAAATCAATTAGAGGGAGATGAAGTTGTACCCTCTTCTTGTCCGTCCTGCAGAATTCTTTAATGGTTCAATTGTGGTAATATATTAAAAAATTAAGGGGGTTACTCATGCGCTCATCAACTACCCAAGATAATAAAAAAAGTAACAGTACAACTGTAATGGGTTGGCTATGTGATTGTTTGGGCTTATTTACAAATAAAGGAGCGGTAATTGACTCTCAAGCGCTAGCGAAAGGCTATGTTTACTTTTCTGTACCCATGGGTAGTGATTTATCTCAGTTCCTTTTTAATGAATATAATGCAAATACGATATTGAACAACAAAATTATAAGTGGCGAAAAGGGAAATTCTATTGCATTAAGTCCGAATCCAAAATATGGTCTGAAAAGCAGACAGTTTGGTACATGGTTGCTCTGTGGTCGAAGAGGCGTTAGGTCTGGCGATCAAAAAGTATTATTTGCTTTAGAGCTTACTCGAGAGGAAGTCGTAGAATATGCAAAGGATAAAAATTATCCATTACATCAACATATTTTGTGGGCAGAATCCGCTTCAGATGTTGCTCGAAATTATAAACATCCCGAGCAAATGATTCGTAGAGTCATTAACACTGGCTATCCCTGGAAAGAAAAGGGCCTTGATCCTAATAAGCTTTCAAAAGAAAGCTATCGAGATGTGAACAGCCTAAATGAAAGCTCTCAGCAAACAAAAACTCTAAAATTATAATATGAAGCTTTTTTGTTTGTTTTACAGCACTCAGTAAATGTAAGAATCATGTCGAGATTTCAATCAGGTGACTAA
>Ga0351887_10036_pt1 | contig 58114 bp, 47 predicted proteins | sample TotcelFGM3001L15_FD_206760 | JGI IMG/M metagenome (GOLD analysis project Ga0351887, IMG submission 206760) | Enriched cells from coal bed in the Powder River Basin, Montana, United States - Total cells FGM rep3 HSBNCT.FGM.300.1.L15 ...
CAATTCTGTCACAGCCGGTGACAGAATCTCCCAACAAGCAATTGTCACAGGGTACGAAAAAATTGGAAATAGAGAAGTCGGCACGGGGTGTGCCAAGATTGGTCGCGTCAAGAGTCGCACAACCTGTGCGACAATTGACATCGGCCAGAGCCCCACACCCTGCGGGACTTTTCGAGGGAACCGCGTTGCCCCAGCCGTAGCCGCGGAGCGGCGATAGCGCATAGCTGCGGGCGTAAGCCCGCAGTTTGGAACGACAGAAGCGACGTGAGCCGCGAAGCGGCGGCAGCAAATGAGGCGTCTCATGGGTAGTTACACGCAATTGACCTACCACATCGTCTATGCCACGAAATACCGAACTCCCACGATCCGGGACACCATTCGAGAGCGACTCTACGAATACATCGGCGGCACGTTGCGGGCGAAGAAAGGGCATCTCATCGAAATCGGCGGAATGGCAGATCATGTCCATGTCCTCGCACGGTTGTCCGCAACGTTCGCCGTTGCCGACGTTATTCGGGTCGTGAAGGCAAACTCATCCAAATGGATGAATGAGCGACCGGAGGTCATGCCGCCATTTGAGTGGCAGAAGGGCTACGCTGCGTTCACGGTGAGCTACTCGCGAATCGAGGCCGTTCAAGATTACATCCGGAATCAGCGAGAACATCACAGAGTGAAGTCGTTTCAGGAGGAATACATTGACTTTCTGGAACGGCATCACATCGAGTTTCGATTGGAATATCTGTTTGAGGACGAACACCATGGTTAGTTGCTGCCGCCGCTACGCGGCTTCGGGGGGAGTTACAAACGGAATCTGCGGGCTCACGCCCGCAGCTATGTGCTATCACCGCTCCGCGGTTGGGCGTTTGCCGACAATGGAAGAATGCGAACAGGAATTGGCAGACGTAAGCTGCGAATTGAAAACGAATTTTCTCCCGCATCTCAGCCGCGAAGCGGCGGCAGCGGATAGCTGCGGGCGTAAGCCCGCAGCAGTTTGGAGCGACACAAGCGAGGTAAGCCGCGAAGCGGCGGCAGCAAATGAGGCATCCCATGGGTAGTTGCACGCAATTGACGTACATCGAGTTCCTTGAGCGACTGTCTGAGGACGAACTCATGGTTAGTTGCTGCCGCCGCTACGCGGCTTCGGGGGGAGTTACAAACGGAGTCTGCGGGCTCACGCCCGCAGCTATGTGCTATCACCGCTCCGCGGTTGCGAGGAATCCGAGAATCGCGGGATCAACTGATTCGCAGCTTCGGCACCCAGACGACAAGCCCGCCATCGGCCTGCTGCTCTGCAAGACGCGCGACCGCGTGATTGCCGAATACGCGCTGCGCGACATCGCCAAGCCCATCGGCGTCGCCCAATGGCAGACGAAACTCGTCCAGTCCCTGCCCGAACCGCTCCGCAGCAATCTGCCGACCATCGAGAAAATCGAGGAAGAACTGGGGGGTGCGAAGTGAAAGGCAAACCGTCAAATGGACCAGCGAGCAAGCAACCGAATCGAAATGGAGCCGCTCGCCACATCGCGGCATGGCCTTCCCTGCGGATCGATTCAGTCGGAAATGTCCAAGGTGGACGACAGCGGTCCGAGAAGATCGTGAACGGCAATCTTCCCGAACGGATCTCCTACGAGGAGGTGGCGCCGGCGTACTACGGCGAGGTCCGCGATGTCTTGGAGAACTACAAGGTAGCTGGCTTCGATCCCGCCGAGTGCTCGGCCGACGCCGCGCTGGCCATCGACCGCATCGTGTTGCTGCGCCGCTGTGTCGATTGGACGCATAACGAGGATGTGCAGAATCGCATGAAGACCGAGATCGAGGATCTGCTGTTCGAGCTGAAGGACGAACACGACATCCCGCTGACGCTGGAGGAGATCGACCAGATTCTGGACCGCTGCATCGACATTGCCCGAGTGAGGCGAGCCCAATGAGTACCAGCCAGGCTGACAGGATGACCGGTCTGCAAACGCTTGCCTTCGGAAGTGAGACCATCGACTTCCGGCTATGCTTCTCACCTCGCCAGCGTTTGACGATTACGGTCGAGCCGAACGGCGCCATCATCGTCAAGGCACCGGTCGACGCAACGCTGGAAACCGTATTGCACCAAGTTCGTCGCAAGGCCGGCTGGATCATCCGCCAGCGGGATGCATTCACAGCCTTCGGGCCCTCGGTGCCACCGAAGAAGTACGTCAGCGGCGAGACACACCGTTATCTGGGCCGGCAATACCGGCTTCGCGTGACGGAGGGGATGAATCCAAGCGTGAAGCTAGTCGGGCGTTTTTTCGAGATCGTGACACCAGACAAAACCAACACCGAGGCAGTCCAGCGACAACTGGAGCGTTGGTATCGTCGGCGGGCGACGGAGGTTTTCGGCAACCAGATGGAACGCTGCCTCGAATCGTCCTGGTTCCGGTCGCTTCCCCGCCCCGCGTGGACGATTCGCAAGATGAAACGCCGCTGGGGAAGCTGCACGAGGGACGGCACCATCTTGTTGAATCCACTGTTGATCCAGGTCTCGCCGCGCTGCATCGAATACGTCATCGCCCACGAACTATGCCACCTAGTCGTCCACAATCACGGTCCAGCGTTCTACCGCCTGCTAGACCGCGCAATGCCGGATTGGCGGGAACGAAAGGTACGGTTGGAGAATCATGGGCGGTGACCCCGCCGGCCGGGCTTTGGCTCGATGAAGCACACCAGCGTGACACGCATATCGACCATGGCTTTGTGATCAGGCCGTCCAGTCGGACGGACAGGAGCGGCAGATTCAACTCGCCAGCCAACGCCGAAGCGGTCATGGTCTTCCCGCAACCCGGCGGGCCAACCAGCAGCAACTTGCGGTGGGCGGACAGACCGTGGCTGACCTTGTCGCCGATGGATGTGCCGCCACGGCCCCGGGTGTGGAGGTTCATCCCCAGCGGGTCCGTCGGCCATCTGCAGGCAAAGGGGGACACCTTCAGGGATACGGCGGCGGCTCTTCTACATTTAACAGGGCAGTGATCCACTGGCCACGTTGGTGGTGTCCTTTCTGCAAGCGTGCATGAAGATTTTTTGGGAGGCGGGTATCGTTGGCTGTCGAGGCAGAAGCTTGCGGAGGACAGCCGATGAAGACGAGAAAGCCAGCGGACGTACCTGGGGATCTGGAGAGCAGCCGGCGACGATTCGAGCAGTGGCGTCGGCGTCGTAAGGGCCACATTCCCATCCCCGAGGCGTTGTGGGCCGAGGCGGTGACGTTGGCCGGCAGATACGGGGTCTCCCGGACGGCCAGGACGCTACGGGTTGGTTATCGCTCACTCAAGACACGGGTGGAGAGGAAGACGGACTGCTTGGCGTCCTCTTCCCCGCTGCTTGGCGAACCCGCGTTTCTGGAACTGGCGATTCCTTCGCAGGCGGGCACGGGGGAGTGCCTTCTGGAATGGGAAGACGCGGCCGGGGCGAAGATGCGTCTTCACTTCAGGGGCGTCGAGGTTCCTGACTTGGTCGCGCTGAGCCGCAGCTTCTGGGAGGGCCTGCGATGATCCAGCTCACGCCTCAGATGCGTATCCTGGTGGCCCTCGAACCAGCGGATTTTCGTCGGGGCATCGACGGCTTGGCGAGTGTCTGCAAGGAGACCCTTCGGGAGGATCCGTTCAGCGGCTGTGTGTTCGTCTTCCGCAACCGTCGGGCGACGGCGTTGAAGGTGCTGGTGTATGACGGCCAAGGTTTTTGGCTTTGTCACAAGCGTCTTTCCAGCGGCCGCTTTCGTTGGTGGCCGACCGGCGCCGATGCCAGCGTGGCCGCGCAGAAGCTGGCGGCGCACCAATTGCACGTTCTTCTCTCGGCGGGCAATCCCTCCCGGACCCAGGCCGCTCCGGATTGGCGGCCGGTGAGTCCGAAATTCTGAGAAAAAAGTCGCCGCGGGTCTTGCGTTCCAGGCCTGCCTGTGCTACCTTGCGGGCCATGAACGTGATTCTGAAATATCGCGGCCGCGAGGTCACGGCTGCCGACGCGGCCTTCATCCGGGAACTGATCGCCGCACATCCGATGCTCAGCCGGCGCCGCTTATCCCAGGAACTTTGTCGGGCCTGGGACTGGGTTCAGCCCAACGGGCAGCCCCGAGACATGGTCTGCCGCGGCTTGATGCTGACCCTGCACCGTAGCGGGCACATCCGCTTGCCGCCACGGCAGCAAAGGCCGCCCAATCCCTTCGTCCAGCGGTCGCGGCCAAGGGCGGTCGAAATCGACTGCCGCCCGATCCACACCTCTCTGGCGAGCCTGGGTCCGCTGCGTTTGGAACAGGTCCGGCGGACTCCTGCGGAAGCGCTGTTCAACAGCCTGGTCGAGCAGCATCATTACCTGGGCTACACGCAACCTGTGGGCGAGCATCTGAAGTACTTGGTCTTCGCCGAAGAGCAGTTGCTGGCCTGCCTGGCGTGGTCGTCGGCGCCGCGTCACCTGGGACCTCGCGACCGGTTCATCGGCTGGTCGAGTGAAGCTCGCCGGAGAAACATTCACTTGCTCGCCACCAATCTTCGCTTCCTGGTTCTGCCGTGGGTGAAAGTGCCGCACTTGGCCTCGCACATTCTGGGGCGCATGGCTCGACAATTGTCCGCTGACTGGGAGCGGATCTACGAGCACCCGCTCTACTTCCTGGAGACGTTCGTGGATCCGGATCGCTTCCGGGGCACGTGTTATCGGGCGGCCAACTGGATCGTGCTGGGACGGACGACGGGGCGCGGCAAGGACGACCAGACGCATCGTCCGAATCGTTCGTTGAAGGAAGTGTTGGGCTATCCGCTGCAGCGTCATTTTCGCCACTTGCTGTCGCAGCCGTGAGGAACGCGGAGGAAACCCCACGTCGAAAGAGGTGGGCGTGCTCGATCAGGGATGGACCGGAACGATGAACGGAAAACAGAAACCGTCGCCCCCGAAGATCATCGAGGTGGACCAGAGGCAACTCGACGCGCTTCTGGAACACGCCGAGGCGGGCCAAGCCCTTTCCCAGGAAGAGTGCCAACTCCTGCGGGCGGCGTTCAGTTCGTTGTCCTACCTGCAGAATCTGCTGAACCAGAAGAACATCTCGATCGCCCGTTTGCGGAAGCTCCTGTTCGGCGCGAGCACCGAGACGACGCAGGCGGTGCTGGGCGAGGAGGCGGAAGGAACGTCGCCGCCAGCGGGAGCCGGGTCCGGGGAGGAAGCAGGAAGTCCGAGCGATGCTCCCAAGGCCGCTCCCCAACCGCCGCCTCCAGGCCACGGACGCAATGGCGCCGCTGCGTATTGGGGCGCCGAGAGAATCCAGGTGCCTCACGCTTCGTTGCATCCCGGCGAGGATTGCCCGGAATGTCAAGCAGGCACGCTTTACCAGGCCAAGCAGCCCGCCACGCTGATCCGCATCGTGGCCCAAGCCCCCGTGTCGGCCAAGATCTACGAACTCCAAAGGCTGCGCTGCAACCTCTGTGGAAAAGTGTTCACCGCTCAGGTTCCGCAGGACGTGGGCGCCGACAAATACGATATCACCGTGGCCAGCATGATTGGCCTGTTGAAGTATGGAACAGGGATGCCGTTCAACCGAGTGGCAGGCCTGCAGGGGAGTCTCGGCATTCCCCTGCCGGCCTCAACCCAGTGGAAACTTGTTGCCGACGCCGCACCCAGCCTCCGCCCGGCCTTCGAGGAATTGATTCGACAGGGTGCCCAGGGCGACTTGGTGTACAACGACGACACCACGAATCGGATCCTGGAGCGGATGGGCAAGCGGCTCGAGAAGGCCGAGGCGAAAAAAGGTTCGGCAGCGGAGCGCGAAAAAGAGGACGAGGAAAAAGACCCCCAGCGTCACGGGATCTTCACGTCGGGGATCGTGTGCTCGTGCGCGGGCCGCCTGATCGCGCTCTTCTTCACCGGCTGGAAACACGCGGGAGAAAATCTGCGGGACGTGTTAGTCCGGCGCGCTGAGCAACTGGGACCGCCGATTCAGATGTGCGACGCCTTGTCCCGCAACCTGCCCGGCGAGTTGAAGACGATCCTCGCCAATTGCTTGGCTCATGCCCGTCGCAAGTTCGCCGACGTGGTGCAGTACTTCGATCAGGAGGTCGGCTACGTGCTGAAAGCGTTGGCGGTGATTTACAAGAACGATGCCGAGACGCGGAAAGAGCATCTGTCGCCGGAAGCGCGCCTGCAGTGGCATCAAGCCAAGAGTGCTCCCGTGATGAAAGATCTTCACCAGTGGCTGACGCGGCAAATCGAGGACCGGCTGGTCGAACCCAACTCGGGTCTGGGCCAAGCCATCAGCTACATGCTCAAGCACTGGTCCGAGCTGACGCTCTTCCTCCGCCAGGCCGGGGCTCCCCTGGACAACAACGTCTGTGAACGAGCGTTGAAGAAAGTTATCCTACACCGCAAGAACGCGATGTTCTACCTGACGGACAACGGCGCCCAGGTGGGCGACATGTACATGAGTCTCATCTACACGTCCCACCTCTGCGGAGTCAACCCGTTCGACTACCTGACGGAGTTGCAGCGGCACGCTCCGCAGGTCACCGCCCATCCACAGAACTGGATGCCCTGGAACTATCGGGAGACGATCGACGGTATCGCCGATACCACGCCGCTGGAAACCATCCGCTGACCATCGCTCCCGGCGGAACGTCTCGCCGTTCCTGCCCGCCTGACGTTCTCTCATCCCAGATCGCTTCGCGGATAGATGGGCGAGCCACTTTCCCGCTCGCCTGCAGCGGATCGAAGGATGCCGTCTTCAGTGTGCTGGCCGCTTCCGCGGCGGCGACCTCCCGTTGATTCTCATCGACACCGGCGAGTTCGGCAGAATCGCTTGGTCCTTCTTCGCCCCCTCATCGCCGGCATTGTCATGGCCGGCTGTACCCCGATCCCTCCTGCCACAGCAGACAACGAACCACACGAACCTAGCCCGCCTGCAGAGCAACGGCAACCGGCAGTCATCGGACCGCAAAGGGTTCTGCTGCGGAACGTCCGCCGCCACGCTGGACACCAAACTCGCTGCAACCCCTCAGATTACTTGTTTTTCGGCTCCCGCACGCTTGCGGAAAGGACACCGTTGGTGGGGATCGCCAGAAACTAGCGTTGACAGCATTTCACAAGGTTACGATCGAGGCCCGCCCTACCCTTGACGCGTTCGCAATTTGCGTACAGAATACACCATGTCCGTCACCGAAACCGGAAGGAGAGCCCATGGCGTGAATGTCATCTCGCGGCACGCGATTGTGGATGCCGGGATGCGTCATCCCGACGCCGAGTCCGCATTGACGGCCTGGTACAAGGCTGCCAGGCAGGCCCGATGGGAAAGCCTGCACGAGGTCCAAGCCGTACTCCCGTACACCGATCAAGTCGAGTGCTGCTTAGTGTTCAACGTGTGCGGTAACAAGTATCGGCTCATTTGCCGGGTGAGTTACGCCAACCCCTGGACAAACGGCACCTTATGGGTGAAACACTTTCTCACCCACGCCGAGTACGACAAGCAGAAATGGAAGAAAGATTGCCTGAAGGGGCGTGCTTAGCCCTGAGCGCCGGGCGGGACAATCGCGCTGACGATGGATCCGAGGGAGGCCACATGACTACTGCATTCAGGACCGCATACGAATCGTTGCTTCTGGACTACTTGCCGCGCCCGGTTCGCACGCAGCGCGAGTACGAGCAGGTTTGCCGTCAAATTGCCAAGTTGATGAGTGCGGGTCCGGAACTGCCCCAGGCCGAGAGTGAATTGCTCGAAATCCTCTCGCTTCTGCTGGCGCAATACGAATCGACGGAGCACTCGATCCGCGATGCCTCGCCGGCCGAGATGTTGGCCTTCCTACTTGATGGCCGGGGCGCCAGCAACGCCGCGGTGGCTCGCGAAACGGGAATTCCCCGCTCGGTGATTACCGATATCCTGGCGGGCCGGCGCAGCATCAGCACGGCGAACGTCGCCAAACTCGCCAAGTACTTCCATGTGTCTCCAGCCGTGTTTATCGCCGAGCCAACTTCGCAACCACCCGTTTCTCCTCGGACGCATCGGCAGTCGGCAGGCCGTAACGGATGACATCATCGAACCGGCGAAAGAGGGCCGGATCAAGCACCTCCACCTGATTCGTGGCAGCCAAGATTAGAGTGTCCGAATCGTCGGCCTCGACGAACTGCAAGAACGAGTTCAGCACGCGCCGGATTCGCCGACTTCGTTCGGCCGAGCCCGGTCGCTACCGATGGCGTCGAATTCGTCGAACAGGTAGTGCCTGACAAAGGACGTTATCAGGCGTTACGGGGACAGTGGGTCGGTTGTCGCGGAGAATCACCGGTGGAGGCATTCCCGCCTTGCTGACTGCGTGATCTGTTTGCTGGGTATCGCCAGCGGATGCGTGCGCCGGCAAGCAACGGATGTTCTCGCTGGCATCCCATTTGCATTTCTCCTCTTCCGCGGGGGGACGGCCCGGAGCCGCCCCGCGATCCCTGCAACGATTGTCCATTCCGCCCGCGAGGGCTGGGAAAAACTTGCACACATCGGAGAAAGAACGTGAAGTTTCGCACGCGAGGGTTCATTTCGCTGTTGCTCGCCTGGTCGTTCCTGGTCGCCGTCGTGTCGGGTTCCGTCCTGTACGTCACCCCGCGGGGACGAGTCGCCAACTGGAGCGGCTGGACGATGGGCGGTTTGACCAAGCACGAGTGGTCGGCGCTGCACATCAACGCCTGCTTGCTGATGCTGACGATCACCATCGTCCACCTCGTCCTGAACTGGCGCATCTTCTGGAGCTATATCCGCAAGAGATCGGTCGGGTTTCATCTCAAGTGGGAGATGGCCACGTCCGTCCTGCTCGCCGTCGCCGTGGTCGCCGGCACGCTGTACGAGGTGCCGCCGCTGACGGCGACGGTCGCTTGGAACGAGTGGATAAAGGACTATTGGGAGCAAGCTGCACCCGCCAGCCCGGCGCCGCACGCAGAAGAATTTACGCTCGCACGCCTTGCTCAGACGGCCGGCCTGACGACCGACGAAGTTGTCACGGCATTGCAGGAAGAAGGGCTCGTCGTCGAGGACCAGAGCACCACGATCGCCAGCTTGGCCGAGCGCAACGAGATAGTCCCCAGTCAGATCTATGCGGTCATCACGAAGCGATTTCCCGACGCTGCGGTGGTGATGCCGGCCGGCCGCGGCGGCGGGCAGGGCACGCGAGGTGGGCGTGGGATGGGCGGCGGCGGTCTTGGTTCCGGCAGTGGCCGAGGCAAGACCGCATCAGACGGCCAAGCTGGCGAGCCGTCGGCCGGCTGTGCAAAGGACGATGCAGCGGACGACCACGAGCCGCACGCTCCGGGCCAAGGTCTGGGCCAAGGCTTGGGCCAAGGCCAAGGCCGCGGCGGACAAGGCATGGGCATGGGCCGCGGCATGGGTGGCGGTCGCGGGCTCGGCCGAGGGCGAGAGTTCGAGGCGGAATCCGCAGATAATGCAACCACGACACCGTAGCCCAGGCCGCCAGCCGGTGAATACCTCGGCCGGGTCGGACCTTGCGGGAGTTCATGCTTGCGCGCCCCGAGCGGATTCTGTCCGCTTGCCGCTTCCACCGGGAGCGCGAGTTCACCGGCGGTGACGGTCAGTCCCAAGGGCTCGATACGGACGGTTATTTCGGGTTGGGCGTCGCGAGGAACGATCGGCATTTTGATCAACGACGATGCAATCGGAGTGAATCGGCAGAAAGTCCAGGGACCGTGGTGGCTGGCCTAAACATGGAGAATCATGCAGACAGATAAGCCGTTCATCCTGGACTTCTTCCAGGTCAATCTTCCCACCAAGGTAGATTGGTCGCTAACAGGACATGGGCCGGAAAACTACCATGCGCGCAATCCGTCTGCTGATCTGTGCTGGGTATTGGGGACTGTTGACCGTGCTGCTGCTGACCCCCATTCCCGCCACAACCATCGGACTGCCTAAGGCTGCAGCCTTTCCCGGCATAGGCATCGGTATCCACTTGCTCTACCATCGCCGTCCTGGAGTTCTTCTTCGGTCCCTGAACAGTGCCGGCTGCCAATGAACTCACTGGGGTGAAATCGCCACCTGGGCCAGGTAGATGTTCGTCTTGCCTTCGTGCGACGAGTAGTAGCTGACCCACAGCAGCCCGTCGTGCAGCACCAGGCCCGCGTAGCTGGTGTCTCCGCCGGAAGGAAGAGCGAGGAACTCGGTGATTTTGCCCGCCTCGACGTCGACCCAGCACAGCGAGGTGCGGACCTGTTTGTCGTACAGACGCACGGCGGCAACGAACCGGCCGTCGGGCAGGCGGAGCATGTGCGGGCCGCCGAGTTGGACGCCAAGTTTCTGCCAGTTCCATTCGGTATACGGGGGACGCGAGGCGCCGAGGTACCCGGAGTTCGGCTGGCCATCCTGGCGCAACAGGCAGTAGCACGTATCGTCGGAAACAAACACCAGCGACGTTTCGTTCGGATAGGTTCCTTCGACGGAGGCTTTGTCGATCAACGTGTCAAACGATTTGCCATCGGAGCTGGTGAACAGCCGAATTCCCCGATTGTCGTTCCGGCAGCCGTAACCGAACCCATACGCCTGGCCTTTGTGCCACGTGATTCGCCACAGCCAGTTGTCTCGATCGCCGACTTCGTGCTTGTCGCTCCACGTCCGCCCGTCGGCGGAAAACCAGACCAGCGATTGATGGCGATGCGTCGTCGGCGCGTTGATCGCTTCGGCACCGGCCAGCATCAACCGGCCGTCGGGCGTCACGGTGATTTTGGCGTCGCGGAGATCCGAGTTGGGGGAGGTGATCAGGGCCGCCGATTCCCATCGCTCGCCATCGGCGGACGTGATGACCCGCAGGGCTCCGTCCGGCGAGACGTGGCCCTGGCCTTCGCGAAACACACAGAACCAGCGGTCTTGAAACCGGACCAGATCGGTAAAGGCGTTGTGCGGAGCTTGATCCCAGATCTTCTGCACCTTGACCAGCTTGGCGGACTCGTCCGCACGAATCAGGCCGCTCGCCAAGACCAAAACGATCACCAATGGTAGACACTTCATGAGGTCACCTCTGAGTTGGGAATACCGTGCTCCGCCGGGCCCCGGCGGAACTGTCCAAAACCGTGCCCCGCCGTGCCCGGCGGGATTCTTCTCCGCTCGCACGACAAGACCGCCGGAGCCCGGCGAGGCATCATGGGGGGCCTGGCCGCCGTTGGTTGCCCTGATTCGGTTGCTCCTGCGACGACTCACCATACTATGTTGACGCCGAGATTGTCAATAAACTAGGATCTCGTATCGAAGAAACAGACAGTGCGGGGGACCGGCCGCAGATCATCAGCGATCGTGTTTGTGATGCCGGGTGCTGGGATGATCGTTGGCCGTTTGTGGTCCGCCGGTACAAGAACATTTTTGTAGAAACGGGAAAGCCCGGCGAGGCATACTGGGGGGACGTGATGAATCAGCTGTACATCGACGGGGCTTGGTCGGATGGTGTTGGCGGGCGTACCTGGACCGTGACGAACCCGGCGACGGGAGAGCCTCTGGCGGACGTCGCCGTGGCTGCGGCGGAGGACGTCGATCGCGCCGTGCTTGCGGCTCGGCGGGCGTTCGACGACGGGCCGTGGCCACGCCTGGATCCGCTGGTCCGCGGCCGCATGCTGTCTCAACTTGCCGCGAGCATTCGCGCGCGTCTCGAAGACCTTGCCATGACCGATACGCGAAACGTGGGCAAGCCGATTCGCGACACGCGCGGGTTCGATGTGCCCTGCGCCGCGGACTTGTTCGAGAGCTATGCGGGCCTGGCCGACAAGATCGCCGGCAAGTGTTACGGCACGTTGCCGGACAATGTGACGATGCAGTTTCGGGAACCGCTGGGCGCGATTGCGGCGATCGTGCCCTGGAACTTTCCCCTGACGAACGCGGCCATCAAGCTGGCTCCGCTGCTGGCCTGCGGGAATACCGTGGTGCTGAAACCGTCCGAGGTCTCGCCGCTGTCCGCCTTGATGCTGGCGGAACTGGCGCACGAGATCGGCTTTCCGCCAGGCGTGTTGAACGTGGTGCATGGCACGGGAGCCGAGACCGGGGCGGCGCTGGTTCGGCATCCGGGCATCGACAAGATCACCTTTACGGGCCGCCATCAGACCGGCGTGCAGATGCTGGAAGCGGCCAAAGTCGGGATGAAAGGCGTGCTGCTGGAATTGGGCGGCAAGACGCCCAGCCTCGTCTTTCCGGATGCGCCGCTGGATCAAGTCGTCAACGGGGTCATCACGGGCATCTTCTACAACCTGGGGCAGGTCTGCGTCGCCGGTTCGCGGTTGCTGGTCCACGAGAGCCAGCATGAGGAGTTGCTCGAACGCATTATCGCCAAGGTGCGGACGCTCCGGCAAGGCGATCCCACCGATCCGAGCAATCATCTGGGCTGCCTGGCAACGCCTCAGCACTGTGCGAACGTGCATCGCGATGTCGAGCGAGCCCGGCGAGAAGGTGCCCGTTGTGTGCTGACCGGTCCGCGGGCCGAGGGCCCGCAGAACTGTTTCTACCCCCCGACGATCTTTGCGGGGGTCACGCCGTCCATGTCGATCGCGCGCGAGGAGGTGTTCGGCCCGGTGCTGAGCGTGCTGACCTTTCGCGATGACGAGGAAGCCGTGCGTGTGGCCAACGACTGCGAGTTCGGTTTGATGGCGAACCTCTGGACGTCCGATGGCGGGCGCGCCCTGCGGGTGGCACGGCAGTTGCGCGCCGGTCGGATTGCGATCAACGGCGGAGGCGCCTTGCGGCCGAACGTCCCCGTGTTCGGCTACAAGCTCAGCGGCATCGGAGCGGAACTGGGGTTCGATGAAACGGTGCACGAGTACACCAATTCGAAGGCGATTCTGTACAGCCTGGCGACGGAGAAGGCCGCATGGCCGGAGTAAACCGCAGCCGGGCCGAAGCGTGGCCCGCCGGGCCCCGGCGGGTATTTCGAAAAAAAACGCACCGCCGGAGCCCGGCGGGCGACAACGCGCACGCCCGCTACTTGGCGGAACCCGTCGGCTAGAACGTCATGCTCACCTCCCCTTGGAACCACTATCGACTCTCGCGGCTGATGCTGGGGACTGTCCAGTTCGGCATGCCTTACGGCGTCGCGAATCGCACCGGGCAGCCCGCGTACGAAGACGTCCTGGCGATCGTGGCGGCGGCGGTCGAGGGCGGCGTCAACGGCTTCGACACGGCGGCCGCCTACGGAACGAGCGAGGAGGTGTTGGGCTGGGCGCTGCACGAGCTGGACGTCGCCGATCGCGTCGTGGTGGTGACCAAGGTGCGCCCGCTGGCAGCCGCCGAACTGGCCGACGCCGCCTTGGCGTCGCGGGCGATCGAGCGGTCCGTCGCGGATTCGCGGCAGCGGTTGCGACTCGATTGCCTTCCCGTGGTGTTGTTTCACCGCGAGGCGGATGCCGTCCATCTGGACGTGCTCGAGGCACTCAAACAGAAAGGCGCCTTGCGTCACGCCGGCGTCTCGTGCGACAATCGCCCCGGTCCCGCAGCGGAGTTTGTCCAGGCAGGGCAGGCTTCCGCCTTGCAGTTGCCCGGCAACGTGCTCGACCAACGGCATCAGCGCAGCGGCGTCTTCCGGGACGCAGCGGCGCGGGGCGTGGCGGTCTTCATTCGCAGCGTCTATTTGCAGGGCCTGCTGCTGATGCCCGAGGACGATCTCCCGCCGGGACTCCGCGGCATCGTCCCCGTCCGTCGCCGCTTGGCGACCCTCGCGGCCCAAGGCGGTATGAGCCTCGCCGAACTGGCTTCGCGATACATGCTGTCGCAGGACGGCGTGACCTGCGTCCTGGCCGGCGTCGAAACGGTCGCCCAGGTCCGCGAAAACCTGGCGATCTTTGCCCGCGGCCCGCTGCCCGACGATATGCTGGACGCTATCGACTTGGCAATTCCCGAACTCCCGGAATCGCTCCTCACACCAAGACTGTGGTAGATTCATGAGCGTCAGTATTCAACGACTGTTCGACTTGTCAGGCCGCGCAGCCCTGCTGACCGGCGCCACCGGATATCTCGGCCGCGCTCTGGCAGACGCTCTGGCCGAGGCCGGTGCGCGCGTCGTCGTGTCGAGCCGCAACGTCGAAAACGCTCGTTCTGTGGCGAGTATGTTGGGCGGCCCGGAAGCGGGGCGACACCTTGCGGTCTGCCTCGATCACCTGGACGACGCTTCCATCGAACGCGGCTTTGAAGACGCCGTCTCCCAAGCGGGTCGGATCGACATTCTCGTCAACAACGGTCACGACGCGGTGGGCGCCGACTGGTCGACGGTTACCGCGGAGCAGTTTCAGCGGCAACTGGCCAACTTGACCGGCTACTTTCTGTTGGCCCGCCGACTGCGAGACCACGCGGTTGCCCAGCAGCGCCCGGCCAGCGTCATCCTGCTGGGCTCGATGTACGGCGTCGTCGGTTCGTACCCGGATGCCTACGCGGGCATTTGTGCGGCCAGTCCGGTGGCCTATCACGCGCTCAAAGGGGGCATCGTGCATCTGACTCGGCACCTGGCTGTGTACTGGGCCCCGGACGGCGTGCGCGTCAACTGCCTCAGCCCCGGTCCGTTTCCCCATCCGCAAGCTCCGCCCGAAATGGTCGAACGTCTGAAGCGCAAATCGCCGATGGGCCGCATGGGAGCCCCGCACGAACTCAAGGGAGCCATCGTGTTCCTGGCATCCGATGCGAGCAGCTACGTGACCGGACAAAACCTGATCGTCGATGGCGGCTGGACCGCCTGGTGACCCAGAGTACACCGCCGGGCCCCGGCGGGTTCCCTAAAAGAGCAGAATCTTGCGATGCCCGAACAGCTGGTTGGCTTGATCGAACGCGTAACCTACCACAATCCCGAGAACGGGTTCGCGGTGCTCAAGGTTCAGGTCAAAGGACGCCACGAGCCGGTCACCGTCGTGGGATCCTTGACCGCGGTGAACGCCGGCGAGCACCTGACGGCGTCCGGCGTCTGGATCGTGGACCGCCAGCACGGTCAGCAGTTCAAAGCGGACGATCTCCGCACCTCGCCGCCCACGTCCGCCGAGGGGATCGAGCGGTATTTGGCATCCGGCGCGATTCGCAGCGTCGGGCCGCAGTTGGCCGCCAAGATCGTCGGCATCTACAAAGAGCGAACCCTGAACGTGTTGGACGAGAGCCCGGATTTCCTGTTGCACATCCGAGGCATCGGCCAGAAGCGGCTCAAACGCATCCGCAGCAGTTGGGACGAGCAACGCGAAGTCCGCAAGATCATGCTGTTTTTCAGCCAGTACGGCATCGGCTCCGGCCGCGCATTACGGATCTATCGAGTCTACGGCCAGGAGGCGATTGACAAGATTCGAGCCAACCCCTACCGGCTGGCCGACGACATTCGCGGGATCGGTTTCAAGACGGCGGACGAACTGGCCGCCAAACTGGGCATCGACCGCCATTCACCCCACCGCGCGCGGGCGGCGGTCAGCTACGCGCTGCGGGAACTGTGCGACGAAGGCCATTGCGGCTATCCGGAAGCCGGCGCCGTCGAGCGGACCGTCAACCTGGTCGATATCCCGCAGGACATCGTCCAGCGCGCCGTCGAGGAAGCGATCGACAACCGGGCGGTCGTCCGCGAGCCGATCGATGGCAGCCCGTGGCTGTACCTGGCCGCGTTGCATCGCGCCGAAACGGGGCTGGCCAAGTCGGTCCAGCGGCTGACGGCGCTCGACGAGCACCCCTTGCCTCGGATCGATGTCCAGGCGGCAATCGGCTGGGTGGAAAAGCGGCTCGATATCGCCCTGGCCGCGGCGCAAAAGGAGGCCATCCGCCTGGTCTGCCAGCAGAAACTGGCGATCATCACCGGCGGTCCCGGCGTCGGCAAGACGACGCTGGTTCGCAGTATTCTGGAGATTTTCGCCGCCAAGGGCCTGCGCTGTGTCCTGACCGCGCCGACGGGGCGGGCGGCCAAGCGGCTGGCGGAAACCACGGGCCAGACGGCCAAGACCGTCCATCGCTTGCTCGAATTCGATCCCACGACGGGCGACTTTCGCCGCAATGCCTCTCATTCACTGTCGGGCGACCTGTTCGTGATGGACGAAACGTCGATGGTCGACACCATGCTGGCCCACCAGTTCTTTCGCGCCATCCCGCCGACGGCCTGTGTGGTGCTGGTCGGCGACGTCGACCAGTTGCCCTCGGTCGGTCCCGGCAGCGTGCTGGCCGATTTGATCCGTTCCCAGGCCGTCCCTGTGGTGCGGTTGACGGAAGTGTTTCGTCAAGCGGCGGAGAGCCGCATCATCAGCGCGGCGTATGCCATCAATCGCGGCGGCCTGCCCGAGTTGACGGCGCCGGCCGGCCTGAGCGATTTCTACTTCGTCGAAGCCGACGAGCCGGAAGCGATCCGCGACGCGATCGTGCGACTGGTCCGCGAGCGGGTTCCCAAGCGGTTCGGCTTCGATCCGCGGACCGAGATCCAAGTCCTGGCGCCCATGAACCGCGCGGTGTTGGGGGCGCGGAACCTGAATCAGGTTCTGCAAGAGGCCTTGAACCCGGCGAGCGGCCAGCCGCAGATCGAACGTTTTGGTTGGACGTTTCGCGAAGGCGACCGCGTGATTCAAACCGAGAACAACTACCAGCGGGACGTGTTCAACGGCGACCTGGGCGTGATCGAGAGCATCAACCGCGTCGAACAGGAACTGGTGGTCACGTTCGAAGGGCGGAGCGTCGCCTACGATTTCGGTGACTTGGACGAACTGGCGCTGGCTTACGTCCTGACCGTCCACAAGAGCCAAGGCAGCGAATATCCGTGCGTGGTGATCCCGCTGCACACGCAGCATTTCATGATGCTCCAGCGAAACCTGCTGTACACGGCCGTCACGCGCGGCAAACGTTTGGTCGTGCTGGTCGGCACCCAAAAAGCCTTGGGCCTGGCCGTGCGCCGACAGGACACCCGACAGCGTTGCACGGCGCTGGCGCTGCGTCTGCAGCAGACGGGCGGCGGTACACCAGAATAGATCGACACTGCAGCTTCTCGTTCCCGGGCTCGGCCTGGACGTAGACCGCGATGAGATGGCTCGTATCAGATGTTTGCGGAAATTCCATCGGGCCGCCGGATCTGGGTGATCTGGCGATATGATCGGGAGGACGACGAGATACCTGATGTCTTTGGCGAAGTGGGCGGGGCGCCCATTTTCGTGATCACAGCGTACTGAAAGGATACCCGATGACTGCTGTTGGAGTCGACTCGCGCAGTCCTGAACGTAGAGCACGCGACGAGCGGATCGCAGCAGAACCGCCGCTGCCACCGCCGGAATTGCCACCGGACATTGAACCGCTTTCGATGGAGGTTCATCAACTCCGTCATACGCACCCTATTGCCTTCGCGGGGATTGTCGAGAATGGAATGGTGCGCCCCGTCGATCCCGGTGTGAAACTGGCCGAACGCTCCCGCGTCATTATCGTTGCGTCGGACTTCGCATCGGTTCGGGTTGCTCGACCTTCGGGGAATCCGGTTTGCTTGCCTCCGCTTGTCCCATTTCCAGCATATACGCGGCGGCGGCCTTGAGATCGGCCTCCGGCAGGTGGGCGAACGCAGGCATCGGGGCAAAGTTCGTCCGCTTTCGGCCGGGCGCCTTGGTCCAGGCCACAATTCCCGCCGCGTTGTCGGCATACAGTCGCTGAATCTCGCGCACCGCCGGACCGCTCCGCTCGCGGTCCAGCGCATGACAGCCGGCGCAGATCTGAAAGACCCGTTCGCCGCGCGGGATCTGCACGGTGGTGATGCCCTGCTCCTTGCGCCAGGCGGCGTCCCGAGCGGCGTACTGCATGTCCTCCGTCGCCTGCCGCATCAGTTCGCTGTGCCCGGCGATCGCCTTGTCGCGATACAGGTGCCGCCCCATCGCCATGCAGGAAACCGTCACCGACAACACCAGCACAATGGGCATGAAGAGCCGGCCAATGCGCGCGGCCGGCGCCACCACTTCGCGCCACAACAGCGTCAAGGCGATGACTGCAAAGGCGATGCCCAGCAGGATGACCGCAGTCATAAACATGGAAACCCCCTGCGAAGGCAGGGTAAAGTAGACCAGCGTGCCGGCGAGAAACTGCATCAGGGTTGCGCCGAATGCCAGTTCGTAGCAGCGCCGCAAGATCGTGGGCCGATCGAACCCGGGCAAACGCCGCGGGAGATCAAAGTCAGTACGGCCGAACCACGCCGCGCCGAACAACCCGGTGATCGCCAAGGACGCCAGCAGAAAATGCAGATACCGCAACAGGACATTCTGCATGGTGACCGCCGACAGAAAGCCCCGCACGTCGGTCCAACGGTCGGGGAACAGCATCAGGTTGATGTTGGCCAAGAAAATCAACGGCACGAACCAGAAGATGGCGGTCGCCACGGCGCCCAGGGCGATATGCAGCCCTTTGCTTTCCGCCAACACGTCCCAAGTGTACTTGTGCATGTATCCCAGCAAGAAAGCGATCGTGACCAAGGGGATGATCATGATCCAAGCCGAACCGGTCAGCGCATTGGCCGTGTAGAAGTGGATCGTGTACAGCACGTTGACGATCAGCAGCGGCGCCACGCCAAGCACCACCGCGAGGCTCTTGTTGACCGTGATCGTTTCGGCCCAAAGCCGCGCCAGCGCATCGTACTTCTTGTGCCGCAGACCGACGATCTCGTACACCAGCGACAGAGTCGATCCTCCCACCATCAAGTTCACGAACAGGATGTGGGCCAGGAACAAGATGACCACCGCCACTTCGAGCACGAACGGGTCGACCGGCAGGGGCAGCGGTATGTCGCGTGGCACAGGCAACGTGGCAGTCGGGTCCATCAGGGAAATCCTCAGGTTCCAGAGAGATCAGCCGGAAGGCAGTTGCACGCCGCTCGCCTGGTCGCCTTCAAGCGGCATGGGCAACGTTTGTAGCCGGCACACGTAGTGACTCAGAGCATCCAACTCGGCTTCATTGCCGGGAAACGGCGGCATGTACGGCCGCGAGACGTGCATCGTCCGGAGCGTCAACTTGACGTCCTCCGGATCCCAGGGCTCGCGACCGTACAGCTTCGCGAATTTCTGCACGACTCCGTTGATCCCACGCGTCGTGTGGCAGCGTGTACAGCTCAGACGAAAGACGTCCGCCCCGCAGGCAAACCGGTTCTCCTCGGTGACCTCCCGGTGCGCGACGTACGTGGCATGCTGCAGAATCCCCTGTTCCTGCAACAGCGGGTAGTCGGCGACACGGATGCCGTTGGCATACATGTATTCGTGAACCACGTAGGGTTTGCGGATGAACTCTCGGACCCGTTCGTAGTAGCCCAGCAGGCCGACCAGCAGCAGGAACGGCACCACCAGGCACCACCGCGGCAACCGTCGGGGAAAACAGACTCCCCACAGGGCCACGGCGAGAATCACTATGCCGGAGAGCCCCAGAAAGAAAGTGGCGTGTCGATACCAATCGCCGAACTCCATCGTCGTCAGCGCCACCGGATGCAGCTGCTTCATCCAGTCGGGGATCGCGCCCCAATACCACCATCCGCCCAATAGACACAGGGGCGTCCAAGCCAGCGTCCACGTCGAGACAAAGCGGATCGTCGCGGCGCGGAGGGGATCGCTTCGGTCCGTGAGAAAGGGGATTAGAAACAGCGTGAACAGGCCCGCCGCCGCCATGGCCAGCGGCGTGCGAAAAGCGAGTTGGGGCAGATAGATCGGATTCAAGACGGCGCTCAAGAAACGCTGCTCTGCTGCCCACTGTCCGCTGTGCATCATAAAGCCCAGAACGGCCACAATGATCGCCATCGTCAGCCACGAAAAGAGGCTGAGCAGGCCGCCCAAGGCGATATGCAGACGTTTGTAGTTGCGGCCCCAAGTATTCCAGCTCAGAAAATAGGCGAGGATCAACCCCACCTCGATGACAAAAATCACCCATTCGAGCAGCCAGGCCATGAAGAAGACGCGAATCAAGCTGCCGATGGCCGCGGGATTGATCAAGGCGGCGGAAAACCAAATCCCGACTCCCGTCAAGGCGCCCACCGAAGTGGTAATCACAAAGCACACCCGCAAGATCTTGTAGGCCAGTTGGTCCCCGCCCTCGCTGCGTTGGCGAAAAGCTCGCCATTCCAAGACTGTCACCAACGGCGCCGCCCCCACGGCCAGCGAGTGATTGATGATCACATGCAGGATCGCAATCACCGCGATCAGCATCCGGTTGCCAAAAAAGTCGGTGTGAAAAACGGGGAAGTCCACGGTTTGGGGTCCTCCAGCCGAGGCAAAACGATGTTCATCAGCGATCGCAGGGTGGAACACGGGGGCGCATCACATCGTCGGCCAGAGCACTCGCCCTGTGACCGCTGGCCGGCAACGATGGATCTTACCCGACCTGCCGCGATTGCACAACAAGGCCGAATCCGGGCTGCTCCTGCGGCGGCGCGTTTGGTGAAAGGGCGCTCGTACGTTACCTGGTCTTCAGACCTGGTTCCACCGGCACAGGGCCGGATGGGGACGATTAGAATGCGCCACTGCGAAGGCTCACGGCGGGCCTTGAGCGTCCGGATGCGGTTCCAAAAAGAACCCGGAGCGGTACTTGACCGGCGTCGCGGGCGGTGGCATCGGCCGGCCGGTGATCCGCTCGATGCTCCACGCACACGCGTAACCAATCGTCGTCTGACTGCCCCTCGGCTCGTTGAACATCTCCAGCGTCGGCAGGGCCGCAGCAGCCTTCATGCGGCCTAGCGTGATGGCCGAAAAGCGGCGGACCCAGTAGTGCTCCGGCAGCGGCAAGTTCGTGTCCTCGAGCCGCTGCCGCAGGGCTTGTACGAGTTCGGCCTGGGGCTGGTCTTCGTGCAATAAACCCAAGGCCCAAATCGCAGCCGAACGGGCGTAGGGAATCGTCATGTCTTTTTCAATGAATTCACGCAGCAGGCCCTCGGCCGCCTGGTACTTCTTCTGACCGAAGAACTCGAACAGGTGCGCCAACTGCTGGTCTACGTCGGGCTGTCCCGCCTCGCCCAACAGCAGTTCGGCGCGGTTTTCATTTCGCTGCCGCGCGGTTTCCAACACGGAGGCCAGCATCCGCTCGGCGCCCAACCGCCGCAGTCCCCAGGCCGCCGCAACATAGACTTCCGGACGCGGGTGCGACAACAGCTCGACCATTCGCTCCGACGTCGCATCCACCCCCAGCGTGGCGAGCAGGACGACGCACTGTTCCAGCGCGGTCCACCGCGTGTCGCTCAGCAGTCGTTCCGCTTGACCGACCACGTCGGAACGCCAGTCGGCCGACTGGGCCAACTGTTCCAGGAATTTTCGCACATCATCCCGCAGGCTCGGATTGGGATCCGCCAACAGGCCTGCGAGCAAGCGGATGTTGTCGGCTGACGGACAGGCGAACAAGGCTCGCGCCACCAGCCGCCGCACGTTCACATCCCGTTGGGCCAATGCCGGCTCGGCTAGCGGCACGATCCGCGGCGGATCCAGTTCGAGCAAACGTTCTAGCGCACCGGCGACGACCGCATGCTCCTCGTCGTCGGCCATTTCCACCAGCAGCGATTGGGCCTCTGGCGAATCGTGCGATCGCAACAGACGAACCGCGACGAGCCGGTCGGCAAGGGATGTCGGCGGCTGCCGGGAGAACAACCGCCGCGAAGCGGCTTCGAGTCCGCTGCGGCGAATCCGCCCCAACGCAGTGGCGGCCGCCAATCGCAAGTCCGCCGGCTGGGACGCCGCGTCCGCGATTCGCAACAGATCTTCGGCCGCTGCGTCGTCCCGCAGGTCTCCCAGTCCACGGATGGCCAACAGCCGTCGCTGGCGGCTCGTGCGCTCGTCCGCCAGACGGCCCCGCCAGATGTCGATCAGCGGGGAAAACTCCCAGCGGCCCAGCGCCGGTTCGACCAGTTGGGCCATGTCCAAGCCGTCCGTCTGCGCGCGGTCGAACAAGGCCTGGGCGGCCTGCCGGGCATCGATCGCCACCAAGGCTTGGGCGGCCGTCAAGCGGACGACCAGGCGTTCGTGCCCGACCAGGTTCTGCGTCAGCGGCTCGATGGCCGCCTGGATTCCTGTCATCCCTTGCTCGTGGGCCCAGGCGAACGTGCGCTGCGCCTGCTGCCGCAAATCGCCCTCGGGCGATTCGAGCGCCGCGAGCCACAGGGCCAGCGTGCCTTCGCGAAAACGGTAATCATCCGGCGGCAGTTCGATCCGCGGATCGCCGAACATCAGAAAGTCCAAGCGGGTCTGCGACGGACTGCGGCCGGCGGCGACCGGCACCAAGAGAGCCAGACACACCACACTTGCCAGAACGCGAAATAGCCAACTTGCCAAAGTACTCATTGCGGCCGCGTCAATTGATGGGTTCGAAGAACAACCAGGGCCAAAAACAACGTCGAGGCGAACGCCGCGAACCACCAGCTGCCGGGGATCAGCTGGTATTCGGCAAAGCCCGGCGCGCGGATCACGGCCAAGCCGGCGGCGAGGGGATTGATCGTCAGCGCCGCGACAACCGCGCTGTGCCCGAAGGGCGCGTCGCGCAGCAGCCAGACCAGCATCGTACCGCCGCAGATGGCGGCTAAGGCCCCGTAGGAGGCCGCTGTGGCCGTGGCGGTACGGCTCAGCAGGCTGCTGCAAGCCAGACTCAACGTGATGGAAAACACGGCCGTAAACGTCAGGCAGATCAGCACCTGGCGAATCTGCAGCCACATCGCCGGTTCGATGTAGACCATCACCACATAGCCGGGCAGCGTGGAAACCAGGATCAGCAGGATGGGCCAGACCACGCTGGCCAACTTTCCCAGCAGGATCTGTGTGGCCGACAGGGGCGTCATCTGCAGCAGTTGCCAGCCGCCGCTTTCCACCTCGGAACTGATCAAACCGGCCGCCAGCGCGGGCGTCAGCAAGACGATCAACGCGCCCTGGAACAACACCATCAGGCCGCCGATCGTCTGCGGCCCCCAATCCATCGAACCCAGGCTGGCGACGTAGGTCAGGCCCAAGGACGCCATCGCGCTGGCCGCCGCCAGGCGGAGCATCCAGTGCATGCGCCCGAAACGGCGGCTGCGGAATTCTTTGACCATGACGGGATTCACCAGCGGGGCGATGGTCAACTTGCGGCGCTGCGGATCCACCACAAACACCATCCGCCGCACGGTGCGGATCAGCCAATGCCGCTCGTCGGTGATCAGGCCTTGCGAACGGGAACGGTCGAACAAGCGGTGGTTCAAACGCAACAGGGTCAGCGCCGCAAACAGTCCGCTGGCCACCAATCCGTACGCCACGCAGCGGATGGTGACGTCCCCGAGGGCCACCAGGCCCTTGGCGCCCACGCCGCTGTGCCCCAGTAACTGCATGAACGCTGGAATCGGCGACACGCACCGCAATTGCTCGGCCATCTCGGCTTTCCAACCGCCCGTGCCTTGCAGGAAGTAATGCGGTCCCAAGCAAACGACGGCCAGCACCAGCACGCCGCCATAGGCATACCGCAGCGCCGCATCGTTGGAATTGACGTACGTGCTGACCAGCAGCGCCCACGCCGTGTACTGGACGGCAACCAGTGTCAGAAGGGCATACAGGGGCAGGAGTTCTCCGCCCAGCGAGATCCCGCCCATCGCGAAACAGGCCGCTGCCGCCGGAACGCTGGTCAGCAATAACAGCAACACGAAACCCAGGCTCCCGGCGAGTTTCCCGAGGTAGATCGACCACGGCCGCAACGGCGAGTTGAGCAGCAGGATCAGGGTCCCACGCTGCTTCTCACGTACGATCGACGTCGCCGGGAACGCGGGCGCCAACAGCAGCAGGGCGGCCAACAGTCCGTAGCCGAACAGCCGAAAGACCTTTTGCGCAGGCGCTCCGGTCAAATCCACCTGCGCGTCGGACGGCCACCCCAACAGCACCAAAGCGGAAAAGGCCAGCGCGGTGGCGATCAGCGCCGCGGCGGCCCGCCGCTGCCGGAGCGTACCGATGAACTCGCGTTGGACGATCGGATGGTTCCACATGATGGTTATGCCGCCTCCGCATCCTTTCGCGTCACGTTCAAGAAGGCGTCTTCCAGGTCCGACACGACCGCGCGAAACTGGGACACCCGCACGCCCGCCTGCACCAGGTGAGCCAGGACCTGGCCCAAATCGTCGTCCGCGCGATCCGTCTCGAAACGCACGATCGCTTCCGCCTCCGAAGACACCACCGCCGCCTCGTCACCCAACAACGCGATCAAGGCCCGAGCGGCCACCTCGCATTGGTCGCGGGACGGCAATTGGACTTCGATCAGCCGTTTCTGCCGCACCTGCTTCATGATCTCGTTCAGCGTGCCGCTGGCGCGCAACCGGCCTTGCGTCAGGATCGCCACGTGGTCGCAGATCCGCGACAGCTCCGGCAGAATGTGGCTGGTCACGATCAGCGTCTTGCCCAGCGCCGCCAGCCGCAGCAGCAATTCGCGGATTTCAATCCGGGCTTGCGGATCCAGCCCGTTGGCCGGCTCGTCCAAGATCAGCACCTCGGGATCGTGCAGCAGCGTGCGGGCGATGCCGATCCGCTGCTGCATGCCGTGGCTGAGCGTTTCGACGAACCGGTCCGCCATGTAGCTGGACCCGGTGGTTTCCAAGACTTCCTCGATCCGCCGCTTGCGCAGTTGCCAAGGGATTTTGAAGGCGGCGCCGAAGAAGTCCAGGTACTCGCGGACACGCATGTTGTCATAGGATCCAAAGCGGTCCGGCATGTAGCCGACCAGATGCTTGATCTTCCGCGACTCGCGGACGCAATCCACGCCCGCGATCCGCGCTTGGCCGGACGTGGGCCGGGCCAGGCCGACCAGGATCTTGATCGTGGTCGTCTTGCCGGCGCCGTTGGGACCGATGAAGCCCAAGATCTGGCCCCGATCCAGCGTGATCGACAGCCGATCCAGCGCGGTCAGCTCGCCGTATTTCTTAGTCAACTCCTGCGTCACTACTACCGGTTCGCTCATGGCCAACTCCAGATTGAATCCAGGCTCAGACGTACAGAATTCAATTTTCGCGGATCGACATGTTTCCCTCGGCGGGGATGTATGCCCGCGAAAACTGAATTCTGTACGTCTGAGCCCTCGCCCACAACGCCCGCGATTTCCATCTGTACACTCTCGATCCTCCAAGGCCGGAGCTGCGAACGCCCGCCTGCCGCCTCCGCCGGCCGGACGGCGAGTCCCACCAGGAAACAGCCTTTGGCGTCCAGCGACGGGAGCGTCTCCCCGGAGAATGTCACCTCGGTCTGTCCGATCGGATTGTTCAATTGCCGCAGCGGCTGCTGGGGATCGCCGCCGGATTGCCGGATCTCCACGGTGCAACCGGGGGCGGTGATCTGCAGCGTCAACCGCGCGCGGTCCAGTCGCAACGGCAACACGGCTTGCGGCGCCTGGAATCGCAACCACATCTCCGAGGGCTTCTGCGAAGCGATCCATTCGCCCGTGCGATGGTCGTATAACGGTGAAGCTCCCCCGCCATCCGCTCGGCTGCCGGCCCGAAACACGACGAAAGGCGAGGGGATGACGACCTGCGTGCCGGGGGCCGGCCGGTGGATGTTCAAGGGGATCGCCCACCAGGCCGCCCCGAAACGCTCCGCCGCGCGAGGAAACTGGAACCCCATGTCGATGGGGTCGCTCCACGCCAGCAGCGTGGGCCGAAGTACTTGCGGAGCCTTTCCGTCCGCAGGATCCAGCATGCGCTCGATCACCGCCTGCCGCCGCCGCTGTTCGTCGCTGAGCCAGCTGCCGGCCACGTAGCGCCCCGGCGGCAGCACGTCGTCGGGGCCGGCTAGCAGGCGGGATCCGTCCGCCTGGACCGCGAGGCAAGGCTGCCCCGGGATGGCAATCACGGCGTCGGTCAAGGCCAGTGACGAATCCGTCCAGTGGGCGACGAAGCCTTCGCGGGAAAACGTTCCCTGCACGGCCAGACGCTGCGGCAAGTCGCCGGACCAGCGAAAGGCCGCCGTCCACAAGCCCGTCGTGGGCCGGAGATTCTCCCAGTGCCAGCGGTCCAGATCGGTCCACACCATCCGCCGTGTGGTGCCAGCCGCCGTCGCGTCCTCCGGCTCGAACACTCCGCCCTGCACCGCGCCGATGGCCTCGCGGACGAAGCCCGGATCGTAGAACGCCAACAAGCCGTTGGCGGTCATCTGGTCGGCCCCGTCGGATACCTCGATGAACTGGGCCTGCCCCACCGTCGTCGGAACGGCGCGTTGCGACTGTAATCCCAAAGCGGCCAAGGGCACCGCCGCCGCCAGTGCCAATCCCGGCGCGATCCACGCCAAATGCTCCAACTTTCGCCGTCGCGCCAACCCCACGCCGGCCACCAGCAACGCGCCGCAAAACAGCCCCAACAAGCCGCTCACCGGCCCGCGGGACACAATCCGATAGCCGACCCGCTCCGACAGATAATCGCGAAATACGCTGGACTTACACAACGGAGGATCGTTGATCCGCAACAGCGGCAAAGCGTCCAATTGCGGCTTCGGCCAGTAGTCGGTCATGCGTGTGGGATCCCAACGCTGCCGCTGGACCACCGGGCGGCGGATCCAGGCGCGGGCTTCCAACGTCGTAAAGATCACGCGGCCTCGGCCCACAGGCCGCCAAAACGCTGCCGGCCAGCCCCCCACGGTGTGCGTGACCTGCATCTCGCTGACCAGCATGCGAACCAGGTCCAACGGCTGCTCGTACTGCTCCACCGTCGGCGGCTCGGTCGGGATCTCTTCCTCGTCTTCGATCAGCACCTCGTCCAAGGCAACGCGATCGACCAGCTGGCACGTGAACAGGTCGCCCAACAGCTGCTCGACGCCGGTCACGTCGACCCGATCCAGCATGATCCATAATTCCCCGCCGTCGTTCAGCCAGGCCCGTAGCGGGCTCAGGATCGCCACGTCGCTCGCAAAGCGATCGTTCCACAGTACGATCTGGTCTAAACCCTCGAAGACCTCACGGAGCGGAGGCAACTCGCGGTCGCGAATCAGTACCAGGTTGCGTTGATACCCGCGGGCCGTGCGCAAGGCGATCGCGGCCTCGTAGGCATAGTCGACGTCGTCCAATTCCGGCTCGCCTTCGCGTTCGAGAAACGCGCCACTGACCGGTTTGTCGTGGTTGACGCGCAGCAAAACCGAGTGCTGGATGCCTTCATCATCGGGCCGTAAGACAACCTCGGCGCCGGAACGATCGTCGATCAACAGCCCATAGCAGGGAACCGATGCCCGACCGGTGGACACGCGAGGCAGTTTTATCGGCACCCAAGTGCGACGAATCGCCCGCGGCGGAATGCCGACGCGGCGGGCGAACTGCAAGTCGGGATCCCGCGAAAAACTGAAGGCGGCCAGCACATCCGCCGGCTGATCCTGGGCATTGATCACGTCGACGCCGACGACGCCCCAGGCGGTGGAAACATACTGCCGCAACCCGCACGGCGCTCCCAGTCGGCTAAAGCGAACCGGCGGCTCCGGGCTGCTCTGCGCGCCAGCCTTTGCCGCGACCGCGGCGCACAGACAGCAGAACACAAGATCGAAGACCGGCCGGCGTTTCATTCCACGATCCTCAGCGGCATAAGGGCCCAGAACCTGTTGGCCACCCCAGAGTCCCGACAGTCGAATTCCCGCGGCGGCGAAGATCAGACGTTGCACACCACAAGGGAACCGCACTATAACGGCAGAAGCGTCGCGAGAATAGCCCCGGAGAGCAACTCGCTTTTTGGAGTTGTGTCTCGCGTCTTCAGGGTTTTTTCGCGGCTGCTTTCGCGGCCTTCTTGGCGGGAGAAGCCGTCTGCGGATAGCGGCGGACCTCGACATCGTTCTTCTGCGGCGCGCCGGGCGCGCTGCGACCGTCGGCGATGAGCCTGTCCAACAGCGATTTCATTTCCGCCACGCGTTCGGGCTGATCCGCGGCAAGGTTCTTCGTCTCGCCGAGGTCGTCGGCCAGGTTGTACAGCTGGACGGGCTGCGTTGCGTCGCCGTCTTTGGTCCAGCCGCCGGAGCCGGGCGCGAGGATCAGCTTCCACGGCCCCTGACGCAAGCCGGGCACACCGCTCATCGAGCAGTTGACGGCATGGTCGCGGACCGGTTTGTCTCGGCCTTGGAACAAGGGCAGCAGGCTGAAGCTGTCTTCGCCAACCGTGTCGGGCAGTTTCGCGCCCAGGATGTCGGCAAACGTGGCCATCAGATCGGCCTGCTGGACAAGCTGGCCGCACACGCTGGCGGGCTGCACGACGCCGGGCCAGCGGACAATAAAGGGCACGCGATGCCCGCCTTCCCAGACGTCCGATTTGTAGCCCCGCAGCGGGCCGCTGGGATAATGGCCTTGCTGCTCGAGTTCCCCCGCGCCGACGTACGGCGCGCAGCCGTTGTCGCTGGTAAAAACAACCAACGTGTTGTCCGCCGCGCCGCTGGCCTGTAGCGCATCGAGCACGCGGCCCACGACGGCGTCGGTCTCCATCACAAAGTCGGCATACAGATTCAGACCGCTCTGGCCTTTCCAGGCGTCGTTCACCGCCAGCGGCGTGTGCGGCGAAGTCAGTGGCATGTACAGCAGGAACGGTTCCGAGGTCTTCGCTTCGCGCTCGATGAACTGGGCCGCGCGGTCGCCAAGCGCCGGCAGGATGGGCTCCAGCGTCCAATCACGTAGCGCGGGGCCTTGATTGCTGGCCTGGTTGTTCTGCAGCAGTCGCTGCGGCAAAAACTCCGAGGGGATACCCACCGTACGATCGTTGTCGATGAAGCAGAACGGCGGCCAGTTGGGCACATCCGTGCCGAAGTAGCTGTCAAAGCCGCGCGTGGTTGGGCCGCCCGCGATGCTCTGGGAAAACACTTCCCGCCATACCGCGCGCTGCTCGTCCGAAGCGTTCGCCTGGCCTTGCGGTTTTTCCTTGAAGAGGGCCGCCCGCTCGGCCGGGATCGGCCAATCCCAGCCAAGGTGCCATTTGCCGATGCAGGCGGTGCGATAGCCGTGCTGTTTGGCCAGCCCCCCAATCGTCAACCGGTCCGGCGCGATCAGGGGCGCTCCCCACAGGCCGACGATGCCGCCCTGCAGCCGCGTGCGCCAGTGATACCGTCCGGTGAGCAACGTGTAACGGGACGGCGAACACACGCCCGAGGACGAATGGCCGTCCGTGAACCGCATTCCCTGCGCCGCGAGCCGGTCGATCTGCGGCGTGGGAATCTTGCCGCGATCGGGATTGTAGCATTGCACGTCGCCGTAACCGAGATCGTCGGCAAAAACAACGACGATGTTGGGTCTGTTCGCCGGCGCGGGAATTTGCGCGGCGTGGAGCGTGGCCAGGGGGGCCAGCAGCAAGACGATGAGGGTAGTCAGGGACTTCATGGTGGCGTTCTTCTCCTATTCTTGTTGGAAATCCATCTTTTCGCCGGCCGTGGTTTCGCGCTCGACCACTTGGCCGGTCCACGGATTCACTAGCCGCAGTGGGCCGCCGACGGTGGAGGTGATCTCCAGTTTCGTGATCGTGCCGGCCTTCTGTTCGGCACTGATCAGAAAGCCGCCTTGGGCCCGCAGGTTCGCAAAACGGGCGTCTTTGTCCGTCGGCCAGCAGGGGAAGACCCGGATCGTGTGATCCACGCTCTGGACAAGGAACTCGGAGATCATTGCAGCCAGGCCCACGCTTTCGCTGAGGTAGAAGCCGTGCATCGGCCAGTGGAACATCCCGTTGGGCTGGACCTCCGGGCGATAGTACTGGCGGGCGTCTTCGAGCGCTTCGAGCATCGAGAGCCGGGCCTTGGCCACGCTGAGCATAATGGTGGAATTGCAGCCACGGTGGCGGGTTTGGCGGAGGGTGTTGCGGAACAGTTCCTTCTCTGGCTCCGGCGAGAACCACGTCACCTGCTCGGCCGGGAATACCGGAACGGCGGGCACGGTGATGTTGTGCTGCTTGATCTCGCGGAACTGGCAGCCCGTCCAATCGACCACCACCGGCTGGCCCGCTTCGTCCGCCGCGGTGGGGTACGGCGGCAGGAGCGCCAGCGACTGGCGGAAGCGTTCCGCCAGCGGTTCATCGCGGCCGAGTTCGCCGGCGGCACAGATGGCGGCGTTGAGGATGAAGCGGGCGTACGCCAGGTCGAAGGGAACGTTGGCGACGCCGAATCTGCCGTGCTCGGGGCTGTAACTGGGGCCAAACTGCACTCGGCCTGTTCCGTCCCGCGGACATTTCTCGGCCAACGAGCAATAGAACAGTGCGACCTCGCGGATGACGGGATAGAGTTGCGCTTCAAGGTACTTCGGGTCGGGCCGGTACAGGTGAGAATGCCACAGGACTTGGGCTGACATGCCCGCCATGCCGAGCGTGTAGCCGTAAGGCGGAATCGCAATCTGACGGCGGTTCACGCTCTGACACTTCGCCGGGTCCGGCTCGAAGGCGAACGAGGAAATCCCGATACAGGCGCCTTCGCAGTCATAGGTGGTCTTTGCCAGCCATTTCATGCGCGGCAACATCTCGTTCATGTAACGCACCCACGGGTCCGCGAGTTCGGGGTGATTGATAATGAACGGTGTCCAATACGGCTGCCAGGCGTTGTAGTTGTGGTGATAATCGCCGTGCCAGGGCGGACTGTCGCCCGCCATGCCGGCGAACAACCCGGCCGGCATCGCGCCCGGTCGGGCAAAACAGCACAGGTAGTACACCATCCGATACCACCAGAGTTGAAAGTCCGGGTCGTCGAGGGCCACGCCACTGGCGGACCAGAACTGCGTCCATGCCGCTTCATGCCGGGTCACAAGCGTCGTCGCGTCCGCCGTCATGGTTTCCTGGGCCAGGCGGCAAGCGGCTTCCCGCACCGGTTCCTGGGTGTCGAACGACGTGACCATCGTCAACGCTTTGCGCTCGCCCCGCGCGGCCACCGCCAGCGCGTATTCCATGCCCGGGTAATCCATGTCGCCGGGCATCTGCATGTGCAGCCACTGGACTCCGCCGGTCTCGCCCCGTTTGGCCGGCGGCAGTTGGGGCGCGAGAATCTCCTCGACAGAGACTTCGCCGGGGCCTTCGATCAAGAACGCGTTCCGGTCGGCGAGCGCTCGCACGGTCGTGGCCCGGCCGTTGCGATCGGTCAGAAAAGCGGCGGCGCGCCGCAGGTCGAGCCGCGCTTCGCGGACGAGGACGTCGGACGCCGCCGGATCTTCCAGCAGCGGCAAGGCGGCACTTTGCAGATCGAGGTCCTGCTGCTGGCCGCCGCCTGCGAACCAGATGCGATGGAACCGGTTCTCGGCGGGCTGGTCGTCTTTGGTCATGATGTACAGTTCGAGCACTGGCGAGGTGACGCCGGCCGACAACGCGAAGCTCACCTCGGCCGGTTCCGTCGGCGTGTCGCGCCACTCGCCTTTGACGCCGGGGGCGTTGAGGTAATAGCGGGCGTTGGGCGTGCCGGAGAGCCGCAGCGTCAAGGTCTCGCATTTCAGCCGGCCGAGGTCTTGCACCTCGTAGCGATAGCCGGAGGATGCGCCGCTCTTGCCGGTCAGGCCCATCCGCAGGACGCCGTCGTGAAACGTAAAGTCGTTCTTCTCGCCTTGTTCGCGTATCCGACGCCAGCCGACCGGCGTCAGGTCCGCCCGGCCGATCCTGACCACGGCGGCGCAGCGCGGATGCGGATAGGGCTTTCTCCAACTGGGCGGATAACCGCCGCCGCTCCATTGCTGGTTCGGCACGTCCACGGTTAACATCGGCGGGTCTTCGGAGGTGTCGACGCGCGCGTCCCACAGATCGTTCTTGCTCACCCGCAGGCAGATGCTGCCGCGGTCCTCCCAGAGCAACGCCTGGAGATCGCCGTTGCCGAGCACGAGGGCGCGGTGGTGGATGTGGTCCAGCCGGTCCTGCGTAACGGCCGCCGCGTCGAGGGCTACCGGATAGGGGATCTCGGCCGCGGCGGCGGCGGTCCCCAGCAGGCCGGCGAGAAGGAACATTTCATGTCTCATGTTGTCACTAGCCTCCACGGAAATAAAGTACGTTGCCGTCGACAACCCTGGCCGTCGCGCCCCTACCCGCATTCCGGATGCAGAGCCTTGCTGACGCAGCCGTGGTGGGCTTGAGCGGCGGTGGCGGCCCAGTCCAGCAGGTAGCCGCGGCGCGGCGTGTTCATCCACGGCGGCAGCGCGGCGCGGCGCCGCGCCAACTGGTCATCCGGCACGTGCAGCGTGACGTCGCCGAGCAGCAGGTCGAACGAGATCTCGTCGCCGTCCTCGACTGCCGCGATCGGTCCGCCCACGGCAGCTTCCGGACTGCAATGAACCCCGATCGCTCCGTGCGAGACCCCCGAGACGCGGGTGTCGGAAATCATCGCGACCTGGCCGTCCAATTCCGGCACCGCCAAGGCAGCCGAGGCGATCAGCACCTCCGGCATGCCGGCCGCGACGGGCCCCAAGTAGCGGAGTACGATCACATGGCCCGGCCGGATCCGCCGCGACTCGACGGCAGCCGCCACGTCCCGCGCGTTGTCGAAACACACGGCCGTGCCGCGAAAACGAGATTCCTGCATGCTGGACACCTTGAACACGATCCCCTCGGGCGCCAGGTTGCCAAAGCAGATCTGCACGTCGGCATAGGCTTTGAACGGCAAGTCCGACGGCGCGATCAGTTCCTGGCCCGACGGCGGCGGCGGGACGTCCGCCAAACTCTCGCCCAGCGTCCGGCCGCTGACCGTCAGGCAACCCCCGTCCAGCAGGCCGGCTTGCAACAGGTGCTTCAACAACACGGGGGTGCCGCCGATGCGGTGCAGATCGACCATCGTCAGCTTGCCGCGGGGAGCAAAACTGCAGCAGACCGGCGTGCGGCGAAAGATGGCCTGCATGTCGCGCAGCGAGAACGCGACGCCCGCTTCCCGGGCCAGCGCCAACAGGTGCAGCACGCCGTTGGTCGAACCGCCGATCGCCGCGATCGTGGCGGCGGCATTCTCAAAGGCCGGTCGCGTGAGGACGTCGCGCGGCCGGATGTTACGTTCCAGCACGTTCCGCATCGCGGCGCCCACGGCCAGGCATTCCTGCTGCTTGGCTGCGTCCACAGCGGGAATCGAACTGGTAAAGGGCAGCGACAAACCGATCGCCTCCAGGGCGATGCCCCAGGTATTGAACGACGCCGCGATGCCACAGCCGCCTGGTCCGGGGCAGGCCGCGCGAATGATCTGGCCGGCCTCGTCCTGCGACATCGCGCCCACCGACGCCGCGGCTTGCGCGTCGTACACGTCCAGAATCGTCACCTCGCGGCCGTCGTGACAGCCGGGCATGATCGTGCCGCCGTTGACGATCAAACCGGGATAGTTCAAGCGGGCCAAGGCCATCGCAAAGCCGGGGCCGTTCTTGTCGCAGTGATGCAGTCCGATCAAGCCGTCGTAGCCGTGGGCGCTGACCACGCACTCGGCTCCGTTGGCAATCATGTTCCGCGACGGCAAGCTGGCATTGCCGCCTTCGTGGCCCTGGGTGATGTTGTCGCTGATCGCGGGCACGCCGAACGGGAACCCCAGCAGACCCGCCTCGCGGCAGCCTTGGGCAATCTGCTTGGCCAATTCGTAGGCGTGGACGTTGCACAGATTGCCGTCCAACAGCGGCACCCCGATCCCGATTTGCGCCTTGTCCAAGTCCTCGTCGGTCAACCCCAGTCCGTAATAAAAAGCGTTGATTCCGCGTTGCCAGCCGTGGGTCAACTGGCGGCTGTTCCAGTTCAAGGATGTCGTCATCATTGGATCTTCCAGGTGTGTTTTCCAGGGGCGTTGTCCGCCGCGGTTCGCATGCCCGCACGCTCTGTGATTGTAGCCGATGGCCGCCTGAGCGTGCCAGCAGGCATTCGCGTCCCGAGCAACGCGGGGCATCCTACTGAGTACCCCGGGTTGCGCGGCAAGCCGCGTAACCCGGGGCTGGCATCGAGCCGTGCCGTTGGCAGTTCGGCAGCTGCCCGGAAACTTTTGGCCAACGCGACCGACCTGAAAACGAGGTGGATTGCCCGGCGCGGTTGATCAATGGCGTCGAGGATTGAACGTGACAGCGATGGTCTCGTGACGTATAACGAGTTGTATGTGAAGCCTCGGACGATGAAAGACCGGCATCGACCTGGCGAAATCGCGGATTCCGGCGTCTGGACCGGATGAAGATGGTGTTGGAATTTACCTCGATTCGGAGACGCTCGTCATGAGTGCGTTAAGAGTTTTTTCGATCCATCGCCAGGCGATGGCCGTTGTGGCCGCAGGCTGGATGGCGTTGTGTTGCGTGACGACACGCGCAGAGCAGGCCGAGTTCTTTGAAACCGACGCCTGCGGAATCCCCGCGCCCGATGCGCCGGTCGTCGCCCCCTGGCGAACGATTCCACTCGATGCCCAGTACGGCGGTTATTGGGTTGTGGCCGGCGATGTGGACGGCGATGGCGAAATCGAACTTGTCTCCGCTCAGAACTGCAACCGGAACGACGACCACTTCACCTCGTCGGTGGTGGTTCAGAAACTTGATGGCAGCGTCCTTTGGCGATGGGGTGATCCAAAGCTCGGCCGCCGGGAACTCCATCACGACGTGGCGTGCCAGATCCACGACCTTGACAACGATGGCGCGAATGAGGTCATTCTTGCCGCGGATCGGCAGTTGATTGTCCTCGACGGCCGCTCGGGGAAACCGAAGGACAGCTTTCCCATCGAGCAGCACGCCAGCGACTGTGTCGTCTTCGCCGACCTGTCCGGCAAGGGGTGGCCTTCCGAGATTCTGGTCAAGACGCGGTATGGACAGATCTGGGCCTACTCGGCCCGTGGGCGTTTGCTCTGGACGGTCAAAGAGCCCGGCGGCTATCGAACCGCTCATCAGCCCGTTCCCGTCGATCTCGATGGCGATGGCCGCGATGAAATCCTGGCCGGCTACGCGGCCTTGAACTCCGACGGCTCCGTCCGCTGGGTCTTCGAGGCGGACCAAGGCCGAAAGAACGGCGGACACGCCGATTGCTGGCGTGTCGTCCACTTGGCTCAACGGCCCGAAGACACCCGGCTGGTCATGACCATGTGCGGCGGCAATGCCCTGGTTATGACCGACGGCGCCGGCCAGCTGGTTTGGCGCAAGACCGGTTATCACTACGAATCGGTCCACGTGGGCGAAATCCGCAACGACGTACCCGGCTTGGAGCTGGTCGTCGACATCGACCACTTGCCTGCTCCCCCCATGCCGCTTTGCCTGTTCGACCAACAGGGCAACCCGCTTGGCCAGATCAATACGGATTACACTCGCCATCACATCCTGGTCGACTGGAACGGCGATGGTCTTCAGGAGATCGGTTCTGCCCTGCCGCGGGGGCTGTTCGACGGTCGCGGTCGTCGAGTCTGCAGCTTTGCCATCGCGGAAGGCGAACGCCCGATGCTGATGGCGGACATCGACCTTACCGGCCACGGTGCGCGGGACGTGCTGCTGACAACGGTCAAACAAGACACCTATAAAGTATACTTGTACCGAAACGAAACCGCGGGCTCTCCGAGCCAGAAACGCCCGGCGGGAACGGGAAGGAATTATACCTTGTACTGACAGCGACTCGGCGATGACGACATCGGCATCGCCGGAGGCCAAGCGTTGCAAGAGGATACGTTACCGACATCGTCGCCTTTCGCTCTGCCAAAGCCGCGACCTTGATTGTTTTACCGCATCTTTCGTTCCGTCCGCGTATTGGACAAGTCGGGAGTTATCTCGTGATGAAATGGTTGCTTCCCTTCCTGGCCCCGGCCGTCTGGCTGGCTGTCGCCATGTTGTCAGGCCGTTTATGCACGGCCGTGGGCGGCACGCCGCCGAGTTCTTCTGCAAATCCGCCGGCCGCAAACGCAGCCCCCGCGGTTGCTTCGCCGCGCGAGCGGCCGGTCTATGCCAGCGTGCGGATCGCGGGCGTGCCGCACGTCAAGCAGAAGCCGGATTTCTGTGGCGAAGCCTGTGCGGCGATGGTTTTGGCCAAGCTGGGCCACCGCATCAACCAGGATGACGTGTTCGACCAGGCGGGCGTGGATCCGGAATGGGGACGCGGCTGCCATACCAAGGAACTGGCGCGGGCGCTGACGCGGATCGGGTTCGATGTGGGCACCGTCTGGCACTCCGTTGCGGCGGTCCGCGCCCAGGCGGAACTCGAGTCGCAGTTCCGTGCATTGCACGCGGATCTGGTGGCTGGCGTGCCGAATATCGTGTGTACGTATTACGACGAGACGCCGGAAACGTCAGAGCATTTTCGCCTGATTCTGGGCTACGACCACCAGACGGACGAGGTCTTGTACCACGAGCCGGCCGTGGCCGGCGGGGCTTACGCACGGATGGAACGTCCGCAATTCCTGCGGCTGTGGCCGCTGAAATACGACGCGGCTCGCTGGACGCTGATTCGCTTGCGACTGGTGCCTGGCGTCATCCGCGACGTCCATTCCACGGCCCGATTTACGGATGCGGATTATGCTCAACGCGTGATGGCCCTGCAAAGGAAAGCTCCCGAAGGCTTTGCCATCGTCGTGCAGAAGCCGTTTGTGGTGCTGGGCGACGAGCCGCTGGTCCAGGTCCGCCGCCACGCCGTCGGCACCGTCCAGTGGGCCGTCGATCGGCTGAAGCAGGACTACTTTGAGAAGGATCCCGACGCGATGATCGACATCTGGTTGTTCAAGGACCGGGACAGTTACGACAAGCACACGCGGGAGATCTTCGGCGATGCGCCGGACACGCCCTTCGGCTACTTCTCGCATCGGCACCAGGCGCTGATCATGAACATCGACACGGGCACCGGAACGCTGGTCCACGAGATCGTGCATCCCTTTATCGCGGCCAACTTTCCCGACTGTCCCGCCTGGTTCAACGAAGGCCTGGCGTCGCTGTACGAACAATGTGGCGAGTATCGCGGTCGGATCTGGGGACGCACCAATTGGCGGCTGGAGGGATTGCAAAAGACGATTCAGCCGCCGCCGGAGCCCGCGGCGGAACCCCCGGATGCCCCGTCGCCGACGGCGGGGCCCGAGAAGGTCTCCCCTCGCAAGGAGTTGCCGTCCTTCAAGCAGCTCTGCAGCACCTCGACCAACGCCTTCTACGGCAAAGACCCCGGCACCCATTATGCACAGGCCCGGTATCTGTGTTATTATCTCCAGCAGCAGGGCCTGTTGCGGGAGTACTACCAGCGTTTTCGCCGCAACGTCGTCAGCGATCCCAGCGGGTACGAAACCTTGAAATCCGTCCTGGAAATCGAGGACGAGGACGGGATGGCCAAGTTTGAGGAAGCCTGGAAGGCGTGGGTCCTGAAGCTACGATATCCGTAGGACGGTGTGGTGGTTCTACCCCGCGTGGGCGCAAGTTGGTAGACTACAAAGGGACCGGACGCCGTCAAGGAACCCGACGCGTCAGCGAGGAGGTGTGGCAGCCGGCCCACTTCTCGTTTGCGTTTCGGGTTGCCGTGGCTACGTCGAATTTTTTCCGGTCACCCCGAGCGCGACTTTCTGGCAATTCAACGTCTGGAATCCTCCCATGATGGCCCCACGAATCTGGATCGCAAGACTCGGTGCCTTGCTCGCCTTGGCTGGCGGATTGGAATGGTGTTTGGCTGCCGCCCAGGCGGAGCCGGCGGGGCCGCAGTACGAACGGGCGGTGCTGATCCGCTTCGAGGGCCCGATCACGCCGCTGTTGGAGCAATTCCTCTACCGCAAACTGGACGACGCCGAGCGGGACGGTGCGGATCTGGTCATCCTGGAGATCGACAGTCCGGGCGGGCTGGTCGAATCGAGTTTCAACATCGCCCATCGGCTGCGGGACTTGGAATGGGCGGCGACTGTGGCCTATGTGCCTCGCGAGGCGCTCAGTGGCGCCGCGATCGTCGCGCTGGGCTGCGAGCAGATCGTCATGGATCCCGACGCGGTGCTGGGCGACGCCGGACCGATCGTGTTGGGCGAGGACTTCCTGTTTCGCCACGCGCCCGAGAAAGTCCGCAGCGACTTGGCACGCAAAATCCGCGATTTGGCCGAGGGGCGGCGCCGTCCGCCGGCCTTGGCCGAGGCGATGGTGGACAAGGATCTGGTGGTCTACGAAGTCACCGACCGCCAGACGGGGGCCACGACGTTCATGTCGGAGCATGAACTCAAGTCATCCCGGAACCCGGATCAGTGGGAGCAGGGCCCTCCGGTCTTGGAGTCGCGGGAAGGCAACTTCCTGGAAGTGAATGGCCGGCGGGCGGTCGAGTTGACGCTGGCCGAAGGCATGGCGAACAGCCGCCAGGAGCTGCAGCAGCGGCTGGGGCTGGCCGAGATGCCGCGGGTGATCAAGCCCACCGGCGTGGACACGGCGGTTTACGTTCTGAACTGGCCGTGGATCACCGCCCTGTTGTTCGTCGGGGGCTTGGTGGCGTTGTACGTCGAGTTGAGTACGCCGGGCATCGGCCTGGGCGGCCTGGTCTCTCTGTTGTGCTTTGCCTTGTTCTTCTGGAGCCGCTTTCTGGGCGGCACGGCCGAAGTGCTGGAGGTCGTCCTGTTTCTGACGGGGGTGGCGTTTCTGGCCGTCGAGATCTTCGTGCTGCCCGGATTCGGCGTGGCCGGGATCACGGGGATGTTGCTGATGCTGGCCGGCGTGCTAATGGCGGGCCAGACGTTCCTGATTCCAGAGACGAGACGCGAGTGGGAGGTGTTCGGCACGTCCGTGCTGGTGCTCAGCTGTTCGGCCGTGGCGTTTGTCGCGATCGCCGGTCTGCTCAGCCGATACTTCGGCTCCTTGCCGGTATTGAACCGCCTGGTACTGCAGCCGGGCACCGCAGACACCGTTCCCCGCGTCCGGACGGCTGCGGATGCGGACAAGCCGCTGCCGATGCTGGCGCCGGACAATCCGTACGGAGTCGATGTCGGCGACTGGGGGCTGGCGTTTTCGCCCCTGCGGCCTGCCGGCAAAGCGCGGTTCGGTGATCGCTATCTGGACGTGTTGACCGACGGCGATTTTGTGGAACGCGGCCGCCAGGTGCGGATTGTCGAGATCCAGGGCAGCCGCATCGTCGTCCGCGACGTCGAGGAGGAGTAGATGCCGCCGAGGACGTTGTTTGAACAAGCCGAAGCCGACCACCTGCGGCAAGCTCAACCGCTGGCGGCGCGGATGCGGCCGACGACGCTGGACGAGTTCGCCGGCCAGCAGCATTTCCTGGGCGAGGGAAAGCTGTTGCGGCGGTTGCTGACAGCGGACCGCTTGGGCTCGGTGCTGTTCTATGGTCCGCCGGGCACGGGCAAGACCACACTGGCCCGGTTGCTGGCCACCGAGAGCCATCGCCGGTTCCGCCAGCTGAGCGCCGTGACCAGCGGCGTCAAGGATCTGCGCGAAGTCCTGACGGACGCCCGCGACGAATTGGCCACGGGCGGACGGCGGACGCTGTTGTTCATCGACGAGATCCATCGCTTTAACAAGGCCCAGCAGGACGCCTTGCTGCCGGACGTCGAGGAGGGCGTCGTGACCTTGGTCGGCGCGACCACGGCCAATCCGTTTTTCGCGGTCAACAGTGCGTTGGTCAGCCGCAGCCAGATCTTTCAATTCGAGCCGTTGTCGCCCGCCGACATCAAGACGCTGTTGCGCCGCGCCGCCGCGGACACCGCGCGCGGGCTGGGCCGGCACCAGGTCCGCCTGCACGACGACGCGTTGGACTTCCTGGCCGAGGTGTGCGACGGCGACGCGCGGCGAGCGCTGATGGCGCTGGAAATCGGCGTCTTGTCCAGCGGCCAGCGCCCCGTGGAATTCACGCGGCAGCTGGCCGAGGAGTCGGTCCAGCGAAAAGCGGTCTCCTACGACGCCACGGGCGACGCCCACTACGATACGATCAGTGCGCTGATCAAGAGCATCCGCGGCAGCGATCCGGATGCCGCCCTGTATTGGCTGGCACTGATGCTCGAAGCCGGCGAAGACGTGCGTTTCCTCTGCCGGCGGCTGATCATTCTGGCCAGCGAGGACATCGGCAATGCCGACCCGCAGGCCCTGCCCTTGGCCGTCGCCGCCATGCAAGCCTGCGAGTTTATCGGGCTGCCGGAATGCCAGCTGACGCTCAGCCAGGCCGTTACCTACTTGGCCTGCGCGCCCAAGTCGAATGCCGCCACGACGGCGATCGGCGAAGCGCGGCGCGACGTCCGCGAGGGGCGTGTGCTGCCGGTGCCCGTGGCGTTGCGCGATGCGCACTACGCCGGTGCCGACCGGCTGGGGCACGGCAAGGAGTATCAGTATGCGCACGATGCCGAGGGCGGCGTGGCCGCCCAGGACTATCTGGGCGTCGACCGCGAGTACTACCGGCCGGTGGAACGGGGATTCGAGGCCGAACTGGCTCGGCGATTAGCGGTCGTGCGGCAGACGCTGCGGAGAGGGAAGGAAGCGTGAATTCCGTTCCACGAGGACTCGTTCTATTCGGAGCGGTTCGCGGTTGATCCTGCAGCCTGCGGCAGCCCGCGGCCCTCGATCAGGGTGACGAACTGGTCGACCGGGACATCGGAGAACACCTCCACCCCGCCGCCGATCCAGCGAATCTTCACCTGCTCGACCCGCTCCCGCGGCCCCAGCCCAAAGTGCAGACGCGAGCCAAAGTGGCTTTGATATCCCCGCCCCGCGTGGACCTCGTCCACCAGCGTCAAGTCTCCCGCCCGGACCCAGACCCGGGCGCCCACGCCATCGCGGTTCGTCGTGGTGCCTCGCAAGCGGATCTGCAGCCAGCGGTTCTGCGACCCCGACTCCTGCAGTATATTCCGCAAGATCGTCGGTCCTGCTCGCGAATTCAGGACCACCGCGTCGATATCGCCGTCGTTGTCCAGATCGTCAAACACGGCCCCCCGGGCACTGTGCGCCGCGGTTTGACGGATGCCGCATTGGTCGGAAACCTCGGCGAATCGCCCATCCCCCTGGTTCCGCAGCAGCACATTCCACGTGCGGTATGACGTCGTCGGATCGTAGTGATCGATGAGATCCTGCAAATGGCCCATCGCCACAAACAGGTCGCGGTAACCATCGTTGTCGAAATCGATGAACCCGCAACCCCACTTCACGTTGTTCACCGTCGCCTGTCCGGCATTGCTCCGCCGCGTGACGTCCTCGAAGATGCCGTGTCCCAGGTTTCGGTACAAGACGGGCAGCTCCGTCTGGTACGAGGTCTGGTAAAAGTCGAGAAGACCGTCATTGTCGTAGTCGCCGCAGTCGACCCCCATGCTGCCCAACGGTGTCCCTTCGCCGTTGTACTTGAACCCCAGCTCCAAGGCGACCTCCCGGAATTTGCCGGTGCCGTCATTCTGAAAGCAGGAGTTCCCGTAGACGTCGTTCAACACGAAGATATCGGTGTCCCCATCGTCGTCGTAGTCCGCGCACACGGCCCCCATGCCTTTCCCCGGATGGCGCGTGATCCCCGCCACGTCGCTGACGTCCGCAAACGTACCGTTACCGTTGTTGCGGAACAGGGCGTGCAGTTCCGGCGGGTAGACCTTGGGACCCGCGTATTCCTCGTACGGGCCTTGATGAAACGAAATATGCGAATCGAACGTGAACTTGACATAGTTGCCGACGAATAGATCGAGGTCACCGTCGCCGTCGATATCCAGAAAGCACACGCCCGCGCCCAGTTTGTTTCCGTCGGCGACCCCCGCGGTCGCCGTCACATCGCTGAACGTGCCGTCCCCGTTGTTGTGATACAGAACTTTCGGACCGAAAATGCTCACGTACAGGTCCGGAAAGCCGTCGTGATCGTAGTCCGCCACGGTCGCCCCCATGCCGTAGCCAGCACACGCCACCCCGGCCAACTCGGTCACGTCCTGAAACTGCCAACGGCCGAGATTTCTGTAAAGCGCGTGATGCGGCGCCTGGCCGGCTGGCGCGCCCGGCAGCGGCGCACCGTTGGGAAAGTAGATATCGATCAGCCCGTCGCCATCGAAGTCGAGTGTGGCCAAGCCGGCGGTCACCGTTTCCGGGATATAGTGCCTGCCGCTGGACCCGTCGGTATGGACAAACGTGATCCCCGTCTGGTCGCTGACTTCGCGGAGCTGGATCGGGCAGGGAGCCTCGGCGATGCCCGCTTCACCAGCCTTTCCGTCGTCCGAGCCCGACCTTTCCGACGGCGCGCGGGCCGGACGGAATACGATGCACACGCCCCACCCCGCAATCGCCGCCACGATTGCCAGCAGGCAAGCTCCGATGATTGCCGGTGGTCTTTTCATGTGGCACTCAGGGTTCCTCTTTCGCGTCGACCTTGGTTTTGGGCTGCGACCCGCCGGACACCTGCCGCTGTGGCTGCTCCTGTTTCGGGTTGATCGCCAAAGCGGCCTGGAACCAAACCCGAGCCAGGTCCGGACGGTCCAACTGGCCCGCCAAGATGGCCAGTTGGCAACGGACGTCGGCGTTATTCGGTTCTGCCGCGGCGGTCTCGTGCAGTTCCGAGAATTGCAGGCGTAGCTGTTTGATCTCGGCGGCGATCCGGGCCTGTTCGTCCGCGTTCTGCGAGTCGCCCAGCCGGCGGTAGGCCTGCCCTAGCTTGTACCGTACGGTGTAGTCCTTGGGATAGCCTGCCGCAGCCTGCGAGAGCACTCTCACAGCGGCTTCGACATTGCCCTCGTCCAGGAAGATTGTCCCTTGAAGGAGCAACGCCCGCAAGTTGGCTGGCGCAGCTTCCAGTGTCTGCTCGATCCGTCGACGAGCTTCAACGAGGTTGCTGCTGCCGTAGTGGCATTCCGCCTCCAAGGCCCACCGATTCGGCGCCGGCCGGCATTCGGCCAAGGCCGCCAAGGCGTCCTGGTGCTGTCGCAGTTTCACGTGGCATTCGGCCAGTTCCAGGAGGATTGTCTCGCGATCCGCTTGCTGAGGGTTGCGGCGCAGCGATTCTCGGTAGCTTCGGACCGCTGCCGCAAAGTTCTCGAAGTCCTTCTGAATCAAGCCCATGAGCCGGTGCGGGCGGGCGTCTGACGGATCCAACTCGCTCACCCGCACCATGTGCCGCATGGCCTGGTCGCGCAGCCCCAGATCGTAATAGGCTGCCGCCAGCCAACGATGCGCATCGATGGAATCGGGCTCCGTGCCCAGCACCTGGACGAGCAGTCCGATGGCCGCCTGAAAGTTTTGCACGCGGTACAATGCCTCGCCGGAGTGGAGGAGCGTCCGAACTCGCAATTCCGGGTCGTCCACCGAGTGACCGAACTCATCCAAGGCAGGAAAAAAACGCTGCTGCTGAACCAGCAACACGCCGCGCAGGAAGTGGCACTGCACCGTGTAGCCGGGGGTCGTTTCCAGGGCGTCGAGTTCCCGCTGGACTCGATCAAAGCGTTGGGCATCCACCGCCGCCAGCGCCCGTGCGAATCGTTGCGACCCCTGGCGTGCGTGCCACCAGGCCCAACCGCCGAACATTGCGGACGCGGCCAGCAGGCCAGCAAAAACGAGGATGGTTGGACGGCGGAACGGGCCCGAGAGGTAGGGGCGTTCAGGGCTTGTGTCGGTCATTGTTGTCTCCGGGGTCGGTGGTATGCTGGCTTGCCGCTGATTACCCCGTCATGAAGGTACGTCAGGCTGAAAGTCCGACGTACGTGGTCTTCTTCCTGGCCGGGCCATTCACGGTCCGATATCGCTGGCAGGAGCCCCCGTCCGCTCGGACGATCTGGCGGCCAACACGCGATGTTGTGCGGCCAACGCCTGGTTCCCCGCCGTCGCGTAGCATTCCGCCAACAGTTCGTGAGTCGGGCGGTGGTTGGGGGCGCAATCCAAGGCGGTTCGCAGCCAGCCGACCCCCTTGCCGGTCAGCCCCTGCTCGATCAGGATCCTCCCGGCTTCGCACCGCAACTCGGCGTCGTTCGGCTTCTCGATCAAGGCTCGCTGAATGTCCCCCAAGCGATTGTACTTGACCTGGATCTCCGCGGCACGGTCGAAGTGGAACTTGGCGCGTTCCGCTTGCCCAACACGCGTCAACGCCGCGGCCAGCACACGATGGATGGGGATCTCGGCGGGCGCCAACTGAACCGCCTCTGTGAGCGCCTCGATCGCCTCCTCGGGTGTGCCTTCGGCCAGCAAGAGCCGCCCCCGTTCCGTCAACGCGTCGGCCCGTGGCTTTGGTTCCGGATGCAGAGCCAGGGCGGCCGCCACGCACCGCCGAGCCTCGGCGGCATCCCCTTGCGATTGCGCACAGCGAGCTGCTCCGACGAATGCTTCGGCATCCCCCGCATCGGCGGCCAGGCACGCCCGATAGTGCGAGTTCGCCTCGTCAACCGCACCCTGCCGGAACAGCAACTCGGCCAACTTCAGGCGTGCCTCGCGAGAAGCGGGAAGACCTTCCACCGCCGCGCGATAGTCCTCGATGGCCGCGGGAACCTGGTCCAGCTGGTCATAGACGTAGGCCCGCATCATCCGAGCCTGCGGGGCATTGGGTCGCCATCGCAGCCACATGTCCAGGCATCGCCAGGCATCCCGGAGACGGTAGGAAGCCAAATAGCCTCGGGCGATGGCCTCATAGATCTCCTCGGCCACCTGGTCCGGTGGGTCGTGAGCGATCGTTTCCATCAAGCGTTCTCGAACCGTGTCCACATCGCCGGTCTGCGCAACCGCCTGCCAGTTCTGACGCTCCAGTTCCTCGGCAGGCCAGTTCAAGTCCGCGGCCCGCTGCAGGCAGCGGCGAAACGCCTCGAATTGGCCCGCCCGCCGATAGGCTACGGCCAGCAGATACTGCACCTCGGCGCGGTGGGGTTGGATCTTTTCCGCCACCTGAAGGGGAACCAAGGCGGCGCGCGGGTCCCCCCGCTCCAACGCTTGACGCGCCGTGTTCAGATGGTGTGTCACGCGACTCCAGGGCCAAAGGAAAGCCGCGATGACCACGACCATCACCGGCAAACCGGCCACCACGAACCAACGCCACCCCAGGGCACGATTCCCGGAGAGTTCCGAGGCGCGCGAGACTCCGGGAAACGGGCCCAAGTCCGGATTGACCGTGTCCGGCGGCGGCGTTGGTTCGTTCATCGCCTCCGCGTCCGTCAATCGCTTAACTGGAATTCAAACACGTTCTTGGACTTGTCGCCGGTGACTTCCGCCTCCAAACCGCTGGTCTGCGGGGCCGCGTACTTGGCGGGACACTCGTTCTTTGACGTCGGCATCTGGCCGGAAGCCATCATGTTCTTCATGTCTTCCGGTTTCAGGTTCGAGGTGTCGCCCGACGAACTGATCTTCGTGATGCCTACCGTGTACCTGCCTGGAGCCACGCCGGCAAGTTCTCGGGTGTTCACCGAGAATTCCCCGTTATCGTCCGTCACCCCGATGGCCGGCGTTCCCTGGGTGGGCACAAAGGTGACCGTTGCCCCTGCCAGCGGCTGCCCCCGATAGGTTACCTTGCCCGTGGCAGGCACGAGTCCGGAACTGTTGCCGCAACCCAACACGACGGCGCACGCGGCACCGCAAACGACAAACTGTAGCATTCGCCGAAACATGTCCTATTCCTCTCCGCAAGCGATCTTAGAAACCGACCTCTTGGCCATCTCTGCGCCCGCCCAGCCGTTGATACATCATGTAATCAATCGAATCGGACAAGAACCGAGAACTTCCATCCACCAGCAAAAACTGGGCTCCGCCGGGGTGTTGCGAGCGGAATCCCCACGAGTAGTTCCAGTTGCTCTGCGTCGTACAGGCGGGATTGGAAATCTTGTTCGAGTTGGGGCAAGTCGTCATGTCGTTCAGCGGAACCGATGTCGAGGAGTGGGCGTTGCCGCTGCCGTTGTGACTCCACCAGCCTTCCCGGTGGTCCGTACATTCCGGGAGGATCTCGCCAACCAAGATGGTGTTGGCGGTTCCATCCTTCACGGAAGCCATGTTCACGCGCAACCCGAAACGGCTGAACATCCCCGAGATGTCCCCCGAGTTCGGGCTGTTCCCGTGACCTGCCTGGCCTCCCGGATTCTCGAAATTCACGCCGACATTGGCGAGGGATCCACCATTGAAGAAGACGTTGCAGGCACCATTGGCCGAGGGAGTCTGCTGCGACCCCAGACTTCCGGTATAATTCGTCTGCGCCCAACCGCTGTTGAAGTCCTCGAAAGCGTCCGACGGACAGCGGGTATACGGAACCTGGATCGACTCGCGAGCCAACCTTCCGCCGAGCCCGATGGGAGCAGCCCAATAAGGCTGTCTGCTCGGCTGGGAGTCCGCCCAGCCCTTCGCCTCGTCCCACAGTTGGCTCTGTTCCGCAAAGGGCAGAATGCGAACCTGCCAGCCGATCCACGGGAAATCGTTCCAGGCCGCGGCTCCCATGGGGAAGAATTTGTACGTGTCGTGATAGTTGTGTATCGCGATGCCGAACTGCTTTAGGTTGTTCGTACATTGCGTCCGCCGCGCGGCTTCCCGAGCGGCCTGAATCGCCGGCAACAGCAAAGCGACCAAAATTCCGATGATGGCGATCACCACCAATAATTCGACGAGGGTAAACGCGCCTCGTCCCCGTAGGAAACGAAACATACAACGACCCTTTCATGAAAGAACACGAGGAGGAACAGATAGTCCGAATTGAACATGCACGCCAGACCAGGCGAAACAACGAGAGTTCCCCAAAACCCTGAAATAGCACCGTTAACGTAGCAATCCACGGCTACGATGTCAATAAAAATACCTAAAATCCTGCTTGAAGGGGCAACGGTTTTGGGGGAATTGAGCCCCTGCGATCATTACCACGGGCCAGCCGGATGCATTTGCCGATGCTCGCATTGACCGCATTTCGCAGCGTTGCGATCATGGTCGCACCCCTGTAAAGGTGCAGTTTTCTGGGAGGTCCGCGGGGTCGGGGCTTGTTGGAGTGTGAATCGAGACGGCCGTTGACGGAAACCTTGGTTCCGCAGGCGTCTTTAGCGGCTGGCCTTCAAAGCATCGCACAGCATTCGCAACTCGAAGCGGGCAGCTCCTGGTTCGTTGGCGGCGGAATAACGCTGTACTTTGTTGAGTCGGTGAAGCGCCAACTGGAATTCGTCGCTGCTCAAAGGCAACGTCTGCAGTATGCCCCTGGCATTCAGCCAGGCGTCGGACATCGCAACGGTTTTCGCCGGACCGTCGATCACCGCTTGAAGACCCACCAGCAGATGGGTACAGATGTCTTGCAATATGGTCGCTGACGGTTGTGGCCGCGAATCCATGGGCGGAATTCCTCAATGTCGCACGGACGGTTCGATCGGTTCCAAGTTGGCAACGTGTCGCTCTTCCTTAACACTCGCAAAATAGCTCTGACACCCGCCACGGCGGGGGAAAAATACCGCCAGAAACACCCGTCTTCCAGGTTTACATGGCGGGGCGCGAAGGTAGAATCGTTGACCAGGCGATCAATTCAGGGGGTCAATATGTCTTCCCACGATTCCGTGACGGAATGGCTGCGAGAGCTGAAGCAGGGCGATTCCTCTGCGGCGCAGAGATTGTGGCAGCGCTACGTCGAACGCCTCATCCGCCTGGCCCAACGGAAGCTCGGCGGCATCCCCCGTCGCATGTGTGACGAGGAAGATGTCGTGAGTGCCGCCTTTGCCAGTTTCTGTCAGGGCGTCGAGGCAAGACAGTTCGGCCGGCTCGACGATCGGGACGATCTTTGGCAAATCCTGGTCGTTCTGACCGATCGCAAAGCCAACGATCAGAAGCGGCGACATCTGGCTGCCAAACGCGGCGGCGGCCGAGTCCGCGGGGAATCGGTGTTCGAGGCCGGTAACTCGGGCGAAACCTCCCTGCCCGGGATCGGCCACATCTTGGACAGCGCCCCGACCCCGGAATTTGCCGCCGAAACGCTAGATCAACTCCGCGCGCTGTTGCACGCACTCCAGGACGACACGCTTCGGCAACTGACGATCGCCAAGTTGGAGGCTCGCAGCAACGAGGAGATCGCACAACAGCTCGGGATCAGCTTGAGGTCGGTCGAACGCCGCCTGAGCCTCATTCGGCAAATCTGGCAGGAGAAGCTCCGTGAAGAGCAAGAATGACTGGGAATTGCCGGTTGACTTGGCGCGACAGGTCGATGCCCTGTGCCTGGAATTTGAACAGGCGTGGCAGGCGCATGACGCCCCATGTCTGGAAGACTACCTGATCTTGGCACCGGACCAAGCGCGTCGCGTCGCGTTGCGCGAGTTGATCGCCCTGGAGGTTGACTTGCGCCGGGCCGACGGCAGCCAAGCGGATCGCCAGGAGTATCAAGCCCGTTTTCCGGATGATCGCGAGGCGGTGGATGCCGCGTTCGAGCTCCTCGGAGGCCGCGATCGAAGGGGTACGGCCTGGCAATGGACGGAACCCCACAGCACCACCAGGTTTCCCTCTTCGCTCGCGGACCGGCCGGAGCCGGACGGCGAGGCAGTCGAAGTCTCCGATGCGTTTGGCCGTTATCGCATTCAAAAGCTCATCAGCCGCGGGGGGTTCGGCGAGGTGTACCTGGCCTTGGATACCCAGCTGAATCGCAGCGTCGCCTTGAAAATGCCGCGCCGCGATCGCTTTCATTCCCAGACGGAACTGGCAGCGTTTGTCGCCGAGGCGCGCACGACCGTGCAACTGAAGCATCCAGGCGTACTGCCGGTGTATGATGTCTTCGGGACGGCCACGCAAGTCGTCATCGTGCAGCCATACCTACCCGGAGGAGACCTCGCATCGCTGCTCAAGCCGGGGGGCTTGCCGCCGGAGCAGGCTGCCGAGTTGCTGGCCACTGTCGCCGAGACCGTGGCCTTTGCCCATTGTCAAGGTGTCATTCATCGCGACCTGAAGCCCAGCAACATCCTGCTGGACGAGCAGGGGCGGCCGCTGGTCGCCGATTTTGGGCTGGCCTTGCACGAGAGCATCCAGCGACTCCATCGTGGTGACCGCTCCGGAACCCGGTACTATCGGTCTCCCGAACAGGTCCGCGGTGAAGCGCATCGGATGGATGGGCGGAGCGATATCTGGAGCCTGGGTGTCATGATGTACGAGATGCTGAGTGGGCGTCGGCCCTTCGCGGCCCCGGAGCCTTGCGAGCTGGATGACGAAATCCTCTACCGCGATCCTTGGCCGTTGCGGATGCGCGACGCCGGCATTCCCGCCGAGCTTGACCGGATCTGCCTGAAATGCCTTGGAAAACGGGTGTCCGAGCGTTATTCCAGCGCGGCGGAGTTGGCAGAGGACATTCGCCACTGGATCGCAGGCGACCCGTCGCTCCCGACGCCGGCCAACAACAAAGCGCCCCTGGTTCCCCGGGGCCTGCGTTGTTTCGACGAGCAGGACGCGGAATCGTACCTGGATCTGCTGCCGGGGCCCAAGGATCGCACGGGGCTGCCGGAGAGTATTCGCTTTTGGAAGACTCGGATCGAGCCGACCGACGCAGATCGCGCCTTTCCCGTCGGGATGCTCTACGGGCCGAGCGGCTGCGGGAAGACGTCTCTCGTCAAAGCCGGCCTGTTGCCGCGATTGGCGGAACACGTGATTCCCGTCTATGTCGAGGCGACGGCGGACGATACGGTCCTGCGGCTGCTGAAGCGATTGCGAAAAGTTTGCCCCGAGAGCGAAGCGGACGTTTCGTTGCCCGAATTCCTGGGCTTCGTCCGCGAAGGCCGCTGGCTTCCCCGCGGCAAGAAAGTGTTGCTTGTCGTCGATCAATTCGAACAGTGGCTGCACGGCCAACGCGGCGGGCAGGACACGCAGTTGGTCGAGGCGATCCGGCAGTGCGACGGGGCGCGGGTGCAGTGTTTGCTGCTGGTTCGCGACGACTTTTGGTCCGCCACAAGTCGGTTCATGCGCGACCTCGAAATCCGCCCCGTGGACGGAGAGAATCTCGCCTTTGTCGATCGTTTCGACCTGTTGCACGCGCGGCGCGTGCTGGCGGCGCTGGGGCAGGCCTACGGCCGGCTTCCCGCGGAATGGGCCGGGTTGACGGACGAACAATCGCAGTTCCTCGAGCGCGTCGTGGCCGATTTGGCGCAGGATGGCAAAGTGGTCTGTGTCCGCTTGGCCCTGTTTGCCGACATGATGCGAGGCCGGCCCTGGACCACGAGCAACCTGCGCCAGGTGGGCGGCGCCGAAGGTTTGGGCGTCACCTTCCTGGAGGAGATGTTCGGCGCCGCCACGGCACGAGCCGAGTACCGCTGTCACCAAACGACGGCCCGCGCGATCCTGCAAGCCCTCTTGCCGGAGACCGCCACCGACATCAAAGGCGGGATGCGGTCGTACGCGGAACTTCTCGAGGCGGCCAACAGCTCCAATCGCGCGGCGGATTTCGACGACGTGGTGCGTATGCTCGACAGCGAACTGCGTCTGATCACCCCCACCGATCCCGAAGCGCGAGACGCGGGGGCCAGCGTCTCCGCCGAGGATGGCTCGAACGCGCGCGGCAAGTATTACCAACTGACGCACGACTATCTGGTGCCTGCCCTGCGGGAGTGGCTGACGCGCAAGCAAAAGGAGACCCGCCGCGGCCGCGCGGAAGTCTGCCTGGCGGAACGCGCGGCGGAGTGGAATCTCCGTCGCGACAGTCGCCATTTGCCGTCTTTCTGGGAGAGTCTGACCATTCGGCGATTGACCAAGCGAAAGCACTGGACGGATACCCAGCGTCGTATGATGCGGCAGGCGGGCCGGTATTACGGCATTCGCGCCGCCGCGCTTGCGGTGATCTTGAGCTTGGTGGGATGGGCGAGCTACGAAACCAACGGGCGCTATCAAGCCGCGACGAAAGTCGCCGGCCTCCTGTCGGCGGAGATTCGAGACGTGCCTGCGCTGCTGCCGGAATTGCGGCCGTATTTTCGCTGGGCCAGGCCACACCTGGTGGACGCTCGTCGCGACTCGGATCCGAAGAAGCAACTGCACGCCAGCCTTGCGCTGTTGCCCGCCGATGCCAGTCAGCGCGAGTTCCTCCGACAGCGGCTGGTAGACGCCGGGCCGGAAGAGGGCCGCATCATTTGCCGTGAGCTGAAGAAATTTGCCGGGGACCAGATCGTTGGCGGGGACCAGATCGAGGAATTCTGGGGCTTGGTCGCGGATGCGACGCTCGACGGCAAAGCACGATTCCGCGCGGCCTGTGCGCTGGCGTTCTGGAATCCCCACGATCGTCGTTGGCGTTCGCACGCCCCGGAGATTGCCGCCTGGCTGGTCTCGGAAAACCCGTTGTTCGTCGGACAATGGATCGAGTCGCTCCGCCCCGTGGCCGCGCTGCTCGTCACGCCGTTGGGCGATCTCTATCGTCGCAGCGAGCAACAGCAGGTCCGTGCCAACGCCCTGCTGGTGCTCGCCGAATACCACCGCGAGGACTGGCGGGAACTGCTGGAGCTCAGCGGCGACGCGCGGCGGTCTGAACTGGCGATCCCGGCGTCCTCGCTGCGACGCTGGGCCTCCCAGGTGGTCCCCACGCTGCGGGCACAGTTGGTGCAGCCCTTTCCTGCCAAGACTGCGGAGACGGACAAGGATGGCCTGGCGAAAAGGCAGGCCAATGCCGGAATTCTCTTGTGCCTGATCGGCGCGGCACACGAGGTGTGGCCGTCCTTGACGCAAGCGGACGATCCGCGCATCCGCACCAGCCTTGTGCATGGCTTCGCCCCGGCCGGCGTCGATCCAGCGTTGTTGGTGTCCCGGCTGACCGCCGAAGACGATGCCTCGGTCCGTCGGGCGATTCTGTGGAGCCTGGGGCAATACGAAGCGTCTGTCCTCACGCGACGGCGCTGTGACGATCTGGCGCCCCGTCTGGTGGAGATGCTCCGCAACGACCCCGATGCGGGCCTGCACAGCTCGGCCGAGTGGCTGCTTCGCAAGTGGGGTTACGAGGAGCTTCTCACGTCGGCCGAGACGCCGTTGAAGCAGGAACCGCTGCGCCCCGATCGGAATTGGTATCACACTTTGCAGGGCCACACGCTGGCGATCGTGCGAGGGCCCGTCCGGTTTCGCATGGGCTCGCCTCGCGAGGATCCCGACGGTCGACCCGAGGAACCGCTTCGCGACGAAGCGATCGACTGGTCGTTCGCGATCACCACCAAGGAGTTGAGCTTGAGGCACTATCGCCGATTTGCGCCGGAACACTTGGCGGGGCGAGGCGACGTTCGCAGCCTGGAAGCGCCGGTGGGGCGCGTCTCGCTGATGAACGCCATGGCTTACTGCCGGTGGCTCACGCAACAGGAGGGACTTCCCGATTCGGAGATGTGCTACGTGCCGGCCGAGGACGGCAGCCTGCAGGTCGCCCCCGACTGGTTGGCGCGCCAAGGGTACCGGTTGCCGACCGAAGCCGAATGGGAATGTGCCTGCCGGGCAGGGACCACCACGCGCCGTTATTTCGGGCACAGTCACGAGTATCTGGCGTCCTATGCCTGGTATTTGGGCAACAGCGATGGCGCGGCGATGCCTTGTGGGTTGCTTCTGCCGAATGACTTCGGCTTGTTCGACATGCACGGAAATGTTGCCGAATGGTGCCAGAACCGCTATCACGCGCACGGCGAGTCTGCGGGGGATCTCCGAGCCGACGATCTGTGGCATACTTTGCGCAGCAGCGATTACGGCGGGATTCCAACGACGCATCGCGCCGCCGCACGCGCAAGTTCGTCCCGGATTGCGCAATTCGAGTCCCTTGGTTTCAGGCTGGCGAGGACGATTCCCAAATCCATGATAGACCCCCAATAAGGAAGGCTCATGAAATCCCCAGGTTCGGAACAAGACTTTGCGGCGAATTCCATCTCCACGGGCTACTGCCACCAGCGTTGGGACGGCACCGGTTGGGAGGACGTGTCTTGGCACTGTGTGTACCCTTACATCTCGCCGGGGCGAAACCACCCCCCGACGGGAAGCCCGGGGGACGTGGGGGATTTTGCCTGCGTTGCCCCGTTCCGGCAATTCGGGGGCGAAGCAACGGGCACGGATTTTTCGTTTCGTCCCCCCGAGGATGAGCTTCACGAACCGCTCGAGTCTGCCGTTCGGCCGGATTCGGGTCCTGTTTCCAAGCTGAATCTGCTCTATCACGTCTATCCGAATGCGGCCAATGACGTGTGGTTGAGGAACATTCGGCAACTACGGAAACGTCTCGGGATCTTCAACGGCCGCAAGGTGGTGGCGATCGCCGTAGGACCGGGGTTGGTGCATCCCGATCTAGTCCAGCAGGCGCTCGCCTGGCCAGGACTGGAGTGCCTGGCGGTTCCCAACGACCGGGCCGTCGGCCAAGTTGCATCGTTCCGGCGTTTGCTCGAGACGGTCTTTTCCCGAGACCCGTTGGAAGCCACGTTCTATGCGCATACCAAAGGCGTAGCGAACGGTTGCCAAGACCCCCAGGCGATCGAGTACTGGCGGAACGCAATGTACGCGGCGCTGCTGGACGATCCAGCCCGGGTCAAGCAGGCGTTGCAGCACTATGCCGCCGTCGGCGCCTGCAAGACCGTGCATCCTCGCCAGCGAATCTTCCCCTCGGGGATTGCCTGGGCGCATTGGCACTTTGCCGGCACCTTCTTCTGGTTCCGGCACGACCGCGTGTTCGGCGACTTTCGCTGGCCGTTCATCCCGCACGACTACTACGGCGCCGAAGCCTGGTTGGGAGGGTTTCTCGAACCCGAGGAAGCGACCAGCCTGCTGCAGCCGCGGCCCGAAGACGATCTGACTTGGACGGGCTACGATCGAAATCTGTGGACGCAGCCGATTCCTGATCCGCCGTTGCCTGCCGACGACGCATCGCGGTTCGGCGATCACAGGATCTCCGTGGTCATTCCCTGCAAAGGCCGCCTCGCACACCTGCGTCAGACGTTGCCCTATTGGCTCGCCCAGGAAAACAAGCCCCACGAAATCCTCGTGGTCGATTACGGCTGTCCCGAGCGGTGCGGCGATTGGGTCAGCCAGAACTATCCGGGGATTCGAGTCATCCGCGTGGCCAACAACGTCGAACACTTCAATATCTCTCGAGCCAGAAATGCCGGAGCCTTGCAGGCGACCGGCAACTACCTCTGCTTCGCAGACGCCGACTTTGTCGCCCCGCCCGACTATTTGGAACGGGTCGGCAGGCAACTGCTCGCCGGTCACAATCTGGTCTGCATCGCCCACTATGACAGCGGCGAATTGGGACTCAACGGAATCTGCACGACCTCGGCAGCGTTGTACCACCAGCTTCGCGGCTACGACGAGAGCAACACGACCTATGGCTTCGATGACACGGATTTCTACGGCCGCTGCAAGGCGGCCGGGGCTTCGCTGGGCTACCTGCACAATTGCCAATGCATCAGCCACACGGACGAGGAGCGGATGCAATTCTATCCGGATCGTGACAAGGAACAGGCCCTACGGAAGGCTGCCCTTTGGCTGGCCGACACGTCGCGTGAGATCAATCCAACCGAATACGGACAGCTCTAAAGGAACTTGCACGGACGCAGGGGCCTGGCTCACGGACCAAGGGTTTGACACACAGATAGTCGGCCACGGGTTGTTGGATGACGCGCAACTGCTCGTGCGTGATCTCGATATCGCGTGCCTGGGCCATCTGTTCCGGGGAAAGCTGAACCTCACCACTTTCAGAAAGCAAGACGATTCGGTCGCGTACGCCGGGCCACCGCCGCTGAACCCGTGTGGGGACCGGTTCCTACTGCCCCATGACCGTGACCATCACGGTCCGCCGTCGCGGGCGCACGTCGCACTCCAGGTGGATGATCTGCTGCCATGTGCCCAGCATCGGCTTGCCATCGGTCACAGGGACCGAGAGCGACGGCCCCAAGAGCGTGGCCTGCAAGTGCGAATGACCGTTGCCGTCATGCCAAGCCTGTTCGTGGCCGTAGTCGCGGCTCGGCGGGATCAGGCGATCGAGCATTTCGGGCAGGTCGCCCTGCAGGCCCGGCTCAAACTCGATCGCGCCGACCGCCGCCGTGCTGCCCACGCAGAACACTTGGACGATGCCCGCTTTGACACCCGACCGACCGATGATCGCGGCGACCTGATCGGTGACATCGACCATGTGCCGGTGGCCCGTCGTCTGGAGGGAGAATTGTTCCTGGTGGATCACGGCAGCTATCCTTGGGGTTCAGTACGTGGAGCGACTTGCTATCGTCGGAAATCTTCTCCCGGGTTCAGCCGATGCACGTCCAGGTTATCAAACCAGCAGGCGTCCTCGTCGGCGATTTGCCCGGTGACGTTCAGCAGCACGATCAAGCGGCCTACGCCCTCCGGCACGGTCACCACCCCGAACGCCGACTGCCATTGGCCGTCGCCCGACTCGAAGGAAAACGTCTGATCCAGCGGCTCCTGCTTCCAGCGTTCTTCGGCGGTTTGCCAGCGAATGACCAGCGTCGGCTGCGACTGGCCCCGCGGTCGGCAGGAGACTTTGATGGCGTATTCTTCGCCCGGTTGGACGGTCAACCCCTGGATGAAGCAGCCCCACTTCACTTTTGTAGCCCGCCCGGAGCCCTGGCCGATCTCGGCATCCCAGGCGAACTTGCCCGTTGGGTTCTTCTCGTCCTGCCAAGCCCCGAACTCCGCGGGCAGCGAACCCAGCTGGGGACTCGCGGCCTGGCCAAAGTCGGCGTTCTTGGCCAGGTTGATCAGCTGACCGGACTTGGAAAGTTCTGCCAACTCGGCCTTGGCCGCCGCCAGAGGGTTGCGCGTGTGCGCAATGGCGCGCGTGATCCCCGGCATGGCTTCTTCCCACAGTCGGCCTTGGCCCACCGTGTTTGGCAAATCCCGCCGTGGTCCCCACCAGCGACACTGTTCGCCGTAGATCCACACGTACTCGTCGGCCGCATCGCGGGCAAAGGCCAGGTTCCGTTGCAGCCGCGCCAAACGCGAACCGTTCAAGGGCGGGAAGTAATAGCGATTTCCTTCCTCGTTCAAGTACATGTCCAGGTAGAAACCGAATCCCGCCTGCACCTGCTGGCGATACCTGGCGCGGTTCTCCGGCGACACCAACCGGACGCCGGCGCCGTGCCAGGAACGCATCTCGTGGGCCGCCTGCAGATAGGCTTCGGCCGAGTCCATGTAGTAACCGTTTTCGCAGCCGTCGACCAGGATCATCTCGGGCGGCAAGGCGTCCAACATGCCGTCGATGAACGCCGGCAGCAACCCATAGCCGGAGGCAGCCAGGAGAGTCTCCGGTTGTGTGCTGCGTCCCGCTTTGAAGTTGATGCTGTTCAGCCACAGGGCCAACAGCACAGCGTCCGGGAATTCCTGGGCCACGGCTTGCACGAATTGGGTACCGCGGCGCCGGGCCAGCTGCGCCGCATCCGCAAACGTCCGCTGCCTGGCAGCATCAAACCGGAACTGGGCCGCACCGTAGGACTCGAAGTCGATGGCCAAGCCCTTGCCACCGCCCTGCTTCATCAACCATGCACAGTGGCCGGCCTTCTCGGCCAGCGCCGCCCAACCGGCGTCGTCGTCCCAGGCCAGGTTGCCGGGCGTCGCGTTGAAACGCACGAAATTGTCCTTGAATCGCTCAAAACGGCAAGCCTGCAGATCGGCGAGCGCCGGCTTCAGCCAATCGCGTTTCCACGGTTTGGCGTCCCAGATCGATTCGCTGCTGAGTCGGACCCCCTGGTCGTCCTGCGCCTCGACGCGGAACATGACGCCGTCAAAGGGCGTGGCCTGTTCCATGTCTCGCCAGTGCTCGCGAAGGTCGGCGGTGGAAGGGATGTCCCAGCCCAATTCGATGAACTTCTTCTGGTTCGATGACGCGGCTCGCACCGTCGGGTGCCCAAGCGCGACAAGCAGGAGCAGGGCCGTGTAACGCAGGCGAAGTCGTGGGTTCATGGTGGCGTCCTTGGGGATAACAATGCCGGATTGCGGTTCACTTCACGCGAACCGAACTCAATCGGTACAGCCGGTCGGTCAGCGCGTCGATGGCCAAGCGGATGGTAGGCTGCTCGCTGGTTGGGTCCACCAGGGCCGGCGCCTCGTTGTTTCCGCAGAATGCGATCGAATGCGGCGAGTTGAGCCGTTGCCCGTTTCGCCTTCAGACCGCGAAGTATCTCGAAGCGGGTCACTAAGGAGATCGTGAATTGCTGATGGTCCGCCAAATAGGTGCGAGCCCGGTTCAATGCAGTCGGGTTCTTTCGTATCAACCCTGAAAGAACGTCCGTGTCCAGCAGCGTCTTCGGCTCCATCAGTCATCGCTCCCCTGGCCGAAAAAGCTGCGGCGGTCCAGAGCGATCCCTTCGATTTCCGTGATCTCACCGTCCGATAGCCCGTCGTAGACGGACGCGGCAAGCCGCAGGGCTTCGGGATCGCCTTCGTCATCGACGGTGATTCGGACACGCTTTCCCTCCGTGATCGCCAGCCGTTCGCGACGAAGGGGCCGAAACATGCCGTTCTCGCAGATGGCGTCAATTGCTTGCAGCATTTTGGCAATTCTCCCGATCTGAACCACGCCGCACCGCCGCCATTTTACCGCGGCGGCTCGACCGCTGCCAGACCCTGCAGCCCCCCAGACCCAAGCCTAGGCTGCTGACCGCACGTAGTCCGCCTACTGACCGTGTGCGGCCGCACACGGCGGTTCATCCTTCTCAAAGGCGCAGGCCGGGCTCAAGAAGGCCAAGTACGAACCAGATCGCAAACAAAACCCAGCTCGTGCTCAGCGAAGCGGTGCTCGTAATCGTAATCGATGTCAGCAGCATACGCTGCGCTGGACTCAGCGACGCCATCGAATTTCATCGCCATCCGAGTCAGCATTGCGACGATCCGATGCAACATCGCTTTCATCGCAGCATCATCCTGGACCTTAATGCCTTTTGTCGTCACCAATACGTCCTGGATCGCGGCACACTCCAGGGCAGAACCGCGTGCGATGTCGAGAAATCGAGCACGATCTTTGAGGCGGCGTTTGCCGTTGCCCTCGGCGATGTTCAAGGGGATCGATTGTGCAGCACGAAGCCATTGATCGCGCGCGTGACGACGTAGCCCCTCAAGGGATTGTGACGCTTCGAAGGAGCGAGCAACATAATCGTTGGAGAGACGGTAAACGGCAAGTCGTTCGTGGTCGAAAGTTTGCACGGTCATCAGTCTTAGTTCCGATTACGAGCACGAGCACGAGCACGAGGGGGCATCGCCAGAACGACAGCGTTCTGGCGTGTCCTGGGTATCGTGCTCGTGCTCAGCGACGCGGTGCTCGTAATCGTAATCGATGTCAGCATCATACGCTGCGTTGGACTCATCAGTCTTCGTTCCGATATGTCATGGGGCGATTACCAAGGTTTCGAACCACACGGGACTACTTACGTCCTGGATCACCGCATTCCGCGGAAGGCTTTGGCCCAAGTCCTCGTAGGTTTCGATGACCGCGGCCAGAGCGTCCCGCACATTGGCCAGCGCTTCGTCGACCGTATCCCCCTCAGTCACGAGTTCCGGAAGCAGAGGCGAAGTCACGGTATAGCCGCCTTCCGC
>Ga0351887_10038_pt1 | contig 54695 bp, 63 predicted proteins | sample TotcelFGM3001L15_FD_206760 | JGI IMG/M metagenome (GOLD analysis project Ga0351887, IMG submission 206760) | Enriched cells from coal bed in the Powder River Basin, Montana, United States - Total cells FGM rep3 HSBNCT.FGM.300.1.L15 ...
GTCACCGTCGATTCAGACTCTGGCAAAACTGGCATCCCGGTCGGCCGGTCCGGAAAATTATGATCTGGCTGATAGAGCCTTTGACTTTATAGAGCCAGATACCAAAACCGCCCTGGTCTGTGAATCCGATCCAGCCATTCGAACCGCATTGTCAAACGAGCTGAAAGCACTGGGTTATTATGCCATTGATGCCTCTTCGGCTGGCATTGCATTGAAAAAAATGCGGTTTCATATATTTAACGTCATGGTGATAAATGACAGTTTCAACGCCCCGCGGCCCGATGTCCAGATTATTCTGGAGTATCTGGGCAGTCTGCTCATGGAGGTTCGCCGGAATATGTTTGTGATCCTGCTGTCGAATGAGTTCCGAACCACGGACAACCTGACCGCCTTCAATAGAAATGTCAATCTGATCATCAATAACAAAAATTTGAATGAATTTTCAAAAATATTGACACATGGATTGGCAGACTACCAAATGTTCTACCATATTTTTCAGGAAAGTATGACCAAAACCGGAAAAGGATGATGCCATACACCTGCAACGACTACCGCCTGGAGATGATTCTGCTGGGGCTTACCCGAAGGCTGAATCAGGAAGATGTCAGCGAAATCGAACGTGCCCATCTGACAGAAGAAATCAGCCGGATTGAAACGGAGATGACCGCAACAGACGCTCACTGATGATCCGCAAGCCCTTGAGCGTCAGATCGGGTTCAACCGATTCGATGGTTTTGGACACATTGGCAATCAAGGGTGCCAGACCACCGGTCGCGATGATATGCGTGTCTGGTCCCATTTCTTCTTTCAGCCGGGTCGTCATGCCATCCACAAGCCCGGCATATCCCAGTATGATTCCAGACTGAATGCTGCTGATCGTGTCCTTGCCAATGGCACTTGCAGGCGGTTGAAAAATTTCAACCCGGGGAAGCTTGGATGCCTTCTGAAACAGGGCTTCTGCGGAAATCATGATACCGGGTGAAATGGCACCCCCCAGATATTCTCCATTTTTGGATATGGCATCAAAGGTCGTGGCGGTTCCAAAATCAATGACCACCAGACTGGATCGGTATTCGGTATAGGCGGCGATCGCATTAACAATGCGGTCAGCCCCCACCTCCGCAGGGTTGGTGTATAAAATGGGCATCATTCCGGATACGGAATGGGCATCCACCCAGACCGGGGCGTGATTGAGATATTTCCGGCAGAATGCATCCAGAATATTGACCATCGGGGGAACGACACATGAAATAATCGTTCTGCCGATTTGACTCCGTTCCACCCGGCTGCCTGCAAACAGACCCGATGCAATCACATAAAATTCATCTTCTGTGGTGTTGCGCTCGGTGCGAATGCGCCAGCTTTCAATCAGTGTTTCATCCCGATAAACACCCAGAACAATATTGGTGTTGCCGACATCGATCACCAGAAGCATCGTGGCTATCCTTTCTTTTTCAATGCATCCGCAATATCCGCCGTAATCCGGGCCCGGGCAACATCATGAACCCGAACAATGTGCGCGCCATTCAGGATACTGGCAACAAGCGCAACCTGTGTTCCGGTCTCGACAGCGTCCATATTCGGATCCTGGTCATCCGGCAGTCTTTGTTTCAGAATATTTCGAATAAATGATTTTCGGGATGGCCCCATCAGAATCGGAAGGTTCAATGCCTCAAAATCCTTTAATCGGTTGATCAGTGTCAGATTATGCTGAATGGTTTTTCCAAATCCGATTCCCGGATCAATAATCAACCGGGTTCGGGAAATTCCCTGGTTCACCGCACCATCGATGGCCGTTTGTAAAAATTCCTGGATCTCTCCGATCAGATCGACATAAACGGGTGAGACCTGCATGGTTCTGGGTGTTCCCAGCATGTGCATCAATATGACCGGAATATCCCGTTCGGCAGCCAGAGCGGCCATCTGGGAGTCCATTCGAAGTGCGCTGATGTCATTGATGATGGATGCACCCGCATCAAGTGCTCGCCTGGCAACAGACGATTTGCAGGTATCAATGGATATGGGAATGGTCAGTTGTCCGGCAATGGCCTCGATTACCGGCACCACTCTTCGGATTTCCTCCTCTTCCGTGACCGGATCCGAAAACGGCCGGGCGGATTCCCCCCCGATGTCAAGGATATCGGCCCCCTGCGCCTGGAGCCTTAATGCCTGTTGAATGGCACTGTCGGGATTAAAAAAGTGGCCGCCATCCGAAAACGAATCCGGTGTAATGTTTAGAATCCCCATGATGCAGGTACGGGGACCCAGATTCAGACAATGGTGATGCCAGGCAATGGTAAACGCGGGCAGTTCGGTCATGATTGGCCGGCAGTATCGTCTGCAGGAGGCGGGTTTTGAGGTGTTTGAGGTGCTTGAGGTGCTTGAGGCATCTCGCTGTCATGTGCAGATGGAAAAACAAATCCCGGTTTCATCGATGTGATCAGCGCATCCAGTTCAACGCCCATCACGGTTTCTTTTTCCAGCAGCAATAGGGCCAGTTGATGCAGAATCGGCTCATTATCTGCCAATGTCGTTTTGGCAGTCTGATAACAGGCGGTAATCAGGCCGCTGATCTCCTGATCGATTTTTCGGGCGGTTTCTTCCGAGTAATCCCGATGCTGCGCAATTTCTCTTCCCAGAAAAATCTGTTCTTCATCCTTTGCATAGGATAACGGCCCCAACGCGCTCATTCCCCAGGATCGAACCATTTTCTGAGCCAGCTCTGTTGCCTGCTTGATGTCATTGGATGCACCGGTGCTGATCCGGTTGAAAATCAGATCTTCCGCGGCCCGGCCACCAAACGCCACGGACAGCTCGCTTTCCAGTTGATCCTTGAACCGGAAATCATGCTCCTCGGGTAAAAACCAGGTGATGCCAGCGGCCCGGCCCCTGGGAATGATGGTGATTTTGTTGACCGCATGGGTTCCGGGCAGAAAGCGCGCGACCAGTGCATGGCCGGCTTCATGATAAGCCGTTGTTTTGCGGTCTTCTTCGCGAATCACTTTGGACTTTCTCTCCAGGCCCATATACACCTTGTCCTTGGCATCTTCCAAATCAACCATATCGACCATTTCCTTGTTCCGTTTGGCCGCCAGCAATGCCGCCTCATTGACTAAATTTTCAAGATCGGCGCCGGAAAATCCCGGCGTGCCCTTGGCCAGAGCAACCAGGCTGACCTGTGGATCCATAGGGGATTTTTTCATATGGACGGTCAATATCTGCTCTCGTCCCCTGATGTCCGGAAGCGGCACCACCACCTGCCGGTCAAAGCGCCCGGGTCTTAAAAGAGCCGGATCCAGAACATCGGGCCGGTTGGTCGCGGATATCAAAATGACTCCTTCATTGGATTCAAATCCATCCATTTCCACCAGCAGTTGATTCAACGTCTGCTCCCGTTCGTCATGACCGCCGCCCAGTCCGGCCCCCCGGTGTCGGCCGACCGCATCAATTTCATCGATAAAAATGATACAGGGGGCATTCTTTTTGCCCTGAACAAACAGGTCGCGAACCCGTGATGCGCCCACGCCAACAAACATTTCCACGAAATCTGATCCGCTGATGCTGAAAAAGGGAACACCGGCTTCACCGGCAATGGCCCGGGCCAGCAGCGTTTTACCGGTTCCGGGAGGCCCCATCAGAAGAACCCCTTTGGGAATGCGTCCGCCCAGCCGCGTATATCGTTTGGGCTCCTTTAAAAAATCAACGATTTCCGTCAATTCCTCCTTGGCTTCATCAATGCCTGCCACATCGTTGAATGTCACCTTTTCGGATTGATCCGACAGAAGCCTGGCCCGGCTTTTTCCAAAAGACATCGCCTTGCCGCCGCCAGCCTGCATCTGACGCATGAAAAATATCCATACGCCGATCAGAACGAGCATCGGAAACCAGGAAACCAGTAGCGACATATACCAGGGCGATTCAGTTGGTGGCTTGACCGAAATGGATACGTTTTTTGAGCGGAGCGTGCTGATCAGGCCGGGATCCTGTGGCGCATAGACCTTGTACCGGTTTCGGCTGACATCGGTCACAATCAACTCCTGTCCCTGGATGACGACATCCGGAACGCGGTCACCTTCCACCATTGCCATGAAATCGCTGTAACTGAGCGTGGCATCTCCAGCCGGATGCTGGTTGAACAGGTTGTAAAGCATGATCATCATCAGGGTAATGACCAGCCATAGGGCCAGATTTTTGTAAAACGGATTCAAAACAGTGATCCTCCACGATTGGGTTGACAAAAATGATTAGGTTATTTTAATCATTTTTATATATTAGGCAAGCAATAATCTGAAGTGGTCAGTCATTTTGCCGTGAAAATGCAGAATTCAAGACCCGGAAATCAGAATAAAAAAAGAATATCGAACGCTGAAATTATTCAGGATTCACATGTATCACGGCAGGATTGAAATGTAATTCTCAGAATGCGCCTGGTGGATGGCCCCATCTTGAAATCCTCATCGATCCGGTGTCCACAGACCCACACGATGCGGTTGTTCGATATCACGACCGGGCATATCTTTCTTTTTTGGGGATCGATTTTATGGTCAATGAAAAATTTTTTGATTTTCTGAAAACCGGATGTTCCCAGCGGTTTGAACCGGTCACCCGGCATGATATGCCTGACTGTCAGCGGAAACACCAATGATTCCATGTCCAAAAAAGCGCTGTTGGCCGACATGAAATCCGTTTCCGCCACATCTTTCGGACTGATTTCCGAAGTGACCAGCCTGCCTCCGATTTCAACGATATCCGTTGTCACAGAAGAATTATCGGCTGGAATCAGAATCTCATAGCGATACCCGTCCCCGGAATGAACCTGCCGGGGGAATCGGTTTCGCAAAGGGCCATCCTGTTTTTCGATACACAGATCATCTTGTGAATAAATGGCCGTAATCTGGTCCGGAAGGTGAATCACACCTGGCATGGCTAAGGCCGAAATCATTTGAAGAATGGCTTCGACATGGGAAAAAGATATTTTTCGCAAATTTCCGTTTACATGTTGAATCGCCTGCCGAATGATCCGACGCCCGGCGGCTGGATGAATCGATCGAATCGCCAGCGCCGGGATTCGAATATAACCAGATCCCTGCCCTGTTTGACAGGATGCCAGTTGATCGCAAATGAGGGTTTCAATCCAATCGTTTTCCTGCCGCATGATATCGGAAAGCCGGTTGAGCGTATCCACGATGTTCGGATTGATCGCAGATTCAAGAAGCGGCAGAATGGTTTGCCGGATCCGGTTTCGGGTATACCGGACATCGAAATTGCTGGCATCCGTCACAAACGGCAGATGATTCGCTTCCAAAAATTGGATCAGCGCCGTCCTCCGGACACGAATCAGGGGGCGGACGATCTGATTTCGGGTTGACGGAATTCCGGAAACGCCGGTCATCCCGCTCCCCCGAAACACATTCATGAGAACCAGTTCAGCGTTGTCATCGGCATGATGTCCCAGCGCAATCCGGTTAAATCCATGGGCTGCTGCGGTTTGATAAAAAAAACCGTATCGAAGAATCCGGGCGGCTTCCTCCATGGACAGATGATGCTCCCGCCTGAATTGTTGAACATCGGCCTGGTCCGAATAACAGGGCAAATTCAGATTGCGGCACATCGATTCGACAAATCGCGCATCAGCCTCACAAACCCCTGGCCTGAGACCATGATCCAGATGCGCGACCCCGATCCGCCATCTTCGGGTGGCGGATACACACAACAGGATATGCATCAGCGCAACGGAATCCGGTCCTCCTGAGACACCAATCAGGATCGAATCCACTGGCTGAAACATATGGCAGGCATCAATGGTTTGAAGAACCGTACGCCGCAATGTATCTGGAATGGTGAGCATAGGGATGATCGGATGCCGTCATTGGGTTCCGGCTGTGATTTCTTTATGCGCAGCAATCTGTTGACGGATCTGAATCACAACGGCATTCAGTGCATTGATCAGATTGGGGATGGATGTTTTGAGTTCGTCGACACTGTTTTCGCGCCCATGTTGCACAACGGTCTGAGCCAGCAACGCAATTTCAGTCATTCCCAGGGTGCTGGTGGATCCCTTTAACGAGTGAGCGGCTTCTGCTGCCAGCCGGGGATTACGCGTCTGATCGGCATCGATTAATTTCTGTATTTCAGAAGGCGCTGTATCCACAAACAGTTCCGTAATTTCGTAAATATCCTCCAAATCCAGTCCAAGTTGATCGGCAATTTTTTGAAATTCCATGAAAGACTCCGGGTTAACTGAATGGTTTCATTTTCTTTTTAGACGTTGACTGCGTGATGCCACCGGTTCCGCCCGATTCGGATTCAATTCTTTTCGGATACGGGCAAAGAAAACGTACCGGACATACGATGCATCGGGGGCTTCTGGCCAGACAAAATTCCCGGCCCAGGTAAATCAACTGAAGCGAAAAATCGTTCCAGAATGCTTCGGGAATCACATCCATCAGCTCGAATTCAATTTTGACCGGATCGGTGTGCCGGGTCAACCCCAGTCTGCCGGAAATACGGGCCACATGGGTATCCACCACAATGCATGGCTTCCCAAAGGCAGCACTCAGAACCACATTTGCGGTTTTTCTTCCGACACCGGGCAGGCGAATCAATTCTTCAAGTGTATCGGGTATGACCGAGTCGAAGTCCTGAATCAATTTTTGTGCGCATTGCTGAATATGTTTGGCTTTGTTCCGAAAATATCCGGTGGATCGAATCATGTTTTCAAGAGCCTGAATGTCTGCAGCGGCAAAATCCGCTGGCGTTTTAAACGCCTGAAAAAGTTTGCCGGTGACCCGGTTTACCTGTTTATCCGTGCATTGCGCCGATAAAATAGTGGCAACCAGGAGTTGAAACGCATTTTCATGATGAAGCTGCGTCTTGACATCCGGATAGGTCGTTCTTAGAATCGACAACAGTTTTTGAATCCGCCTGCTGTCTGGCATAAATATATCCTTAATTTGATTTCAACCGATTTGTCCAAAATGAAAATGACATCCACCGCTTTTTTACTGAATCCTGAATCCTGAATCCTGTTTCTTCACAAGAAAGTTACCATCTATCATGAATCAAAATGAAAATAAAGTCCGGGGACTGGGATTGTGTTCCGGCGGTCTGGACAGCATACTTTCTGCTGTTATATTGAGAAACCAGGGTCTTGAGGTCGAATGGATTACCTTTGAAACACCTTTTTTTTCATCGGAAAAGGCCCGCGAGGCATCCCTGCAGGTCAATATCCCGCTGACAGTGCGGCATATAACCGATATTTATCTGAAAATGCTAAAAAATCCGCATTGCGGATATGGGCAGCATATGAATCCCTGCCTGGATTGCCACAGCCTGATGTTTGAACTTGCCGGCGAATTCATGGTCGAAAACGGTTTTGACTTTCTTTTCAGCGGCGAAGTGCTGGGCCAGCGCCCCATGTCCCAGACCCGGTCGTCGCTGCGCTATGTTGAAAAACATTCCGGTATGGCGGGATATATTATCCGGCCGCTGAGCGCAAAACTGTTGAGTGAGAGCATTCCGGAACAAAAAGGCTGGGTGGACCGCAATCTGCTTCTGGAATTGTCAGGTCGATCCAGAAAGCCGCAGATGCGCCTGGCAGAAGCGTTCGGCATAACCCGGTACCCCAATCCCGCAGGCGGGTGCCTGCTGACTGACGTGGGATATTCCGCACGACTGAAAGATCTGTTTCGATACCAGGACAGCTACCGGGAAACTGAATTTCATCTGTTGAAATACGGCAGACATCTTCGTCTGGATGATGGGTCCAAGCTGATCATTGGTAGAACCCAGAATGAAAATGATCGATTGCTGGAATATCTTGATTCCGGGAAGGATACGGTCGTCAAGACCCATTATTATCCCGGTCCCACAGCCGTAATGCCCGGATTTAACGGAAACCGGGAATCCCTTCTGAAAGCGGCGGCCATCTGTGCAGGCTACAGCAAAGCGCCGTCAGGGAATCCGGTATCGGTTCATATTCAGGAACCGTCCGGGGAATATATGCTCCAAGTGGTGCCGATGGCACCACAGGAAATCCGGGAGTTGATCATTTAGAGCCTGTTTGAAGATTCACCACCACACGTCCGGTCTGTTTTCCCTGAAGCATTCGATTGATATAGGCATCAAGCGATTCCAGGGAGATTTCATGTGACAGTCGATCCAGCCCATCGATTTTCCACACCGATGCAATTTTTTCCCAGATGGCCTTCCGCAATTCCATGGGCGTGCTTGCCGAATCGATGCCATACAGGGTGATTCCTCTCAGAATAAAGGGAAACACCGTGGTGTTGAGCAGCGGTGACGCCACATTCCCACAGGCAGTGACAGCGGCCCGTTGCTGGGTTGACTTGAGCGCCGTCGCCAGAAATACACCGCCGACCGTGTCGACCACGCCGGCCCACCGGGCTTTCAACAGGGGGCTGTCCGTATCATCCTGAATGTCTTCTCTGGAAACGATCGATCGTGCACCCAAACCGGTCAAAAATTCATGCATCTCCGGTTTTCCGGATGCAGCCGTGACCGAATAACCCAGTTTGGCCAGAATGGAAACCGCCAGACTGCCCACCCCGCCAGATGCACCGGTCACCAGTATTTCCCCGTCTTCAGGTTTCAGTCCGTGTGTCACGGTGAGCTTGAAAACGCACAGAGATGCCGTAAAACCGGCGGTCCCGTAAACCATACTCTCTTTCAGGGAGAGTCTTTCGGGCAGTTTTACAATCCAGTCTGCCGGAACACGGATATACTGACCAAAACCGCCCGCTGTATTCATACCCAGATCATATCCGGTCACCAGAACCGGCTCACCCGGCAAAAAACCGGCATGCGTGCTGTCCATGACAATTCCTGCGGCGTCAATTCCCGGTGTATGGGGGTATTTTCGCGTAACCCCCCGGTTGCCGCTGGCTGACAGGGCATCCTTGTAGTTGAGAGAGGAAAAATGAACCTGGATCACGACGTCTCCGGATGGCAGATCGTCAATGGATCGCCGGATGATTTCACGGGAAACCGGACGGTCTTTTTCCGATCGAACCATCATGGCTTTGAATGCCTGGGATTTCATGATCATCTCCGCTATGGATTGTGCCGTTAAAAAAACAGCGTGGTGGTGGTTGTGCTGGTGGTGCTGGTGGTGCCTGTTGTGCTGGTGGTCGTTGTGGATGAGGTTGTGGTGGTCGTGCTGATGGATGCCCCCACAACAACGGATGCCCTGACGGACTGTCCGTTTTCCAGTCTGGCCTGAATGATGTCGATGCCGTCTTTGTCACCTGCCTGATAGATGGCAGTAGCCTTTCCGTTTGAATCTGTCGAGGCATTGACCACGGTCAGTTTGGCACCGCTTACATTCTGGATGAATGAAAACGTTACGATGTAACCCGTGACCGGAGTCGGGTCTCCGGTTGTCACCGATCCGCCATCGGTTGAAACCGATTTATCCGCATGGGTCAGGGTCACCGTGATGCTGCTGAATTCTTCAAATTCCAGAGAGGATGGAAAGGCCTCGATGGTCATGATGAAATTGATTTCATCGATGGACTCCACCGAATCGCATCCCAGCCCAATGCCCATCACCAATAAAACCATTATCCCGATCTGGATGATATTTTTTCTGGCCACAATCACTCTCCCGGTATGAAATTTAAAAGCACTTGTGTTTCCATCCCAAATCATGCAAATATGTGGCTTTCAAGATAAAGATTTCGGGTGCGTTATCGGTCGGGGATGGCCCCAAAAAGGCATATCCCCTCCCTGCTGCCTTGCGAAATTAATTTTCTGAAAGTCTATAGATTTTTTCATTTCAGAACATCATGATCGTTTACTATGTTAAAAACTCCTTTTTCTGTCAAGCGTTTTAAAAACATGATGTCCCGCCGCCGGTTCATTAAAAAACCGAAAAGCGGTTTCACCCTGATTGAGTTGATGGTTGTTATTGTCATTCTGGGTATTCTGGCCATGTACATTGCCCCCAAAATCATGGGTCGGCCGGATGAGGCCAGACAGGTCAAAGCCCGGATGGATATTGCCAGCCTTGAAACGGCACTGAAACTCTACCGCCTGGATAATGGCATCTATCCGACTACCGAGCAGGGGCTTCAGGCGCTGATTCAATCACCGGATAACGGACCGTCCCCCAGAAACTGGAAAAAAGGCGGATATCTGGAAAAGGGAAAAATTCCCAACGATCCCTGGGGAAATGCGTTTGTCTATCTGTCTCCGGGAATCAGGGGCGATTTCGATATTCTCTCATACGGCGCGGATGGAATGCCTGGCGGAGATGGCTATAACAAAGATATCACCAATTGGGAACTCGAGTGATGTAACCGCTGACAACCCGGTTTCGATGACGGATTGGCCATCAATAACCGGTTTTACCCTGCTGGAAATGATGGTCGTACTCAGCCTGATCGGTCTGACGCTTGTTTTCGCCATCCCCCGATTTCAAATCAATCATGCGGTCAGCGAACTCGATCAGTCGGCTCAAAAATTTTCAGCCATCATTCGATTCCTGAAAGAGGTGGCTGTGACCGCTCAAGCAGATCATACGCTGTACATCGATCTGGAGCGCCGCCACTACTGGGTCGTTCATGAAGCCATGACAGCAGAAGCGGTTCGCGATGCTGCCGTTCACAGCAAACCGATTCCGGATGCGATTGACGGAATCCGCGTGACCTATGCCGATAAAACAACCGTAACAACAGGAATCGCCTTGCTCCAATTCTTTAAACAGGGGTATTCCAACATGGCCTGGATTCATCTGACAGACAAACACTCAGCCCAGATAACCATTCTGCTGCCCCCGTTTATGGGCGCACCCCGATATGTCCAGGACAGTGTTGGTGTTGAAAACTGAATCCGGATTCCATGCAGGATTCACACTTCTGGAAATTCTGATTTCCCTGTCAGTTCTGGCCATTGCCCTGTCCGCCATCTGGAAACTTCATTCCCAGACACTGTCCATGAATGAGATGATCCGATTTCGTACCCTGTCGCCATTTCTGGCCCAGCAGAAACTGGCTGAGCTGGAAATGCAGCCCGATTTGAACATGGTTTCAAATCAGGGCGATTTTGGCCCTGATTATCCGGCATATATCTGGAAATTTACGGTTGAACCGATACAATCGAATGAATGGAAAAAGATGAATACGGATTTCCATCGCCTGGACCTGGTCATCACGGACCCTCGCGCCGGGCAGGACTACCATATTCGAACATACCGCTATACACGGGATTGAAAACCAAGGAGGCAACAACCACATGAGCGTAACACATTATCAGGACATTTTGGCTCAGCAATTTGAAAATGAGTCTGTAAAAGGTGTATCCGGACGGGTTCTTATCGGAAAAAAAGAGGGTGCATCCAATTTCTGCATGCGCCTGTTCGAGGTGGCGGCCGGCGGAAATTCCCCCCGGCACAGTCACGAATGGGAACATGAAATATTTGTACACCAGGGCAGCGGACAGGTTCTATGGGGTGAGGAATGGAAACTGATACGGGCCGGAAGTGCGATTTTTATCCCTGGTGGAATGGCGCATCAGATCAAAAACACCGGTGCTGAACCGCTGGTGTTTATCTGTCTGATTCCTGCCGGACCGCCCGAATTGTAAACTATAGATTTGGCTGATTCAGGGAACCGGCATGCAATAACCGTTCTGCATGTTCCATATCTTCGGGTGTATTGATATTGTAAAAACAGGTCAGATTGGCGTCAATTGAGCGGATGATATCCTCTGAAATGCGGCCAATCCGCTGGCTTTTGAATATCCGCTGAACCTTATAATGCCCCAGGGAAAGCGCCTGTTCGATTCGGGGCAATAATGATCTGGCATATACCGCGCAAAGCGGCTCGAGTCCTTTTTGGGTTTCCGGCATGATTGTATCAAAGCGGCTGTCCATGCGTTCCAGAATTTTTTTGATCAATTCCACCTGAATAAACGGGGTGTCACAGGCAGAGACAAAGGCATAGGGCGTGGATGAATAGAACAGGCCGGCATGAATGCCGGTTAACGAACTGCGTACCGGGAACAGATCGGTTGCGATGTGAAGATCCCAGTCCAGATATGATTGGGGTTGATTGGTTACCAGAATGATATCATCAAACAGGGATGAAAAAGTCCGGTAGATGTAATCGAGGATGGGACGCCCCCCGATTTGAATCAATGCCTTGTCTCTGCCGTTCAGGCGTCTTCCCATGCCGCCGGCCAGAATGACGCCGGTACAGTCACTTCGGAATGATGTCATGGGGTTTTCAGATCGTTTTTGAAACGGTTCATCCAAAGCGGCTCTTTGTTGATGGACAGAAACGGATCATGCGATTCGATTTCCCGGTATTGATTCAACCGTTTGCGATCTGCCTCACGGGTCAGAAATCCGTAACGTTTTTTGGCTTGTCGAATCAATTTTGCGATCTCCTCCTGTTTTTGAGAATCGGCGCCCAGGTCCTGAGCGCGCTCCAGTTGAAACAGGGCATTTTTGTAATCACCCTGAAGCTGGTAGTAAACACCCAGAAAATAACACGCATCACCATCTTTTCCCAGTGCACCATAGGTTTTACCCAGATTGAACAGCGTTTCGGAATGATCCGGAACCATATGGAGGACCTGTTCAAGGGTTTGGGCTGCTTCCTTGTATTGTTTTAATTCCATTTGCGATCTGCCCAGATAAAACAGGCTTTGCGGATTGTCCGGTGCCATGCCGACCGTACTTTCCAGAAGGGTAAATGCCTGTTCATAGCGGCCGTCCAGAAAATAAATGCGTCCCAGGTCGGTCAGGATGACCGGATCAAACGCGCGGCTTTCCAGAGATTTTCGCATCAGGGAAATGGCTTCACTCCGATGGCCCTGGCGGGCCTGAATCAGGGCCATGGCATACAAATTCATCGGATTGTCAGGCGCCTGTTTCAGCTTTTCGGAAGCGGTTTTCAGGGCAAACTCTTCATTTTCATAAAGTGCCAATAGCCGGATATGGGCCAGCTCAAAATCCGATTGAACCGCGCCGGTGGCCGGTTTGACCGGTTGCGGATGTTCTTCCATCCAGGATGAGATGTTTGCGATCCGGCTTTCAACCGCCGGATGGGTCATCAAATAGGTCGGAATCTGCTTGGAGCCGAACCATTGCTGGCTGCGAATCTTGTTGAGCATGGTCAAAAGCCCCTGAACACCGTAACCGGCTTGCGTCAGATAGTTCAGGCCCAGTTGATCCGCCTGCATTTCATCTTCCCGGCTGTATGCCAGTGAAGCCGACTGTCCGGCTGCGGCAGAGCCGACTGTTGCCGCACTTCCAACCGATGACGCACCCGAAACACCCAACAGAATGCCCGCTGCAACCCCGGCCAGTGTGGCGATCCCGATTTTTTTCTGACGTTCGATCTGATCCGATATATGGCGACAGGCCACATGGGAAATTTCATGTCCGATGATGCCGGCCAGTTCATCCTCGCTTTCCATTGCCGCAAACAGCCCGCTGTTCAGAAAAATCTGTCCACCCGGACCGGCAAATGCATTGAAGGCCGAATCTTTTACAACATAAAACCGATACTGAAACGGCTGTTCGGGAAGTGTGGCCACAATTTTATCACCGATACGGGAGACATAATCGGTGATCATGAAATCATCGATAAACTGGTAGTACTCCCGAACCATCATCATGAATTCGCCCGATAACACCTCTTCTTCATGAATGGTGATGGCCGAAAGCGGCTGAATCATGACGATATGAATGGTCAGAATCATCATCAGCACGACCGACAACCGTTTGGGTTTGATATGCATCGCTTTTTATCCTTCGTTTAAGCCGCCACCGGGGCAACGATAAACTTTCAAAATAGTAACTGTTCAGGTTCAAAGTGGCAAAGGCACAGAGGCAAAAAGGGAAACCGACTGTATTGCTTTGGTGAGCCGGTTGATCAACCGTCAGGTGACAGAGTCGGCCGCTTGCAGCCAACGGCTGATGGACAATCAACCATTTTGTGCCTTTGCCCCTATGTGCCTTTGTGCCCCAATATTCTTTTCACGAAACAAATTTTATGATAGTGTAACACATTATGGCAAATATTATATGCATCGCCAACCAAAAAGGCGGCGTTGGAAAAACCACGACGGCCATCAATCTTTCCGCAGCACTGGCAGCATCGGAAAAAAGAACTCTGCTGGTGGATTGTGACCCGCAGGGCAATGCAACGACCGGGGTGGGTATCGACAAGGCCAGATTGGACAAAACCCTGTATCATGGCATGATCGGTCACTCGTCTGTGCACGATCTGATCATTGACACGGAAATTCAGACCCTGAAAATCATTCCATCCCGTCAGGAGCTGATCGGCTTCGAAATCGAGATGCTGTCTGACAGCGACCGGGAAAAGGTTCTGAAAAATCTGCTGTTCGATCTGGTTTCCGATTTCGACTATATCATTCTGGACTGCCCGCCATCCCTCAGTCTGATAACGGTCAATGCCCTGACAGCCGCGGATGCCATGCTGGTTCCATTGCAATGCGAATTTTATGCCCTCGAGGGACTGGGCCAGCTTTTGAAAACCATGAAACGAATCCGGCGGGGGCTCAATCCAGGGCTCTCGCTTTTGGGTATCCTGCTGACAATGGTTGACCGGCGCACCAATCTGTCCCGTCAGGTTGCAGAAGAAGCCGAGAAGCACTTTCAGGACAAGGTGTTTAAAACCACGATTCCCAGAAGCATCCGGTTAAGCGAAGCACCCAGTCATGGCAAACCCATTCTGTTATATGATGCGGCATCCATCGGATCCATCAGTTATGTCAGCCTGGCAATGGAAATTCTCAATCTCGCTGCTGCCGGGGCACATGTCAACTAAAGGCGGATGCCGGACGCGCAAAACACGGCTGACGGTGAAGCAATGGCTTTTCAGATATTGATGTGACAACCATGCAGAAAGAACATACCATCAAAGACGCCCTTTCTTCCAGTAAAAAAAAATCCGGACTCGGCAGAGGCCTCAGCGCGCTGATTCCGGATATCGATATGGATGATGCTTCCCCATCCGACTTTTTCATGTGCGATATTTTTCGAATCCGGCCCAACCGCTACCAGCCGAGAATCCGGTTTCGACCGGAAGAGCTGGAGGAATTGTGTGCCTCCATCAAAGAACAGGGAATCATTCAGCCCATCCTGGTTCGAAAGGATGACGCCGGATTTGAACTGATCGCCGGAGAAAGGCGGCTGCGCGCGGCAAAACTGGCCGGGCTCACCAGCGTACCGGTTATTGTAAAGGATGTTCCGGATGCCAAACTGCTTGAATTGTCGATCATTGAAAACATTCAGCGGGAAAATCTCAATCCCATCGAAGAATCCGAAGCATACCACCGGTTGATGACAGACTTCCAACTGACCCAGGAGCAGATTGCAGACCGGGTCGGAAAAAGCCGGCCGGCCGTCACCAATTTTCTTCGGCTGCGCCAGCTCCCGGAACCGATCCGCACCAGTGTTCTCGATAATCAGTTGAGCATGGGACATGCCAGGGCCTTGCTGGGTGCCCAGACACCCGCCCAACAGACAGCGGCCTGGAGAGAGGTGGTTCGGAAAGGACTGTCCGTCCGGGAAACCGAAGCCCTGATTCAGCGGCTGAAACAGGAACGTCAACAAAACCCGAAAAAATTGCCGGATTCAACATCCATCCATCTGGAACATCTGGCCACTGAACTGTCACAGGGTTTTGGAACAAAGGTCACCATTGTTCAGCGGGGCTCGCGCGGAAAGGTGGAAATCGAATATTATTCTCCGGATGATCTGAACCGGCTGATCGAACGGTTGCGCAGGCAGACCAGTTCTTCAAATGAAACCGGCGAGCCCGATATCGATTGATTGTTTGGGACTGATCATGTCGCTGCATATCATCATTGACGGATACAATCTGATTCGCCAGTCCGCTGAACTGAGCATTCTCGATAATCAGGATATTCAGTCAGGCCGGGAAGCACTTATGGAAAAACTGGCGGCATACCGCAGACTTAAACATCACAGGCTGACCGTTGTCTTTGACGGAACCCATGCGCCGGCCGGAGCAACGTTCCGGGATACGGTTCAGGGAATCCATATCCGGTATTCCCGTCATGGCGAACTGGCTGATGCGGTGATCAAACGCATGGCTGCATCCGAAAAAGAACGGGCATTGATTGTCAGCTCGGATCAGGATGTAATCCGTTTTTCACAGGCCATGGGATGTGCGACCATTGGCTCGCTTCAGTTTGAAGATAAACTCGTTATGGCTGTTTTTATGGAGACCGGTCAACTGAATGATGAACCGGCCAGCGGGTGGACGCCCACCACCAAAAAAAAAGGGCCATCCCGGAAACTGTCCAAAAAAGAACGGCGAAACCGAATTAAAACAGAAAAGCTGTAACCATGACACGAATATGCGTAATTGATGGTCAGGGAGGTGGCATTGGCTGCACCATTATCAAAAAGCTGAAGGATGTCGTTGGCGAAAGCGTTGAAATCATCGCGCTGGGAACCAATGCCATTGCAACGGCCCAGATGCTGAAAGCCAGAGCCAACCGGGGAGCCACCGGAGAAAATGCCATCATGCAGACAGCCCCCAAAATGGATGTCATTATCGGACCCATCAGCATTGTTCTGGCCCATGCCATGATGGGGGAAGTGACGCCCCGAATCGCAGAAGCCATCTCTGCCAGTCCGGCGCATAAAATTCTGCTTCCCATTTCCCAGGAACGGGTCGATATCGCCGGGGCGCCGAACATACCCCTTCCCCATCTGATTGACGATATGATCGCAACGCATCTGGCCCGTCTGATTTGAACAGGAAATGCGCATGTCACGGGTGACGGGCAGGATGGTTATAAAGACTCACTACTTTATTTTCACAATAAATTCTCATGAATAATTCCGGCAGGTTCATCCCCATGGATGAAAATGATTCTACCGATTTTCTACTGAATTCTGAATCCTGAGTTCTGAATTCTGCTTTTCCATTTTCACGGTAAAGGAAACATACCCATGTGTGAAGCAAATGCGTATTTGATAGAAGGAGACGAAACCCGTCTGGTTATGGAATCCGTCGATGTCATCGAACCCGAAGAAGACGGCCTGCGGCTGGTCAACATATTTGGCGACCAGAAATTTGTCCGGGCACGGGTTCACGCCCTTTCGCTGGTGGATCATAAAATTTTTCTCAAATGAAAATCGTTGTCGCAAAAACTGCCGGATTCTGCATGGGGGTAAAACGGGCTGTTGAGCTTGTACTGGATGCCCCCAAAAAACACGATCAGCCCATTTTCACCTACGGCCCCCTGATTCATAACCCCCAGGTTCTCGACCTTCTGAAGGAAAAAGGCATCACAATTATCGACCGGATTCCGGAAACCGGTCAAGGCGTGGTTCTGATCCGGGCCCACGGGGTTCCGCCGGATGAAAAAAAAGCGTTAAAAAAAGCCGGATTCACTGTCATTGATGCCACCTGTCCGCGGGTCATCAAGGTTCAGAGCATCATCCTGAAACATGCCAGAAAAGGTTTCACCCCGGTGATCATTGGCGACAGGGATCATCCGGAAGTCATCGGTCTTCTGGGGTTTTCCGGCGGAAAAGGGCATGTGGTTAAAAGCCTGAAAGACATGCAGGCCCTGCCTGCATTCGATCAGGCGATCATTGTCGCACAGACCACCCTGAATTCCCTCCTTTTCAAACAAATCACCGAATGGGTTCAGACGTACCGTCCCCATTACAAAATATTTTCCACCATCTGCGATTCAACATCCATGCGTCAGGCTGAAATTGGTCAATTGGCCAAAACCGCAAACGCACTGATTGTGGTCGGGGGCCGCAACAGCGGCAACACCCAGCGCCTGGCCGACATTTCCCGCCTGGCCAACATTCCCACCTATCATATCGAGTCCGAATCCGAGCTGAAACCGGAAGATTTTGAATCGATCCGGACGGTTGCCATCACTGCAGGCGCGTCCACACCCAACTGGATCATCAACCGGGTTTTTCGAACCCTGGAAATGTTTTCCCTCAAGCGGGGGGCTGTGATCAAAAAGGCGATGTTTTCGATGCAGCGTGCATGTCTTCTGACCAACCTCTATGTGGCGCTTAGTGCCGGATTTCTCTGTCTGGCATGCTCGTTGATCCAGCAGATTGACCGGTATGCACCACATGTGTTCATATCCTTTTTGTATGTGTTATCCATGCATACGCTCAACAATCTGACTGGCAAACGGGCAGACCGGTACAATGATCCGGACCGGGAACTCTTTTATCACAGGCATCGCATCGCATTGACCGTTCTGGCTCTGGCATCCGGTGGGGCAGGACTACTGATTTCTGCGACGATGGGGGTTGCACCGTTTTTGACATTATTGATGATGAGCCTCATGGGACTGTCCTATAATCTGAAATTTTATCCCTCCAAGCACCTCCTTCGATACGCCAGGCTGCGGGATATACCCGGATCCAAAACCGTTCTGATCGCAGTGGCATGGGGCATGGTGACCTCCCTTCTGCCGGCCCTGACCCTGACACATCATTTTTCATTTCTGAATTTGGGTGTATTCCTCTGGGCAACCGGACTGGTTTTCGCCCGAACCGCGTTTTTTGACATTCTTGACATGCAGGGAGACCGGATTGTCGGTAAAGAAACCATACCGCTGATCATCGGCGAAAAAACCACATTCCGGTTTCTGAACATCCTTCTGTCTGCGGAAGTGGCGCTGATTCTTATCGCAGGCGTGACCGGCGCCGTGACCCCCATGGATGTATGGGTGGTCATCTGCCCGCTCTTTATGCTGATCATCATTCATTTTCATCAGAAAGGCGCCATGCTTCCGGGAATACGACTGGAATTTCTGGTGGAAAGCGCGGTAGGGTTGGCAGGAGCTGTCGCGCTGGCAAGGATTCTGATCCCGTAGCTTTTCAGATAATGACTGGCGGTAAACACCCAAAGGAGGCCGTTATGGAAGAAGTATATGATTTGAGTAAAATTACCCTTGCGCTGAAATCCAACGAAAATCTGACAGGATTTGCCGGTTTTTCCATTGAGGATGGATCGGGGACAAGAGAAGGGGTTTTGAAAATATCGTCTTTTTATCGGCCCAATGGGGGTGGGTATATGACCCTGACTTTTATCATGGATGTTCCGGAAGACAGCAACAGTCGAAGTCTCCTGGGAAGCCGGTTCAATGGCATTACGGAAAAAACGCTCAAGCCTTTTTTCGGGGATGTTGTTGAAACCGTGTTGCGATGTCCCATGGATTCGCTGACTCAGTCCCGCTCATGGCAGTATGAGGAAATCAATATTTATATCAACTCGCTGAAAGGGGTCGAACGGCGAATCATCGAGCATCAACTTATGCCGGCACTGAAACAGTTGCTGCCATTCCGGTTTGAATCCGTGGAATGGTGGGAGCCGACACAACAGGAACTCAACCCTGTCAAGCCGGCTTCGGACCAACCGAAACCCGCATCCCTGACATCCGCATTTATGAAATGGATTCGATCGAAATAAATCATTGCCCCCCAACCCAACCTCCCCTTGCTGGAAGGAGGCGGGCTGCACGGTAAAAAGTCATGAACCGATTTATTGCAGATGCCATGCTCGGAAAACTGGCATTGTGGATGCGGGTCATCGGCTGCGATGTATTGTATTTCCCGAACATTTCCGATGACAGAATCTCACAACTGGCGGACAGCGACAACAGAATCCTGCTGACCAGAGATACCCGCCTGATTCGCCGGGTTATCAACCGGAACAGATCCTTTCTGGTTATTGGAGATCACTATCCGGACCAATTTCGACAAGTGGTTCAGGCATTTGACATCGATCCAGCCCGATATTTGTTGAGCCGCTGCCTGCGTTGCAACGAACTGCTGGTTGTAACGGAAAAAACCGGTTTAAAGGATCGGATTCCGCCCTACGTGTTTGAAACACTGGATCACTTTAAGACCTGCCCACACTGTGGAAAAATTTACTGGAAAGCCACACATGTGGACCGAATGATTCAGAAACTGGAACAAATGCTGTCGCATGATTCCCCCGGTGCCGGCTGATGACAGATCCACCGCTTTCCATCTTGACGGATGACCCCCACAACATTTCTTATTGCAGTCATTATCAAAACCATAAACGTCGTGTAACTATTCGAGTTAAAAGTGGCAATGGCATAGAGGCAGTAGAGTAGGGAGGGCATCCCCTCCTCCTCGTCAAACCGGACGTGCAGATTTGCGGCTTACGCCTTGAACAGATAACCCAACCCCTGTTGAATTTTTTGATCTCACGAAGCGTTGGAAACAAATTGACAAAAAATAACTTTATATTTAGTTTGATTATTATAAAGGAACCAACCCATCGATGAAAGGAGGCAACCAAATGCCTGCAAAAGAAACCATACATGTTCAACAAGGGGTCTGGATTGACCAACACTGGTTACAATTGGCCGGCTTGGGTACGCATGTGAAAATCGAATTCATACCCGGCGAAATACGTATTCAATCCGCTACAGATTTGGCTGATGAAAAAAAACCATCACAAAAAGGCTGGCATACGTTAAGCACTTTGGGCGATGATGCTGAGGAGGGGTGTTTGGACCCAGAATAGATATTCTAATTTCCGAAAATGTGCTGAAAATTTATTGGGTTACAAATAATATTCATGATCGGGCATGGCAGACATTCAGAAAATTCAACATCGACAAGCAATGGTCGTTCACAGATTGCACTTCATATACGATAGTGAAAGATTTAGCTATTGCGAGAGTTTTTGCTTTTGATCACCATTTTGAACAAATGGGTTTTAACCGAAACCCTTGAAATCCTTTCGTGCTCTTCGTGTACTTCGTGGTGTATTCTTTCCCCGGGTTTGATATTCACCAGTAGAGTAGGGAGGGCATCCCCTCCCCCCCGTCAAACCGGACGTGCAGATTTGCGGCTAACGCCTTGAACAGATGCCCGCATCCGGCTTACCTGTGGACTTCACTAACAAAGCACAATCAGGGTGTCAGCGTATGAGACCGGAATGTCCTGCAGGTGCTTACGCTCGTTTCTTCCCTGTAGATATCAGGCTTTAGCATCTTCAGGAGCTTGGCCACATCCGATTTGTGTAACAGGGAACCCGATTTATATCTTTGGTGGGCCGGTTGATCAACAGTCAGGTGACAGAATCGGCCGCTTGCAGCCAATGGCTGATGGACAATATGCCACTTTGTGCCTTTGCCTCTATGTGCCTTTGCGCCAGAGTAGTTACAACGTCGACTCCCTTTTTTCTGTTGACGAAATGAACAGATATGATATTGAGTAGATAAACTACTCTAAAAGGAATATTTTTGAAAAATTTATTATCCGGAATCATATCGTCCAAAACCCGGATCAAACTTCTGATCCGATTTTTTTTCAACCCGGAGACACGCTCCTACCTCCGGGAACTGGCAAAAGAATTTGGTGTATCCACCAATGCCGTTCGAGAAGAGCTCAATCAGCTTACTGAAACCAGTCTCCTCAAATCCGAAAAAAACGGGCGCCAGGTTTTATATGCCGCCAACATCGACCATCCCCTGTTTCCGGAACTCCGGTCCATGGTGAATAAGGTCATGGGTCTGGATCAGGTGATTGACGGAATCGTCACCCGATTGGGCGACCTTGAATTGGCTTACCTGATTGACGATTATGCCGAGGGAAAGGATACCGGAATCATCGATCTGATGCTGGTGGGAGACATCGATCACTACCATTTGAATGATTTGAGCCGGAAAACGGAACGGTATATCAATCGAAAAATCCGCTCACTGGTGATGACCCGGGAAGAATATCAACAGTTGTTGCCGGGATTGCAGAACCGGCCCAATTTTTTGATCTGGGCAAGGCAAACATCATGAGGTCCATCCATGAATGAACAGGTACTGATCATCGAGCCGGGTCGAACTGAAAAAAATTACTGGGCCGATTTGTGGCGTTACCGGGAGCTGTTCATCATCCTGGCCTGGCGGGATATTTCGGTTCGATACAAACAGACGGTAATTGGAGTTGTCTGGGCCATTCTTCGGCCATTTCTGACCATGATCGTTTTGACCGTGATTTTCGGTCGAATCGCCAAACTGCCCAGCGATGGCGGCGCCCCATATGCCCTGCTGGTATTTTCGGCCATGTTGCCCTGGCATCTGTTTTCAAACGCGATGAGCGAGGCATCAAACAGTCTGATCAATAACGAAAAATTGATCAGCAAAGTGTATTTCCCCCGGATGATCATCCCGGTTGCAACCATTGTAACGGCCTTTATTGACTTCAGCATCAGTTTCTTTATTCTGATCGGATTAATGGTGTTTTACCAATTCTCACCCGGCTGGCATATTATTTTTTTGCCCGTGTTCATCCTTCTGGCATTATTGGCCAGTCTGGGGCCGGGTCTATGGATTACCGCTTTCAATGTCAAATATCGGGACTTTCGCTATGTGATTCCATTTATCGTGCAATTCGGACTGTATGTGTCTCCCGTGGGATTCAGCAGCAATGTGATTTCAAAAGATTGGCGCCTGCTGTACAGTATCAATCCGATGGTTGGTGTCATCGACGGGTTCCGATGGTGCATCCTGGGTGGAGAAAGCCCGCTCTATTGGCCTGGATTTGTCATCAGCCTGATCGTTATCATTTTCTTTCTCTGGCTGGGTATTACCCATTTCCGGAAGATGGAAAAAACATTTGCGGATATCATATAATCCATAAAGCGGTTCGCCGGTGAAAAGAAAAAGGTCATGGCGGATTGGCAATCTTAAATCATCAACTTTAATTCAATTTTTGTCACAATATGTGCCACTTTAATTCATTTCATGTTTTAAGATGAATTGTGATTGGGGGAGTGAGAAGCGGTGTTTAATCGACGTGCAATAGAGGACATCAAGGATTGGTATCAACAAAACACGCGCAAGCCTTTGGTCATCCGTGGCGCAAGGCAGGTGGGGAAAACCACCGCAGTCCGACTGGCTGCGGAGCAGCTCTCCGTCAAGGTGATTGAAGTCAACCTGGAGAGGCATACCGAACTGGAACCCCTGTTTCAGCGCTATAAAATGGATGAGTTGCTGTTTAACTTTTCTTTGATGACCGGCGATCAGATTACCCGCGACAGCAATATCATCCTGTTTCTGGATGAAGCTCAGGCGACACCATCCGCGTATCCGTGTTTACGTTATTTTTCCGAGGAGATGCCAGGTCTGGCTGTTATTTTAACCGGCTCCTTACTCGATCAGGTGCTAAGTGATGTTAATCTTCCCACCCCTGTCGGCCGCATTGAACCCTACTTTATGGGACCTTTGACATTTGTGGAGTTTCTTTTTGCGATCGGTGAGACCAAAGCAATGCAAACCATTGAGATGCTTCAGGTGAATAACATGCATCTCATGCCGGACTCTGTGCATGACGACCTGATGGCGCTCGTTCGACGCTACACGCTGACAGGCGGAATGCCCGGATGTATCCAGCTTGGCATTGATAGTCGTTTCAATCATGCAGAAATTCTGAAGCACCAGACAGCATTGATTCAAAGCTACAAGGATGATTTTGCCAAATACGCCGGTACGCAAAACGCCCTTCGGCTCAATGCCTTTTTTAATGGCATTTTAAGGCAAGTGGGTTTTCAATTTTCCCATAAACAGGCCAACGAGATTTCTGTCATGACCAGTGGTGATAATCGACAACTGAATGCAGCGATTGAGCGTTTTCTGGAGGCCCGTTTGTTTTATCGTGTGCTTCACAGCAATGCAGGCAGAAATCCATTGGGCGCTGAATCCAAAATAAGAATCAGCAAGTTTTTGTTTATCGATATTGGGTTGTTATTGGCAGCACAAGGCCTGCCCGCGCAAACAGTCATGGACTCACCTCTCGAACTGGCCAATCATGGTGTGTTGGCAGAGCAGTTTGTGGGTCAGCAATTGCTCTATTCAAAAAAAGGATATATTCAGCCCGAATTATATTACTGGCAACCTCCAAAGTCAGAGGGTCAAGCAGAGGTTGACTTCCTTTTTTCCAGTGCGAATGGGGTGTACCCCATAGAGGTCAAATCGGGTTCAGGGAGCACGATCAAGTCATTACACTCGTATGTCATTAAAAAACAAGCTGATCAAGCCATCAAAATCAGTTCTGCCAAGCCGTCCGTGAATCAGTTAACGGCCAAAGTGAATAAAGTTGAGCGCAGTTTCAGACTGCTCAATATCCCCTTTTATCTGATGCACCAACTGGAACGGTTGTTAACTCAGGGATGACCGGAAATACGTTTCGCTCGCCCATCATACAGGGCGATATGCTGGCAATGTGCAGAGGCCGGAACTGAGTTGGAAAAAGCACGCTGCTGAAAATCCTCTGATCATCAGCAGATTTCTTTCGTTTCAACCGATACAGCGATATGTTGGTCAAAATTGATGTAACGCTTGCGCTCCAGTTCTCCATGTTATATTTTTATATAACTATCGTCAAGCGAATGCAAGGAGGAATCAAATGATAAATGTAACGCTGAGAAAGCTTGGTGGATCGGTTGTAATGGCTGTTCCTGTGCAGATTCTGACGATGCTGCATATCGGTGCCGGGAGCCAGGTGAATGTGACTGTTGTAGACGGTAAGTTGGTCATTGAGCCCAGAGCCAAGCCGCATTTCACGCTTGCCGAACTGCTGGCGCAGTGCAGCGATGAAAACATGGCACTAACCGATGAGGATCGCGAGTGGCTCGATACCCGGCCGGTCGGTAAGGAAATGCCATGAAGGGCGGAATTCCGGAACGCAGCGATATCCTGCATCTCGATCTTGATCCTGCGGTGGGAAAGGAGCAGCAGGGGCAGCGTTATGTACTGGTCCTCACCATCTCCGATTTCAACCGTTTTGGGTTGGCGTTGGTTGCCCCGATTACGCTGGGCGGTCAGTTTGCCCGCGAGAACGGTTTCACGGTGTCGATGATGGGATCGGGTACGAATACTCAGGGCGTTATACTCTGCAACCAGGTACGGATGCTTGATTTCAAAAAACGCAATGCAAAGGTCATTGAATCAGCGCCTGAAATCGTAATGGATAATGTCCTGGCTCGAGTCAGGGCATTACTGGAATAGTCATTTTTCTGGTCCTGGATTTCTGATAACATCTCAATCGGAGCGACCTGTTAAGGCTCGAAACAGGTTGCTCCAATGGCGCTTTAAGGAAAAAATCATGCCAATTGCAATAACAGACTGCCCCTACGGGGCTGAGGATGAATACGATGACGTTTGTCCCCCCATTTGATTGAATGGTACTAAATCAAAAAGCCATAAAAAATAAGCGAAATGTAAGAGCTTAGATAGGTCGTCTGACACCAGTGACCAGAAAAGAGTTGAATATACTCTCAACCGGATGAAACTATGTTTTTGATTTAGCCGGACTACTGAATCCGAGAAAATGCTGGAATATTCTCACCTTCAGTAGACCCAATTTGCCACTAAATTTGGATTGCACCCACCCCGTGGTGCTATCGGATATATGAATTGTCTTGATACCACACAACTTGAGGTTCGATCATGAATGTCTCTTTGGCGATTACCCTGCCCAATGATTTTGTGCAAATGCTAACCCCGGCAGTAATCGAGCGGGAAATGCGCATCAGCTATGCACTTACACTCTTCAAGACATCCCGTATTACCCTGTCAAAGGCTGCTGAACTTGCTGATATGACCATATATGATTTTATAAAGGTCTGTAAGGAAAATCAGATAGCCGTTATCGATATTTCAAGAGAGGAATTGATGCAGGAACTTGAATCCATGAGGCAGCCATGATTCTGGTGGCAGACTGTTCGCCATTGATTGCACTGGCTGCGTGTGATGGCCTTTTTCTGCTTGAGCCGTTGTTTGGTACGGTGATCGTACCGGAGGCGGTTTATGAGGAATCCATTGTCGGTGATAAACCAGAGGCCCAACAGTTGAAAAATTATTTGCAGAATAAAGTCAGAACGATCAATCCCTCGCTTTTGATTTTATTGGATGGATTTTCTGATCGTGGGGAAACCGAGGCCATGCTATTATACAAGCAATGCGCTGCTGATTATCTGTTGATTGATGACAAGCGTGGACGTCGAATGGCCAAAATCAATCACATCAATACCATTGGTTCTTTTGGTGTATTGCTGGCAGCCAAGCAGTCTCATCTGATTGATCAGATTACGCCTTTTGTTGCCAGGTTGAAGGCTTCTGACATTTATGTGTCTGATGCCCTCATTGCCACTGTTATGGATGTAGCGGGTGAAAAATGCCCGGGTTGAAGATCGTATTTCGCACCGATGCATCGGCAGAAATAGGTTCCCATGTCATGCGCTGTCTGAAATGGGCCGGTGATTTACGTGAACGCGGAACCGGGTGGCCAATCTGCTGGAAGTGTGGACCGAGTTTGCTCCGGAGCTGACCGGCCGGCCTGGAAGCTGTTTTGACATACCTGTCCTCTGCAACCGACCGGATAGCCGAAGAAGATCTGGGTCACTTGGTGGAGAGAGCATCGAAGAATATGGGAGGGGAAATCATGCCGATCGCAAACCGCTCCACCCTCCAACAGAACCCGTTCGAAAACGAGAATCGCTCTATCGTTATAACGACTTGACAACCGATCGCAATCTTTCCTTGGCCAATATAAAGGCCATTTCCGTCTATTCCCAAAAACTACTTTGAAAGGAGCATAGATATGGCAACGACCTATAAACAAAAATTAATTGGCGAAATAAATTCCCTTCCCGAGGATCTGATACCCCGTTTTTACCGGATCGTGCGAACCCTGCGTTCGGAACTGACGAATAAAACAGCAGTGAAGACGAAAAGAGGTTCGCTCAGAGGGATTTGGGGAAATTTTGAGATCGATGAAACACATATCTCTGCGGCAAGAAAATCTCTCTTTCCTTACGAATACAAGGAGGAAGGGCATTGAATTACGTCACTGACACCCATTCGCTTATCAAAGGTAGTGAAAACGATCTGGTGAAAATCGTTACTGCGGTTATTTTCACTCCCCCTCACCCTTAACTTTTCCCTTTTTACCATGACCTCCATCGTGATAAAAGCTGAAAAACTCGGTAAGAAATACGTCATCGGCCACCAGGCGGAAAGGGGCAACTATACAGCTTTTCGCGATGTGCTGATGCAGAATGCCAGACATCTGGAACAAGACAAAAGATTTGGTGACGGGGAAGGCCATTGTACAGGGCGATTCAATAGAAGATGTTTGAGCGCTCAAGGATGTGAGCTTTGAGATTAATCGCGATGAGGCCGTGGGCATCATCGGCCGTAATCGAGCCGGGAAAAGCACGCTGCTGAAAATTCTGAGCCGCATCACAGAGCCGACAGAAGGGCGGGTGACCATCCGGGGGCGGGTAGCCAGCCTGCTGGAGGTTGGTACCGGTTTCCATACGGAGCGGATATTTAATTTTCCCTTATTATAGCGGATTTGGGGGTTGCATTATTAACCGTCGTAATTTCGATTTATTAGCCCCGTAGGGGCGGCCTGTTTGTAGAAATTGACAGAATACAATGCATCAAACTCCAGCGGAGATGGCTGTTTCGATCAATAACAGGTCGCCTCCACGGGGCTTGAAGAAACAGGAGGTTGTCATCACTACAAACAAAATGCTCCTGCGGCGCTTTACCGGATTTTTGGCGTTGCAATTATGCAACATCCAAAGCCGTTATAATCAGCAAATTCAAAGTAGTATGAGGGTATGAGAGGAAAGATGAAGGTTGAAAGATCGGAAGCAGGCATAGTACAAGGAAAGACGGTGAAAGTTTACCTTGACATGTGTGTTTATAACCGCCCGTTTGATGATCAGAGCGATTTAAGGGTTAAACTGGAAACTGTCGCGTGCGAGATTATTTTTGACTGTCTTCAGAAGGGTGAAATGGATCTGGTCTGGTCGTTTATGCTTGAATTTGAAAACGAGATGAATCCTTTCACGGGAAGAAAGCATGAAATTGCTCTTTTATCCCGTTTGGCAAAACACATCGTGGTACCGCACAGAGAGATTCTGGCCAGGGCCGAGGAAATACAGAAGGCCGGCATCGCTGGAAACGACGCTGTTCATCTTGCGTGTGGCCTGTTCAGTCATTGCGATTATTTTGTGACCTGTGATGACAGAGTAGTCCATCGGTCAAAAACGGTGGATTTGAATATGGTGGTATGCAGTCCGCTGGAATTCATACGAAGGAGACAGCAAAATGATTGCTGAAAATATATCTGATACAGATCTGAGAAAGAAAGCGTTGCTGCTTTTGAACGAAAATCTGGGCGCTGCCAATACGATTCGTTTTTTGAGCATGTACAATACCGGAAAGCTGAATTACATGCAAATCCGGGATGAGATGTTCAAAAAGTTGAATGCAAGACAAATTTTTGAGGAAGCGGCCGATTTTTGGAATCGAAAAGAAAATCAGAACGATTAATGTTCAAAAGAAATAAAACAACGTGACCGGAACATGGGATAAACACTTAACACCTAAAACTTGAAACCTGTTTATGTCTGACATCGTCATAAAAGCCGAAAATCTGGGTGAAATTTCGGATCGGGCATCTACCCAATCGTCAGTCGTATACGCCGCTTCGGGATGTCCTTATGGCAACAGCTCAGAACATGTGGCATAAGACCAGGGACATGTTCACCGGCCGGTTGTACAGGGCCGATCCCATGAAGACATCTGGGCGTTAAAGGACATCAATTTTGAAACCCGTCAGGGCGAGGCAGTCGGCATCATTGGTCGGAACGGCGCCGGGAAAAGCACGCTGCTGAAAATTCTGAGCCGCATCACAGAGCCGACAGAAGGGCGGGTGACCATCCGGGGACGGGTAGCCAGTCTGCTGGAGGTTGGGACCGGTTTCATCCGGACTGACCGGACGGGAAAACATTTATTTGAATGGCATGGAGTTGTGCCTATCCCGTATTGCAATGAAACGCAAAGTTGATCATTTTGTGGGAGCAGCATTCATCATTGCACCAGAAGGAGAAAAGGTCAGGAATTTTCAAAAATATTAACCTGATGTGTGGTGGAGAAGGCCCGTGAAAAAGAAAAAACAGGATGCCGATGAACGGGATATGGCAACGGATGTCATATCCAATCCGCATGACCGGTTTTTCAAGGAGATGTTTTCATCCCGGGATATCGCGCGAAGTTTTCTGATGCATTATCTTCCCCAGGAGGTCAGTTGTCTGATCGATTCCGACTCGGTCAAACTCTCCAAGGACAGCTATACGGATTCCCGGTTGCGGTCCCAGTTTTCAGATCTGCTTTACGATGTCAAACTGACCAGCGGAGATGACGCGCACATTTACGTGCTGTTTGAGCATAAAAGTCAGCCTGAAAAAATGATTTCATGGTATCTTCTGTCCTGCATGGTTCGAATCTGGCGACAGGACATGAAGATGAGCCGAAACAAAAAACTGCGACTGCGTGCCATCATACCGGTAGTTCTGTATCATGGAAACGAAAAATGGACCGTGGGATTAAATTTTCAGGATGTGTTTGATGTACCGGACGGGTTGAGGCGTTTTATTCCGGGATTTGAATATCGATTATGCAATTTTCATCCCTATCACGATGAACCGATCAAGGGGAGCCAGCAACTTCGCATTGTTTTGTTGCTGCTGAAAACGATATTCAGGCCGGATATCATGGATTTACTGCCAGCGATTTTCGATCTGATACGGGAATTGCCGCATTATTCGTCAAGAGTTGAATTTCTGGAAGCTGTTTTGACCTATCTGTCCTCTGCAACCGACCGGATAGCCGAAGAAGATCTGGGTCACTTGGTGGAGAGAGCATCGAAGAATATGGGAGGGGAAATCATGCCGACGCTGGTTGAAAAGTGGATTGAGAAGGGGATTGAGAAGGGAATCGAGAAGGGAATCGAGAAGGGTAGCCAGGAAACAGCCCGGGAATCTGTGGTGGAGCTTTTGGAAATCCGGTTTGGAAACCGTCCGGCTCAAATTTTGACTTGGCTGAATCAGTTGACGGATATGCCCACACTCAAGCTTCTGCACAGGCATGCGGCAACTGCCCAATCGATTGGCGAGTTTGAACAGTTTCTGAAGACCCAAATTCAAGATATCACAGATCATCATCACAGCGAATTGACCAGTTGATGACGGCACATAACCATTCGCAAACCGCTCCATCCTCCAACAGAATCCGTGCCGGTTGAAAAATCCTGGGCCAGGTCCGGGTACTGGATGTATGGCCTGGTGGTCGATGAATCCACCGGTCTGAATGCAGCATCATTGGGTGCCAGACTGAAAGAATGCGGCGTGGACACCCGTCCGTTTTTTTGGGGAAACAAGATGATGAAAAAGTGTAATTTCTGCGGCGCTACCGACTACGAAGAACGTAAGACCGAATATCTGTATACATACAAGGGTAATTATCTGCTTGTTCCAAATACACCCGTTGAGATTTGTGCGAAGTGTGGAATGGTGTACTTTGAGGCATCCATATTAAAAGAAATCGAGCGGCGATTTCATCAGTCTAACTGTTCTCTTTAACTATTTTATTTTCACTTTTCACGAGATATAACCGCTCAAGTCCGAAGAGAAGAAGTAGGAGGAACCTAAAATGAGAACCAAGACGATAAGCATTAAGCTGCCTTTGAGCGTATTTTCGGCACTCAGAAAAACACCGGCTGAGTTTTCAGAGGAGATCCGCCTGACTGCCGCGGTAAAATGGTATGAAATGGGGCGCATTTCCCAGGAAAAAGCTGCGGAAATAGCGGGCAAGAACCGTGAGGATTTTTTGATGGCATTGTTAAAATTCAATGTATCCCCTTTTCAATATTCCGCAGAGGAGGTTCTTCGAGAGGCAGGCTATGTGTGATGATTTTATCCTTAATGCGTCACCAATGATACTCTTGGGGAAAGCGGATCTTTTGAAAACAATAAGCCCCTTAGCCAAATCATGGATAATTCCCAAAGGCGTTGTCAGGGAAGTTGAAAAGAAAAGATCCCTGATTGGTTCCATTGGACTTATTATTCTGGCGAAGCGTAAAGGTCTGATTGATTTGGCTAAGCCCAAAATTGAAAGTTTAAAAGCTGCAGGACTGTACATTGACGCCACGATGCTTGACCGGATTTACACGAGAATTGGTGAATGAAAAATATCCCAGGTTGCGCCTTCATCCATACGCTTCACCCTGCACCATTCACTAACAGATTTGCCACTAAATTTGGATTGCACCCACCCCGTGATGCTATCGGATATATGAATTGCCTTGATACCACACAACTTGAGATTCGATCATGAATGTCTCTTTGGCGATTACCCTGCCCAATGATTTTGTGCAAATGCTAATAACAAACAGGAGAAAATCCGGTGACAACACCAACCGCCGAAACATTTCTTGAAACCATTGTTCATGGCCTGGAGCCCATCGCCCTCATTGTCCGATCCGGTTATGCCAAACCCGGTGTGAATTTTCTGACTCCGCCGAATTTCTCACAGCAGGTCGCCTATCTGAAACATGACGCCGGCAAAAAAATTTCGCCGCATGTTCACAATCTAGTTATGAGACAGGTTCTTTACACACAGGAAGTGCTGTTCATCCGTCAGGGCCGGGTCAACGTGAATCTGTACGACTCAGCCAAGGAATTTATCTGTTCCAGAATCGTTGAAACCGGCGATCTGATTCTTCTGTGCGGAGGCGGCCATTCTTTTGAAATGCTGGAGGAAACGTCCATGATCGAGGTCAAGCAGGGACCGTATGCCGGCGACAACGACAAAACTCTGTTCGGAGACATTGACCATGATTCCGGTCAATGAACCCGTTTTGGGCGGTCGGGAGCTGGAATATGTTTCCGAATGCATTCAAACCGGCTGGATATCCTCTGCCGGGCGATTCATCGAGGAATTCGAGGACAAATGGGCAGCCTACTGCGGCATGAAGCAGGGTGTTGCCATGAGCAATGGCACGGCGGCCCTTCATGCGGCTGTCGCCTGCCTGGGACTGAATCCCGGCGACCGGATCATCATGCCAGCGTTTACCATTATTTCCTGCGCCCTGGCTGTAATATACAACGGGTGTATTCCCCTGTTGGTGGATTGCGACCCGGAAACCTGGTGCATGGATATGGATCAGGTCAAAATATTGCTCGAAAAAGAGACAAAGAACGGCAGCAATCCGGTCAGGGCCATCATACCGGTTCATATTTACGGCCATCCGGTGGACATGGATTCGGTTCACAATCTGGCCGATGAATATGATCTGGTCATCATCGAAGATGCCGCCGAAGCACATGGCGCGGAATACCTGACCGGACGGTATGACAGTGATTCAACGTGGAAGCGGTGTGGCGGGTTGAGCCATATCAGCGCTTTCAGCTTTTATGCCAACAAGCTGATCACAACAGGCGAAGGCGGCATGGTTCTGACCAATGACCCGGTTTATGCGGAAAAGGCCAAATCGTTCCGCAATCTCTGCTTTCGAAATGACAGACGGTTTTTTCATACGGAACTGGGGCACAATTTTCGCATGACCAATCTTCAGGCAGCCATCGGACTGGCGCAACTGGAACGGATCGATGAAATTGTTGCAAAAAAGCGCCGGATCGGCCGAATGTATTCCGAGCGGTTGAACGGAATTCCGGGCATTCAACTGCCCGTTGAAAAACCCTGGGCTAAGTCGGTTTACTGGATGTACGGCGTGGTGGTGGCGGAATCTACGGGTCTGAATGCGGCCTCTCTTGCTGAAAGGCTGAAAGATAAGGGTGCGGATACGCGCCCGTTTTTTCTGGGCATGCACGAACAACCTGTTTTCAGGGATATGGGCCTGTTCCATGATGTCAGGCTTCCGGTCACCGAACGGATTTCCAGACAGGGTCTGTATCTCCCGTCCGGTCTGGCATTGACCGAATCGCAACTGGATCAGGTTTGTGAGGCCGTGACAGATGTTTTGAGTAGACGATAGGGTAATGGGTCATCATTTAAAATATCGGGAGAATTGTAATGGCTGCCATAAATAAATCAACGGCCGAAAAAATTATCGACACGATCCCCATGAATGAAGTTCAGCAAGCCCTGATCAACGAATATCGAAGGCGTATCATCCGATATCGTATGGTGAATGAGGGGATGAAAAAAAAATATGGGATGACGTTTGAGTCTTTTGAATCCAAGAATATTGTTAAAGAAAAGGGGTTTTCCTGGAATGTTGAATCGGATTCCATGGAATGGGAACATGCGATTGAAGGAATCAGATACGCCGAGAAAAAGCTCAAGGACCTGCATCATTCATGATCCGTTTTATACATGAAATCGAGAAAATCAGCGAAAAATATGGTTTGAAAATTGACGTTCTGGATGCGACAGATGTGACGCTGATGATGCGTATCGAAATAATGCCATCAATCTTTATTCAGGTTTATCGCAATTGGAAGAAAAACAAACTGAACATGGCTTTGATACTCGGAAACAACAGAATATACGGTGTTGACAGTGAGGGTGGCATCACTCATGAACACCTGATAGAAAATGCTGAATCTCATGTTCCTATCCATAATCAGCCGAATATCGAGGCGTTCATCCTCCAAAGTCTCGGTTTCCTTCAAACCAGGGAAATAATCTGACATGGTGGATTCCCGATCATATTCAAAACAGATGCCTGTCCAAGCAAACCATGACCAACCGTCTCAGCCGGAATCTTCGTCATCTGTTTTTAACGAATACGCCCGATATTATGATCTTCTTTATCAGGACAAGGATTATCCGGCCGAGGCGGATTATGTCGACAGGCTGATTCGACGGTTCCATCCCAAAGCCCAATCCATACTTGAACTCGGTTCCGGAACCGGAATCCATGCCTGTCTGCTGGCACAAAAAGGATTTGCAGTGCACGGTGTCGAGCGCAGCACAGAGATGATCGCAACCGCCCGACAGAATGCCATTCATCATCCTTCGAGCCAGTTCATTGATTCAGCCAATCCCTTATTTATTCAGGGCGATATTCGGCACATTCGCCTGAATCAACGGTTCGATGCTGTCAGCGCGCTGTTTCATGTCATGAGCTATCAGATTACCAATGATGACGTTCTAGCTGCCTTTCAAACAGCACGGCATCACCTGAATTCAGGCGGCATTTTCATTTTTGATGTCTGGTACGGCCCGGCGGTTTTGACGGATCGCCCGGCAGTACGAATCAAGCGAATGGCAAACGATGAAATCGAGGTGACCCGCCTGGCCGAGCCGGTAATGCGTTTCAATGAAAACCGGGTGGATGTGAACTATCATGTGTTTGTACGGGATCTAAGGTCAGGACAGGTCAACGAACTGAAGGAAACCCATGCGATGCGGTATTTCTTTAAGCCGGAAATCGAACTGTTCTCAAACCAATCGCAATTTCAATTGATTCATGCAGAAGAATGGCTGACCGGAAAACCGGTTGATGAAACAACCTGGGGAGCCTGTTTTTGTGTTCAGACAATCGAATCTAATTTTTGATATGGTTGACATGACACAACTGTTTACAAACCACGCATCCTGCAGGATGAGTTCGAAAAGGCTGTAAGCGATTCATTATTCAACGTTGGATCGAATGAATTTCGTGGCACTCGTCATCAGGATCTGTCAAATTATGTCCGAAATTGTCATTAAGGCTGAAAATCTGGGGAAAAAGTATCGGATCGGGCATCTGTCCAATCGGCAGTCGTATACGGCGCTTCGGGATGTCTTGACCCAAACTGCTCACAACCTGTGGCAGAAGACCAGGGACATGGTAACCGGCAAACCGATCGTTCTGGGTGATACACAGGAAGACATCTGGGCATTGAAAGATGTCAGCTTTGAAATCCGCCAGGGAGAAACTGTAGGCATCATCGGCCGGAATGGTGCCGGGAAAAGCACCTTGCTGAAAATCCTGAGTCGAATTACCGAGCCCACGGAGGGACGGGTGACGATTCGAGGTCGGGTTGCCAGCCTGCTGGAAGTGGGAACCGGATTTCATCCGGAGTTGACCGGCCGGGAGAATATTTATCTCAACGGTGCCATTCTGGGCATGAGCCGGGCCGAAATCAGACAAAAATTTGATGAAATTGTCGCCTTTGCCGAGGTGGATAAATTTATTGATACCCCGGTCAAGCGGTATTCCAGCGGGATGTATGTCAGATTGGCTTTTGCGGTAGCTGCGCATCTGGAACCCGAAATTCTGCTGGTGGATGAAGTGCTGGCGGTGGGGGATGCGCAGTTTCAGAAAAAGTGCTTGGGGAAGATGGGAGACGTTGCGCAAGAGGGACGGACGGTATTGTTTGTGAGCCATAATATGGCTGCGATTCAACGGCTATGCCCTAACGCATTTTTGCTGCACGATGGGGGTATCTCAAAATTCGGCAATACGTCAGAAGTTATTCCATTTTACATGTCAGCTATGGAGAAATATTCTACAAAAGGGCCTGTCAAATCAGGACCAGCCGAGTTGATTATCTATATGGAGACATTAAATGGTGAGCGCAAATATATTTTTAATATTGGGGACCCAATAAGGTTTATCATACTTCTAAATGTTGATAGGGCTATCAATCGTGCAGCTTTCGGACTCGGAATTATAGATATTATGGGAGGACGAGTTATCACGCATCATACCATGTTTCAGCACGCTGACTCATGGGGAGTAAAAAATTCTACCAGAATTACAGTTGAATGGCCGGAATGTATTCTATGTCCCGGTTCTTATCATTTCGTTTTAGCGCTCTTTGAAAGCGGTCAAATGATTGCATTATGGGAGGATATTGGAGAACTCATAGTGATCGAAGCAGATTACTTCGGCACCGGAAGGCTTCCGGATCCACATGTTCAAGGAAAAGTTGTGACCATAGCCAAATGGCATATCGAGGAGCAATTGCATATTTTGAATTAACCTTCGGAGAATTAGCATTGAAAGTCCTTGCGGGTTATGACAACAGGGGGATTGTTTATGATTCAGGAGATTTTATTTTAAGAAAAGTAAATGCCAATTATTTTCAGGAAATTGAACAGATCTACCATATTTTTAGGCATATAAATTTGGATCAATTGGGGATTGTTGAAACAGAAATTGACTGTGATAATAATATATTAAAACATAAAAAATATTTAATTTCTTATCCTTTTGAATGGACAGCCAATATGTATAAAGATGCTGTCTTATTTCATTTGAATTTATTTCTTCAATTAGATCATCATGAACTCACGTTGAAAGATGCTATCCCTAACAATATAGTGTTCCATTTTTATAAACCTTTTTTTGTTGATTTTTTATCCATTGTTCAAACCAGGAATTTAAAGCAAGAAAAATGGCTTTTGAATCTGAATAATAATTATAAGGAGCCAAGGTTTTCGGTATTTGATGTAATGTTCATCCCATTTGTTTTAATACCTTTTATGGCATTTGCAGAAAAGAAGTATGCCTTATCAAGACAAATACTTTCTTTACAAGCATGTAATTGTGGAAGGACACCACAATGGAAGGATTTATATTATAGTTGCCTTGTGAAATATGGGTTATGGAGTATAGACCTTGTTAAACATTTAATAAAAAAATTACTTGCACGAAACAGCGAGTTTCCAGTATATCCACCGAATTTTTTAAAGCTTTTCAGTATATTATCATCCAAAAAAAAATCATCTTTTACTGATTTCTGTTTACAACTCATCCAGTTTGTGGAGGCTGTGGATGTCTCCCCCCCCAAAAGTGGATATTTGTCGTATTACGATGCTAAGGGCGAGGACTTTGATTTATCTGATCAATCGTGTTGGCAGGATAAGCAAAAAGCAGTAGCAAAAATAATAGACTCCGAAAAACCAGACACAATGCTCGACATTGGAGCAAACACCGGCTGGTTTTCGATACTGGCGGCCCGGCGAGGAATAAATGTTATAGCCACCGACGTTGACGAATCGTCAATTGATACCCTTTATTTGTATGCCAAGCAAAACCATTTGCAGATTTTGCCTTTGATTATTTCATTTACTAATATGACAAGGCAGATTTTTGGAGTCGATTGTAACGACCCGGAATTCCGTGACCGGAATTTTAAAGCAGCGCCTTTGTACCTTCCTGCAACGGAAAGATTACAATCCGACATGGTATTGTGTTTGGGATTATTGCATCACTTGGTTCTCGGGGAAGGGAATAGCATATGTCATATTTTTGAAGTCCTCTCGGAGCTAAGCCGAAAGACTCTCGTAATGGAGTATGTAGATTTAGAAGATGAATTAATTGTAAATGAACCATCCTTCTTTAAAAGGATAAGTGATTATAAAAAAAATACTTACAACATTGAGGTCGTTATCAATCAGGGAAAAAGATATTTTACGTCCGTAGAAACAGTGGCTTCTCACCCGGATACAAGGACGATACTCGTATTCAATAAATAAGGAGTAGACGTGAATATTTTAAACCGTATGGTGAAAAAGTTATCAGGCAAATCAATTAATAGAATCAGGACAGAAATAAACCAAATTGGTTGGCAAACTCATAATCAACAAATAGTGCAGCGGCAGATATCCATGAACTATCAAATGTTGAAGAATAATAAAGAAAAGCTTCCCAGATTCCAGGATGTCGGTTTTCGTGTATACTCTCAAGTAGATGAGGATGGCCTCTTGCTCTATATTTTCTCCCTGATAGGATTTTCCAATAAAATATTAGTTGATATTGCATGTGGAGTTCCTTATGGGGCAAACTCAACTAATCTGATTTGTAATTTAGGATTTACCGGATTACTGGTTGAGGGTAATGCGGATAGTGTTGAGGCGACAAAAAAATTCTATGCATCTCATCCTGACAGTTGCATATTTCCCCCTAAGCAAGAATGCCTTTGGGTAACGGCAGAGAATATCAATAGTGTTATTACAGATAATGGCATATCCGGTGAAATTGACCTTTTTTCACTCGATGTTGACGGGGTCGATTATTGGTTGTGGAAAAACCTGTCCGTTGTGAGGCCGAGGGTCGTTATCGCAGAGGCTGCAACGTACTGGGGAAATGAAAAATCTGTAACAATTCCGTATAATCCTAAGTTTGATCGTTTTAACATTCATCCGGATTATATGGGGGCATCATTACCTGCTTTTATAAAATTGGGGCGTAAAAAGGGGTACCGTTTGGTTGCATGCAATCGCTATGGGTACAATATCATTTTTATTCGCGACGATATTGGGACGGATGTTTTACCGGAGATCTCTGTGGACGAATGTTTCTATTTTTTATCGGTTGAGTTAAAGCAAAAGAGAGAAAAGCGGTTAAAGAGTATAATTAATTATGAATGGGTTGAAGTATAGAAGAATACAGGTAATAATTTGCATGTTGTTGATTCTCACCCAGTGACAAGAAAACTATTGATATGCAAAAAATGAGAAAAGCCCTTATAACCGGCATAAACGGACAAGACGGGTCTTACCTGGCAGAATTGCTGCTTGATAAAGGCTATGAAGTTCATGGCATCGTCCGGCGAGAGGCCATGGAAGATGCGCAGCACCGCTTAAGAAACATTACGCACATACTGGAAAAGATACATCTTCATGTCGCTTCCGTAGATAATTATTTGTCTCTTTATAGAATTGTACAAAAAGTAAAACCTGATGAATGTTATCATTTTGCGGCATCGAGTTTTATCAGCTATAATTTTGATGACGAGATTTCAGTCATTTCGAATAACTTTTTTGCGACACATTATGTGCTGGCATGTATCAAGGAATTGGCTCCCGAATGCAGGTTTTATCTTGCAGGGTCAAGTGAAATGTTCGGAGATCCGGACGGATCCCCTCAAAATGAAAATTCATCTTTTCGACCGCGTTCGATATATGGAATTTCAAAAGTTTCCAGTTATCATTTGGTGTCGAATTACCGTAAACATCATAAAATTTTTGCGTGTACCGGTATTCTCTATAATCATGAATCACCTCGACGCGGATATCAGTTTGTCACCAGAAAAATTACATCATCTGTGGCAAAAATATTTCTTGGAATAAACGACATGTTGCAGCTTGGAAATATTACGGCCGTGCGGGATTGGGGATATGCGCCGGAATATGTGGATGCAATTTGGCGAATGTTAACCCATGACGTGCCGGATGATTATGTAATATCATCCGGTGTGTTACATAGCGTTGAAGAATTTCTGGATATTGCATTCTCGGTTGTCTCATTGAACTACAAGGATTATGTCCGCATTGATGAGCAGTATTTCCGCCCGCCGGAGCAAGTGCCGTTGGTAGGCGACAGCAAAAAAGCCCGTAAGATTCTTGGCTGGCAGCCACAAAAGAAATTTGAAGATATCGTAAAAGAAATGGTCCTTTCAGATATTGAAATTCTAAAGAAACCAAAATGAAAATTCTGTTTACAACTCCAGTGTTAGAACACCCAGCTGCTGGTGGGCCGCAATTACGGATCGAAAATAGCATCATTGCGCTTAGTCGGGTATCAGATCTGCATGTTTTGTCAAGGGTGGATAAACACAGTCTTGGAGGTGAAACCTCTGATTCATTTTTCCGTAGTCATTGTAAAGAATTTGTCTATGTACCATCAATCGTAGAGTTATCAGGTAACCGCTACATTCGAAAAATTCAGAAAATTGGAAGAAAATTTTTAAGGGGCATTTCATTTTTTAAAAAGGACTCAGATTTTATTATTGACTATGCTGAGAAAGAAAATATCGATGTATTGTGGTTTGGTTATGGCAATATATCATTTCCTTTAATCAAGGAGATCAAAAGAAAGCGGTCTTTATTTAAAATTGTATGTGATACGGATAGTGTTTGGTCACGATTCATATTAAGAGAATTACCTTATGAAAATGATTTTTTTCGCAGAAAGAAAATTGAAAAGGATGGTACTTCGAAAGAACAAGAAGAGCGCGAGTGGATCAATCTCTGCGATGTCACAACGGCTGTTTCTGAAGTTGATGCTGATTACTACCGTAGTATTGCCACCGTGAAACAAAAAATTCATATCTTTTCAAATGTAATTGATGTAGGTAGCTATAAGGTTGCGCCCCATCCCCCCATTGGCTTTAAATCTCCATCATTTTATCTGGCTGGTACTTTTGGCCATTACCACAGCCCCATGGACACGGCCGCCCGTTGGATTATTCAGGATGTATTGCTCCTTGTGCGTAAAGTCATCCCGAATGTTCATTTTTATATTGTTGGTCGAGGTTCGGATGTGCTTTTTGGTAATCTCAACGATCCAGGTATTACTGTTACAGGCAAACTTGACTCAGTGTTGCCCTACCTGTGCAATACTGATGTTGCAATAGTGCCGCTGAAATTCGAATCTGGAACCCGCTTTAAAATATTGGAAGCTGGGGCTTGCAAGGTTCCTATTGTATCAACAACTCTCGGGGCCGAAGGGATACCTGTTATAGATGGCGTTCATATTCTTATTGCTGATGAACCTCATGACTTTGCACAGGCAATTATCAAGCTTCTTAGTGATAGAAATCTTGCAAACCAACTGGCGCAAAACTGTCATCAAATTGTTAATGAGCATTTTAGTGTTGAATCCTTGGCCGGTGAAGCGGGAAAAATCCTGGATTATTTAACGTATCATTCTCATCGATAGCAAGAACCGATATTCTTGTTTTTTACATACGGGCAAGATTTGTAGAACACTGAAAGACAGCCAATATGCGTGCCGTGGCATCAGTGTCAGTGATGAAACCATTTGAAATTGTAGGATACAAATGTTTTATCCATGTTAAATCTTCCGCAGCGGATGTATAGGGGCTGAAAAGGATGGCTCCTCACTATCTCTTGTGGGTAAATGGATTGAAACCTCCCCGGATTACCTGCAATGTGACGTACAAATAATACCGATGCCCCGCGGCATCCAGAACCTGTGTCAGCCCTACCTGAACAGGACCAACCCTGACCCCGGATAAGAAAGAACTTTTCGCCATGATCTACATCCTCGATGGAAAATTAGAGTTCAGGTTACCCAATTGTGACAGCGAGGAGCCAAAAAAAAATCCAACGAAAATTTAGGGAGCACTGGTTTATATTCCCACCCATGTGATCAGATACAAAAAATGAAGCGGCATATTAAAAAATATTTAAAAAGACATTTTGAGAGCGACTTTGCTTTAAAGGGCTCATCACGTGAAGCGTTTCCTTTTGATATAATAAGACTTCCAAATGGTTATTTTAAATCATTTGGTAGAAAAAATCGTGATAAGATTTTTTATGTGATATGGCGTAATCACATGGGGTCTGGCTTCTTTTCAAACGTTTCACAGGTATTATGTCATTTAAAAATTGCAGATATAGCAGGAATGATTCCCGTTGTGGACTTTAAAAACTTTAAGACATTGTACAATGAAAATATGGCAGTGCATAATACCGATAATGCCTGGGAGTATTATTTTAAACCAGTGTCCTCCTTTCATTTAGATGAAGTATATGAAAGTCAAAATGTGTTTTTTTGCAGTGGAGAATATCCTACTGCAATGGGATATAACATTACAAAAATAAACGGATTGTACGAAGAAATATACAGGAAATACATTTTTCTTCAAAACCATGTTGAAGAGCATCTTAAAGACTATTTAGATAAATTTGACAGCAGGGTACTTGGGATTCATTTCAGAGGGCAAGAACAGAAATTAGCAGCCCGACATTCTTTCCCTCCAACTGAAAAGCAAATGATTAAGTATACAGATGAGATAATTGAAAAATATAACATCGAAAAAATATTTGTTGTTACAGAGGAACAAGGTTATTTGGATTTGTTTATTGGAAGATATGGGGAAAAAGTGTTTTATACTGATAGTTATCGAACCTATCAGGTTAACGCATATAACTTGAGTCCTCGGGAAAAACACAGGTATTTATTAGGGTTAAACATATTAATTGATGCCTACTTGCTTTCAATGTGCAATGGTATATTGTGCGGTGATTCAAATGTGTCCGAATTCGCAAGATTCGTAAACAATAAAAGGTTTGATTTTATATATTATATTGATAATGGCGTGAATTCATCTAATCCTTTAATAGCACGTTATTTATATGGCGTAAAAAAGAGACTACCTTCAAATTTTGGTGGGTTATTGAATAGAATTATGATTAGTTAATTTTTTTCCGGATAGGATGATGTGGATGCTTCGAATAAAATCAATGTTGAAAGGAAAATTAAAAAATAATGCTTCTCATATTGGCGCGACTATATAAAAAGATTTTAGGATATTTGCCAGTGAGATTTGCTAAGGATATAGAAATATTACGATACAATTTTGAAACTTACAGACGTAACAGCTATGTCCAAAGAATATTCCATGAAGAGAGGTTGAGCAATCTTAGATCCGAGATATTAAAGTATTATTCCTCTGTGCCACAAGATAAGATGTCGTACGAATTATCGGCGGCCGTTGATTTTTTAAAGCATAATCCTATTACCTATTTCCCATGCAATCTAACAAGAAAGTACAGCGCAGAAATGGTACATTTGACTTTAGATCAAGAAAGTCAAATGTATTTTGCATTGATAAAGGGAAAACGAATGTTTTTTAAACGAGGTTGGACCGAAAGCAAGTGCATAGAATATTGTTATTCTATTTTGGAGGAGCAAGACGAAAACTCGCCACATAGATATCTGTCTGAAAGTTTCACAGTTCAAAATGATGATATTGTGGTTGATGTCGGTGCTGCGGAAGGGATATTTTCTTTAGAAGTAATCGACAGAGCGAGTAAAATATATTTATTTGAGGCTGACAATGGCTGGACAGAAGCGCTTACAGCCACCTTTGCTCCATGGAGAGAGAAAGTAGAAATAGTCAATAGGTATTTGTCAGACGAAGAAAATCATAATAGCATTGCGCTTGACAGCTTTTTTCAGAACAAAAAATGGCCTGATTTCATAAAGATTGATGTAGATGGGGCTGAAGCAAAAGTAATAAACGGGTGTAGTCAATTTTTGTCTGCGCAGGAGCATCTAAAGATGGTCCTTTGCACTTATCATAAACAAGAAGATGAATCGGTTTTCTCGGACCAGCTAAGAGCAAAAGGATTTAACATATCCTATTCGAAAGGTTTTATCCTGTTTATCAATGATAAACTGAGTCCGCCTTATTTTCGCAGAGGAGTAATACGTGCGATGAAAAGGAAGATTTAAGAGGGTTTCCATGCCGGTTACACCTTTCACCAGGAATCGCTGAAAAAAGATCCTAATCTGACAGAATGGGTGTTGCAGCCGGATTATCTTGGCGAAAACGGCAATCTGCCGATATAGCAAAATATTTGACATGTTGAAGACCTCCCATTGACGGGAGAGCCGAAGAAGTCATATTTTATATGATAAACAACAGATAGTTATTGCCTTGGGCATTCGGAGAAATCTCAGGTGGATGTGCATGATTCTCATCTTTGGTTGGGCTGACAACATCGGTTTACATTCCAATAATCTTTTTTTTTGAAAGATGTGATAAACACGCAGAAATCCATAAAGGTGGTTCACAATGGCAACAGACGTCTATTCCACAATGCATGAAAAAGGGAAGCTGTACGAAATCAACCTGAATGAACTCCTGGTGGATCCCCGGCAGCCCCGAAAGAGCATGGATGCACAGGGGCAGGAGGAGTTGACCGCCTCGGTCGGCAGAATAGGCGTGATCCAGCCGATTGTTTTTCGGATAGATGATCAGGGAAACAAGGTGGTTGTCGCCGGGGAACGTCGCGTCGTGGCTGCGCGTAATGCCGGACTCACCGCCATTCCTGCCATGTTTATTGCCGGAAACTATTCGGAAATTGCTTTGGTCGAAAATCTTCTTCGACAGGATCTGACCGCAATTGAAGAGGCGGAAGCCCTTCAGTCCCTGATGGTGGAGCAGGAATACACCCAGGAACAACTGGGGGGCATCATCGGCAAGGCCCAGAACACCATCAGCGAGATACTGAGTCTGAACAAACTCCCACAGGCCATCCGCGATGAATGCAGAAGTGATCGGTCAGTCTCCAAAAATACCCTGATTGGCATTGCCAAAAAGAAGCAGTCTCGGGCCATGACAACGGCCTTCAGCGCGTACAGGGCCAAACAGCAAAAGGAAAAACCGGCAAGGCAGAAAAAAGACCCCAACAATCCTGTGATTGTCATGTCCAACCTGAAAAGGGCTGTAACCAGTATTCGTTTGATGGATACAACCGCATGGACAGACGATGATAAAACCAGTTTGCAGACGGTACTGACAAACCTGCGGGCAGAAATTGAGCAGCGACAGACTGGCCCGCAAGTTTCGACAGAACCGGAAGGCTCCTGAATAAATCGATAAAAACCAAACCGGATACCAGTTGCACAGACCTGAATATGGATTGATTCTTATATGATATTGGTTTGTTATGCCCAGAATATCGGAGCTCCGATATTCTGGGTCACAGAAATCCATGCATGACTGCAGGCTTCATCGGAAGGCAAATAATGATTGAGGTCGAACATGTTGTGAAACAGCTCCTGATTTTAACATCAAGACGTATGACCCAAACAACAGCGTGATCCCACTACCGATAAACTGACCATGCAAGGTATGTTTCATACTGGAAGAAATTCAGGTGCTTCCTGGATTTGTTCTCGGTATCCTAAACAGAACAGGCGGTTTTACCACACTTGGGGCAAGTGGTGAATCGGGACATGCTTGAGACATTGAGGCGTTCAATAAATCAAATAGATATCCTCTGATGAAAAAAACATTAAATCAAACAAGATAGAAATTTATAATTTTAGTATTTAATTAAATCAATATGTTAGCGAACTGACATGATCAGGTAAATCATCACTTTTCCTGATTTGTCAGTCAAGAGAAAAAAACGAAAATTCAAGTAAATCATTGGTTGAATAAAATGAGCAAAAGGTAAGCTATCAGCATGAAAATGGTTAATGTTTTTGAATAAATTTTAGAAATCTCAAACAAAAAGATATGATCAATGAAAATTGCTGCAATATTGGATAATACAGTTGATGTAGGTGGCGGATATAATCAATCCGTAAATGCAATTTTACAAATACACCGATTGTGTGCCAACCGATTTAAATTGGATGTGTACACCACAGATAAACAAAATGTCAAAATATTGCAAGAAATCGGAATTAACGCATCTTTCATCAAGTATCATCTACTGGATCAAATCTTTTTAAATTTATGTAACAATCAATTTTGGCAGAAAATTCAATGTCGGATCAAGTGGATTTGTCCTTTTGAAAAAAGACTGCTCGATAATGGTTGTGATCTAATCTATTTTGTTACGCAATCGAACAATGCTGCTGCCATACAGACAATAAATTACATTACCACCTTAATGGATCTTTGCCATCGAGATATGCTGGAATTTCCAGAAGTGAGATGTTTTGGCCGCTTTTTTTTGCGGGAAAGCTACTTTAAATACAATCTCCTGCCCGCGTATTTAATCCTGACAGATTCAGAAAAATTGGCAGATGCTGCGGCATTACGGTATGGCATAGATCGTGATCGATTTTTACCGATGCCCTATTCCCCATCACCATTTTTGAATCAAACGGGTGATTCCAACAATAATGCAATCCTAAGAAAATACAGGTTGATTCCAGGATATTTTTTTTATCCGGCTCAATTCTGGGCGCATAAAAACCACATACGCATATTGCAGGCCTTAGTTATTCTTAAAAACAAAGGTTTCTTCCCCAATGTCGTATTCTCCGGAAATGATCATGGTAACAGGGTACATATAGAGCATTTTGTAAAAGAAAATGACTTGATGAGCCAAGTCAATATATTGGGATTTGTAGATAAGAATGATATGTGGGGTCTATATGAAAATGCAATGGCTGTTGTCATGCCGACTTATTTTGGCCCCACAAACATTCCGCCAATTGAGGCATGGGTAGTCGGAAAACCGGTAATTTATTCAGAACACCTTTCTGAACAGGTAGAAGATGCAGCATTATTGATTGATCCTGATGATGCGAATGGGCTTGCCAATGCAATGTTGGCATTCGGCGATCCGCTTGAGATTAATCGCTTGGTGGCAGCAGGAAAACAAAGACTATCAACGATTAATGAACAGAGAAATCATGCGGAAAAAGAGCTACTAAAAAAGCTCGAGTCTTTTTCTGCCAGAAGACAATGCTGGCGCTAAATATTATGGTGGCATCTTTAGAATAAAATTCGAATTGACAACCTCTGATAAAAAAAGATGTAATATTTGTTGATTAATGCTGGAGATGTTGCTGTTTATTTATTGACCTTTTTTTAACAAAAACAAAACTCTACGGATCGCGTAAATCATCACATATCTTCCGATACAAAGCACTACCCCAAGCACATAAAAACCTGGTATGGGATACCATTTTCTGAACAGCATGGTAACATCATGAATGTTGCGGTGTGAGCGTATGCTGCGTAGTGTATGAAGAAACATGGAAAAACTCAGACTACCTGGGTTATCCGCCAGTGTCGTATGGGTATGGTCGATATCCACATAGGCCCGTGTGGCGACATACAGAGGGATTTTCTGAAGGCGGGCACGGAGATAGAAATCATGATCAGCCCCGTAATGTGGTAAATGTTCTTCATCGAACAAACCCAGTTTCCGTAACACCTGTACTGGAATGATCACCCCTCTGCCGCCGATAATCAGCGCAACGGGCAGCAGTTCTCGATTGATCAATTCTGCTGTCAATTGCTTCGGGCCAAGGATCGTGGGAAAACCGAGCAAAAAACAGCTCCGTGGGCTGATAAAAGTCGTTCGGCTGGAACAAAAAGCCCTTTGTACCGATGAAATGATGGCCTCCGGGTATGCAAATGACTGTTCCACCAACGTACCGATTGTGGACGGGGTCACATAACAATCGTTGTTAAGCAGCATGATTCGGTCTGCACCCAGCCCGATGGCGGAGCGAATACCCAGATTAGTTGCTCCGGTCCACCACAAATCTGATGATCCTGCAATTCGCAGAACCTCCGGGAACTCCTCTCTCAATCCGTTGAATGTTTCATCCGTTGTTCCGTGGTCTACCAGCAGAACGGTGAAATCGCGAAATTTGCTCGCGCGCAGTGCCAGCAGGCATGAACGGGTTTGTGCATAACCGTTAAAGTCGGTGATAATGAGATAAAGGGGTTTCATCGATTAGTGATGCTAAATATTCAAATTGTATTGGGTGATATGGAATTGTGTGTCAGCGGCGACCTTCACGAAATGGCATCTCTCCGTCTGATAATGGTAATTCTCATTTTTCTTTACCCTGGATTTTTCTTTGCCTGCCCAAGAGGTATACGCGCAAAACTTTTTCCAGCAATAGCGTGAACCAACCAGCACCTAATTCTGACAATATTCCGGGATACCAGGAAGTTCCCTCCCAAATTCCCCTAATGCCCAAATCGGTTCTTTGACCATCGGCAGCACCTTCCTCCATACTCAGATATACCAGGCAATCTGCAATCTTCCGGGATGGTCGTGTGGATATAATGCTGGTGATCCTGGTTGCCGCTGTTTCAAAATCAGACAACTGACACTGATCCAATGATGCCACCAGGGTAGATATTCCCTTCATGCGTGCGATTGCCCCTTGGCGAACACCTTGTGCAATAGATCCTGCAACCTCTTTTTCATATTCTCCAATCGTTTCATTCGTATTGGCCGTTGCCACAATATGGTAATCGTCTGACTTGTGGAGGAACCGGGTACTTTCCACAGGTTCCCGCAACAGAATTTCCCATATCCGAATCACCCCGGCTGTGCTTTCCAAGGGATTGTGGTGTTTGCACCTTCGGAAATCATCCCGCAGCAATCCATATTTGACATTTCGGTCATTCGGTCGCATGCCCTGATGACTGACACCAAGATACATACCACTGACAATCTTTGCTTCCGGAAGCAGGGATTGGATGATGTCCTGGGTGGTACAGGCCCAACCCGAATCCACAATTCCAATGCGTTGAACCGGAATACTCCCGGCTTCCTGAAGCAGATAATCCCGGATAATGGCTTTTTGTTCAGTTTGTTCTGCAGTAATTTCGGGCAAATAGTGATGGCAGGCATCTATCAGCTTTTGTCTGGTGAACGGGGTAAAGACAGCCTGTTCATCAAGATCGGCACATGTCAAAATATCCTGTTTCAGTCGGGCGGAAACAGTAAAATTCCCCATCCAGTGAGCAATCTTTTTTTTACCCATTTTCCCGGCAAGATGACGGACATTCTGCATCAGATCATCCGGGTGGGCAATGGCAATGGCCCGTCTGGACAGTCGGATATAGCGTCTGGGGCAACTGCCGGGCAGCATATCCGCCAACAGGTCGTAAACATCCAGCAGGGTTCGCGCATCTCTGGCAATGTAATAAACAAGATCAATTTTTTGTTCCTGGAATCGGCGCCACTGAACAATTGAAAAAATGATGAGAAGGGATGCCAGATAGTCATAAGCTATCCGGTAAAAGATATCGGCGGATGGGTCTGCTGGTTCCACTGTCAACAGTTTGACGATGCTTTGCCAGGGTTTCTGTGTTTTATTCAGTTTTTTCAGAATTGCCGGCATTTGAATCTGAATTGGGTTTTCGGGTTTCGGCATCCAGACAGAATGCCATCCAGATAAGCGGGGACGCAGAAAGTCAGCCTTTAAATTATCACCTACATGAAGGAATGCCCGGGTTTCAGTCCCGAGCTGTTTCTCAATGGACTGGAAGATGGTTCCATTTCGTTTGGATAATCCCATTGTCCCGGAGCTGAAGATGTGATCGAAATGCAGATCAAATTTGATCAAAAGGTTCTCCAGCCATTTTTGATCGAGCCAAGTATCGCTGACGGCTATGCATGTCAACCCGCGGGCATTGGCCAATGACAGCGCTGAATCCGCCCCATCAGCTTTTTTCAGACAAAGAAATTCAGCCTCGATTTCTGACTGCATCCCGATACGATATAGAATTTCAGGGTTGATTTCCCAGTCTTCTGCCAGCACATTCAGCCACTGGGAAACGGTCCATTCCGCTTCCTGATTCCGGGCCTTTTCATCCATCTTCTGCCTGAAATGGATGCGATGCTTGTAAATGTCGGAAAAAGGCAATTGTCTGTGTGTTTCTGTATGGTAGCGCCTGCACAGGTTTTTTATGGCAATACGGGTTACCTGATCGGATGGCACCAGCCGAATCAATAACGTATCAAAGACATCAAACGATAGGACTGTAATTGTGGATGCCAGCCTGTCCAATGCCTTGATTATTTTATGAATGCGCAGCAATATCGATTGTTCCACTTCCATCGCCGGGAGGCGTGAACCGTATAACCCATCGGTCTGCGCCTGGATCAGTAAAGGAAAGGACCCAGTCCGCAACCAATCCCCAATCAATACAAAAATCCAAATAACCAGAGCGGTATTTTTTGCCCAAACCCCTTTTCCATATCATCCACAGCCAGAAAACTGTTTTCCATGTCCTTTATCTGATCGAAGGTTTTGTTTTTTCCGCCAATTTCAAAAAGATAGGTATCATCAACCAGAAAATCACCCTGACGGGGCGCCTTGACCGTATGTTTGCTACCGAGCATATTCAGAAAGAACGTCTCCCGAATGGCACCGATGTCCGTATTGGGTGAAAAGGCATAAATCAGATTGGGATTATTCAGAAAAATCTTTTCCGGTTTATCCATTTCCCGAAGCCCTTTTCCGGACCGGCTCAACCCAGTGACCAGACCGCAATCTTCAAGATACTTCAGGTAGGTCTTCAACGTTCGCTGGTCACCCACATCTGTCAATTCCGTTAATTTTTTAAAATTCGGATAAAATGGAACCGATGCGGAAATGATGCGCAAAAGCGTTGTGATATTTTTGATGCTGTTTCCGGTCAAGGCAGGCTGAACCGCAATCAGATCGCTTTCCAGGGTGGTATGCAGGTTTTGGTTGAGTATCTGCCCAAATATGGCATCATCCTGATTTTCAAAATAAAATGGATAGCACCCATGCCGGAGATATTCTTTGAACAGTGCCAGGATCGTTTTGTCCCGAAGCGTTTCAACAATTTGATATGCGATACGGGTGTGATCAGTTACGATATTTTCAATGGAATAAACAGGCATCGGCTGGTTGCACGACATTTCGATATATTCCCGAAAAGACAGTCCCCACATCCGCATCAATAAAGACCTGCGGCTGAGATCATGACTTCCTTTATAAATCTCCAGCAGAGAACTTCCCGAGGCCAGAACATTGAGTTTAACAAAGGTATCCGTAATGGATTTGAGTTCCATGGACCAGCGGGGATATTTGTGAATCTCATCAAAACATATGGTTTTGCCACCCAGATTGACGAACTGTTCGGCAATATCGTACAGGCTTCTGCCGCCTATAAGAAAATGATCCGTCTGAACATACAGAATGGTTTCATTGAATGGATCCTGATCTGCCACATCCAGAAGGTGCTGGACCATGGCGGTTGTTTTGCCAATTCCTCTTTGTCCCAGTATGATGCACAACCGATGGGTCAAATCGTGTTCTTTGAGAAAATACCGTCTGTAGGGTCTGTTGAAAACCGACAACTGCGTCTGGCTGAGCCGAAAAATATCTTCCATGAAAGTATTCCTGTTATGGGATTGCATTCCTATCTTGAAGGATAATTTATGGGAATGCAATCCCATAATGAGCAACTCTTTTGAAGCTTGCTCTGATTGTGAACAAAGAAATACGAATGGTGGAGATTACCTATGCAGGAACTCATGAGCGGGCACCCTATTAGAGAAGACCTGGCAGAGCTTCGGTTTGTTGGCCCTGTTGAAAAGCGAAACCGTGCCGTTGACATGCTGAAGTCTCTGGGATTTGTGGACATTTCCGAGTCTGTCCCCTTGCGGGAATGTTTCATGGAATCGGACCTGACCCCCGGCGCCGCGCTGATCGGCGCCAGAGGCAAAGAGAACATGACCCAGCGCGATCTGGCCAAGCTGACGGGGATTCCGCAACGGCATATTTCCGAGATGGAGAACAACAAGCGGTCCATCGGCAAGGATATGGCCAAAAAACTGGGCAAGGCCCTGAATATTTCGTACAGGGTGTTTTTGTAGGCGTCATCGGCGTGATGCCGCATCACTGAATTTAATGGAATCGACCATCGATCGCTTGGGACTGTCAGCCCGGGCCTTCAACCGAATTTTAATAATTTTGCGGACCATCTCGGATCTGAACGGAAAAACCGATGTGGGCAGCAATGACGTGTCCGAAGCCATTCAGTAGCGGAGTCTGGACCGGCAGCAAGCTAATGGCGTAGCCCGGAACGAGCAAACTGAAACGATCCAAACCGGTATCAGCCTGTTGTTGTTAGACGATCGTTTCCAAACCCACGCCCAGTATTTTCCGGTCCATGGGAAAACGGCTTTTCCCGGGATAAACAATGTATAACTCGTCGATTTTCAGATCTTCCTGTGCCGTTTTAAGGGAACGGGTGATTTTTGGGGAATCGGTATACTTGATTTCAAATCCGATCCGTCTGGAAGCATTGAAAATAAGAAGATCGATTTCCGCACGTCCCGTGACAGACCAGAAATAGCATTCCCCTTCTTCAGCGCCATAATGGCGAATGATTGTCTCAATGGCAAAACCTTCCCAGGATGGCCCCAATTTGGGATGAAACTGCAGATCGGAAAACGTCTCTACGCCCAGCAGACTGTGAAAAATGCCCGAGTCACGAACGTATACCTTGGGTGCCTTGACCTGTAGTTTCTGGATGTTTTCATACCAGGGAGGCAGTTGCCGAATCATGAAAGTGGATGCCAGCAAATCCATATATCGTCTGATTGTATTATCCGAAGCACCAAAAGACCGTCCAAACTCAGAATAGTTAATGGTTTGGCCATGATAATGTGCAAGCATCATCCAAAAGCGTCTTAATGCCGCAGGCGGTATTGAAAACCCGAGATTTGGAATGTCCCTTTCCAAAAATGTCGAAATGTATGCCTTGCGCCAAGCAGAAGAGATTGCCTCCGATTTGGCCAGAAATGACGGTGGAAAACCACCGGCAAACCAGAGATCCCTTATTTTTTCAATTCCCGTTTCTTCCAGGGAAAAAGGAGTCAGTTCGATATATCCAATCCGTCCGGCGAGCGTTTCAGATGATTGACGAATCAGATCCCGTGATGCGCTTCCCAGTATCAGAAAACGAGCTGAATTGTTTTTGCGATCTACCAGAACCCGCAAAACTTCAAACAGACCCGGTGACCGCTGAATCTCGTCGATAACAACAAGCCCTTCCAATGGACTTAGCGCAAGCTTGGGGGAGGCCAGCCGGGAAAGATGGAGGGGATCCTCCAGGTCAAAGCGCGTAATTGTCTGATCGACAAAACGGTCGGCATATATTTGCGCCAGTGTTGTTTTTCCACACTGGCGAGGTCCCAAAATGGCAACAACCGGATGTACATCAAATTGAAAGCGGATCTTTTCCAGATAAGTTATACGATTGATCACCAGATAACCTCAGTGCAATTTCGATATTGATAGTCGATATTGCACATTATCGGATATCGTATTGAATGTCAATGCGTTACAAAACTATCCCCGTCCGTTCCTCCGTAATCATGCGCCTGCCTCACGGCTTTCTTCCCAGCACATAAAACAAATGGCTCATCGGCAATTTGAAAACCCCTTTTCGAAACAACATGTCCCATCTTCCCAATAGCCGCATCCAGCCGGGATACTGACCGGTTCTGACATATTCCAGAAAAGGAACTTTCCATTCCGGCCGGATTGTGGCAGACAGGTCATTTTTGCTCCCGAAGCGTCTGTGCAGCCGAACATCCCGGGGGCCGCTGGGATCCGGCCATCCCGGCGTGTCGATGGCGCCGTATTCGATCACGTTAAGTCCTGATTGTCTAAACAGTTTTTTGACAGTGGTGATGTGATTGTATCGAACCTGACCATGATTCCATGGAAAATCGAAGATCAGGTGCAACAGACGGTGCCAGGGATAGCCGGGCTGAAAATTGTTGCAGGTGATCAGCAGCACATAGTTGTTTGAAATCCGTTTCATTTCCTGAAGATAGCGAAGCGGATCAGCCAGTTCGGTCCAGGTGACAAAATTAAAGGCCAGATCAAACCGGTTGTCCGCAAAACCGGTTCGATAGACATCCATGCCCGATACGGGCCGTGCCCTTTCGCCAATCCCCAGTTTTTTCCAGCCACCCATCTGCTCCATCTCCGGATTGACCAGTGTCACATCACAGCCTGCCAGAGCAAAACCAATCGAATAGAGTGACCCCGCGGCTTTGGCGCCGTGGCTGGGCATTTCCACAATTTGATGAAGCCCAAGCTGCCTGGTCAAAACCCGGTGCAGTTGAAGCAGAACATACCGGTCATAGGTTACGCCAAACACCTCGGTCTCCACCCGATAATCGCTCATGACACCCATCCCTGTTTTTTATACCATTCAACCGTCTGACGCAACCCGGTGTCCGGATCCATGACTGGGGAAAACCCCAACTCGCGCCGGGCCTTTTCGATCGAAAAAACCCGATCCGCTAACGTGGATTCGATATTTTTCCGGGACACCGGTGGGGCTTTTCTCATCATTTGAAACACCGTTTCAATTCCATATGCCGCAGCCAGTGCCGCCCACTCCGGAACATAAAGCGTAAAATTTTTCACCCCCAGCGTTGCCTGAATGATGTGACGAATATGGTCAAATGGTTCTGATCTGGAATTGGTCAGCAGATAGTTTTCACCGATCCGGCCTTTTTCAGCAGCCAGAAGCAGGCCCTGTATGGCATCATCCACATGGATCAGCGGCGTCAGCTTGGTTTTTTTTCCGATTTTTGGGAAAAAACCCTTCTGCGCCAGTCGGGTGATTCTCAGGATATCCCGATGATCACCCGGCCCGTACACCATGGAAAACCGGATAATGACTGCCGGCAGTCCGGACCCGGTTACCATGCGCCGGACTTCCTGCTCGGCCTGCAGTTTGCTGCGGCCATACGGGTGATGGGGCCTGCACGGCGTGGTTTCGTCCGCTGGTATTTCCGGACAGATGCCCATGGCAGCCACGCTGCTGCAGTGGACAATACGCGACACACCGGCCGAAAGCGCTTCTGTCATCACATTGACGGTTCCCTGAACATTGACGGCGTTAAACATCGACTCGGTTACCGTAAAATTGCTCATATGCCCCAGCGTGGCCAGATGCAGGAGAACATCCACGCCATCTGCCGAACCTTTCAGGGAAGCCGAATCCGTAATGTCGCCTGCAAAAAGCGCTGCCCCAAGCCGTTCAAGGATATGCCCCCTGCCCGCTTCCCGAACCAGGCAACGGCAGGAATGGCCTTTTAAAATAAGCTGTTGAACCAGATGGGGACCGATAAACCCGGTCGCCCCGGTAATCAGATATTTCATGGGATTTCCTTAGGAGCCTGTCTGGGTAAGCTGTTTCCACCCGTAATACAGCCAGGCCCCATATTCGGCCAGAACCCACCGGACCTGGCGACCCGACTGCCACCAGTGATCCGGATCAAACGGATCGGTCCGGGCCCCGATGATTTGAATCTGAAGTTGATCCCGAAACATCCGGTTCCAGATAAATCCGGCCCGGCGGGTGTGAAATTTGCTGGTAATCAGCAGGATCCGATCAATGCCCCGGGACAGGATCTGCGGTCCCACGGTCTGGGCCTCGGTCACGGTATCATACACATCTTCGGCACTGATACAGATGACATCATCTTCATCCACCCCATATAAGGACAGGATGCGAAGATAATCTTCATACCAGATGCAAGCCGGTGTAAATCCATCGGCTTCGATCTGCTTTAAAATT
>Ga0351887_10043_pt1 | contig 51686 bp, 51 predicted proteins | sample TotcelFGM3001L15_FD_206760 | JGI IMG/M metagenome (GOLD analysis project Ga0351887, IMG submission 206760) | Enriched cells from coal bed in the Powder River Basin, Montana, United States - Total cells FGM rep3 HSBNCT.FGM.300.1.L15 ...
CGGGCGTCCAGGTCCATGAACTCTTTGATGACGCTCACGGTGACCCGGTAAAAGTTTTCTATGGTCTCGTATTCCTGGGCCAGATCATAGAAGGTCTTTAAGGCGTCATCCTTCAGAGGGCCGAAGTTGTATTCCTCAAAGATCTTTCTCTTTTCCTGAACCCGGGCCGAAACCTCGGTCAGATCCATGGGGATATCCATTTCAGCCTCCTCTGACCGGGGGCAGACAAAACCCCGGCTCACCGATAGGGGCTCAAGGCATCAACGGGCGGTGGTGCGGCGGTACTCCCTGACCCCCTGCTCATAGAGGTCATGGCCCTGACAGTCATTGATGACCATGGTGGGGAAGTCCTCTACCTCCAGGCGATGCACGGCTTCCGGCCCCAGTTCGGGGAAGGCGATCACCTCGGCGGCCTTTATCCGCTGCGAGATGAGGGCGCCGGCGCCGCCGGTGGCCCCCAGGTAGACGGCCTTATAGGCTTTCATGGCCTCGATCACCTCGACCCCACGCTTGCCTTTGCCGATCATCGCCTTCAAACCCAGCTTGATCAGGATGGGGGCATAGGAGTCCATGCGGTAGCTGGTGGTGGGACCCGCGGCCCCGATAACCCGGCCGGGCGGCGCCGGGCTGGGGCCCACGTAATACATGATCTGCCCCGCGATATCCATGGGCAGGGGCTCGCCTTTGGCCAGCAAATCCACCAGACGCTTGTGCGCCGCGTCCCGGGCGGTATAGATCACCCCGCTGACCAGCACCGTATCGCCGATATTGAGCTGCAGCACGTCCTGATCAGTCAGGGGAGCGGTCAGTTTTACCGTCTTAGCCATGATTCACCTTTTATATCATTTTCCCATGCAAATATTACCAGCTCCACTATCAACTTGTTGTTTTTCGCTTTTAACCAAAAACTAAAAACCGTTTTACAGCACCACTTCTTTATGACGGGAAGCGTGACATTGAATGTTGACAGCCACCGGCAGCGAGGCGATGTGGCAGGGCTGCATCAAGACATGTACCGCCATGGCGGTGATCCGGCCCCCCAATCCCTGGGGCCCGATGCCCAGATCGTTGACTTCGGCCAGGAGCTGCCGCTCGATGGCGGCCACTTCCGGGTCGGGGTTGGCCTGGCCCAGTTCCCGCAGCAGGGACTTCTTGGCCAGCAAGGCCGCCCGCTCGAAGTTGCCGCCGATGCCCACCCCCACGATGATGGGGGGACAGGGGTTGGGGCCGGCCTCGGCGACGGTGAGCACCACTTTTTCCCTGATCCCGGCCAGGCCGTCGGCCGGCTTCAACATGAAGAGACGGCTCATGTTTTCGCTGCCCCCGCCCTTGGGGACCACCGTGAGCTTGAGCCGGTCTCCCGGCACAATCTCGGTGTGGATCACGGTCGGGGTATTGTCCCCGGTATTGGCCCGGGTCAGGGGATGGCAGAGGGATTTTCGCAGGTAACCCTCCCCATATCCCTGGCGGATGCCGGCGTTGATGGCTTCGTCAAAATCCCCGCCCACCAGGTGAACGTCCTGGCCCACTTCGGCAAAGACCACGGCCAGACCGCAGTCCTGGCACATGGGAATACGCTCTTCTTTGGCGATGCGGGCGTTTTCCAGTAATTGCCGGAAGATTTCCTTGCCGCTGGGGGATTCTTCGGTCTCCAACCCCCGGGCCAGGGCGGCCAGCAGGTCGGCTCCGGGCTCATAATTGGCTGCAATGGCCGCGGCCTTCACGGCTTGGGTGACCTGCGCCACCTCGATTTGTCGCATAGGGGCTCCTGAAAGACGGTTTTCGGTTTTCGGGTTTAATTCACTTAACAGCCTAAAACTATTATATAAGACCATGAACGGCAAAGGCGTGATGCCTCACGCCTATGCTATCGGTGTCGTTAAACTTACTATACCGAAAACTGAAAACCGAAAACTTGCTTCATTAATCCAGGTCATTTTTATAAAATTGTTGACTGGTGGCCTGGGGAGTCGAGGTTCTTTCCTTCAGCACCTCTTCTTCAGGGTAGAAGGTCTCCTCGGCTTGGGATGGCACTTCATCATCGGCGGCGGTCTCTTCGCGGTCCCGCTTGGCCAGCACCGTACTCGAAATCCCGGTAAATTGCTCCACCGGCGTGCCTTTCAAGGCCTCTTTCATATAGGCGATGAAGATGGGGGCCGCGGCCTGGGAGCCGGTTTCCTTGGGGCCCAGGCTGCGCTCATCATCCATCCCCACCCAGCTCCCGGTAACCAAAGACGGCGTGAAACCGATAAACCAGGCGTCCCGGGTCTTGTTGGTGGTGCCGGTCTTGCCTCCCATGGGGCGTCCTAGGACCTGGACCCGGGTGGCGGTGCCCCGCTCCACCACGCCCATCAAAAGACGGGTCATGGTCTCGGCGGTCTGCGGGGTTATTACTTGCTGACTGCGAGGCCGGTTTTCCACCAGCACCCGCCCGTCCCGGTCCTCGATCCGGTCGATTAAAACCGGCTCGATCAACTTGCCGTTATTGGGGAAGGCGGAGTAGGCCCGGGTCAGCTCCATCAGGGTGACATCGGAAGCTCCCAGGGCTGAGGCATAATTCGGAAAGATTGGGCTGGTGATACCCAGGGTCTTGGCCATGTTAACCGTGGCCGGAACGCCGATGGCCATCATCAGGCGCACTGCCGGCACGTTGCGGGAATGGGCGATGGCATAGGCCAGCGGAATCGGTCCATAAAACCGGTGATCGTAATTCTGCGGCGACCATAGCTGCCCGTGCTTGCCTCCGGGCAAGGAGATGGGGGAATCCTCCAAAATGGAATTCGGGCCAAAGCCTTTCTCCACCGCCGCGGCGTAAAGGATGGGTTTGAAGGCCGAGCCCGGCTGCCGCCGGGCCTGGGTGGCCCGGTTGAAGGTGCTGTCCCCAAAGTCCTTGCCCCCCATGAGCACCCGGACCTGACCGGTCTTGAACTCCATGGAGACCAGCGCCGCCTGGACCATGGGCGCGGCGATCAACTCTCCGGTCCATTTGCCCTGGCGCTCCCGCTCCACCAGCCGCACCTGTACCACATCCCCCGGCCGCAGTGAAGAGATCGAGGTGGTGGCCCGGGACTTGGCGCCGCCTGTCTCCCGCAAAACGCCCCACTGCTCCCCTAAGCGGAAGTTCACCCCGCCGCCCCGGCGCCGGTCCGGCGCACCCACCACCAGGACGGTCGCGGCCTGGCCCTTGCGCGGCGGGTATTTCCGGTAATATTTCGCCTGGCGCTCCTGGAAGGTGGCCAGTTCCTTGCCCCGGACCTGCTTCAGCGGCCCCCGGTAGCCGTTGCGCTGGATCAGGCCGTCGATGCCTGAATCAATGGCTTCCCGGGCTACCCGGTGCAGATTGACATCCGCGGTGGTATAGACCTTCAGCCCCATGCTGTATACCGATTCCTTACCGAATCGGTCCTCCAGCTGGCTCCGCACCTGCTCGGTGAAGTAGCCGCAGTCCTTGATCCATTCCGCCCGTAAGGGTTTGAGCTTGATGGGCTGCCGGAAGGCTGCCGCCTCCTGTTCCGGGCTGATAAAGCCGACCTCGGCCATCCGCCTGAGCACGTAAGCCTGGCGTTCCTTGGCCCGCCGGGAGTTGAGATACGGGTCATAGCGGCTGGGGGCCTTGGGGATGCCCGCCAGGATGGCCACCTCCGCCAGGTTCAGGTCTTCGACGTGCTTGGAGAAGTACTCCTGGGCCGCCGCCTCCACCCCATAAGCCCCATGACCTAAAAAGATGTGGTTCAGATAGACGCTGAGAATCTCTTCCTTGGTCATGTAATTGTCGATGCGATAGGCCAGCACCGCTTCCCGGATTTTCCGGGCGAAGCTCTTCTCCGAGCTCAAGAGGATGCGCTTCACTACCTGCTGGGTAATGGTGCTGCCGCCCTGGACCACCTCACCGGCTTCGATATTACGGAAAAAAGCCCGGGCGATGCCGGTGATGTCCACCCCCGGGTGCTCGAAGAACCGGGCGTCCTCCGCGGCCACAAAGGCCAGGACCAGATGCCGGGGCAGACGGCTGTAGGGCACCTCGATCCGGCGCTCCGAGTAAAACTCCCCGATGCGCTGGCCGTCCCGGGCATACACCTGGGTGATCACCGAAGGCCGGAACTCTTTGATGGTGGTGAAATCCGGGAGGTCCTTGAGGAAATGGGCATAGATAAACACCCCGGCCGCGGCCACGCCCAAGACCCCGGTCAAGATCAGGCCGTAAAAGATATACGACAGACGCCGGGCCCAGCGCCGCCGCTGATGATATTTTTCCAGCCGGTTGGGATTGGGTTCCTTGAAAAACTTCATAGCTGCCTTGCGGGCTCTCTCGCCGCCGCCCTATGCCAGCTGGCGGTCTTCTCAGTAATTTTTATCGGGGGAGCCGCCGCCCCCCCCATTCGGGTGTAATGGTGCGCCGTGCGCACTTTAGACTAGAATGTATTATACCTTAACCCGCGGGGCACGGGGTACCGGGTCCTCAACTAAAGGTGCGTCGCTACTTGGTTGCGCCAGATAATCGGGGAAGGGAGGGCGTGCCTGTAACCACCCACTTTCTCCCTTCACCCCGCCATCCGTCCTGGGTCCAAACCGGCCTCCCCGCCGGCGCGCCTTTTCCTAAAGACCCTCACCCCGAACTGGTTGTTAAGTATTAATTATATCTTATTATCACACCTTTTTGAAGTTTTCCAGAAATTGCCCGATCTGCACCCCTAAGTGAATACATTCAACCCCTTCCATGCATTTGTCCGCATCCGCCTTGTCAATATAAGTGGCCAGGTGGTGCGGGCCTTTCTTCAACTCCAGGACATAGGTCTTCTTAGCTTTGTCGAAGGTGACCGTGGAGGCGACCCCGTGCTTATCGATTTTCGGGTACATCTCGTGAATCTTGGCCTTCATTTCATCAAGCGAGTGTTTCATGACCATTACTCCTTAACGTGTCGAAATGAGGCGGCCTTCCCGCCGCCTGCCCACATCAGGGCGCTGACTTAACAATAAGGCCCCAAACCCGCCACGGCAAGGGACCTTACAACATTCTCAGAAAATTTCCTGGGGCTTGCCCCCAGACTAAACCGGCCCTATCTTTAGGCCATGGCGGCGTTTTCTGCCGTAGGGTGCGTCCTACGCACCACAATCGGCGCGTGAGACGCGCCCTACCGCATTTATTCTCGTTCCCAAGTTGTACTTGGGAACGCCTGGTTATGAGATTTTTCGGCCGCTACGCTCCCATAGAATGACCGGTGAGGGGGCTTTTGCAGCGGTCTCAACTTGGTATCATAATTTATTATCCGCCGGTCCCCATTTCTGGCTTGGAAACCTTATCATGCCGTCGCGTATGACTGAATCATGGCCCAACCTCCCGGACGCCGCCGCGGACTTTCGCTTTCTCCTGGGCCGGGGGTATCCCCGGAAGAACGCCCTGGACCTGGCGGGGAACCGCTACGGCCTGGATGCCATCGGCCGCCGGCTACTGCACCGGGGGGTCTTCGCCCCGGCGGTGGCGGCGGCCCGCCGGGCCAAGCTGCGGCGGCTCCGGGATTTGCCCGGCCGCCCCCTGGCCCTGGACGGCCACAACGTCCTCATCACCCTGGAGTGCGCCGCCCGGGGTCTCCCCCTGGTGGCGGCGGACGACGGCTTTATCCGGGACGTGGGCGAGATTTCCGGCGCCTTTAAGGTGTCGCCCGCCACCGGCCGGGTCCTGGCGCTGGTGGCTGACTATCTGTCGCATAATCAGGCCGGCCCCGTTGAGGTCTTCTATGACGCCCCCCTCAGCCTGAGCGGCGAGTTGGCCCGGCGCACCCGGGAGATATTCGCCTCCCGGAACCTTGCGGTTCAGGCCGCGGCCGTGCCGGTGCCGGAGCGGCAGCTCTCGGGCTTCACCGGGGCCATCGCCACCAGCGACACGGCGCTGATCGACGCCCACGCCACCGTGGTGGACCTGGCCGGTGAGATCATCCGGCAGCATCCCTCCTGGCGGCTTATCTCTCTGAGGGAACCGGATCTCGGGGTCGAGTCTTAACCATGAGCGGCGGCTTTTCCCGCCCCCTTGCCCCAGCCGGGAAAAAATATCGGTCAGAAGACCCCAGGGACTTGTCAAAAAAACCGTTTTGGATTATATCATTCTCACAGAGGAACCTCGGGCGGTTAACTCAGCGGTAGAGTGCCATCCTCACACGGTGGAAGTCACTGGTTCAAATCCAGTACCGCCTACCAGCAAATTCAAGGGGTTACGGTTTTTGACCGTGGCCCCTTTTTCATTTTCCGCTACCAGCTTCCCCAAAACCGCATTTATCCGGCACCTGGTGGACCCGCGCCCGTTGATCCAGAAACTTTCCCCGGCGGCTTGAGATTTCCACCTTACTGCTTATTATAGTTGCAAGTTCTGGTTTAGAGCGGGGCAACCGTCACCCAACTTCCAATTGGTCAAGCCGTTGGATGTGGAGGAACTCTGCTTTTGGTTAAAGAGCATCGGCGAACCTTTGGCTAATCCGGTGAGAGAGGCCGAAGCATGAACCGGCTCAGGCTCATAACGTTATCAGGGAGGATGTGGGAATGAAGAGACTGGTTGTTTTAGGGCATGGGACCGGCGGCACCATCATCGCCACCAAGATGCGCCAGAGGCTGCCCGAGTCCCAGTGGTCAATCACCGTCATCGATAAAGACTGGCAGCATCACTACCAACCGGGATGGCTTTTCATTCCCTTCGGCATCTACACCCAGGAAGACTGTGTCAAACCCAAGACCAAGTTCGTCCCTCCCGGGGTCAACCTGGTGCTGGATGAGATCTTGGCGATTGATCCGGAAAAGAAAGAGGTCAAGACCAAGCGGGAGACGTTTTCCTACGATTGGCTGGTGATCGCCACCGGCTGCCGCATCGTCCCCGAAGAAGTGGAAGGCCTGATCGACGGCTGGGGTCAGGACATCCACAATTTTTACACCCTGGGAGGGGCGCTGGCCCTCCGGGAGAAGATGAAGTACTTCGAGAAGGGCCGGGTGGTGGTGAACATCGCCGAACTGCCCTTCAAGTGCCCGGTGGCCCCCCTGGAGTTCGCCTTCATGTCGGATTGGTTTTTCGGCATCAACGGCGTCAGGGACAAAATTGAAATTGAGCTGGTGACGCCGCTCTCCGCCGCCTTCACCAAACCGGTGGCCGCGGAAATCCTGGGCAATATTTGCCAAGAAAAAAATATCAAGGTGACGCCCAACTTCCAGTTGGCCCAGGTGGACTCGGAGAAAAAGGTCATCACCTCCTACGGCGGCGAAGAAGTTCCTTATGACCTCCTGGTCTCCATCCCTCCCAATTTCGGGGCCCAATGCATCATCGACAGCGATATGGGCGACCCCATGGGCTACATGGACACCGATAATTTTACCCTGCGAGCCAAGAAGTACGATTCCATCTATGTCATCGGCGACGCCGCCAATGTCCCCACCTCCAAGGCCGGGGCGGTAGCCCACTACGAGGCCGACGTGGTGGCGGACAATCTGATTCGGGAAATCGACGGGCAGCCGCCCCGGCCGGATTATGACGGACACGCCACCTGAATGGTGGTGACGGGTTACGAGAAGGGGTCCCTTCTCGACTTTAATTACAAAATCGAACCGCTGCCGGGCAAATTCCCCTTCCCGGGCATCGGCCCCCTCGATCTCCTGGGAGTCACCTTTTCCAACTACGTCGGCAAGATGATGTTCCGCTGGGTCTATTTCAACATGATGCTCAAGGGGAGCCACCTGCCGCTGGAATCCCAGTTCGTCCTGGCCGGCAAGATCCGGGGCATTCTCTCTCCCGATATTGAAATGCCGCTACGGAGCAAGAGGATAAAGCCATGACCAACGATCTGATCCTGGAACGCCTCGAACGCCTGGAGGAAAAGATCGACCGCCTCAGCGCCTCCCAGGAACAATTATCACCTTTCGTCAAGTCGTATGAAAGCCTGAGCGACCTGGGGCGGGACCTGTCGCTCTTGACGGGGCCCGGCGCCAGGTTGCTCACCGAGGAACTGGGGGAAGTGGAGACCGCGTTTCAAATCGAGGATGCCCTCGCTCTCTTAAAAAGGCTTCTCCTCAGTTTCCGGCATATCACCTGGTCCCTGGAACAGCTGGAGAACGCCATCGACTGGTGGCATGACATGGAGCCCCTGCTGAAAATTGCGGTGCCCCATATTATCGACAAACTGGATGATCTGGAGCAAAAGGGCATCTTCCGGGTCAATTCGGCCATTCTCGACATGTACACCAAGCTGGCTTCGGCCTATACGCCCGAGGATGTCGAGGTTATCGGCGACGGTTTTGTGCGCATGCACGGCATGGTCAGGAAGTTTGCCGATCCGGTGGTTATCCAGTCTATTGAAGCTATTGTTGACATGTATGCCAAACTTGCCTCGGTTTACAAACCCGAGGATATCGAGTCCATCGGCGACGGCTTCGTGCGCATGCACGGCATGGTCAAAAAGTTTTCCGATCCCCGGGTTATCGATTTTCTCGATCGCCTTACGGACGTGCCGGCCAAGGTGAACCTGGAGGAAGCTAAACCGGTGGGCCCCTTCGGGATGATGTTCCGGATGATGGGTAAGGAAACCAAAAAAGGACTAGGGGTGGCCCTGGAATTGACCAAGGCCCTGGGCAAAGTCCAATCCGGCAACGGTCACGGCAAGCCAGTCAATGAAGAGTGAAATTGAGGGGGATCTTGACCCGGGGTTCAAGCCGTCGCGGCCTGGGCCTTGACTGCGTCAGCCTCACGCTGGCGGCCCACCTCCTTACGGAAGGCGGCATAGTTTTGTCTCAGGTTGACGGCATCCTGGTCCAGGGGATGCCCCTTGGTTTCACAGATCTCCAGGGCCCACAGGTAAAAGGCCTCTGCCTCGGCATGCCGGCCCTGGGTATGGCGCAGGACACCGAGATTGTTCAGGGTTTGCGCCAGGTCCAGGTGTTCCGGCCCCAGCAGTTTTTCCTGGATTTTTAACACCTGTTCCAGCAGATGTCCGGTTTCGTGAAACTCCTCGAAGGCATACGAGAGTTCCGCCGCGGCCTTCAAATACGTCAGGTTGGCGGGCTGCAGATCGGCGGCCAGTTGGTAATGTTGCGTCGCCGCAAAGTAATTGAAATCAGTTTCCGCCAACTGCCCCAGGAGATAAGCGGCCCCGGCGGCCAGTTTCTTGTTCCTGGCCACCGCCAGCTGCGACCCCTCGGCCTCGGCAACCTCCTGATTGCCTAGGGACTGGGCGCGTTTCAACAGAGCCGCCGCCTTCCCCGTCGCCCCGCGCTTTAAGGCCATCCGGGCCAGGGAGAGCTGGTCCGGTTCACTCATGTCTTTAAAATCATTCAGCGCCGCATAGATATTCCGGAGCCGGGCCTCGATTTCACGGTGCGTGCCGGGGAGGTCCACCAGCCGCCGCTGAATTCTGCCCCGGAAATGTTCCAGCACCCCCTGGAGCCCAAAGTCCAGCCCCATTCTTTCGACATCCTCACGCAGTTCGGCTTCCCGGTGGCTAAGGATGTCCCTAATCCGGTCCATATCCAGGTCAAAATGCACTCCGTCTTCGTCCCGCCGCCGGCCGGGGTCACATCTCTGGCTGAGACGGGCCAAGGTCCGCCGGTTCCGGCAGCTGGAGACGGTGCAGACGACGACCCCAAAAGTTACCCCCGCAAACCAGATGATCCAAAGGATGGTGATGATGTCTATGAAGTTTTTTTGGATCAGGGCGAAAATTGATTCCAGGATATCCATATCTGCCCCTTGTCCGCACCGGATATGGCTGCACCTGATGCCTGGGAGGAGGGTTGACGGCTCTCAGCGGGGAATGAATCCGGTTGCCATCCGGCCTTTGGATTATGGATAAGGTAAGGTTATCGTCAGGTGAGCACAATTAGGGAAAGTCTAATTTCGAGGTTCCCAATCCATAAATTAGGAGTCGGGTTTGGCTCCCTGGAGGGGGAGCCGGAGAGAAATGGCTGAAGGGCTCTGGAGCTGCCTGAATCCCGTTACCGGCACTTTACCGGTCTCAAAGCAACCCGTTAACCAGCCTCCCGGTTCAGGTTTTCCAGGCCTACGGCCAAATCCCCATTTGACAAGTCGAGGGCTTTGGGATAATAATTTCATGGAATTATCGCCCTCTTAGCCCTAAGGAGATCCGCATGGCCATTGAAGAATTCCCCCGGATGAAACGTCTGCCTCCCTATGTCTTTGCCACGGTCAACGCCTTGAAAATGATGGCCCGGCGCCGGGGGGAGGATATCATCGATCTGGGGATGGGAAATCCCGACCTGCCCACGCCGCAGCACATTGTGGATAAGCTCATCGAAGCCGCAAGCAAGGGCGCCAACCACCGTTACTCCGCCTCCCGGGGGATTACCAAGCTCCGGGTGGCTATTTCCGACTGGTACAAACGCCGGTTCGACGTCGATATCGACCCGGAGACCGAGGCCATCGCCACCATCGGGGCCAAGGAAGGACTGTCCCACCTGATTCTGGCTACGGTGGAACCCGGGGACGTGGTGCTGGTGCCCAACCCCACCTACCCCATTCATTCCGCCTCCGTGGTCATTTCCGGCGGCCAACTGGTGAGCATCCCTTTAAGCCCCGACCGGGATTTTTTTGAGGACCTGGGCAACATCACCGAACTGATCCGGCCCCGGCCCACGATGCTCATCATTTCGTTCCCCCACAACCCCACCACCCGGTGCGTGGATTTGGAGTTTTTCAAGCGCATCGTGGAGTACGCCCAGAAGTACAACGTTTACATCATCCATGACTTCGCCTACGCCGACCTGGTCTTCGATGATTATAAGGCGCCCAGTTTCCTCCAGGTGCCCGGCGCCAAAGAGGTGGGGGTGGAGCTGTTTTCGCTGTCCAAGAGCTACAACATGCCCGGCTGGCGCATGGGGTTCGTGGTGGGCAACCAGCGCCTGGTCCACGCCCTGACCCGCATCAAGAGCTACCTGGACTACGGGGTGTTCCAGCCCATCCAGATCGCCTCCATCATCGCCTTGAACGGCCCCTACGACTGCGTGGAGCAGACCGTGGCGGTCTATAAGGAGCGCCGCGACGCCCTGTGCCGGGGGCTCCACAACCTCGGCTGGCGGGTGGACCCGCCCAAGGGGACCATGTTCGTCTGGGCCCGCATCCCCAAAAAATTCCGGCACCTGGGCTCGGTGGAATTCGCCATGATGCTCATCCGGGAGGCCAAGGTGGCGGTGGCCCCGGGGCTGGGCTTCGGCGAGTTCGGCGACGAATACGTGCGCTTCGCCCTGGTGGAAAACGTCCACCGCACCAACCAGGCCATCCGGGGTTTCCGCCAGGTCCTGAAAAAGAGCCTGAATGAACTGGGCCTCCCGGCGCCGGAAAAATAATAATCACCCCTGGTTCCCAAGTTGCACTTGGGAACCAGCCATTCATGTTCCAAAGGAACACCCAAAACCATGAAACTGGCGGCACAGGCTTTCCATCCTATGCCTGGACACCCGAGGGCGGGTCTCCTACACTTTCAGAGCAGGATTATAGGTTGGTTGGGATTCTTCCAGATGGAACCATAGAATGGAATTTGAATGGGACCCCAAAAAAGCCAAAGCAAATAAACGGAAACATGGCATAAGTTTTCACCAGGCCGCAACAATTTTTGGGGACCCACTGGCCATCACTTTCACTGATCACCACCATTCTCTTAATGAGGATCGATTCTTCACTTTTGGTTTGACGGTATTCAATCAGTTGATCGTGGTCTCACATGCCCAACGTGGCGAGAAATTGAGAATTATCAGTGCGCGTCTTATGACCCGCCAGGAGAGAAAAATCTATGAAGAAGGATGAGTCTGATGAATTGCGCCCGGAATACCGGCGTGAAGACCTCGGCGAGGGGGTTCGGGGCAAATATTTTGAAGCTTACCGGGCTGGAACCAATCTGGTCCTCCTCAGCCCCGAGGTGGCGAAGGTATTTCCGACCGAAGAATCGGTGAATGACGCCCTTCGCCAGCTTATAGAAGTGGCGAAGAAATCCGTTGGCGCAACAAAACGTTCCGGTAGTCCTAAAACAGGCTAAGTTTTTCTGTTGAGATAATAAGGTTCGTTATGAGTGCCAGTAAGAACCCTTTAATTTATCAGTTTAAAATCACCCTTAAAGAAATCACCCCTCCGATTTGGCGAAGAATCCAAGTACCTTCCCAATATAGTTTTTGGGATTTACATGTGGCTCTGCAGGATGCTATGGGGTGGTTTGATTACCATCTTCATACTTTCTATCTCTCCATCTCCAAGTTGCACAAGTGGCAACAGGTCGAAATTGGGATTCCGGATGATGAAATAGAAGCGTACCAACTCTTGCCGGGATGGAAAATCCCTATCGCTGCACATTTCACTGAACCGGGACAGACCGCACTGTACAAATACGACTTTGGTGACGGATGGGAACACGAGATTCTCTTTGAGGGTATCCTTATCAAGGAAAAGAGAGTAAAGTACCCTAAATGTACTGCCGGAGAGCGGGCTTGCCCTCCGGAGGACTGTGGCGGCATCCCAGGCTACTTTCGCCTTATAGACATCATCAAGGACCCAAAACACGAAGAATATGATGAGACTGTTGAATGGCTCAAAGGGCATGTGGTTAATTATCATCCTTACAATCCTGACGAGTTCAACCCACAAAAAGTTCATTTTTGGAATCCCCAGAAACGCTGGAAAATGGCATTTTCTGAAAGATCATGAAAAATTAGGGAATTAATCCAAATAATATGAAATCCATTAACATAGGCCTCATCGGCTTCGGCACCGTGGGAACGGGCGTGGTGCGGCTGCTTACCGAGCAGCAGGAATTGCTGGCCCGGCGCCTGGGGTCTCCTTTGATCCTGAAGAAGGTGGCGGACCTGGACCTGGACCGTCAGCGCCCCGTAACTCTGCCGCCGGAAGTCCTCACCACCCGGGCCGAAGACATCCTGGATGACCCGGAAATCGATATCGTGGTGGAACTCATCGGCGGCACCGTTGCCGCCCGGGACTATGTGATGGCCGCCATCGCCCGGGGCAAGCACGTGGTCACCGCCAACAAGGCCCTGCTGGCCCACCACGGCAACGATCTGCTCGCCGCGGCCGCGGCGCACCGGGTGGAGGTGGCCTTCGAGGCCTCGGTGTGCGGCGGCATCCCCATTATCCTGGCCCTGCGCCAGGGGCTGGCCGCCAACCGGGTCCAGGAGCTGTTCGGCATCTTAAACGGCACCGCCAATTACATCCTCACCCAAATGACCCAAAGCGGCGCCTCCTATGCCCAGGCCCTGGCCGAGGCCCAGGCCCAGGGGTTCGCCGAAGCCGATCCCACCCTGGACGTGGAGGGGATCGACACCGCCCACAAGCTGGCCATCCTCATGAGCCTGGCGTACGGGTCCCAACTGGACCTGGAAGGAATCGCGGTGGAGGGGATCAGCCGGCTTAACCCCCTGGACCTGCAGTTCGCCGGGGAATTCGGCTACTGCCTCAAACTCCTGGCCATTACCCGGGACGACGGGCACCGGGTCGAGGCCCGGGTCCATCCCACCCTGGTGCCCCGGACCCACATGCTGGCCAACGTGGGCGGCGCCATGAACGCGGTCTACCTCACCGGGGACGCGGTGGGGCCGATCCTCCTCTACGGGCAGGGGGCCGGGATGATGCCCACGGCCAGCGCCGTGGTCAGCGACCTCATCGACCTGGCCCGCAATCTCAACCACGGGGTCCCCGGCCGGGTGCCGGCCCTGGGGTGGGAATCGGCGCTCAACACCCGGCGGCTCATCAAACCCATCAACGACCTGGTGACCAACTACTACCTCAGGTTTTCGGCCCTGGACCGGCCCGGGGTGCTGTCCCAGGTTTCGGGTATCCTGGGGAAACACAACATCAGCATCGCCGCGGTGATTCAGAAGGGCCGGGAATTGGCCGGGACGGTGCCCATTGTCATGATCACCCACGAAGCCCGGGAGGCCGACGCCCGGCAGGCCATGGCCGAGATCGACCAGTTGCCCATCGTGTCGCCGCCCACGGTGTTTTACCGCATCGAGGACCCCCACCTCCACGCGGCCCAGATCTAGGGCCGGGTGCGAACCGGGGCGAATAGATGAACCGCCATCCTGCGATCCCCTGGCCTTAGATCACTGCTATCGGCGGCCAAGCATGGCAGGATTAAAGAAAATTGGCCTCCCGGCCGACAGGGATAGGTAGGATCCCTATTATTATGAAATAATAGATTAAACCTCCCTGCCGCCAAAGGAGATACCCATGCGCGACTTCTGGGCCTTCCGGACTATGGTCACCCCGATCATCATCCAGATTCTGTTCTGGATCGGCGCCGTCCTCTGTCTCATCACCGGCGCCATTATGGTTATCTATGGAGCCACCCAGTCTCATGGGGGCGAGAGCCACTACCTATGGAAAGGCGTGCTTCTCTTCGTGCTGGGGCCCCTGGGGGTCAGGGTATATTGCGAAATCCTGATGATCTTCTTCCGCATCAATGAGACTCTAACGGAAATTAAGCACACCATCGAGCGGCCAGAGCCCCAATCACACCGGCCGGAGGCGGCATAAGAAAATCGGCTTGGCCAGAGGCTCGAGTCCGGCGGTTGGTCATGGGGATCGATCCCGGGCCACTGGAGACTCGTCAGGGGAAAACGACACATGGGCCAGACAAATGCATCAAAAATTAAAATAACCGTAAGGAGGCAGGTGGACCATGAAAAGTAAAGCAGCGTGGTTAGGCATGGCGGTAATGATAATGGCGCTGGGCATCGCCCTGGCGGGTTGCGCCACGGCTCAATCCAGCAGCCCGGCCCAATCTCAGTCCGATTTGCTCAAGGCAGCCGGGTTTAAAACCCACACGGCGAAAGACGCCCACGTGACTTATGTTAAGACCCTGCCGGCCAAAAAGGTGGTGTTGAACAAATACCAGGACAAGCCTGTGTATTTGATCTGCACCGACCCCAGTTCCAAGCAATGTTTCTTGGGAGACGAGGCGGCCTATAAGCGGTATCAGCAATTGGCCATCCAACAAAGCATCTCCGAAGACCAGCACAAAGTCTCGGATGAGCGCTCGGACCCGGAGGCCCTGCAGATGTGGGTGGATTCCCAGGGCGGGGGTTGATCGGTTTATTGAGAGCCGGGGCTTATAAGAGGGGATGGTTGTTATCCCGCCAGCCCCTCTTGAACCGTAAGGAGGCAGGTGGATGACAAGAGATAGAGCCCCCTGGATTGGTTATGTCCTGGCGGCGGTGCTCGGCATCGTTTTGGGCTGCGCTACGGCGCCGGTCAGCAGTTCGCCCAAGTCCCAGGACGATTTGCTTACCGCCGCGGGATTTACGAGTTATGTGTCTAAAACTCCTCAAAGTTTGGCCTATCTTAAAACCCTCCCCCCCCAGGAGATCGTGAAGCACAGCTATCAAGGCACAAACCGGTTTCTGGTGTGCACTGACCAGAACTCCAAGGCCTGCTATGTGGGGGACGAGGCGGCATTTCAGCGGTATCAGAATCTGGCCACCCAGGAAGATATTGCCGCCCGAAAGCGCAACGTGAAGGAGGAGCGCTGGGACCCCGAGGCCTTGCAATTGTGGGCGGATTCCCAGTGGATCGGGAGATAAAGGGGTATGGTTGCTATCCCTCATTCCCTCTTTCCCGGGGATAAAGCCTCTCCGGCCCGGAAGCGCGGCGGGGCTCGTTAAGAGGCGGTCCGGCAACCGATGCCCCCTGCTCCGTCAACAACCCTGCGCCCGTTTTCCTGTCGCTACTTGCCACATCCGGACCCTTCCAGTTATGATAAAGAAAGAGGCCCCTTCTCCCAGGGTTCGCTGGAGGCGGGTCATTATCCACTCTGTCGCTAAAGGTCAGGTTTACCTATGAAATACGTCATTCTGGTAGGCGACGGCATGGGGGATTACCCCATGGCCGAGTTGGGTGGCAAAACCCCGCTGGAGGCGGCCAAAACACCCTTTATGGATGAACTGGCCCGGCGGGGGGAACTGGGGTGCGCCCGCACCATACCCCCGGGCAAGGAGCCCGGCAGCGACATCGCCAATCTGGCCATCATGGGCTATGATCCGGAACGCTACCACACCGGCCGGGCGCCGCTGGAGGCCGCGGCCCTGGGGGTGAACCTGGCCCCCGGAGAGGTGGCCTTCCGCTGCAACCTGGTGACCCTGCGTCACGAGGGCGCCGGGATCATCATGGAGGACTACGCCGCCGGCCACATCACCAGCGAGGAAGCCCGGGAGATCATCCAGGTGCTGGATTCAGCCCTGGGCCGGGATGGACGCCGCTTTTATCCGGGGGTAAGCTACCGGCACCTCCTGGTGTGGGCCGATGGGGACGCGGCCTGGCGCACCTACCCGCCCCACGACTGGACCGGCAAGGAGGTGGGCCACCTCATGGACGCGGGCGCCGCCGCGCCCTTGTGGGACCTGGTGCGGGCCTCCTGGCCCATCTTGAAAGATTACGACCTTAACCGCCGCCGCCTGGCGGCCGGGAAAAAGCCGGCCACCTCCATCTGGCTCTGGGGCCAGGGACACTCGCCCCAAATGCCCACCCTGAATGAGCGCTTCGGCCTCACCGGCGCAGTGATCTCGGCGGTGGACCTCATCCGCGGCATCGGCAAGTACGCCGGACTTAAACAGATTTTGGTTCCCGGGGCCACGGGCTTTTTGGACACCAATTACGCCGGCAAAGTGGCCGCGGCCCTGGACGCCCTCAAGGAGATGGACCTGGTCTTCGTCCACGTGGAGGCCCCGGATGAGGCGGGCCACAGCGGCGAGCTTAAACTCAAGCTCCAGGCTATCGAGGACTTCGACGCCAAGGTGGTGGGGCCCATGCGGGCGGGCCTGGATCAGTTGGGGGATTATCGTCTCCTGGTGCTCTGCGACCACTTCACGCCGCTTATTCTCCGCACCCACACCGATGAACCGGTGCCGTTCATCCTCTTTGACTCCCGAACCCCGGGTGACCGTCCCCGGCCCTACACCGAGGCCGCAGCCAAGGATGCCGGCCTGCTCCTGGACCAGGCCGCCGGCCTGCTGCCCCGGCTGCTGGAACGGTAGAAGCAATTGGGGGGTGGGCCGGGGCCAGCGGCGCAGGCGTTTCGCCGGTGATCCCCGCCTGCTTACAAAAAATCTCAAACCCGTATAAACAAGTAGGGGCGACCCGTTGGGTCGCCCTTGTTCGCCGGCAAACATTTACTTTTGTAGCAGTCCCGCATGGGCCTGAGGCCCACCCATGACGGAAGAAAGGTCAGTGGGGCGGGCGTCCCCGCCCGCCAGGCGGTCCGCACAGGCTGGAAAGCCTGTGCCACCGGCCGAAAACAGTATTATTCGGCCTGCTCCTTGATGATGCGGCCCTGGCTGGTGAACGAAAACCCCTGAGCCCCTAAGGAGCCGATTATCAGGCATTCGATGATAGGTTCGGTGACATTTTTTTCGGCCTGCCACTGGATAATAAAATTGGCCCCCAGACCCTCCGCTTCTTTCTTGGACTCCTTCACCACCACCCGCATCGCCCCCATGGGATTGAGGACAACCGGCGCCGTGAGGTAGCTGCTGACTTTTTTGCCCTCGGTGTCGTATTCATCGATACGAGCTATGGTAATGGGCTGATCCGGGTCAGTGTTATGGATCACCAGGTTAGCCCGCAAGGGCACCACCATGTAAATGGGCGGTCCACTGATGACATTGGCGTAGCTAGGGATATAAATCGTCTGGCCTTTTACCATTTTAACGGCAGCTAATCCTGCCCCGCCGCTTAAAAAGAGCCCCAGGGTCACCAGACTGGTGAACCACAACAGCCGTTTCACCTTCTTGATCCGCATCTTTTATTCTCCTTGAGGGCCGGGGTGAGGGGAATTGCTTACCGCTTTATCGACGCAATGACCGGATAAGTTAAAAACGTGCTGACTGGTTGACGCTTATCGCGTTTGCCAAAAAATCCTTCCGTTTAGAGGTTCTTAAATCCCCCTCAATCCCCCTTTTTCAAAGGGGGACTTTTCCTGCAATTCCTTGTAGTTCCCCCCCTTTTTTAAAGGGGGGCAGGGGGGATTTTAAGGCTTCCCATAACCGAAAAAACTTTGCCAATCGATATACGTTCCGGGTCAAGATAGGACCGGAACCGCTCCTCTTTAAACCTGGTCCTGGAGGTAGCGCACCGCGTTCTGGAAGATGGCCAGGCCGGCGCCCACCTGTTCGGGGTAGGGTTCCCCCCGGCGGCGCCAGGCTTCTTTTTCCCGGGTCCAGGTGGGGTGCTGGAACGAGGAGATATGGGCTTCGGGGTGGGGCATGAGGCCCAGGACCCGGCCGGTGGCGTCGCAGATACCGGCAATGTCCAGCAGCGACCCGTTGGGGTTATGGGGAAACCGGCCCAGGGCTAAACTTCCCGAGGGGCCGGCGTATTTCAGGGCGATCTGCCCCCGGTCGGCCAACTCCGCCAGGATGGGGCCTTCGGCGTAAAATTTCCCCTCCCCGTGGCGGATGGGCAGCTCCAAATGGTCCAGCCCCTGAGTAAATACGCACTTGGAGTCCATGGCCTTGAGGTGGACCCAGGCGTCCCGGAAATTGCCGCAATCGTTGGGGATAAGCGCCGCCAGACGGGCGCCGGTCCTCCCGGGCAGGCCCGGCAACACCCCCAGGTTGACCAGGACCTGGAAGCCGTTGCAGATGCCGATGACCAGACGGCCGGCCTGGATGAATTCCTGCAAGGCCGAGCCCAGGGCCAGCTTCAGCCGCAAGGCCAGAATGACCCCGGCGCCGTGGTCGTCACCCCAGGAAAATCCCCCGGGCACGGCCAGGAGATGGTAGTCCCACAGGAGGCCCGGATTTTCCAGCAGATCGGTGGTGTGGACCCGCACCGCCTCGGCCCCGGCCCTCTCCAGGGCAAACGCGGTCTCGTAGTCGCAGTTGAGCCCGTAGCCATAGAGCACCAAGGCCTTCGGCTTTGGGGGCGGGTTTTGGGTTTTGGGTTCTGGGTTCTGGGTTTTCATAAGAACTTTGGCAAGCAGTGCCCTTTCCTCGTTCCCAAGCTCAGCTTGGGAACTTAACATTTTTCGCCCAAGCTCTGCTTGGGCGCCACTTGTCAAAATTTGGCACACTGCTTACGGCGGTCCAGGGGCAGGCGAGGGCGCCCGCCCTCCATCATATTCCTAACCCCTGGCCCCTGATCCCTAACTGCTCACTGCTAACCGCTTACCGCTCACTCTCCCCTCTACTTCTTCCCGCCCTTTTTGGCTTTGGGTTTGGGGGCCGCCTTCTTCTCTTCCCGCTTCTGTTTCTGGGCCGCGAGTTCGATGACTTTTTCCCGCTTTACCGCCACCCGTTTGGCCTCTTTCCGCCAGGCATAGACGACGGGGCTGGCCACAAAGATGGAGGAATACGTGCCCACCAGGACGCCTAAGATCATGGCCAGGGCAAAATCCCTCAGGACCACGCCGCCGAAGACATACAGGGCTACCACCACCAAAAACACCGTAGTGCTGGTAATGATGGTCCGGGACAGCACTTCGTTGACGCTGAGGTTGATGATCTCTCCCAGCTTGCCCCGGCGCCGGGCCAAATTTTCCCGGATGCGGTCGAAGACCACCACGGTGTCGGTGAGGGAGTAACCCGCCAGGGTGAGGAGGGCGGTGACCACCAGCAGGGTGATTTCGACGTTGAACAGATAAAAGACGCCCAGGACGGCAAGGACGTCGTGGAAGGTAGCTATGGTGGCGCCGATGCCGAAGATGAATTCGAAGCGCCAGGCGATATAGATGATGATCCCCAGCATTGAGATGACAATGGCAAGGATGGCCTTGCTACGCAGGTCCCCGCTGATGGAGGCCCCGATCTCGGATTTGCCGATCACCTTGAAGTTATTCTCCGGCAGGGCCTTATTGAGAATTTCCACCAGATGGTTGGACATCTGGCCCACGGAATCCTCGGACTTCTTGAGCTTGACCATAAGCTCTTTGCCGCCCTCGACCTGCTGGATCTCGGCGTGGCCCCAGCCTTCCTTGTCCAGGATGCCGCGCACTTCGTTAACCGTGAAGGGCTTGGCTGCGCTCATCTCCACCAGGGCGCCGCCGCTGAACTCCACGCCCAGGTTGCCGTGACCCCGGGAGAGCTGCACGAATGCCACCAGGCCCAAAATCGACAGGACCCCGGAAATGATAAAGGCGTAACGGCGCCAGCCGATAAAATCGATGTTGGGCTGCTGGAAGAATTCGAAGAAACTGAGCTTTTTTAACCAGCGCTTGAGGATCGTCCAGTCGTACACCACCCGGGTGCCGAACAGGGCGGTGAACAGGTTGAGGATCACGCCCAGGCTCAGGGTGACGGCAAAGCCCTTGATGGGCCCCGTGCCGAACAGAAAGAGGGCGCAAGCGGTGATCAGGGTGGTGACGTGGGAGTCGATGATGGTCCAGAAGGCCTTGTCATAGCCCCCGTCGATCCCGGCCTTCAGGGGCTTGCCGGCATGAAACTCCTCCCGCATGCGCTCGTAGATCAGGACGTTGGAGTCCACCGCCATGCCGATGGACAGGATGATGCCGGCGATACCCGGCAGGGTGAGGGTGGCGCCCAGGAGCGACAAGGCTCCCAGGAGCAGGATGACGTTGAGGATCATGGCGTAGTTGGCCACCACCCCGGAGAAACGATAGTAGAAGATCATGAAGCCGATAACCAGGAGGGTGGCAATGAGGCCCGAAGTGAGACCTTTCTTGATGGAGTCGGCTCCCAGGGTGGGACCCACGGTGATATTCTGGACGATCTTGACGGTGGCGGGCAGGGCCCCGGCCCGGAGCACGATGGCCAGGTCATGGCCCTCGGCGGGGGTGTAGGAGCCGGTGATCTGGGCCTTGCCGCCGCCGATGCGCTCCTGGATGACCGGGGCGGAACGCACGATGCCGTCCAGAATAATGGCCAGGCGGCGCTTGACGTTCTCCCCGGTAATGCGGCCGAACTCCGCGGCCCCCCGGCGGTTAAAGTCCACCGAGACGTATGGTTCGTTGTAGTCGCCGATGCGCACCGTGGCGTTTTTCACCGCGTCGCCGGTCATCAGGACCTTCTTTTTGAGCAATAAGGGCTTGGACTCCAGCCGGCCGGTCTCCCGGTTGAGGCTCTTTTCGATATACACCTCATCCTCGGCGGGAATCTTGTCGGCCAACGCCTGGTTGAGCTGCTCCCGGGTATAGCCGGGTTTGAGCTTGCCGCTCTTGAGGGCGGCTTCGATCAATTCGGGCAGGTTGACCTGAGCCTGGTCGTCCACCAGCTTGAATTCCAACTGGGCCGTCTGGCCGATGAGGTCCAGGGCCCGCTGGGGGTCCTGGACGCCGGGGAGCTGGACCACGATCTGGTCGGCCCCCTGGCGCACCAGAACCGGCTCGGTCACGCCGAACTGGTCAATGCGGTTGCGCAGCACCTCCAGGCTCTGGGACAGGGTGCGTTCCTGGAGTTGCTTGATTTCCTCCGGCGTCAGACTCAGGGTGAAGACCAGTGCCCCATCCTGGCGCTGGGGCTCCCCGGCCGCCAGGTGAGGGAACTCCTCCTTGAGGAATTTCTGGAAAGCCGCCTGTTCGTCTTTATTGGATAGGGTGACGGGCAGAGCATCCTTGGCCACATCGCCGATCTTGAGGTTCAGTCCCCGCTTCTCCGCCATCTCCTTCAGATCGTTGGCATCCCGGTTCAAGGCATTGCTGACCGCGCTCTCCATGTCCACCTGGAGGATCAGGTGCATGCCCCCTTTCAGGTCCAACCCCAGCTTCAAGCCGCGGCTCACATGCTTTTCCCACCAGTCGGGGAGTCCCCCGGTGAGGGACGGGAGCACGAACATGATGGCAACGACGGTGAGGATAAATAAGAAGAGAAATTTCAGGCGGACCGCTCGCAACATGCAACTATCTCCTTAGCGCCGGGGATGAAGCCGGCGTCGGTTAAACTTTATTTCCCTGAAATGCCGGGAGGTTATGACTCAGAGAACTGCAAGGGGAGTACCATGCCCCTGGGTTTGGCTCAATTTAACATAATTAACTTAGACTTCCCGGACTGTCAAGGATAATGGCCATCGGCACGGCTGCAGAGGGCCGCAGACTCCAGTCAAATCTGCCGGTCAAAAAAGAATTCTTCCCCGGGCAGCTTCAAGGCGGTGAGGAAATTTCCATACACCGCACCGGTGTCAATGCCAATCTTGTTGGGCATGAGCAGCGGTTGCTTGAAAGGCGTATGGCCAAAAATGACCCGGCGCCCGAAATCCTCCTGGGAGGCGATGAATTCGCCCCGAATCCACAACAGGTCGTCTTCCACCTGCTCGGCCAGGGGCACGCCGGGCTTGAGGCCGCCGTGGACGAAGAGGTAATCCGGGGTTTCATAGTAAAGCTCCAGGTCCTGGAAAAACCGGGCGTGGTCCGGCGGCAGCGCCAGGCCGTCCCGCTGCACCCAGGCGTCACCCCAGTACTCTTCCACGGTCGCCCTGCCGCCGTTATGGATAAACATTTCGGCCGGGCCGCCCTCAAGAAAATCCAGGAACATGGCCTCGTGGTTGCCCTTCAGGCAGATGATCCCCCCCGGCGGGGCCAGGTTTTTCAGACGGATGATATAATCCACCACCTCCACCGACTGGGGGCCCCGGTCGATATAGTCCCCTACGAACAACAACCGGTCCCGGGTGAGATCGGGGTTGATCTTGTCCAAAAGGCGTTCCAGGGATTCCAGGCTCCCGTGGATATCGCCGATGGCGTAAAAGTCGCCGCTCATGTGAATCCTTCCAGGGTTGGTAGGGGCGGACCAATGTGTCCGCCCTTAGGGGGCATAGGTGTCTTGTCCCAGGATTCTCCTGCAAAAGGTTGAAGGCTTTTTCTCCCTCCCCCTTGAGGGGTGTGGAGGGTTGGGGTGGGGGTGTAATTGCCGGGAATTGCGTCACCCTCTCCCCCTCCCACCAACCCCCTCCCACCAGGGGAGGGGGAGTTTTTGGGGCCAACATTTTGCAAGCGATCTCTAGGACACGATAATGACTGCGCCCCTAAAATTCTCATGGGCTCACAGCCAGCGAAACAATTTTTCCCGCCGGTCCAACCGGCTGAGGCCCGCCTCCCGAGCCAGTTGCTGGGCCTGTTCGTGCTCCAGGGCCGTGAGAAATTTTCCCAGGGAGGGGTGCTCCGCAGCCCGGCCGCAGGGACGATATTGGCCCATGACGTTGACGTAGGTCCGGGGCGAGACCTCCCGGGCCAGGAATTCCATGATCCCTTTGGTGCCGGCCAGGCCGTCGGGCAACACCAGATGCCGCACCAACAGGCCGCGGCGGGCCACCCCGGCTTCGTCCGTCACCAGGTCCCCCACCTGGCGGTGCATCTCTTTCACCGCCTGCCGGGCGATTTCGGGGTAGTCCTCCGCACTACAAAAATCCCCGGCCACCTGGGGGTCCCAAAACTTGAAATCCGGCATGTAAATATCCACCACCCCGTCCAGGAGCTGCAGGGTCTCGACGGCATCGTAGCCCCCGGTGTTGTAGACCAGGGGAACGCTGAGGCCGCCGGCGATGGCCACGGGCAGCGCCGCCAGGATTTGGTAGACCTGGTGGCTGGGGGTGACGAAATTGATATTGTGGCAGCCCCGCTTCTGGAGATTAAGCATCATGGCGGCCAAATCTTCGATGCTGACCTCCTCCCCTTCCCCCCCGTGGCTGATTTCGTAATTCTGGCAAAAAATACAATACAGGTTGCAATAGGTAAAGAAGATGGTGCCGGACCCCTGGCTGCCCACCAAAGGGTCTTCCTCGCCGAAATGGGGCCCGTACGACGACACCACCGGCTGATCCCCGGTGCGGCACAGCCCCAACTCCCCGTGATGCCGGTCCACCAGGCAGTTGCGGGGACAAAGATTGCATTGGCTCAAAATTTCATAAGCCGCCTCAATCTTCGCCTGGAGCAACCCCCGGCGATGGGTCTCTAAATAGGCTGGCTCCCACATTTCCATGGCAATACCTTAGTTATCAAGCAGTGAGCAGTGAGTATTGAGTAGTGGAAAGTTTAAGGTTCAAACTCTGATTGCGGAGCCTATGCGCCCGTCAGGCTATCGTCCCACCTCTTCCAGGCGGGTCCGGAAGGGGTTAATCACCCTTATTCCCCCAAGGTCCAGGCCTTCTTGAAAATCTTCACTGAGCAGATAACGGCAACCCGCCGCCTGGGCCGCGCCGGCAATCAGGGCGTCCCACCAGGACAAAAGGTAGCGCTCCTGCAGTAGCCACGCCCCTTCCATGATCCGGGCGTCAACCGGGAGCGGTTGCCAGGCCAGCAGGGTGCGCACCTCCCGGCGGGCCGACTCCTGATCCAGACCCGGCGACAGCTTGGCGGTGACCGTGACGTAATACTCTTGCAGCACCTGGAAACTCAAGCGGCCTGAACGCCGTTCCCACAACGCCGCCAGCCATTCCCAGGCCAGGCACTGCTTCTCCGGCTCGGAGGCATCCCGGCCATATACCAGGACGTTGGTGTCCACAAACACCTTAGCGTTCATGCAGGTCATCCCGCCTGGGGTACGCTGTCCCAGCGTTTTTCAATATCTTGGGTTCCAGCCCCAGGTATTCCTGCATGGCCAGGCAATAAGCTTCCTCGTCCCGCATCTGGTCCCGCAGCATTTCCCCCACCAGGCGGGAGACGCTGGTGTTCTGCTCCGCAGCGCGGATCCTGGCCCATCGGGCCGTTTCCTCATCCAGGGTAATGGTTACATTCTTCATAACAAGAATATAGTGTAACACGATAATCGTGTCAATAATTTGTGCTTATTTCCTCGAAGCGTTTAGCTGTCAGCTTTCAGCTATAAAACCAGGCGACCCGAGCTCCGGCTGGAAAGCCTGTGCCACCAGGCCATACTTGTTTTACCGGCGATCCCCCGGCCCATCAGCTACTGCTCACTGCTCACCGCTCACTGCTCCCTCCCCTACCACTCCTCCACTTCGGCCCGCCAGGGTTCCAGGAGGTCCCGGGGAATGTCAGCGATGAACCGGGAGGGCGAGTTGACGGTCATGCCGAATTGCCGGCTATAGCCGATACTGGGAAAAATCACCGCCAGATAGTTCCGGGCCCTGGTGGCGGCCACGTACATGAGGCGGCGCTCCTCCTCCATTTCATCATCGCGGTCCTGGGAGTAGAAGCCCGGGAAGCGGCCTTCTGCGGCCCAGATAACAAAGACCGCGTCCCACTCCAGGCCCTTGGCCGAGTGCACCGTGGACAGGGTCAGGTAGTCATCGGTGGGGGTGACCACGTCCGCCAGGCTGCTGGGGGGCTCCAGGGTCAGGTCGTTCAAAAACGACTGCAGCTCCTGATAGCGGGCGGTGATGGTCAGGAGGTGTTCCAGGTCCTTCATCCGCTTGGGATAGTCGTCATAGCGGGCCTTGGCCAGGGGCTCGTAATAGGCCAGGGCCTGGTTCATACGGGTCATCAGGGTATGCCCCGGTCCGTTCAGGGTCTCCATCAGCCCCGCCAGTTCCTTCAATTCCTGGGGCCGGCGTTGTTGGCGCAGCCAGGTAATCCCGTCCGCGAGGTCGAAGCTGCCCTGCACCTGGGCGTTGAACTTGTTGCAGGTGGCCCGCCCCACCCCCGGGACCAGAAGGAGCAGCCGGTTCCAGCTCATGGTGTCCTTGGGGTTGGCCACCACCCGGAGATGCGCCAGCAGGTCCTTGATGTGGGCGCTCTCCATGAATTTGAAGCCCCCGAACTTCATGAAGGGGATACCATTGCGCACCAGTTCAATTTCCAGGTCGAAAGAGTGATACCCGGCCCGGATGAGCACCGCTATCTGGCTCAAGGGCGTGCCTTGCTCCCGGAGGTCCTGCACCTGGGCCACCACCAGCTTGGACTGCTCGTTTTCCGTCGCCGCCCGGAAGAGGCGGGGGCGCACCCCGTCCGCCCGGCGGGTGAACAGGCACTTGGTGTATTTGTCCCGGGCCCCGGCGATGATGGCGTTGGCCAGGTCCAGGATGGGCTGGGTGCTGCGGTAATTCTCCTCCAGCTTGATGACCCGGGTGCCGGGGAACAGGTTGGGAAAATCCATGATATTCCGGAAATTGGCGCCCCGGAAGGAATAGATGGACTGGGAGTCGTCCCCCACGGCCATGACGTTCTTGTGAGAATAGGTCAGGAGCTGTACCAGTTCGGCCTGGAGCCGGTTGGTGTCCTGGTATTCGTCCACCATCAGGTAGCGGAAGCGGTTGGACAGGTGGCGGCGCACGTCCTCGTGCTCGGTCAACAGGCGCCGGCCCTCCAGCAGCAGGTCGTCATAGTCCAGCAGGGCGTGCCGGCGCTTTTCGTCCTGGTAGGCCGCAGCCATCTTGGCCAGGTGGTCCCGCTGGTCCAAGAACTGGGGGTAGTCCCGGGTGAGCAGAAAATCCAGGGACAGGTCCTTGTTGACCATCGCCCCTAACATCTCGGCCACGGTCTCCTTCCGGGGAAACGGCCCGGAGAGCTTTTTAAAGCCCAACCGCTCTTTGAGCAGGTTCAGGAGATCGCCCTGGTCGGCGCGGTCCATGACCGTAAAGCCCTTGGGGTACCCGAGACGCTCGCCGTACTGGCGCAGCCACAGGTAGCAGATGCCGTGGAAGGTGCCTCCCACCACCTGGCCCAGGGCCTGGTTCAACAGATGCACCGCCCGGGTCAGCATCTCCCGGGAGGCCTTGCGGGTGAAGGTCAACAGCAGTATGGCCCCTGGGTCCACACCCTGCTCCACCAGATAGGCCAGTCGGTAGACCAGGGTGCGGGTCTTGCCGCTGCCGGCCCCGGCAATGACCAGGATCGGCCCCTCCAACGTCGTCACCGCCTCATACTGGGCCGGGTTGAGTTCTTTCTGGTAATCAATCCGGTGGCCCGGAGCTTCGTGCGGTATGGGTTTGAAGGTGTAAGTCATGGATTTTTGGGGAGTGAGCAATGAGCAGTGAACGGTAAGCAGTAAAGCATTATGGCCTTTAATTGAAGAAACATATAACTGTCCGCTATAAAGTCATTTCCCGGCTCGTTCCCAAGCTCCTGCTTGGGAATGCAAATTTTCATCCAAGCTCTGCTTGGAGAGGTAGTTAGACTACAAGTAATACACTGAAATTACGAAATTTATTATGCCAAGCAGGAGCTCGGCAAGACAAGGGGTTCCCAAGCTGGAGCTTGGGAACCAGGATGCATAGGCCCATGCGCGACCGCTCACTGCTTACTGCTTACTGCTTACTGCTCACCTTCCCCTCAAAATATTCCACAATCGCCGCGGCCAACGCCGGGATGGTGAACGCCGCCGGCTCGATCCGGGGCGTGATGCCATATTCCTGCAAAGTCGCGGTGGTGATGGGGCCGATGGAGGCCACTACGGCATGGGCGGCGAGTTCCTGAAAACGCTCTTTGCCGATTAAGCCGGCAAAGTTGTGGACCGTGCTCGAACTGGTGAAGGTGAGGATATCTACCTGGCCCGAGTCCAACACCGCCGCCGCCTCCGGCGGCACCGCTTTGGGCGGCAGGGCGCGGTACACCGGCGCCACGTCGAGTTTGACCCCCAACTTAACCAGGCCCTCGGGCAGCACGTCCCGAGCCTGCTCGGCCCGGGCCAGCAGGACCCGCGTCCCGCCCAATAGTTTTGGCTCCAGAACCTCCAGGAGTCCCTCGGCCTGAAAGGTGTCGGGCACCACCTCCGCCACCAGGCTGTAATCCCGCAAGGCCTGGGCCGTGGCCGGGCCGATGACCGCCAGCCGGGCGCGCCCCAAGGCCCGGACATCCAGGCCCATTTTAAAGAGACGGTCCATAAAGGCCCGCACCCCGTTGGCGCTGGTAAAAATTACCCATTCGTAGCGCCCCAGATGCTGCAAAGCCGCGTCCAGCGGCGCAAAATCCGCCGGCGGAGCGATCTCGATGGTGGGCACCTCCAGGCACCGGGCGCCGGCGGCGTTGAGCAGTTCCACCAGACGGGAGGCCTGATCCCGGGACCGGGTCACCAGCACGGTTTTGCCCCACAGGGGCCGGTTTTCCCACCATTTCAAGCTTTCGGCCAGTTCCACCACCCCGCCCACTACCAGCACCGCGGGGGGCTTGATGCCGGCTTCTTGGGCGCGAGCCGCAATGGTGGCCAGGGTCCCCGCCACGGTCCGCTGGGCAAGCGTCGTCCCCGATTGGATCACCGCCGCCGGGGTCGCAGGCAGCCGCCCCGCGGCCACCAGCCGCCGGCAGTTTTCCGCCAAATTTTTCACCCCCATGAGAAAGACCAGGGTGCCGGGGTTCTGCCCCAGGGCCGCCCACGGGATGGTGCTGGCCTCCTTGGCGGGGTCTTCGTGACCGGTGATGAAGGTCACCAGGGTGGTGTAGCGCCGGTGGGTCACCGGGATGCCGGCATAGGCCGGCGCCGCCACCGCCGAGGTCACCCCGGGGACTATTTCAAAAGGGATGCCGGCCGCGGCCAATTCTTCCGCTTCCTCGCCGCCCCGGCCAAAGACAAAGGGGTCGCCGCCCTTGAGGCGCACCACCGTAAGCCCAGCCAGGGCCCTATGCACCAACAGCTCGTTAATGCCGCCCTGGGGCACCGCGTGGTCCCCGGCGCGCTTTCCCACATAGAGAATTTCAGCCCCCGCCGGGACCTCGTTAAGGAGCTCCGGGTTGGCCAGTTGGTCATAGACCACCACATCGGCCCGGCGCAATAACGAAAGACCTTTCACCGTAATCAACCCCGGGTCGCCCGGCCCGGCGCCTACCAAGTAAACCATAAGGTTATCTTACCATAATTTTTGCTGGGCTGGGATTTCGTCCCGCCCCGCCGAAGACAAGATAAAAGTAAAAGATGCATTGAAAGGAGGCCGAGGGATTTTTCGTTAGGGTCCCCTACCCTTCCCGCAAACTCCCCTGCCAGTCTCCCGTAGGGGCGCACCTGCGTGTGCGCCCTGACGCTAAGGGCGGACACACAGGTCCGCCCCTACGGGGTATTTTTGCGGGGACACCGTTCCTTCAATGGCAGGACTTACAGCCCCGCCGCTGCTCCATGGACTCCACCACACCGCGGTATTTATCGTGGATCATTTGGCGGTCGAACTCATACATTGCGGCCAGCAAATCAGCCTTCTCGGCGTCGCTGAAATAGGCCATGCACGGGATGAAGAAGTGCTGGTCTTCTTTCTCGATGTGCTGGGGGTAGAATCCCACCAATTCCTCCAGGTGCAGCATAAGGTCAGCCAGCGCCCCGGGCTTTTCCAGGAGATAGGCCTCCTTGGCTTTTATCAGGCTGGCGGTGGTCTCCCGGGCCCAGGCATGTTCCTGGACCAGGTCATTCATGGTCTGCCAGTGCTCCGGGGACAGGTCTTTGGCCGCCAGGGCCTGGAACAGGATATCCTCCTCCTTGCCGTGGTGGCAGCGGTCGGCATAGGTGCGGATAAAATCCACCGCGGTGTCGATGAACACCGGATCCACAAAGGCAAACTCCGGGTCCACCGCAACATTATCCTTAAGCCGCTTAAACTCCCGCTCCATGAGGGTAAGCAGGCGTTCGATCAGGCGGTGTTCGATCATTAATGGTCCGATGGGTTGCATGGCATTTTGATCCTTATTATTGGTAACCGGTGATGAACGCCGATGAACGCGGCTAAAAATCTCCGTCCATCGGCGTTTATCGGCGGTTCAAACTTTAATCAGTTCGTAATCCCGGCTCCCCAACCCCAGCTTCTCGGCGTATTCCAACTGGATGGGCCAGTCCACCTGGGGATAAATCTCCTTGAACTTGTCGGTGCCGGGGCTCAGGTCCTGGAGACAGGAGCCGGCCAGGCCGGGGCTTTTGACCACCAGGTCGGCGCAGGCCTGGTCGATGGCCACCGGGTCCCGGGAGGCCACGATGCCGATGTCCCCCACGATGGGCAGGTCGTTGTGGCCGTAGCAGTCGCAGGCCGGGGACACCTGGGTGATGAAGTTGATGAACACGCCCCGGTCGCGCTTGGTCTGCATCACGCCGTAAGCGTATTCCATCATCTTTTTGAGAAAAACCGGGATGGATTCGTTCCACTGAATCTGGATGTTGGCGTAAGGGCACACCAGGATGCATTCCCCGCAGCCGACGCATTTGGCGGGGTCGATAACCGCCTTTTCGGTCTCGGGGTTGATGCTGATGGCCTCCTGGGCGCAGTGGACGATGCAGTCGCCGCAGCCGGTGCATTTCTTCTCGGTCACCTTGGGGGCGATATTGGAGTGCTGGGCCAGCTTGCCTTTACGGGAGGCGCAGCCCATCCCCAAATTCTTCAAGGCGCCGCCGAAGCCCGACATTTCGTGCAGCTTGAAGTGGCTCAGGGTCACCAGGGCTTCGGCCTCCACGATGGACTCGGCCAGAAACACGGACTTGAACTGCTCGCCGTCGATCTTCACCTCCACTTCGGCCTTGCCGGTGAGACCGTCGGCGATGACCAGAGGCGCCCGCACCACCGCGTAGGCAAAGCCGTTTTCGATGGCGGTGGTGAGATGGCTGACGGACTCGCTCCGGGTGCCCACATAAACGGTGTTGGCGTCGGTGAGAAAGGGCCGCCCCCCCAAATCCCATATCTTATCAATCACCTGGCGCACGTAGACGGGCCGGATGAAGGCAGCATTGCCCTTCTCGCCAAAATGCAGCTTCACCGCCACCAAAGGCCGCTTCTTACGCCGGTGAATGATGCTCTTAACATCCAGAGCATCCAACAACCGCTGAAATTTCTTAAAATTGGTCTCCTTAGCGGAGGCCCGGAGGTCCATGAAAAAGACTTGGCTTTGCATGGTTCTTCCCTATTTTATAGAGGGTGGGCGCTGCCCACCATTGTCAAATTATCGGCGGGTAATGCCCGCACTGGTTTTCTGCCTGGTCACTTACGCCACCCCTCACCCCAGCCCTCTCCCCTCGCAGGGGAGAGGGGGAAAAGCTGCGGCAGATCACGGTTTGCAGGCTTCCCTCCTTGACCGCTATTCCTTTACAAATAAGAGACTGCCTGCAAAGTCCGACCTTCGGAGGCGTAATTGCGTTTTAAAAACCTTACAACTCAGACAATCCCCCTCTCCCCCAATGGGGGAGAGGGCTGGGGTGAGGGGGAATTCTGCTTGCCATTCGCTAAGATCGCAAAAATTGCCGTCAGAACCGCCTCGGTCTCCTGCAAGACCTCATTATTCCAAAATCTTAAGACCCGATACCCCATCTTATTTAAGTATGCCGAACGCTGGAGGTCCTGCTCCTCGTTTTCGGCATGTTGCCCGCCGTCAACTTCAATGACTATATTTTTCTCTACACAGATAAAATCCACAATAAAGGTACCCACCGGATATTGCCGCCGGAATTTCCAACCGCCCAGCTCTCGATTGCGCAGATGACGCCAAAGCAGCCTTTCGGCATCGGTCATGCGCTTACGCAAGGCCCTGGCAAGCTGACTGGTCACTTACGCCACCCCTCACCCCAGCCCTCTCCCCTCGCAGGGGAGAGGGGGAAAAGTCAAAGCCTCTCGCCGAGTTATAGGCTTTCTTCCCAGGCTACCTTTTCCCCCACGATAGTTGCAGAGCGCGTCTTACGCTCCATGGGCGTATCCTCAGAAAAGATGGTGCGTAAGACGCACCCTACGAAAAACTATCGAAATGTAGGGTGGGCACTCTGCCCACCATATCAAAGGCCGGCGGGCAGTGCCCGCTCTACCCTTCTCCGTATCAATGACCGGCAAGATATGCCCGCCCGGCTCCCTTCTGCTTACTGCTCACCGCTCACTGCTCACTATCTTCCCCCCCACGATAGTCATGACGGCCTTGCCTTTCAAGGTTCTGCCGTTAAAGGGGCAGTTGCGGGATTTGGAGGCGAAGGTGTTTACGTCCACGGTCCATTCCCGGTTGAGGTCGATGAGGGTGACGTCCGCCGGGCTGCCTACTGCCAGGGTGTCCCCGGGAACATTCAGGATGCGGGCCGGGTTGGTGGACATGGCGGCCACCAATTGCGTCAGACTAAGCACCCCGTCATGCACCAGTTTGAGGCTCAGGCCCAGGGAGGTTTCGAGGCCGATGAGCCCGAAGGCCGCGGCCTCGAACTCCAAATCTTTTTCCAGGGAGCTATGGGGGGCGTGGTCGCAGGCGATGGCGTCTAGGGTCCCGTCCGCCAAACCTTCCTTGATGGCGGCGACGTCGGCCGCACTCCGGAGCGGCGGGTTGACCTTAGCAAAGGTGTCATAGCCGTACACCGCCTCATCGGTCAGGGAAAAGTAGTGGGGCGCGGTCTCGGCGGTGACGGTCAGGCCCGCGGCCTTGGCGGTGCGGATCAGGGCCACGCTGCCGAAGGCGCTGACGTGGGCGATGTGGAGGCGGCCGCCGGTGAGCTGGAGCAGGGCCAGGTCCCGGAAGATCATGGACTCTTCGGCCGCGGCCGGGATGCCCCGTAAACCCAGTTCCAGGGACACCCGGCCCTCGTGCATCACCCCGTTGGCCCTAAGGTCCAGGTCCTCTTCGTGGGCGATGAGGGGGACATCGAAGGTCCGGGCATACTCCAGGGCCCGGCGCATGAGCATGGGGTTCATCACCGGGTGGCCGTCGTCGGAGAAGGCCACCGCCCCCGCGGCCTTCTGGTCGCCGTATTCGCTCAGGGTCTGGCCCAGCGAACCCATGGAGATGGCCCCCACCGGGTAGACCCGGGCGGCCCCCGCGGCCTGGGCCGCCTCGCGGATGAAGCGGGTGACCGCACTGTTGTCATTCACCGGGCGGGTGTTGGGCATGGCGGCCACCGCGGTGAAGCCGCCGGCCGCGGCGGCCTGGGTCCCCGTCAGGATGGTTTCTTTATATTCTTCTCCCGGCTCCCTAAGGTGGACATGCATGTCGATGAGGCCGGGGGTCACCACCAGGTTGTGGGCGGGGATCACCCGGCGACCCTCGGCGGAAATGGTTCCGGGAGGCTCTAGAGCGACGATCTGCCCCGCTTCGATCAACAGGTCCCGGGGGGCGGAAAGCCCCTGGGTGGGGTCAACCACCAGGCCGCCTTGTATGAGTAAGCTCACGCTTTTTCTCCTCCAATCAAGAGGTAGAGCATGGCCATGCGCACCGCCACGCCGTTGGTCACCTGTTCCAGGATGACGGAATGGGCGCCGTCGGCCACCTCGGGAGAGATCTCCACTCCCCGGTTGAGGGGGCCGGGATGCATGATAATCACGTCCGGCTGGGCCAGCTTCAGGTGGCGGGGGGCCAGCCCGAAGAAGCGGCTGTATTCCCGCAGAGTGGAGAGAAACATCTGCCCCATGCGCTCCAGTTGCAGCCGGAGCATCATAATGACGTCGGCGCCGGCCACCGCCTCTTCCAGAGAGTAAGTAACCTTCGCCCCTAACGATTCCAACTGCGGCGGCAGCATGGTGGCCGGGCCTGCCACCGTGACCTGGGAGCCCATCTTGATGAAAGCCTGGATATCGGAGCGGGCCACCCGGGAGTGGGCAATATCGCCGATGATGGCCACTTTCAAGCCATCCAGGCGCCCCTTGGCTTCCTGGACGGTGAGAAGGTCCAGGAGGGCCTGGGTGGGGTGCTCGTGGAGACCGTCGCCGGCGTTGATAACCCCGCATTTGAGCCGCCGGGCCAAATAATGAGGGGCGCCGCTGGCGGGATGGCGAATCACCAGCAGATCCGGCTGCATGGCCTCCAGATTGTGGGCGGTGTCCATCAGGGTTTCGCCCTTGACGGCGCTGGAGGCCGCCACGGTCAGATTGAGGGTGTCGGCGCTGAGGCGCTTGGCCGCGATTTCGAAGGACATGCGGGTCCGGGTGCTGGGCTCGTAGAAGACCGTCACCACGGTTTTGCCCCTAAGGGTGGGGACCTTCTTGATGGGACGGGCCGAAATTTCTTTCAGAGACGCGGCGGTGGCCAGGATGTGGCGAATCTCTTCGGGGGCCAACTCCGCGATGCCCAACAGGTCCTTGCGCCGGAATTCCATATGAAGACCTTTCTCGCTTAAGTGAGGAGGTTAAGGGTACAAAGCCCTTAGCCGCACTCATCCGGGATATGGGCCCAGCCGGCCCGGCTGTCACTAATTCCGGCCGCCGCCACCGGCGGCCTTAAAACCCAAGGCGCGGTGACGGCCGCCTGGACCAGAGTCAGGTCATCGGGCGCCAGATTTGACGATCACATGGTAATCATCGATTCCTTATCTGGCCATCCGGGCCGTGGCAAAAAAAAACCTCCTTGGTCTGAAAGGAGGTCCAGCGCAGGGTTTGCGGTTATTTCGACTCATAGAGACAGCCTTCTTACTATCAGTATATTAGTACCATTACCGGCATCTAAATTCAAGCAGATTTTCCGGAAATTTCCGCCGGGAGGGTAAGTTGACAGGGAGAAGATCAATGCCTATAGATAAATAAGGCGACGGCCAAGACAATGGCCGGGTGATAAGATTTAACTACTCCCTGGTCTCTAAACTCCGGCCAACTACCGGCCGGGGTCATCAACCAGGTTAAGGAGGAACCAAACATGGCGAATGATCTCATGGAATGGCGCCCTTTTCGGGAAGTCTCTCGCCTCCGGCGGGAAATGGATCGTCTCTGGGATGATTATTTCGGGTCCGGCCGGCGGGGCCTCCAACCTCTGCAAGCGGAATTCGCCCCTGCGGTGGACGTCAAGGAATCGGCTGAGGCGGTGGTGGTGAAGGCCGAGGTTCCCGGCATCGAGGCCCAGGACATCAATATTTCCGTGACCGGTGATGTGCTCACCATCAAGGGGGAAAAGAAGTCGGAACGGGAAGAAAAAGAGGCGAACTATCACCTGGTGGAACGCAACTACGGCTCCTTTTCCCGCTCCCTCAAACTGCCCGCGGCGGTGGACCTGGATAACATCACCGCCAAATATGACAAGGGGGTGTTGACCGTCACCTGCCCCAAGAAAGAAGAAGTCAAACCCAAGGCCATCGAGATCAAGACGGCCTAAAGGCTCATCGGCGGAGGACCAAAAGTCCCCCCCCTGGCTGACGCTCCGAACTTAAGGGAACCAGCAGGGGGGACTTGTTTTCCTGCGCCTTTGGGTTTATTATGCCTACCTACTATGGCAGGTGTTCACAGGCCTTTGCCTGGCCCACAAAAGCTGAAAAGCGGCGGGCTGGTTATCATGGGGCCCTCATCGATTAACCAAACCTTGAACCTTGGACTTACCTAAACCTTAATATCTCTCACCTCAACTTCGTAGTTAAAGGAAACCGTCATGAGCACCGAACTGGAAGCCATTATCAAGAGCGCCATCACCCAGGAAGAAATGTCCCATGCTTTTTACCGGCGCCTGGCCGGCCTGGTAAGCCATCCGGAAACCAAGGATACCCTGGAATACCTGGCCAAGGAAGAACTGGAGCACAAGGCCTTTCTCCAGAGCTGCTTCACGCCTCACGGCTGCACGCTGGCGGGGGAAGCCCAGAACGTCCACCTGGCGGAAATGCTGGAAGCTCCGGCCATCAGCGATAACCTCTCTCCCAAGGAGGCCCTGGTCATCGCCGCCAAGCGGGAGGAAGGGGCCTACCGCTTTTATCAGGCCCTGGCCGCACTCCAGCCCCCGGGGGAGATCCAGGCTTTCCTGGATAAAATGGCCAAGGTGGAACTCCAACATAAGGAAAAAGTCGAGTACCTCTACGATAACGCCGCCTTCCCCGAAGTGTGGTAGGAGGCGCCCATGGCCAAACGCGGGGTCCTTATAGCCCTGGAAGGGATTGACGGCTGCGGTAAATCCACTCAAGCGGAGCTTTTGGCTTCGGCCCTGAGGGAGCGGGGGCTGGAGGTTGTCCTTACCTGCGAGCCCACGGATAGCCCCCTGGGACGGCAGATCCGGGAATATTTTCAGGGCTCCGAACGGTATCTCAGCCCCAAAGAAGAGTTGAACCTCTTCATGGCCGACCGCCGGGAACACGTGGCCGAGGTCATCGAACCGGCCCTGGCTGAGGGCAAAATCGTCGTCTGCGACCGTTACTACTACTCCTCGGTGGCCTACCAGGGGGCCCTGGGACTGGACCCGGACCGGATTCTGGCCCAAAACGAGGTCATGGCCGTGCGCCCGGATCTGACGGTCATTCTTACCCTGCCGGTGGCCCAGGCGTTAGCCCGTTTATCCGGAACCCCACAACGACCCCGGCAAGTGAGTGACGATCCGGCCTATCTGGAACGGGTCGCCGCGATTTATGCGGGCCTTAAAGGGCCGCACCTGCGCCACCTGGATGCCTCCGTCCCGCCCGAGGCGGTTCAGGCCACCCTGCTGAGCCTGATTCTGGAATTTCTGGAAACCGCCGGGTAGCGGTAAGCGCACCGGCCACAGTCTGGCGGCGCTCCGGGCGGATAAAATTGCCGCGACCTCAAGCCCTCTATAGCGTTTGCCGAAAATTCTGTCCTCGTATCTCCTCTCCCCTCAGGGGGGAAAGAGGGGTATGGTGAGGGGGAGAGCATTTTTTGCAACGAGTTTAACTGCGGCTACCAGAAAGAACCAGAAAGTCCCTTTTTCCCGGCCTGAGACGCGGCGGATTTGCTTGACAAGTCAATCTTCAGGGGTTAATAATACTCTGTTCGGGCCGTTAACTCAGTCGGTAGAGTATCTGCCTTTTAAGCAGAGAGTCGTTGGTTCGAATCCAACACGGCCCATAAAATGCGTCCCCATCGTCTAGTCTGGTCCAGGACACCGGCCTTTCACGCCGGCGACCGGGGTTCAAATCCCCGTGGGGACGCCATATGATCTCAATGGGTTAGGTCAAACGGCCTAACCTTTTCTTATTATTCCCCACACTATTCCCCACACTGAAGCCGAAAATCATCGAGATTTGCGTTGTAGAAAATGTCTATCCTTACATAGGAAATCACTGTCCTAAGGCCGCGAAAAAAGGGTTATATAGGTTAGAAGGGGGAGAGTTTATAGAGGTCACATGAACCCGGTCGGCCATCTCCACCAGGATAAAGTGGTTACCCGAAGACCATCTCCGGCGCCGCCCCATGGCGCCCGGATTACCGTTCCCTGAAATCCAGACCCGGGTCCATAGACTTCCATCTGCCCTAACACCTGAATCCAACCTGGAAGGGGTACCAACGATTTGGTTGGGGGCCCGGTTGGAGCAATGAGAGCACCACCAAGGGGTTAGTGCCAGGTTAGGGGGTTTTGGTTGGAGGTGCTGTCGGCGGATTTCTTTAATGGCCGTTACCAGCCCAAATTTTTCGACGATATTTTCCGCTTCGTCTCTAATCAGCCCAGAATCTGGATCTCTCCCGAACTTCTTGCGACAGATTTGAGAAGATCCCGGCTGATCCGGTTAATGGCCTCTTCAGCCGGCAACATGGCGCTCTCCGGCTTTTAACTCCTCTGCTGTCGCCATCTCCTCCTGCAGGCCGGAGATTTCCTCAAAATAGGGTCCCAAAATATTATCACACACTCTCAGCATCAAGCCCCCACACTTGGTGCAAAAAGCAGTGTCGTCATCCAGGCCGGCCACTCTCTGGTCCCAACCGCCGCAATCCAGGCAGCGGTAACAATAAATAGGCATGGTGCTTAGTATTCCCCTTTCAGGAGTTCCTCCCAGAAACTCGGATTTGATAAGAATTATCACCCGAAAAGATTATCTCTTGGTTAGAAGAGCAATAATAATTTGTTAAAAAGTCCGCCTTCGAGGATAAAGGTTGTGACGGCCAATGTAGGTGAAAAAGAATTTATGGGGGCATTAATTTTCGCTGACCGCGTCAATCAACAGATTGTCACCCGATCCGCCCGGCTGGCCACCAGGCAGATCACCGCATCAGGATGAAGGCGGGAAAGAGCCGCCATACCGGTTTTATGCGAGTCATAGGCTATTCCTTAAACCGGTAACCGATGCCCCGGATGGTCTCTATATGGCTGCCGAAGGCCCCCATTTTTTTTCTCAGGCTGACGATTTGCACATCAATGGAGCGATCTGACACCGGGTAATCCTCTCCGTGGATTTCATTGACAATTTGGGTCCGGGTAAAGACCCATCCGGGCTTCCGCACCAGGAGGTGCAGGAGGCGAAACTCAGTCACCGTGAGCTGTATGGGCTGTCCTTGCAGCAGCACCTCATGACGGCCGGGGTGAATGACCATTTCATCGGACTTTAAGGGCGCGGTTTGCGCCGGGAGTGGTTGGCTGCGGCGCCTCAGGGCGGCGCGCAAGCGGGCCAGCAGCACCCGGGGGCTGAAAGGCTTGGTGATATAGTCGTCCGCCCCTAATTCCAAACCGGTGACGATATCCGCCTCTTCCCCCTTGGCGGTGAGCATGATTATCGGCAGGTATCGGGTTTGGGCTCCCCCCCTGATCCGGCGGCAGACTTCCAAGCCATCTATGCCCGGGAGCATGAGGTCCAACAAGATAAGATCGGGCAGGCGGTCTCGGACGGCCCGCAAGCCTTCTTCTCCCGTGGCCGCCCCAAAGACCTGGTACCCCTCTTTTTCCAGGTTGTATTTGAGCAGTTCCCGGATATCCTCTTCATCCTCCACCACGAGAATGGTTTCTTTGGCCATAAGTTTCACCGCCCGGTCAACATCCATCAAGAGTCTTGCTCCTCTTTTAGCCGATTAAATCAAGCTTAACAAGCTAGAGATATCCAAACCTAAACAATAGTACGGTATTTTTTAAACCAGGGGCCGGGACTACACTCATCCCTCCCCCCGGCAGGATAGTGATCGCGGTTGCAGAGATTTCACGATGGAACCTGCGAAAAATAAACTCGATCTGCTTGGGCGGACCAGCAGTCAAGGGAAGGTACTGCATAATTTTGTTAATTATGGAGAAAAAAGGGGACCATTACAGTCCCCTTACATGAGTCTCCCAACTTTAACCCGAATATCGTTTTACCAGACTCAAGTTCCTCAAGGACCCTGCTTCGAAAAGTTCAAAGTTCAAGGTTAGGAGTATGCCCACCAGTAACTTTTCATGCTTTACGGGTGGGCCTAAGGCCGATGAGCAACTGCCCTGTAACTTTGTTAGCTACAGAGATTACCGCTTTTTATGCGTGTTATCCACATAAACAAAGATAGGGTTGGAGTAGAACCACAGGTCTTTCCAGGCCTCAGCGGCGCCATCGATGCCCTGGTTGGCCGTGACCAGATAATCGGGGAGGGGGTTGCCTGCGGCATCGGTCTCATCAGGGGTGTTGGGGGCCAGGTTGGTGCCCCGGAGGCGGAAATACATGTCCTTGTTCACGCTGACCATCTTCCGGATTATGGTCCAGCCCTCTCTATCCTGCGTGAAGTCTGGACGGCTGAAGGTGTCGATTACCTTAGCGGTATCATTGGTGGCCTTGGTGTAATCAGGGCTATCCGGGGCGATTTTGCCGGTAATCTCTCCGGCGATCAAGTCGATGTGGTCCACCACCGGAACATCGCCGTTATGGTTCGTTTGCGGGCTTTTGAACTTAATGGTGAGGAGAACCCTGTCTTCTTGGTCATGGCCTTTGCCATGGCCTTTCCCATGACTTTTCAGCTCCAGTTCGCCGCCCATGGGGACCCTGTCACCCTTGGCTTCGGCGCTGAATTCCAGGCCGTCGATGAGGTCGCCCTGAACAAAAAAGGCGTTGCCGGACCTGAGGCCATCGGCGATTTCGTCTAAGGAGATATTGCCATTATGATTTTTATGCGGCGCATACACATAGGTTTTCTGGTATTCGCCCGGATAAAAATCGTCGCCGCCCGCCGTATGGTGCTTGTGATAATCGGAGTTGGCGAAATTGAACCACCGCCGGCCTTCTCCCAGGAGTGCGTCCCAGAGGCCGCCCACCTTGGCTGAGTAGTAGCCCACACCACCATAGGTGCCGCCGAAATCCTTGCTCCTGGTTTCGTCGGCGATCCCGGGGGTCGTGGTAACGGCATTCCCGAAGCCGCGCCATTTGTTGGCCTGATGGCCCGGGGCGCCCTCGAACCCGAAACAGATGTCCGGCGCGGCATTGTTAAAGTCGCGGAAATGCTCGACATTGTAGCCGCCGCCGTCTTCGGCATTCCAAACCCCGTCCCGCTCAATATGGGCGTAAATGATCCAACCGTTGTCCACCCGCTTTTGCTTAAATTGTTTTTGCATCCAGGCGCAGGCGGTGACGGCGGCGGTATGTTTTTCGGGGTAGGTCTTGGATTGCCCGTTCTGTTTAGACAGGGTCCCGAAAGGCGTGACTTCGCCGGTCCGGCTGGTGTCGGTGTCCGATCCGTCAAACTGGTACTCAAAGGCGCTGATGGCCGCGGCATCCTCGCCCACTATCGCGGTGCTGCAGTGCTCGTGGCCCGGGACATTCCATTCCAGGCCGGAGAAGATGTGCTTGCTGGGATTAGCCTTCCGGGTTTCCAGGATTTCCGGGAAGACGAAGTCCCGCAGACTCTGCCAGCGCCACATCACCTGGTGGCCGCTGCTCATAACAACGTCGCCGAGTATGGGGTTTACCGCATAGAAGGCGGGGTCATCCCAAAAGTGGCCATCGCCGTCCCGATTGCGGCTGCCGCCGTGCTCGGAGTTGGCCCACCAATCCAGGCCGAATTCCACATTTTTCCCCATGACGAAATCAAAGGTGGTGGACCCATCGGTGTAAAGCGTGTGCTGGTGAAAATCTCCGGTCACCCATTTGCCGCCCGGTCCGTGTTTGGCGCAGGCCGGGCCGAAGCACGCCAACCCCACCGACAGGGTCAGCAACGCGGTCAAGGCATACAGTTTCAGGTTCTTTTTCAGACTCATCACCATTTCTCCTTTTGATTAACTTCGATTGGTTTTGTAAACAAAGTGCTGACAGCATCCAGCCCCCCTGACGCGAAACCCCAAAATTACCCCCTTTTAAGAAATTTGCTTTCCTTCTTAGCAAACCATTGTTAGAGGGGAATTAAGCTTTAGTTAATTCTTAATGAAGAGGTTTATTATGAGTAACAGCTTGATTTATCTAAAGAATTTATTGCAGATGCAATTGGCTGGGTTTCAGGCTACGTGCCTTCCCGCCATTTCCTCAGCAACTTTTTCCGGTTCCATGGGGATCACCTGGCTAGGGCAGTTAGCCGACAGGTATTGAATAGTCATCATCATCAAGGTTTCACCCTTCAGATAAAGGGGAGTGGCAACCTGATAATACGTCCGGTAGTTCCGGGGATTAAAGAAATTCTGGCGTATGGTTTCTCCCCGCAGCACTTTTTCCTTGGGACATCGATTGCAGGGATGGTCCAGATTATAAAACGCCTGGTAACACTTTTGGCCCAAGGGCGAGTAGCCCAGCATCTCGGCCAGGTGGCGATTGACGAATTCAATTTCGCAGGATGCGGAGCAGATATAGACCAAGGCATCGAAGGCGTCGATAATCGCCTTATATTGGCCCCATAACTCCCGCCAGGCGTCCATCAGCCGCTGATGTCCAGCAGCCATGCGTGTTTTCTCCTCGTGCAGATTGCGCCCATTTTAGCGGCGTTAACCACAGGAAGCTTCCGGGAAACCCGGCCCCTGAGGATGGGCATATTGGAGCCAGCCGATGAGCCTCAGGGACCAGGAAAACACCTCAACGGGAATGGCCGCTTCCTGAAACTCATGGTAAGTTGAATACCATTCCTCGTCTCCCGGATCATAGGAGATGGTCCCCATTACTTCCCGCAATTCTTTCGGCAGGCATAAAGCCTCTGCCGCCTCTTCCACATACGCGGCGATTTCCATAGATACCTCCCCAGCCGTAAAGGAATCGAAGCCGGGCGCATACGAGTAATTCTCGGCTGGCGCTAATGGCCCGCCTGCTCTTCAAACAAGCGCCAGGTGGCCTGAAAGGCGGCGTCAAAAGAGCGTTCCTCCATGGAGCGCCGCGCCGTCACGCCCATATCTTTCAGATGTTCCGGCTGAGCCAAAAGGCTTTTAATAGCCTCGAGCAGACTTTCTTCGCGGTCTCCCCGGACTACCAGGCCGGTCTTCCCGGGAATGAGATTCTCCTGGGGGCCGCCGGAATCAGTCACGATAACCGGGAGGCCCGAGGCCTGGGCCTCCAGCACCACATTGCCGAAGGTATCGGTGGTGCTGGGGAACAGGAAGAGGTCGCAGGAGGCATACGCCGCCGCCAGATCCTCGCCTTTCAGGTATCCCGTAAAGGTGCAGGGAGTTCCGGCCAACTCCCGCTGCATTTCCTCCAAGTAGGGACCATCCCCCACCACGACCAGATGGATGCCGGAATTCTCCCGGATCAGCGTTTTAAAGACTCTGACCAGAATTTCCATGTTCTTCTCTTTGGACACCCTCCCGACGTACAGGAGTTTAGTCTCGTCTCTCACCTGAAACCGGCTCTCCAAAAAGCCGTTGCGCTTGCCGGGATGGAAAAGTTGCAGGTCCACCCCCCTGGGGAAGATGCGCATCTTATCGCCATTGACACCTTGCTGTTGAAGCTCCTCGGCCGTACTCCGGGACGGCACGAAAACCAGGTCCATCTGATTGTAAAACCAGACCATATATTTCCACATGAGCTGGACGATCAGCGGGTCTTCGGTGAGATATTGGGCATATTGGGGCAGGGCCGTGTGATACGTCCCCCACAGGGGCAGTTGTAATATGCGGGCCACGGCCATGGCGGTGAGACCCAAGGGGCCGGGGGTGGCCGCCATGATATGCGTGAAGTTCCTGAGGTAACAATAATCGATGATCTCTAAAAATGGCGGATGGAAAAGCTTTTGCTCCCGGTATTCCGGCAGCTGCAATACTCCGAGGGGGGAAAAAGCCTTGATTCCCGGCTGGGCCGGGCGCTTCTTGTTGTCACAGGTGATGATGGTATAATCTTTGCCGATCTGCCGGGCCGATTCCATCTGGCTTTTAAGAGAAAGAGCCACGCCATTGATCTCGTAAAAGGTGTCGGTGAAATGGGCCATGTTGAATTGCGGCCAGGCCCCGCGTTGGGCATGGGACTCGGGCAGGAATCTCTTTACCAAGTCCTGGCCGAGATTGCGGTCGGCGGCGAAAGAAGAAAAAGCGGCCGTGTAGGGGGCCAGGGCCAGATACACCAGCCCGCTGGAAGTGGCGGAATTAATCAGGTCGATGAAATTGGCGCCCAAAAGAGCTTTGCGCAATTTGCGATGGAACTGAGTGAGCATTTTTTGGGCCAGCTGATTGACCATAGAGAACCATTCGTAGTCATCAGTAGGAAGGGCGGCTTGGGTGAAAAACTGCGAGGTTTCTTTCTTGATTAAATTAATAAAGCTTTCGTCTCGACTCACTGAACGAAGAGAGTTTCTGATCCGATTATAATATAGTTGATATTTTGGATAATAGTTCTTGGATTCAACTTCGGATTGCAAAATCTTATCAAAGAAGGCGCCCAGGGTGTTGCTTCCGGTTTGGGGAGACAGGTGGTATTTATCTTTATAGAATTGATAGGCGATACTGTAAATATTGTAGCCCAGGGTCAAAGGGGTGGAAGCCCGCCCTCTGACCGAGGCCGCTCCCTGGTCAAGCTTTTCCAGAAAATCCTGAAATCCAAGAGCCCCTCCCACCTGGGTATATTTCCGGGCGATGTGCAGCGAGCTGTGATCATCGGAGCCGCCGGTGTGATTCTTCACCCAAGGGGAGGGAAAAGTGGGAATGATCTGATGTTTCTCCATTAATTCGTCTATCTTCTCCGGGTTGAGTTCGATACAGATGGCCTTCAGCCATTGGTTAAGCACTTCATCCCGGCCGCCGTTGAATTCAAAATTTTTAAACAGCAGGAGCAACTGCTCAAAATGCTCCACCGTCAAGCAATTATTGATGGACCAGAGAGGATGGGCCACGCTGTGCACAATGGCTTCCCCCTTCAGGTAACCGGCTAACTCAAAGATATTATTTCGGACCTTCTGGATCTGCCGGTGCTGCGCTTCGTCGATGTTGTAAGCCAGGACGTGGATTTTGCATCCATCCGGGAAATAGGTGGTGATCTCTTCACTGATAAAGGTACCGGGCAGATGGGCGATTTCCAGGCAGCCGGCGATGGTGTTGTGATCGGTGATGGTCACCTGAGACATTCCCCTCTCCTTGGCGATACGGTAGAGGGCCAGGGGTTCGGTGTAACATTCATGGCAACCCAGCTTCTGCAGCACCCAATGGGATGGGCGGGTGGAATACTTGGAGTGCACGTGAAGATCAATTTTCATAATTTCCTCCTTCACTCATGTTAGGCGACCAAAACGGTTTCCCCGGCCCGTACTCTGTCTCCCGGCCACGCCAAAATCTCCATGTCCCGGCGATAGGGAAGCACCAAATCGACCTGGGAGCCGATGCGGATCATGCCGAAGATATTCCCCTTGCCGACCTCTTCCCCCGGCTGCACATAACTGTCGATGCCGTTGACGCTCCTCCCGGCGATCTGCACCACATAATACGGCAACCGGTCACCTTTGTAGGTACCCTCTACACGGGTCACAGTCCGCTCATTCTGGATAATGTGCCGGGAATGGCGGTAAAGCGGCGGCCAATCGAGCATGGTGCGCCAGTGCATGGCGGACATGGGCAGGTTTTTGGGCCTGGCCGGATGGTGCTTGATGGATTCGACCCGGCCGGAGAGGGGGATGCGATTATAATGGACATTAAACGGACTCATGAAAATGCCGACAGAAAGTTTCGGGTAATCCAGATCTTCCCTGACAATATCCGTCAGGCGGGCGCTCAAGCCTTGCTTGATGGTGACTACCTCCTCGTTGGGTTTGACTATGCGGGCATAGACTACGGTGCCGTCAGCAGGACTGACGATGTTCTCCCCCGGAGGCGGGACCCGGGGCGGATTGCGGAAAAACCAGACGTAGCGCCAATAAAGGAAACCTGCCGCCAGTCCCAGGGGAGGAGCAAAGAGCCAGGGGTTCAATGCAGCTCCTTACCGATGGAGGGATCGATCACCCGCACCAGCGCCACCCCCGAAGAAAAGGGAAAATTCACCACCTCAAAGTATTCCTTTTCCTTTTTGACGGATTTCAACCACTTTTTCACCCCGGCGTGGGTGAGCAGTTCCCGGATATAGATGTTGGTGTCGTGCAACAGGATATAGGTGTTCTTCCGGGAACGGGCCAGCACGCTGGTAAAATCGTATTTCACGTCTTCGAAGGCGTGGCTGCCGTCAATGAAGGCCAGGTCCACAGGCGGCAGGTTAAAGCTGTCATAGGCCGGAAAGAATTCGTCGTTGCGCAGTTTGTAATGCTTCACCAGGTCCTGCACCCCGAACCGCTGAAAATGCTCCCGCACCGAACCTTCATCCGACCACATGCCGCGGCCGCCGATGGTGGCCAGGGGGCCGTCATTAAGGAGGGAATAGGAGGGGTCAACGAAGGTGAGGGACCCGATACCGTTGTCCTTCATGCCCAAGGCGAAGCAGACCACGCTGAAGCCGTATCCCGAGCCGATCACCAGGGTGTGCTTGGGACGCAAGGCCCGCACCAGGGAATAGTAGAGGAACCCAAACCCCAGGTTGAGGCTCCTGGTATCCTCCCGATGTCCGAAGGGTTTGGCGAAATGGAGAATGTCTTTCAAAAGGGTGTCGCTCAGACTGAAGCAATCCATCATCTTGCTCCTTTCTCGATCAGAAAATAGTTAAGGGGACTTTTCTCATCCAAGGCTCCAATACACCGTTCATTTGAGCCAGCCTCATCACCAAATATGATCTCTTTTTACTCCGCTTTTGTTTGGCCCGTATTTCCTTTCCGTTAATTTTTAGTTTATTTTCTTTTTTCTGTTAGCCCTTGAAATCAAAGAATTAAATGATTATCCGAGATATGAACGCGGGGGAGATTTACCCAGCCCGGTGCGCCGCCCCGAAAAGATACAGTCCCGCAACTCCCGGCAAGTGTAGGCGTGGCAAGGCGGACGCCGCGGGACTGGTTAGCTGCCGTTTATAGGAAATTTATTATTGGTTGGTTTGGAATCGAGACTTTTGGAGCAGAATGCGGGCAGGGGGCCCAGGATGACGGTTTCCACCAACTCTCCCAAATCCTGCCGCAGTCCGGATAGGCAAAGATGGCCTTGCTCGGTGAGGACGTAATATCTCCGTAACCGGCCTTTAAAGACCCGAATGCGGCTGTGAAACAAGCCGGATTCCTCCAGGGTATGCAGCAGAGGGTAAAGGCTGCCCGGGCTGATTTGATACCCGAGGGACCGGAGGGCCTTGCTCATTTTGTTGCCGTATATCGGCCCCAGGCTGGCCTGGTGGAGAATAAAGATCTTCACCATCCCTTGAATAAAATCCCGGTGTATTTGCTGGGAAATTGACACAGTCGATATATGACATATGTCGGTTAGCAATCGTTGAGGATAAGGTTAATTTTTTGTTAAAAATTAGGCCTATTTCCGAAAATGAGGAGAATTGCTATGGCACTGTTAGAAGACGGGCTTTCAGGATCGACGAAAAGCATCCTGGTTATCCTGGGGGTGGCTTTGGCGGCCCCCATTGTGCTGCCCGCCGTGGCTTCCGTGTCCCGCCCCCTGGCCAAAACCCTGATTAAGGGTTACCTGACCCTGACGGACATGGTGAAGGAGTTTACCGCCGAGGCCCAGGAGCAGGTGAGCGACCTGGTAGCCGAGGTCAAGGCGGAAAGGACGGCGGAGATGGCGGCCGCGGGCGCTACGCAGGCTGCTGGCGCTGCAGGCAAGAGCGAGCCCTCGTCCTGACGGAAGGTTAGGAAAAATGGGAAGGGAACTCAAAGGCGTTACGGTGGCCCATGCCCTGCCGGGACGGGTGCGCCTCAAGGTCCCCGAGGTCAAGGAGAACCCTGAACTCGCCCGCCAGGCCCAGGAGAAACTGGGCCGGGTGCCGGGCATCCAGAGGGTGGAGGCCAACCCCGCCACCGGCAGCCTGCTGATTTTCTATGACTTAGCCATGCTGGCTTCCGTGGAAACCCTGGGACCTTTGGGTGAAATCTTCGCCGAACTCTTCCCGGCAGTGGCCTTGGAGGAACTCGCGGCGGGATTGCAGGAACTGATGGAAGCGGGGGGCGCGGCTCACACCACCGGCGGTCTAATGGGTGTCTTCAACACCGCGGGTAATCCCGGCCTCATCCGAAACTTTAACCTGAATCTCCTTCTGCCCCTCACCCTCCTGTTTCTGGGGGGCCGCAGTCTCTTCAGTTCCAAAGAAAAGGTTTTTCCCGCCTGGTACGATTACCTGTGGTTTGGCTTCAGCACCTTTGTGATGCTGAACCGGCGGTGGGTGGAGGGAACCCCGGAATCGACTAATGTGCCTGAGTCTTGAGGGCTTTTAAGGCCGCGGATTTTGCCAACCATAGTCACTTCTGCGCATTTCAGCTCAGGTGCGGAATCAAGAGAAAGAGGCCGGTTGCGCCGTGGCAGGCTGGCAGATGAAGGGAATAGAGGACTTATCCTGACTGGATCAGGGAACGTTGGGCGGGTGATTGCGGGAGTAGGATGTTTGCTCTGCTTTAGATAAGCGCCCCCACCAGGCGGGTCAGGGCTATCTCCATGATGCCGGAGGCCAGCGTGGCGGTGATTTTTTCCACCACCCCGTGGCTGCTGGCGGCTGAACTCAACGTCGCCAACTGCCCGCTGGAGTCAAGGAAATACCCCAGTTCCTTTAAAACCGCAAATATCTCCTCCTGTCTGAGTAGGTGCGGATCATAGGTAAAGAGCAGGCTCCCGGTGACCGGGTTGGCAGAGACCTGCTGCATGCCGGTCATGAGGCTGCAATGGTTTTCAATTTCCTGAGCCTTAAATGGATTACCCTTGAGGCCGGGTATTTTGATGCGCAGCCTCCCGTTCAGGGCATGGACATATGAGGCGGAACGGTTCATATGATTCTCCTTAGCCGTGATGTTCATCATCATAGTCACTATTCTAAAGGAGGTTTGTTATAAGAAAATAATGGTTTGGTTAATTTTTGGTTAATTCCACATTTTTTTGCGGCTGATATAGTGAATTAAGAGACGGAGGTTGATATTTCTCATCAGCACCGCCGGAATTCCCCGGTTACAATCTCGACGCCGCTGCCAACCAGGGGAGCTTAAATTACGAATCCTAAAAATTAACCACGCAGCTTGCATCATCTAATTTCTTTAATTCATCGGTATAATATTAAGAATCTCGAACACCCTATGACCAAGTTTAGAGTTGAATTTCCCGGGGAAATGTCATTCTGAGCAAAGCGAAGAATCTAGTCCGTCATTGTCCCAGATCCTTCGCCGCGCCCAGGGTGAAAGGAGAAAAGGAGTTAAAATGGCTTATAACAAAGATTAGTTTTAAGTCGATGAGACTAAAGTTAATTTTTGGTTAAAAATTGCCATCATCCCGGGCGAATTTTTACTAACGCCAGCCGATATGTATCGCTACGGAGCTATTGTTAATAGATTTGAAGGTGGATATCTTTATAACGCCATCTGGGGTGACCATGAACGGATTTGAAGTAAGGGACAGCGGCCCGGGCTTTATCACCCTGGCCATCGCTGAATTGAGGGAAAATCAGGATTTGGCCCGGGAAATTCAGGACCGGTTCTCCGCCGTCCGGGGCATTCACCAGTTAGAAGTTGATCTCACCGAAGGTTGGTTGACGGTCTCCTTCAATTACCGGCAGCTAACTTCCCTGTTTTCCCTTCTGGCCCTCAGGGGGGCCTTTGCGGTGGTTTTCCCGGAGGTGAGCGTGGGTGAGCTCACTTCACTCCTCGGTGCGCATATACAGGGGTGACTAGCTGGCAGGCCGTGCCATTCTTAAGTGGATTTTGTTTTTTTGTTCGTGAATCCCGGCAGTGTAACCAATCACATAAGAGAGAAGTCTCTCTGAAGGAGGCCTTTATGGCTGAGGCGGAAAGCAAAGAACCGGCAGGTCTGGGAGAAACGCTGGGCCAGGCCGGAACCACCGTGAAAGACGGTATCGTGGGCAGCATCAAGGGACTGGGCGAAATCGAGGGCCAGATGGTGACCGTGGCCCGCAACGCCGTAGCCGATGCCTTGCAGGCCACCGGCTCGGTGGCCGCGGAAACCCTCAATGTCAGCCGGGACGTGATCAGGGGGGCCATCAAGGCCTCGGAAGAAGTGGGGACCGGCCTCATCGTCACCACCAAGAATGTGGCCAAGGGCGTCATCCTGGGCGTGGCCGACGTTGGCGGCGATGTCCAACAGGCGGCCGCGCAGTTGCTCAAAGGCGCGGTGAACGGGGCGGCAGAGGTCGGCGGCGACGTGGCCAAGGTGGCCCAGGGGGCTATCTCCGGGGTCATGGAGGCGGCAGGAGAGTTAGGCGGCAACATGGGAGTCGCCGCCAAGGCGGCGGTGGGCGGCGCCATCGATGCCGCCGGCACGCTCGGACAGTCGGCTTTGCGGGCCGTCACCGATATCCTGGTGGGGGCCGTGGAGGGCGTGAAAGAAGTGGCCTGCGCCGCGTTGCCCAAGACCGCCTCTCCTGAGCCTCCGGTGGCAACCAAGCCGGCGCCGGAAAAAGAAAGCCCTCACGCCAAGAAGCCTTCCGGCGACAAGACTTAAGGATCATTAACCGCCTGACGCGAGTAATAGTTTCCCGTGAGCACGATCCAGGCCCTTCATACTGCGGTGGCGGGGCGGGCACGGTTCAAAGTCGAGGGGCTCTACCGGTCCACGGACCTCCAGAGGCTTCTTCAGTTCCGGCTTGCCCAGGTCAAGGAAATTACCCAGGTCTCGGCCAGCGCCTTGACGGGGAATGTCCTGGTATGCTTCAACTCCGGCAACACCAGCGAAACTATTGCCGCTCTCCTTCAAGGGATCGTCTCGGAATGCCGCACCCAGCTCTCCGCCGGCAACGGTAACACAGCCTGCCCCCAAGCCGGTGAGCCGCCCGCCGCCGGCAGTTACTCCTACCTGGAACCAGTCAGGAATTTATTCTCCTTCATGGAGGTGCAGCCCCGGGAACCCTGGCACCTGCTGGAGGCCGAGTCGGCTCTGGAGAAGTGGGAGACTTCCAAAATCGCCGGCTTATCCTGCCAGACGGCCAAGAGAAACCGGGAGCGTTACGGCCCCAATATGCTCCCGGAGGCCGAACCGCGCTCCGGCCTGAGCATCTTCCTGGAGCAGTTCAATTCCCTGCCCGTCTATCTTTTGGGGGCGGCGGCGGTTCTCTCCCTGTTTACCGGCGGTCTGGCGGATGCCGTGCTTATCGCCGGGGTGGTGGTGGGCAACGGTCTCATCGGTTACAAGACCGAAATAGAGGCGGAGAAGACCATCCGCTCGCTGCAAACCATGGTCCGGCCCACCGCCCTGGTAGTGCGGGAGGGAGAACTGCAAGAAATCTCCACCGTTGCAGTCACCCCGGGAGACCTGTGCGTGCTGCGGCCGGGGAGTTATGTCCCTGCCGACGGCCGCCTGGTGGAGGCTTCCCATCTTTCCCTGGACGAGTCCGTGCTTACCGGCGAAAGCCTGCCGGTGGTCAAGTCTGTCAAAGCCCTCCGGGGGGAAAATATTCCCCTGGGCGACCGGGTGAACCTGGTGTTTATGGGGACCCTGGTGACCGGCGGCGAAGGGCTGATGGTGGTGGTGGCCATCGGCGGATCTACCGAGATCGGGCTGATCCAGGCCCTGGCGGGGGAGGCGGAAGCGCCGGACACCCCGCTCCAGCGGCAGCTCGACCAGTTGGGCAACCGGCTGGTGTGGGTATGCTGCGGCCTCTGCGGCGCCGCTTTTGGCGTGGGGATTTTTTGGGGATATGGCTGGTTGGAGATGCTCCGGACCGCGGTCTGTTTGGCCGCGGCGGCAGTGCCCGAAGGGCTCCCCGCGGCCGCCACCACCACCCTGGCCCTGGGTATCCGGGACATGCGCCGGCATCACGTGCTGATCCGCCACCTGCATGCGGTGGAAACCCTGGGGGCGGTGCAGACCCTGTGCCTGGATAAAACCGGCACCATCACCAAAAACGAAATGGCCGTGAGGGAGATTTTCACAGGCATGCGCACCCTCAGCGTGGCCTCAGGCCGGTTCTATACCCCGGAAGGTCCCGTCTCTTTGGATGATTGCGAGGAATTGGCCCAACTCATTACCGTTTCGGTGCTGTGTAATGAAACGGAGCTGCACCAGGAGGGCGGGGAGGTTATCCTAAACGGCAGCCCCACCGAGAGCATCCTCATCCGCCTGGCCTTGCAACTGGGGATCGATGTCGCCGGGTTGCGCCGGCAATACCCCATGGCAAAACTGAACTATCGCTCGGAAAACCGTCCTTACATGGGCAGCCTGCACGAAAACGGCGAGACCGGGCCGTTCCTGGCCGTCAAAGGGAGCCCCCTGGAGGTGCTCGGGCTGTGCGCCTGGCAACTCCGCCACGGCGAAAAGACGCCCCTGACGGAAGAGGACCGCTGGGACATCGAAGAGGCCAACGAGGGGATGGCCGGCAAGGCGTACCGGGTGCTGGGCCTGGCCCTGGCGTCGGGGGACGGCGCGGGCGAGCGGGAAGAACCCCGGAATCTGGTGTGGCTGGGCCTCGTCGGCATGGCCGACCCCATCCGGGAGGGAGTGGCCCGGGCTATTGAGGCCCTCCACCAGGCCGGCGTCAGGACGGTGATGATCACCGGCGATCAGAGCCCCACAGCCTATGCCATCGGCCATGAATTGCAGCTCAGCCGCGCTGAACCCCTGGAAATCCTGGATGCCACGCACCTGGGAGAGATGGATACCGAGGCGCTCAAGGCCCTGGCCCTGCGGGCCCATGTCTTTGCCCGGGTGAGCCCGGCCCACAAGCTGATGATCGTTCAGGCCCTGCAGCAGTCCGGCCAGGTGGTAGCCATGACCGGCGACGGCATCAATGACGGCCCGGCCCTGAAGGCCGCGGACGTGGGCATTGCCATGGGGCGCACCGGCACCGACATCGCCCGGGAAGTGGCGGATGTGGTCCTGGAGGAAGAC
>Ga0351887_10050_pt1 | contig 46060 bp, 60 predicted proteins | sample TotcelFGM3001L15_FD_206760 | JGI IMG/M metagenome (GOLD analysis project Ga0351887, IMG submission 206760) | Enriched cells from coal bed in the Powder River Basin, Montana, United States - Total cells FGM rep3 HSBNCT.FGM.300.1.L15 ...
GAAGAGCCGGAACTTGCGCATGGACTTGAAGGACATGCGGGAGGCGGTGAGGTTGGCGATGCAGCCGCCTTCGAACTCCAGCCGGACGTTGGCCAGGTCCACCCGGTCGGTGAGCACCGAGATGCCGGCGGCGCGGATTTCGGAAACGGGCGAGGGGACCAGATTCAGCACATGATCCAGGTCGTGGATCATTAAATCCAGGACCACGTCCACGTCGGTGCCCCGCTCCTTGAAGAACGACAGGCGGTGGCTCTCGATGAAACGTGGCTGGGTCACCCGGCTTTTCAGCTCTTCCATGGCGGAGTTATACCGCTCCAGGTGGCCAACCATGAGAATGAGGCCGCGCTCCCGGGATAGGTGCACCAGTTCGTCGGCCTCGGCCACGGTGGTGGTAATAGGCTTTTCCACCAACACCTGACAGCCCGCGGCCAGGCAGTCCCGGACCACGGCAAAATGCCGGGAGGTGGGGACCGCCACGCTCACCGCATCCACCAGGGGCAGGAGTTCCCGGTAGTCGACAAAATCCCGGGTGTGCAAGGCATGAGCCACCTTGCGGCCCTGGTCACGGTTGATATCGGCCACCCCCACCAACTCGGTTTCATCCAGAGCAGCGTACTTTTCGGCGTGAAACCGGCCCAAATATCCCACGCCAATAACACCCACTTTTACCGGTTCGGTCATTTCGGTCATCTCTTCCATAAAGGCACCCGCGCCCCAATCAAACATGGGCCTTTGGCCACCTGGCTTTTTATCATGGTGCGCGATGCGCACCCTACATTAACTTTGAACCTTGAACTTTGAACTTTCCGGAACATGATATGGACCGCCACAGTCGGCCCGTCGTTTTGCCCATGATACCGGAAAATGGCCTGACAAGGCAATGAAAACCGGGGCAAATACCGTTTGACAAGTGGGGCTTGAAACGATAAATATTTTCAGCACGTTTTCCGGAGGTACGCTAAATGGTGGAAAAGGCCAAATTCATCTGGTTTGACGGCAAATTCATCCCCTGGGAACAGGCCCAGGTCCACGTCCTGACCCACACCCTGCACTACGGGTTGGGAGTGTTCGAAGGCATTCGGGCTTACCATTGTCACGATGGGCGTACGGCCATTTTCCGCCTGAAGGAGCATATTCAGCGCCTGTTCGACTCGGCTCACGTCATGATGATCGAGATTCCCTTCAAAAAGGACGAGGTCGAGGCGGCTTGCTGCGAAATCCTGCGGCTCAACGGCCAGAAAGAGGCCTACATCCGCCCCCTGGTGTTTTTGGGGGAAGGGGTCATGGGGCTCAACCCCAAGGGCGCCCCCATACAGGTGGCCATTATCAGTTGGATCTGGGGGGCCTACCTGGGGGACGAGGGCCTGCGCCAGGGTATCCGGGTCAAAACCTCATCCTTCACCCGCCATCACGTCAACGTCTCGATGACCAAGACCAAGACCGTGGGCAACTACGTCAACTCCATCATGGCCAAACTCGAGGCGGTGCACGGGGGCTACGACGAGGCCTTGCTGTTGGATACCGCCGGGTATGTCTGTGAGGCTTCCGGGGAAAACATTTTCCTCGTCAAGGACGGAATCCTCAAGACCCCGCCTTTGACCTCCATCCTGCCGGGCATCACCCGGGACTGCGTCATCACGCTGGCCCAGGATCTGGGCCTGACCGTGAAGGACGATCGTTTCTCCCGGGACGAACTCTACCTGGCGGATGAGGTCTTTCTCACCGGAACCGCGGCGGAAATCACCCCGGTCCGGGATGTGGACGGCCGGAAAATCGGTCCGGGGCACCCCGGCCCCGTCACCCAGCAGCTCCAGGAGGTTTATTTCGGGGTGGTCAAGGGCCAGAATGAGCGCTACCAGCATTGGTTAACCTATATTTAAGCGGGCGGCGGCGCCACGGATTTCAACCAGAAAAAGAGCGGGCCCCAGGGCCCGCTTCTTTTTCGCTATATTCCCGCCATCCGGGCGGTAAGCAAACTAACGACTCTCGCATTCCTTTACATACTGCATCAGGACGTCGGTTTCCGTAATCAGGCCCACCAGCAGGTTGTCTTCCACTACCGGCAGGCAGCCGATTTTTTCCTCAATCATCATCTTGGTCGCCTCGCACACCTCGGTATCCGGGGGAATGGTAATCACCCCGGTCACCATAACATCCTTGATGTGCAGGGTTTTCATCAAATCCCGGGTGTCCTTGGTGGCGTAACCCAGGGCCTGGGCCAGGGAACTGCGGAACAGGTCCCGCTCCGAGACAATCCCCACCAGCCGGGTGCCGTCCACCACCGGGAGGTGGCGGATCCTTCCTAACCGCATGATATCATTGGCCAGGCTGAGTTCGTCATTGACGTCCAGGGTGGCCACCTCTTTTACCATGATCTCTTTGACCTTCATCTATGCCGTTCCTCCCCCGTAAGATTCCCTGGCGGTCGAGAGCCGCTTTTCGTGGTTGACGCTTCGTGTTCCTTTAAAGGGCGGCCAGCCACTCCTGGCCCCGTAGGCCCAACTCCTTGAGAGTGGTTAACACCCGGCGGCTGTCGTCCTGGCTCATATAGCCCGTCCCGCAGGCTGGGGTAAGGAGGGACTGGGTCAGGATTTCCTTGAGCCCCCGGTGCACGTCCCCAGCCAGTTGGGTTACCTGGGCCTGAAAACGCCGCCACAAGGTGTCAGCGGTCTCAGGCTTAAAGTCGTCGTTGGTGGGTACCAGACCCCAGGCCAGCCAGCCGCCCCGGTCCAGGAACTGCGCCAGCGCCCGGTCATAGAGGCGGAGGCTCTCGAAGTAACCGAAGGAATCGAAGCTGAGGACGTCGATGGGGGCATTGAGCAGCAGGGACCAGTCGGTGTTGCCGCAGCAATGAATCCCCAGGGTGACCGGGCCGGCGGCCGCGCCCCGGGCCTCTTCCAGGGTTTGGGTCAAAATTTCGGTCACCTCATCTTTGGAGATGGGCAGGTACGCGGAGCCGAATCCCGTCAGGAAGGGTTCGTCGAGAAAGACGATGGGCTCTTTGCCCAACTCTCTGAACTTCTCGGCCTGCCAGGCCACCTTGCGGGCCAGGCCGGCGCACACGGCCTGGGTCAGCTCCCGATCATAGAGGATCGGTTTGCCTCCGGCGTCCTTTACGACGCCGGCAAAGGTCACCGGCCCGGACAACTGGCCTTTGAGGGCCGGGCCGGGGCTTCCCTGGGAGGCCACCGCGGCCAGGAGCGCAAAGAACCCCCGAGCGTCTTGGGGCTCGAAGGCAAAGTGGCTCAAGTCGCCGGACAGAACGACCTCATAAAATTGGGCCAAGGCCTCATCCCGGGGCAGGTCCGGATCCATGGCGACGGTGCGGTTGACTTCGTCCACCTTCAGGCCCGGCAGCCCCCGGGCCGCCTGGGCCGCCATGTCTTCAAGATACCCCAACTGCACCATCTGAGGCCAGTAAGGTATCTGGGGCAAGGTCTCCAAAACCAGGGCCACGGTCTCCTGGGGGTCGGTGAAGGGCACCGAGCCGATGCCGGTGGCAGCTGGGCCGGTAAAGCCGGACATAGTCGTCTCCTGGATATTTTGCCTCAACCGTATTATGTTTCCCGGACCTTGTCAATAGCGGCCCCGGCTGGCATGGCTAGTGGCAAACCCTTTCCAGGCTGTGCACGACTAACCGGTTTCCTGAGCACAGGCTGGAAAGCCTGTGCCACCGATAGAAGAAACTGGTAGTGTAAAATCAATTGTGTGAAATTTTAAGGATGAAAAAAAAGGCGTATCTCCTTTAAAATGGGTGGTGCCCAAACCAAACCCGAAAGGAGACACGCCGTGAAACTGGAAATCAATGTACCCGAGGTTTTTGAAATTTTCAAGGAGATTTGCGCCGCTCCGGAAAAGCTCTTTGACATGATGCGCTTGAACCTTAACGAGATCGCCGGCAACTACCTCACCGGCCTGATGGAATGGGAATTGACCATCCATTTGGGCCGCAAACGGTATGAACGGCGGCCGGGGAGAGTCAATCATCGCAACGGCTCCTATCCACGACATTTCACCATTAAAGGCGTCGGCGAAGTGGAGGTCAAGGTACCCAGGGACCGGCAAGGCAGCTTCCAAACCGTGGTGTTGCCCAAAAGCCGGCAATATGAGGAGACCCTGGCCCAGGATTTAAGCATGATGTTCCTGGGAGGGCTGAGCACCCGCACCCTCTCCATGCTGTCCCGGCGCCTCATCGGCCGCAGGCTCTCCCATACGGAGATCAGCCAGGCCACGGTGGAATTGACGGACGCGGTGGAAAGCTGGCGCACCCGCGATCTTTCCCAGGAGCAGATCCAGTATCTGTTTGTGGATGGCGTCAACTTCGATATGCGGGTGGGCGGCAGCGTGGACAAGGTGCCGGTGCTGGTGGTCATCGGGGTCACCGTCCAGGGGCACAAATTGGTGCTGGGCGTGCAGGCCGGCGACAAAGAATCCGCCAGCTCCTGGCGGGAGTTGTTCCGGGATTTAAAAGCCCGGGGGCTGGACGGCAGCCGCATCACGTTAGGGGTAATGGACGGCCTGGCAGGATTGGAAAGCGTATTCAAAGAAGAATTCCCCCGGGCCCGGGTGCAGCGCTGCCAGGTGCACGTCAGCCGGAACGTCTTGGCCAAGGTGCCCCACAAGGTGAAACCTTTGGTTGCGGAGGATTTGCGCACCATCTTTTATGCCTCCTCCAAGGCCAAGGCCCTGGAAGCTTCCCGAGATTTCCAGGTGCGCTGGGCCAAGGAGCTACCGTCCGCAGCCGCTTGTTTGGCCCGTTCCCTGGAATCTTGTCTCACCTTTCACCACTTTCCGGTGGAAGAGTGGATTTCTTTGCGAACCACCAACATCATCGAGCGACTCAACAAGGAGTTTAAACGCCGCATCAAACCTATGGAGATCGTGGCCGGAGAATCTTCTTGTTATAAACTCCTGGCTTTTATCTCTTTAAAAATGGAATTAAAGTGGAAAGGCAACCCCATTGGCAGAGGACGCCTGGCCTTGCCATTCCTTAAAAATTTCACACAAGAAAGTTGACACTACCAAGAAACTTTTCCCCTGAGTCATTCATGATCTTCGGCCCATTCATAAATCATGAAAGGTGCGGTGGGGCGGGCCTCAGTGCCCGCCATCATCGGGTGCACAGGTTTTCAACCTGTGCACCCGCACGGTAAGATACCGCAGCCGCCAAAAGCTTTTCGGATCAATCATTCATGGACTTGTGGCCCACCCGTAAAGCATGAATAGTCAAGTAGGGCGGGCGTCCTCGCCCGCCACTCAATTGGATTGATGGTGCGTAGGACGCACCCTACGAAAAACTTTTCAGGCACAGAAACCGGGTAGGATAAAACCTCCGGAGATACTTTTAGGCCCCCAGGCGATTTTTTTTGGCCCCAGCTTACTTTTTTTGCTAATTTGGGGTTCCGAGATGAGCAATTTTGTTGCATCTGGTGAGATTTTCAGGCAAAATCATGCTCAGAAGTCTTGCGGGGGGAGCCATGACTTCACCGGGATCGTCGGTTGAAACCCCGAAGGGGTGGGGAAACTACAAGCTTCTGGCGGGGATTGCCCTGATCGTGGGCGTGTCCATGGTTTTGGTGATCCTGTTCAGCCACCGGGGCTTTTATAATGTCTTTCGCTTCCGGCAGGAGTGGCTCCGGCTGGAACAGGACAACGTCCGGCTGGCGGCGGAAAATGACCGCTTGACCCGCACCATCGACCGCCTGCAGCATGATCCGGAGTATATCCAGGACCGGATTCGGCAGGAACTCAATTTCGTCAAGAAGAACGAGCTTATCTTCCAGTTCCCGCCGGACAAGTCTGGAACCGCGCCTCATCTGACCGCCACCGGCGCCGGCGAAACGCCGCCTCCGGCCAGAGGCCCGGCCATTGCCGAGCAAAAAGCCGGCGCTGCGAAGTTGGTCTCCGGAGCTCCGGAAGGGTCTTCTAAAAAGAAGGCCGGCCGCCGCCGTGAGTGATCCCGCTGCCGTAACCGTCACCTAAAACTCGTTTGGGGGAAAGGCTTCCGGCGCCCTATCGACCCGGGACCAAGTCCCCGATTTTAGGGGCAGCGTCACTTAGCCCCCTGCTTTTCGTTAACTTAATGAAAAAAGAAGGGTAATTGAACTTATGTATTCTACTGCGGAATTTAAGAAAGGTTTAAAGATCGAATTGGACGGCGTACCCTACACCATCGTTGACTTTCAACATGTCAAGCCGGGCAAAGGCGGGGCCTTTGTGCGCACCAAGATGAAGAGCCTGCTCACCGGGCGGGTGCTGGATCAAACGTTTCGTTCGGGCGAAAAAGTGAAGCGGCCTGACCTGATGGAGCGGGAGATGCAGTATCTCTACGGGGAGGGCGGGGATTTCCATATGATGGACAACGAGACCTACGAGCAGATAATGCTCACCGAGGACCAGGTGGGCGAGGCGTCCCAGTACTTAAGCGAGAATATGCCGGTCAAGGTCCTCTTTTTCAACCAGCAGGCGGTGGGTGTCGAGGTGCCCTTGTTCGTGGAATTGGAGGTGGCTCAAACCGATCCCGGCATGAAAGGCGATACCGCCGCCGGCGGCACCAAGCCCGCCACCCTGGAAAGCGGCGTTACTATCCAGGTTCCCTTATTCATCAATGAGGGCGACCGGGTGAAGGTGGATACCCGCACCGGCGCCTATATCGAGCGGGTCAAGTAGAGAGGCAGGTCAGACCAGCTTCACCAGCACCACGTAGCGCTTCACCCCGAAGTTGATGGCCTTGCATTGGTTGCTCAGGTAGATATCCGCTTTTTTGTTCCACCGGGGCGCCATGCGGTCTTGAAACTCAAAGACCCCCATGCCATGCAGTAATACCCGGTCGCCAAAATCCATATTCAGGTTGCGTTCCAAATCCCGGCTGAGGGCGATCATCCCCACCTTTACCCGGCGCCCTGAGGAAGTAATCCCCTTGCTGCCAGGGCAATGGTGATATGCGGTTACCGAAACGATGGACATGGTGACGCACATGGTAGGTTGGGGAAAGGCCAGAACCCCCACCCCCAAGAGACAGATCAACAATATCGCCATTTTTTGCATGGTTTTCCCTCGCTTGTGGACGTTTCAGGTTTTGTAAGGATGGTTGGGGACTAATGAAAAACAGAACTGCCAGAATACTGATAAGGGCCGTGGCCCTCAGATTGCTTCGATAGTTTATTTGCGCCTGCGGCCTCGATCCGCCGCGCCCGAAGGAAACGTTCCTCCCGGCATCAACGGCCGCCCTGCCTCAGGTTCCCATCCCCATCAATCCAATGGTGAAGTGCACTATCTACTGCACATCCAAGTCGGCTTATGTGGTTGTCGTTGTTCTATACCCCAAGAAAATAGCCCTGTCAAGCCATTTTTCCTTTATATTCTATAACTAACTGAATTATCTATATATTTTCAATGAGTCAAATTGTGTCATTTTTCTCAATGGCGACTAAGAAAAGGTTTCCGCAATAATTTTTGCCCTAGTGGGTGGAATTACCAAAATTGTCCTGATTTCTTATGGCAAGTGGGGCAATTTATCAGACAATTTCGCCATCTCAAACACTGTGCGAATAAGGCCTATTTAATCAACAATATCATTTAGTTATTTTATATGAATTAATCCGGTGACCGTCGTGGCTGCCGGTAATTCCCGCCCCTATTTAGATCCTCGATTTTCCCCTGGACAATGCTCCCGGAAAGTGAAATTCAAACAGTTATACATGGGTCTTTTCCCCACCCCCAAATTATGAAAAGTACATGCTCGAACTTGGTCTTCACTTTGCACCTTAAGACCTGAACTCTTCAAACTAGGTATTCGGTATTTTTTCGGAAAAACATTAAGTCAAATATTTAGGGGCATGGATCAGCGCTTTCCCGGCCTGGCGGCTTGCGCATCGAGTCCGGAATAGCATACTATGGGGGAGTTTCATGGTGTTACCGACCGATTACTTTGAGGGGCCCAGCAAGATGAGCCAGAAACCTAAGAAGAAAAAAAAGAAATCCTCCCAGGCCCGGAGGCCTAAAGGTGCGGTCCGGGACAGCCGGCCCACGGCCCGGGTCAATCCTGGCATCACCGCCGCGGCCCAAGACAACGTTGAGTCGATTGTCGGCCAGGGACGCGTGCCGGAGCGGGCCCTGGAAATCGCGCTCAGCGGCTATTTCCTGGCCGATCACCTGACCCGGCGATTTGAGGCCGAAGCCGAACTCCCGCAGCCCGTCGCCTGCCAGGCCGGGTGTGACTCCTGCTGTTATAACCAGGTGGAGCTGACCCCGCCTGAAGCCCTGCTCATCGGGCACCATATTGCCCACCACTTTTCCGAAGCCGAGAAAGATCTGCTGCTGGCCCACGTGGCCCGGATCCTGGAGATTATCAAGGCGATGGGCCAGGCCGAAAGCGCCGCCCGGCGCCGGGAAATTCCATGTCCGCTGCTGCAAAACCATACGTGCCTGGTTTATCCGGCCAGACCCCTGGTGTGCCGGGCCATGCACGGACTTGACCGGGAGGGCTGCATTCGGGAATTGCGCACCGGCAGCCTGGCGGGAAGTCAATACTACGCCCACCGCCACGAAATCGCAATGTCGGTGAGCGCCGGGCTTCGGGAAGGGTGCAGAACCGCGGGCTTACAAGCCGTGCCGCTTAACCTGACCCGGGCCCTGAACGATTTTTTCACCCAGGAAAATGCGGTGGTGCGCTGGATAAACGGCGAAGAGGTGTTCGAGGCGTGATTTAGACCTCCCTGGAGCAGGGACGCCGGCGCCCATAGCCAGACCCGGGGACAAATCGCAGCCCCGGACAAACGCAGCGCCGATGCCCCTTGGTATTTTGCCGTAACGGTTTTTCCAGTTTGTCCTTCCTAAAAGCTGAACACCTTGGACTCGGCGGCCAGATCAATGAGAGTGACGCCGGTGCCGATCTTCACTCCCGGGGGCAGTTCGTCCTCCATGATGAGCCGGGTCTCGGCGCAGGGCTTGCACACCAGGATTTGGGCCTTTTTCTCCACCAGAAACTTCCAGTAGGTGATAAGCTCATCCCCGGTGGGGGCCTTGACGCGTTCTGTCAGAGACAGGTTGGCGAAATAGGCGGCGTCGTCCACCAGAAACACCGTAACCTCTTGGCCCTTATCCGCGGCGATCTTGGCAAACTGGAAGCAGCGCACCGCCCGGGTGGGGTCTTCCGGACCCCGGGTCAGGACAAAGAGAAACTTGCTCATGGAACCTCCCGTATTGGATTTCTCAAGTATCTTCATGGCTCGGGCAGAGGCGGGTTAGAAATCCGCCTCTAAAGCACTCCCATGATCAAAAATTGATAATATGACAAATCAGCGGGGGCAAGTATACCGCGATAATGAACCTAAGTGAAGAGGAAGCGTAAATTTATTCAGAACCAGCCGGAGCGACCGCGGACAATTTCCCTGTGATCCAACGTCGCGAAAGCACCTCGCCTTGCTGGGGCCTGGAAATCACCTCGCGGCTGCGCCTCAAGCCTGATTATGCCATGCCCTGGCACAACCTCGCCCTTGCCCATGCCCGAACAGGCAACCGCAGCGCCGCCCTGGAGGCGGCCAAGCTGTTGAGGAAGAATAACCCACAAAAAGCGGACGAGCTTATTAACCTGATCATGAAGCCGTGATGCCATCGGCAAAACCCCGGGGGTGACCTCTGGCCCCGTGGCGTTTTGAATTACGGCTTTGCAACGGTTGAACCTATGTTTACCTGGGGAAAATGGCCATGCCAATGAGGTCGATAAAATCTCTGGGGTTAATGATCCGCGTGCCATGAAACTTCTTGAGGGGAAAATGCCTGATGTTGCCGGTGATGAGGTAATCCGCCTGGGATTCCAAGGCGCATTCCGGGAACTTGTTGTCAGCCGGATCGCGGCTCAGAATATTTACCGGAATGCGGGGGGAAAACCACAATGCCTGCTGCTTGATCACCGATAAAAGCCTTTCGATGCTTTCCTGGTCAAGTCCCTGAAATTTTTTCCGCCTCAGAACTCCCCGGTACTCCTGCCAGATTGTTTTGCTCAAACAAAAGGTAAGATAACCTTCCAAACCTAACGCCAGGATGAGAGCCGGATTGCTCTCCGCCTTCAGGAAAGCTGAAATGATCACGTTGGTGTCAAGAATTACCTTGGGCATAGGAAGATTGTGTTATTTCTTTTTGGCCTTCCGGTATGCGGCAATTTCAGCGTCGATCTCCTCATCGGTGATCTTATTTATTCCCGCCGCTTGGGCGCTTAACTGGATTCTGGCCAGGAGTTCCGGCTGCTTGACCACATTGGTGAGATAATCCCGCACGCTCATAATCACCACTTTAGCTTTACCTCGCCGACTCACCACAAATCGCACCTGGTCGGCGTCCACCTCGTCCATAAGCTTGCCGAAGCGGGTGCGGGCGGTGAGGGCGTCAATTAATTTGGTCATGGATTTGGCCCGGGATTCCACATTTCCCTCCAACTAAGTCATGAGTTAACTCATTAGTTAATCCATGATAACAGAGGCAGGGAATTTGTCAAATTAACTCTCCAGGCCGCTGGCAGTAGGGGCGGGTTTGAAACCCGCCCCTACATGTCCATTGCATGTCCAACGTTATTGTCAGGATACTCTTTAATGTTCGCCGCTTGAGGGCGGACACACAGGTCCGCCCCTACGTGCCCTGCCCTTCCGTTGCCAGCCATTCTTTCAAGCCCGTGGCAATCTTTTGGGTGAAACCCGGCAAGGCCGCGATTTCTTCCATAGTGGCGGCCCTGATGGCCTCCAGGTTGGGGAAGTGTTCCAGGAGGCGGCGTTTGCGGATCGGGCCGATGCCTGGGGCCTGGTCCAGGGTTGAGGTCAGCAGTTCTTTTCTGGCCCGTTTGCGGTGGTAGGTGATGGCGAAGCGGTGGGTTTCGTCCCTAAGCCTCAGGAGCAGGAGCCAGCCCGGGGCGTTGGCCGGGGGGAGGAGCGGGTTTTTGCGCCCCGGCAGAAAGAGGCGGTCGCGGACCGGGCGGCCGCCTTGCTCCGTGGCCTTGGCCAGACCCACCACCGGGATTTTCGCCAGGTCCAGTTCCTTGAGGGTCTGGAGGACCACGTTGAGTTGACCCCGGCCGCCGTCCACCACCAGGAGGTCTGGCAGTTCCTGACCCGCCTTGCCGTAGTGACGCCTGACCACCTCCCGGAGCATGGCGTAGTCGTCCTGGCCCTCCACCTCTTTGATCTTGAAGCGGCGGTAGCGGGATTTATCCGGCGCCCCATCGGTGAAGGCCGTCAGCGCCCCCACGGATTGCCCCCCCTGGAGGGTGGAGATGTCCAGGCACTCGAGCCGGGCGGGGATTTGCGGCAGTTTCAGGCGAGCTTGCAGGTCCTGGAGAGCGGCCCCGGGGTCCGGGGGAGTCCGGCGGCGCCTGAGGGCGTCCCGGGCATTGTCGGCGGCGAGAGCGAGCAGCCGGGCCCGGTCACCTCCCGGAGTCACCAGCAGGGCCACTTTGGCGCCCTTTTCGTCGATGAACAAGGCCTCCAGGAGCCGGCGGTCCGGGACCTCGGCAGGCAGCAGCATCTCGTCGGGCAACGGCCGCCCCTCGGTGTAGTAGAGCTTGAGGAAGGCCCCCAGCAAATCGCCCCCGGGCGGCAGGTCCGGGAAAAAATACTCCCGGCCGCCAGTGACCAACCCGGCCCGCACCAGAAGCACCGTAATCAGGGCCTGGCCTTCGTGAACCGCCAGGCCCAGGACGTCCTGGTCGCGGAAATTGGGCCGGGCCATGTCCTGGCGCTCCAGGGTGGCGGTGATGGCCTTGACCCGGTCCCGGAGCGTAGCGGCCCGCTCGAAATCCAGTTCGTCGGCGGCCTGGGCCATCTGAGCCTTGAGCCGTTTGAGCAGATTGCCGCCTTTGCCCTTGAGAAACAGGACGGCTTCAGCCACCGCCTGGCGGTAATCGGCCTCGGTCACCAACCCGGCGCAGGGGCCGAGACAGTGGGCCAACTGATACTCCAGGCAGGGCCGGGAACGGGTAGCCAGACGGCGCTCTTTGCAGGTACGGACCCCAAAGGCCTGCTTCATGACCTTCAGGGTCTCCCGGGCCATACCGCCGGAGGCGTAGGGACCGAAATAGAGGGCCCCGTCCGGGTTAAACCGCCGCACGAACCGCAGGGCCGGGAAGGTTTCTTTCAGGTCCAGGCGGAGACAGAGATAGTTTTTGTCATCCCGGAGCGTGACGTTGTAACGGGGCCGATGCTCCTTGATGAGGTTGCGCTCCAGGATAAGGGCTTCCCGCCCCGTGGTGGTGAGGATCACGTCCACCCGGGCCATTTTCCTGAGCATCAGGGCGGTCTTGGGGTCGTGCTTCTCCGGGGTTTTGAGGTAGGAGGCCAGGCGGTGCTTCAGGTTCACGGCTTTGCCGACGTAGAGCACCCGGCCGCCGGGGTCCTTGAACAGATAAACGCCGCTGCCCGTGGGGATGCGGGGCAGGGCGGCGGCCAGGGCCGGATAAGGCGCAGCGGGCTTTACATCGGGGGCGGACATCTTATCTTTAGGATAACAGGCAGCCTGGCGCTGTCAAGGCAGGTGGTTTTGAGTCCTTTTTTCATCAAGGGGGATTCAGGAGGATTATGCAGCGCCTATTAATCCCCCCTGCCCCCCTTTAGAAAAGGGGGGTGGTGTGTCCCAGCTGAAACTCCTCGACTGATTCAAAGATAATGCCTAAATTCAGTTTTTGGAATGACATATAGCCTTCTTATAGTGGGCACGACTCGTACCCTTATAAACCTTGAACTTTGAACCTTGAACTTTGAACTATTCGCAGCAGGCGAGATTCGTTCAGGAAGGAGAATGACTATGACTTTACCCCAAAAAACCCTGGGGCGCACCGGGCACTCCGCCACCAGGTTGGGCCTGGGAGGCGAAGGCGTTTTACGGACCTTTGGCCACGAGCAGCAGGCCCAGGCCGTCATCGAGGCGGCCCTGGCCGCGGGCATCAATTACTTCGAGACCGCCCGGGCCTACTCCGGGAGCGAATCCTACCTGGGCCGCAGCCTCAAAGGCCACCGGGACCGGATCTTCCTGACCAGCAAATCCCACGGGCGCTCTTTTAAGGAGGCCATGGCCCACCTCAGCATCACGCTGAAGAATCTCGATACGGATTACCTGGACCTGTGGCAGGTGCACGATATCCGGACCATGGACGAGGTCGAGGCCCTGGGCGTCCCCGGCGGGGCGCTGGAGGCCTTCCACCATGCCCGGGAGCGGGGCTGGGTGCGGTTCATCGGCGTCACCGGCCACCACGACCCGGATGTCCTGCGCCGGGCCCTGACGCTCTACGAGTTTGACACCGTGCTCCTGCCGGTGAACCCGGCGGAGCCGCAGCAGGCCAGCTTTCTGCCCCTGGCCCAGGAGGCTATGGCCAGAGGGATGGGGGTCATCGCCATGAAAACGCTGTGCCGGGGACAACTGCCGCAGATGGCGGAAGAACCCGACCAGCTCGTCAAGGAGCTGCTGGCCTATGCCCTGAGCCAGTCCGTCACCCTGGCGGTGGTAGGGGCTGATTCCGTCCAGCAGGTGGAGCAACTGGCCGCGGCGGTCCGGGATTTCGTCCCCATGACCCCGGAGGAGCAGCACCGCCTGGAAGAGGCCGTGGCCCCCTACGCCCGGCAGTTGATGTACTATAAGCCGTAGTTGGGGCTATTTCTGCCTGGCTTCCAGCCTCTTGCCCACGTACCAGTCGATCTGGCGGCAGATGCCCTTGATGACCTGGGCCTCTCGGGCCCGGAGGCCGTGGCGGGCGAAGAGCCGGCGGACGTTGAACATCCAGTGCTCCGGGTTCTGGTGGCTGATGAAATTGATCTTGACCAGGGTCTCCTGGAGCATGGCGTACATGGATTCCAACTCCCGGGAGTTTGCCAGGCGGGGGGTGTGGTGCGGTTTGGCGCTCTGCGCGGTAAAAATCTCATAGGCCATGACCATGACCGCCTGGGCCAGATTGAGGGAGGAGCACTCCCCGGTGGGGATGGTGACCAGGGCGTGGCAGAAGGGCAACTCGTCGTTGGTCAGGCCCCAGTTCTCCGGCCCGAAGAGCAGGGCGACGTCGTTGGCGGCGGTAATCTCCACCAGCCGGGCGGCTATCTCCCGGGGCGAGAAATAATCGTTGCGCACGCCCCCCAGCCGGGCGGTGGTGCCGACGATGTACTGAAACGGCTTGAGGGCCTGGGCCAGATCGTCGTGGACCTCCATCCGGTCCAGGAGTATCTCCGCCGGGCCGGTGGCCATCATGGCCATGCGGCCCCGGTCCAGGTCCAGGGGCGCAACCGCCACCAGGCGGTTGATCCCCATGTTACAGGCGGCCCGGGCCACCGCGCCGATGTTTTCGGCCAGCCGAGGCTTAAAGAGAACGATGGCCACCCGCTCCAGGCACACCCGGGCGGATGCCTCCACCTTGTCGCGTTTCTCCTGCATGGACTAACTTTAGCATATCCGCTGGTCAGTAGTCAGTAGCCGGTAAAAGCGGCTATAGAGTTTGCCATAAATTCTTTCCGTTTGGGGGCACCTTAAATCCCCCTTTTTCAAAGGGGGACTTTATCAGCAATTCCTAATGGTTCCCCCCCTTTACTAAAGGGGAGTTAGGGGGGATTTGTGGATATCAAGGATCGGAAAAAACTTTTGGCGAACACTATATAGCGGTTGCCAAAAGTTCTTTCCTCTTGTCCCCTCTCCCCCCAGCGGGGAGAGAGGGTTAGGGTGAGAGAAGAAAGAACTTTTGGCAACGAGTATAAGTGGTAAACCGTATCCCCTATGATTAACGGGCGACTGCTGGCCAGCGCCGGCCGATTGGGGTAATATGAAGAACAAGCCCCATAATGGTGCGCGTTGCGCACCCTACATAACTACCTGACTTTTCGAGGAAATGAAGATGCCCAGGTCATGGAGCCTGCCGCTCATTTTTGGGATTATCCTGGCGGTGGGCTGCGTTCCGGCCATCGAAACCAGCCTCCAGCAGGAGGCCGGCCCCCGGGTGGGTTTTGCGGAATTGAGCGCCAACCCGGATCAGTATAAGGGGCAGTTGACGATCCTGGGGGGTGAGGTCATGAGCGTGACCCCCTGGGAGCAGGGCAGCCTGCTGATGGTGGACCAGCGGCAACTGGATAGCCGGTTCTACCCGGTGGGCACCGCCTCCGGGGGAACTTTTTTGGTCCAGAGCGACGAGTGGCTGAACTCCAGCAAGTACGTCCCCAAGAGCAAGGTGGTGGTGGCCGGGGTAGTGGCGGGCCGGAAGGACGGCTGGCTGCTCCTGGAGGCCCGCCAGGTCACTTTTCTGGAACCCCCCGTCTGGGAAAAATACTACTACCCCGTGCCCCGGGAGTGGTATCCCCCCGAACTGGAGCAATGGTACACCCCGCCCTATTTTGACATCTACCGCGGCGGCGGCCGGTTTTAAGTCGGTTTTCGGGAACAACGCCGGGGCAGATATGAATGGCGTAAAACCGGGATACACGAGGGACGTATGCATATCGACCGTTATGAATTTGGGCTCATGGTAATTGACGGGCAGACCTTCAGAAACGACGTCCTGATCTGGCCGGACCGGATCAAAGCCGACTGGTGGCGGAAGGAGGGCCACCTGCTGCAACTGGACGACGTGGCCGAGGCCCTGGCCGCCAACCCCCAGGTGCTGGTAGTGGGACAGGGCGACCCCGGGCATATGCAGGTGGACCCGGCCCTGGCGGCTTACTTAAAGGACCGAGGTGTGGAGCTGATGGCCCTTCCCACCCGGGAGGCCTGCCGGGTTATCAACGACTTGAGCGAGACCCGGCGCCTGGCGGCGGCGTTGCACCTCACCTGCTAAGGGGCGCGGTGCGCAAATTGAACAGTGGAAAACCAGCCATATCTTCATAGGCCGGGTATGTTAATACCGAGTCGCAACCAATAAATGCGTAATTGTAGGGGCGCACCCGCGTGTGCGCCCTCAATTCAGGGCGGACACATAGGTCCACCCCTACAGAAGATAAATTACCTGTATGATCGCATGGTTATATGAAAATAGCATGGTGGGGCGGGCCTCCGTGCCCGCCAGCCAGAGGCGGCCAGGGACGGCCGCCCCACCAACAACAGCCATTTTTCATCCTTCGTTGTGTCCGTGAGGAAATGATCGTTGGTGTAATATAAGTCGATCCTCCGCCAGCTTCGTTACCTCGATCCGGACTTTATCGGCAATAATTGAGATTTACCCTGGATTTATGGTCCCCGCCCCGTTTGACATCCGGCCCCAAAGCGAGTATAATTCCAAAGATGTCAACGACGGCAAATGTGCATAAAGATTGGCAATTTCACATCCTGCAGGTGGAATCCCGTCCTCGTCGTCTCATTCTGGAAGGTCACGTCTCCCCGCCTTATGAGCGGCCCTATCACGATCCACTGTACTTTTATGCCGTGATGGGCCCGGGTCATCTCTCTCTGGAAGTGAGCCGGGACTTTGACGGCGAACGCCTGCTGGACTATTTATTCGAGCAGTTGGGCGCCTCGGAGGAGCCGCCCCGGACCCAGGTGGGCGGCCGTCAGGATGAGGAAGAAGGCGCCTTGCTGCTGGTGGAATGGCGCTTCCCGGCCGACGGGCGCCAGGCCATGCTCCGGCGCCTGGAAGAGATTATGGGCCAATCCCTGGAAAAATAGCTATCAGCGATCAATTTTCAGCAATCAGCCAAAACCAGGTAAAGACGGCCAAATTAAAGTGGGCTCCCCCCACCACGGATTCGGTAAAGAACAGCCGAAGGCAGCGGTTACCCGGGTTGTCTTGGCGCCAATGCGTTTTTGCGTGAGATAGAAAAGCATCGGAGGAGCAATGATTCATCTGGGCGAATACGACCCGAAGCTTGAGGGTATCTGGTGGGTGGAAGAAGCCGGCATGAGCTGCAATGTCTATGTCTTGAACGAGGGCCGCACCCTCATCGACGCCGGCAATTATTACGGCATGCTCCACGAATTGAGCCAGGAGTTCGATATCTCCCTCCTGGAACAAGTCTTCCTTACCCATTGTCACTTCGATCACGTGGGGGGAATGGGCGAGCTCTTCGACTGGTCCAAGCCCAAGGTCTACGGCCACATGGACACCCTGCCGTACATCAATTTTCGCAACGTCCCATTCATGCAAATCATGGAAAAAGCCGGCCGCATCGACCAGGTGGTGATGTTGCGGGGCGGCGAACGCATCCCGGTGGGGCCCTATCTCCTGGAGGTCATCCCCACTCCCGGCCACACCAAGGGTGACATCTGTCTCTACGAGCACCACAACCGTATTCTCTTCTCCGGGGATACCGCCTTCCCCAGCAGTCCCACGGAAAACATCCTGTCCGACGCCGATAAGCAACTGGGCAATATGGAGCAACAGGTGGCCTCTTTAGCCCGCCTGGTGCCCTACGAGGTGGATTTTCTCCTCCCGGGGCACGGCATGCCGGCCTTTTCGGACGGCGGCGACCACATCCTTAACGCCTATATCGAAACCAGGAAGGGAGTGGAGGAAGACCCCCGCCAGCCCTACCTGGACGCAGCCCGGATGCTGTCTGAGGCCGGCCGCCCGGAAAAGGCCCTGGAATGCTACAACATGGCCCTGATGCTGGACCCGGCCAACGTAGAAGCCCTGGTCTATAAGGCCACTACCCTGACGGAGCTATCGCACTATGACGAGGCCCTGGAGATTTTTAACCGGATCCTCAAGGTGGCCCCAGACCTGTTGGAAGCCAATATGGGAAAAGGCTTCGCCCTGATGGGGTTGGGAAAGGTTGACGAGGCCCTGCAGCTCCCGGGCTTTGCGGCCCGTTTAAAAGAGCTGGTCTGAGTTGAGCCCCGGCGTTTTTACGATGCGACACCCGAGCAGTCACTATTACGGGGTCGGGCTTTGTTAGCAGGAGATCGGTTATGACTGAGGCGCCACAACCCATCGAGAGAGACGGCCTGGATGACCTCACCAGGTTTATCCATTTAGGTTTAACCGTGTTCGGCATCCTGGCCTTGATAACGGGCCTGTGGGCCGGCGACTACAAACGGGCCCACCACTTCGGATTCAGTATCCACAAATGGCTGGGCCTGACCCTGGCCTTTTTCATAGCCTGGCGAATCTGGCACGGGTTTTACGGCCCCCGGGAGGACCGATTCAGCCGGTGGGTGCCCTTTACCCCGGAACGGCTCAATCTGGCCCGGGAAGATTGTCTGTCCCTCCTGAGGCTGAGGCTTCCGGAACGGGCCTCGCATCAGGGGTTGGCCGGGGTGGTCCAAACCTTCGGCCTGGCAGTCTTTGCCTGGATGGCGCTGACCGGCGGCATGATGGCCATCTGGCTTACTCCGGGAGGCAAGGCCGCCGGATTCGCTTACGTCATCAAGGAAATGCATGAACTCGGCCTGGCGCTCATCGTCGCCTTTCTCGCCATCCATGTGAGTGCAGTGGCCCTGCACGCCTTGGCGGGCGACAACCTCTGGCGGAAGATGTTCTTCTTGAAATGATGACCGCTGACGCCGGAAAATCGCCATATCCCCGGAGCGGTTGCGTCCGGCCCCTATACCGGTGCATTGGATTTTGACCCTGGCCGGACTGATGAAATAAGGGTGATTTGGTGTCTCAAGAGTGGTACATCGAGATCGATAACCAGGAACAGCGCCGCAAGGTGGGCATGGTGGAAGGGCGCGCCCGCCGGGACGATCACGCCGAGGCTGATGGCGAGGTGGAATTCTCCCTCACCCTCTACCGCGACCAGGTCTCGTTAAACGTGCCGGCCTCCACCCAGGGCCGGGAATTCATCGCCCGGCTCACGGAAATCTTGGGACCGCCGCGCCTGACGCCCACGGTTAAATGCAGCTGCTCCTGGGGGGATGGGGTCATGGGAGCCATGCTCATCGTGCTCTGGGACCTTCCGACCGACCCGTCCTCCCCCGTGCTCCAGAACCTGCACGCCTTCCTGGGAACCCGGGGCATCGCCGTACCGGGGTAGGTCCGGCGCTTTCCCAGTCACCCGCCCAATAATACCTTTTTTCCGTTTTCCGTTTTCCGTTAAAAGAAGTATATAGCGTTTGCCAAAAGTTTTTTCCGGTAGCGCATCACGCTAATCCCCCCTAACCCCCCTTTAGAAAAGGGGGGAACTATGAGGAATTGCTCTTAAAGTCCCCCTTTGAAAAAGGGGGATTTAGGGGGGATTAGGAACCTCCAAGTGGAAAGAATTTTTGGCAAACGCTATATGTCAAACCTCTATATGTCCCCCATGAGGGCGCACACACAGGTGCGCCCCTACGTTTCGGCTGGATATTTTTGACCGCGTCTCGATCTAACCAGCAGGGGCGGGTTTCAAACCCGCCCCTACAAAACGAACCTGCTATGAAACAACGGTAAGGGTTTATTGAACGGCAGGCTTAGACGGGGGCGCGGTGGGCTGGGGGTGGACGATGACAATCCAGGGCAGGCACAGGGCCTGTTTCTCCGAAGCATAGGGGAACCCGGAAGGCAGGTAGGCCCCAAACGGGCATTGGGCGCAGAGCTGGCCCTCGGCGCCGCAGATGCCCCGCAGACGCTGAGGGTCGCCGATCAAGCGCCGCAATTCCGCCTGCAAGGCCTGGATGTCCGCCAATTGGGGCCGCTCGAGTTCCTCAACCATACGCCGCATCACCGCGGCCAATTCCAGTAACAAAGGCGGCAGGCTATCTCCCGCCTTCTGCAAGCGCGTCAAGAAATCGTGGGTTTGCAATCCAGAGGTGGTCATAGGTCAACCTTCTTTCCTTCCGGTCCCCCGGGAAATCTAATATGGTCCATCATGCCGGTGCCCAGGTAGATCTTGTAGAGCGTATTTAACCACTTGTTGGGTTTGGCAACATAGTCCAGCTCCGGCCGCCGCCCGGCGCCCCATTCCACCAGAAACTGGGTGAAGATAATCCACTGCATCAACTCCTCCGGCTGGTCCAGCACGGAAGGATAATAGCGAAATTCGACGGTACCCCGATACCAATAGGAATGCAGATTGAGGCCGTGGTAGCGGGTGGGATGAAGGCGGCGCTGCCGGGACATCTTGGCGTCATCCCGGTTCTCGGGGGTATACCAGAGGTTTTTAACCAGGGGAACCTCACGTTTGGAGCCGTTACGCCGAAACCACTCATAGAGATCTATTTCCAGGGGCCGGCAGGTGTCGGCGCCGCGCCGGTCTTCGGGCAGTAAATGATAGATGTAATTTTCAAAAATCGCCACTATCCGGAGCAACTGGAAGAGCTCGGGGTTACCGAACTTCTCCGGGTCGACCCCGTGATGGACGTGGAAACCGCAGGTTTCGTTTACCAGAATTTCCGGGAATTCCCGGAGCAAATTTAAGGCCTTATAGATCTGGGCCAGCCCCTTAACTCCCGAGAGAATGGGGCTCACCAGCTCAGCCCCGCCGGCCCCCTTGATGGAGTCGTCCAGCACAAAGGACCAGGCATCGTAAGGAGATTCGGTGGGCGCAAACCCGTTCAAGACCATGCCCCGCTGTTGAAATAACCGGGGCAACAATACCCCGTCCGGGGTGCGGTTCATGATCTTGTAAGGCGGAATGGTCTCCCGGTCACCGGCGGAGACACTGTATTTCAGCCCGAAAAACTCGATTTCGACCCCGAAAGAGCGGGTCATGAAATACCGGAGCATGGGATAGCGCTCTATCAGGCGCTCTTCCCACTTCTCAAGTGAGGCGCAGTCCTCCATCCCCCCCCTCGCACCGCTTTGATCTCGGCTGGCCAGCCCCGCCTCCCCGGGGAGGGCGGGCCAGCCTCTGGCATATTGTTTATTTGTACTGAAAATAATCTGATAAATCAAGCGATGCTTTAAAGACCGCAAAAACCATGCAGGCCCAGGAAACCCGGTCTTTTGCCGCCCCAAAACACGCAGGGTCGCCAGACCGGCCTGGGCCAGTAAACTCGGATACTATCGACGCGAATACTGTGTAAGCAGAAAATCTCTTTAAGAACTAGATCTTAATGGGGGTACTTCACCTCAAACACCCGCTTGGCCACCTCGAACGTCCCTTCATAGTAGGGTTGCCGCAAGTCAGTGACAGTCACTCCGTAACGATGGTTGGAGGCGTGGATCATCTTGCCCTCGCCCAGATAGATGCCCGCATGTCCCACAGGGCCGCCCCGGCGGAAGAAAAGCAGATCCCCTGGAAGCAGTTTGGAAAAATCCATTTGGCGAGTCACGACCTTCCCGACCTGGGCCTGTTCGGCGCTGGAGCGGGGCAAATCGATCTTAAACCCATGATAGATGAACTGGACAAACCCGGAGCAATCCGTAGCTGAGCTGTTGGCCAGGGAAGCCCCCCGGGCGTACCGAGCATGTTTGTAAGCGTTGGCCTGAGTCAAGATCAGCTCGGAGAAATTCCAGGGTTCGAACGTATTATATTTTTGAGAGTCCGAAGAGATGCGGTCGCTCTTGACCTCCGGCTTGGACGGCTGGGTAATCGGGGTATTCAGGGGCTTCTTGGGCGACAGCGGCTCCAGCAGGAACCGGCCGTCCCGTTGGGGGGTAACCTTCATCAGAGGCGGGGTTTCCGTCACTGTGCGCCGCTCGGGATAACTGGGAACCATGGACGATTCCACCACGTCCTCGTCGCGCGACTGGTACGAGCGAGCCCGCCTGGTGGACTTCGAACTCTTGCTCTTGGTGGATTTTGTCTTTTTTGCCACCTTTGCCGACGGTGACTTGGTTGTTTTCTTTTTTACGGTCTTGGTAGGAACTGAAAAAGCCAGGTTGGGGGAAAAAGTTAACGCCAGGGTAATCGCCGCACTCAATAATATCCGATTCACCATCCAGAACCTCCTTTGTTATGGGACAATCCTGAAGGGAACTAAAACCATTTTTTAGCCCCGGTCAATTGGCCGGCAATGCTCATTTCTTTCCGCTGCCGGACTTTCCTTTCTAGGGTTAGATAATGTTGCTTAGGGTTTTATAGGTAGTTTTACCCAGCCAACTTTTAGGTATAAGTACCTAGGTAATTTGATGCACATTAATATAGGGAAATTAGGATGTCAACCACTTTTTTTGCACTCAGTACGATGTTTTTATATATTTTCAATGATATCATGAAGTTATAAAACAAGCTTTCTAAGCCCGGCAGGCTGCTGCGCCCAAGGTGAAACTCCCGGTGCAGGGCATAAAAAACCCCGGGCCTGGACCCGGGCGGTGATCCGGGGTTAAGCGCCCCCCGGGGTAGCCCCAAGAAAAACTTCAGGGGACCGGGGGTTTATACCAAATCCCTGTCCCCTGCACGCAAAAAAGCTCAACCTTCCGCGGCTTTCTTCTTCTTGGCCTTGGGAAGGGTTTCGGGGCGATCCACCAGTTCGAGGATGGACATGGGAGAACCGTCGCCCAGCCTCACCCCCAGAGGGATGATCCGGGTATACCCCCCGGGACGGTCCTGATACCGCTCCCGCAGTTCCGTAAAAAGTTTAGCTACCACCTTCTTGGAGCGCACCACCGCCAGGGTCAGGCGCCGGGCGTGCAAGTCGCCCCGTTTGGCCAGGGTAATGACCTTCTCGGCCCACATGCGGGCCTCCTTGGCCTTGGCCCGGGTGGTTTCTACCCGCTCCTTTTCCAACAGCGCGGTCACCAAATTTCGGAGCATGGCCAGGCGATGTTCCGTTGTCCGGCCCAGGCGCCGACCAGCCTTTAAGTGTCTCATGCGACGTCTTCCTTCCTTTCCGGCATCTGATCGGGGGGTGAGAAGCTGTCGAGCTTCATCCCCAGACTCAACCCCATCTCATGGAGGATCTCTTTGATCTCGTTGAGGGACTTGCGGCCGAAATTTTTGGTCTTCAGCATCTCTTGCTCGGTCTTCTGGACCAATTCGCCGATATAGCGGATAGTGGCATTCCTCAGACAGTTGGCGGCCCGCACCGACAACTCCAGTTCATTGACACTGCGATAGAGGTTCTCGTTAAAAGTCGGCGGCTCGTCCGCGGACTTCTCTTCCTGGCCCGCCGGTTCCTCTTCGAAGTTGATGAACATGCTCAGATGTTCTTTGAGAATCTTGGAGGCGTAGGCGATGGAGTTTTCCGGGGTGATGCTGCCGTCAGTCCATACCTCCAGGGTGAGCTTGTCATAGTCGGTCCGTTGCCCCACTCGGGCCTGACTCACCAGGTAATTGACCTTGCGCACCGGCGAGAAGCTGGCGTCCAGGGGAATATAGCCGATGGCCTGGTCTTCGTCTTTATTGGCCTCGGCAGGCACAAATCCCTTGCCGCTCTTGACCGTCATCTCCATCGCCAGTTCGCCGTCCGCCCCCAGGGTGGCGATGTGATGCTCGGGATTGAGGATCTCTACCATGCCATCCGTTTGGATGTCTCCGGCTTTGAGTTCACCCGGTTTATTGGCCTCCAGGCGCAGCATCCTGGCCCCTTCGGAAAGTACCTTCAGACGTACCTGTTTCAGATTAAGCAGAATCTCGGTGACATCTTCCAACACCCCGGGGATGGCTGAAAATTCGTGATAGACATCCTTGATGCGGACCGCAGTGATGGCCGATCCCCGCAGGGAGGAAAGTAAGACCCGTCTCAGGGCGTTCCCCAAGGTGGTGCCGAAGCCGCGTTCCAGGGGCTCGCAGGCGAACTTGCCATAAAACCGGTTATGGGTCTCACTATCGACTTCCAGCCGTTTGGGCTTAATAATATCGGTCCAATTTTTGTAGATCATGGCTCCTCTAGAAAACTACTAGGACGTTTATGTCCCGCATTCTAGCCGGTCTGTGACCGGCCTGACAACAATCTGTCTCTCCCGCGCCCGGTTGGCCGCCGGAGAGAGTTTGGGAACATAAAGGATCATGATGCTATTTGGAATAAAGCTCCACGATGAGATGCTCTTGGATCGGCATGGTAATATCTTCCCGTGTGGGGAACATGACCACCCGCCCTTGGGCCTCTTCCTTGTTGAACTCCAGCCAGGGGGGGCAACCACGCCTGGCCACTGCCTCCATGGCATCGCGAATTATCGGCAGGCTGCGGCCCTTCTCCGTCACCACAACTACATCTCCGGTCCTGACCAGAAAGGAAGGGAGGTTTACCCTGGCGCCGTTTACCTGGATATAGTTATGCCGCACCAATTGCCGGGCCTGGGTCCGAGAGTTGGCGAACCCTAAGCGATAAACTATGTTGTCCAAACGCCTTTCCAGGAAGACCAACAGGTTAGTGCCGGTAACCCCTTTCTGCCGTTCGGCCTTTTCAAAATAACTGCTGAACTGCTTCTCCAACACGCCGTAAATGCGTTTCACCTTTTGCTTCTCACGGAGCTGGGCGCCGTAATCCGAAAGTTTGCTCCGGCGCTGGCCGTGCTGTCCCGGCGGATAATGACGCCGCTCGATGGCGCATTTATCCGTGTAACAGCGATCTCCTTTGAGATAAAGCTGCATCCCCTCCCGGCGACAAAGCCGGCAAACCGGTCCCACATATCTAGCCACTATCGATCACCTCTCCAGTTAAACCCGACGACGTTTGGGGGGGCGGCAGCCATTGTGGGGAATAGGGCTGACATCCCGAATCAGGTTGACGCTCAAGCCGGCGGCCTGCAAAGCCCTGAGGGCTGCCTCCCGGCCCGCGCCCGGCCCCTTGACAAAAACATCCACATTCCGCATGCCGTGGTCCATGGCCTTACGGGCCGCATCCTGGGCCGCCAGCTGGGCCGCAAAGGGCGTCCCCTTCCGGGAGCCCTTGAACCCCTGAACCCCCGCCGAGGACCAAGACACCACGTTGCCGCCCGGATCGGTGATGGTCACCAGGGTGTTGTTGAACGTGGCCTTGATATGGGCCACCCCGGTGGGGATATTCTTCTTTTCTTTTTTCTTCTTGGTGCGTGTCTGCGCTTTGGCCATCGCCCCTCCTTAAGCCTTCTTCCGTTTGCCCACGACGCTGCGACGCGGGCCTTTGCGGGTACGGGCGTTCGTATGAGTCCGCTGTCCCCGGACCGGCAGGCTCCTGCGATGCCTGAGGCCTCGGTAGCACCCCAGATCCATCAGGCGCTTGATATTCATGGAGACTTCCCGGCGGAGGTCTCCTTCAACCTTGCAGGTATGGTCGATCACCTGGCGAATACCGGTGATTTCGGCGTCGGTGAGTTCGGACGTCTTGGTGCTGGGTTCCACCTTCGCTTCCTGGAGCACCCGTGCCGCGGTGCTATGCCCGATGCCGAAAATATAGGTTAAGGCGATCTCGATTCTCTTGTTTCTGGGTAAATCGATCCCGGCGATTCTGGCCAATTCCTTTCCTCCCCTTTAGCCTTGACGCTGCTTATGCTTGGGATTTTCACAGATCACCCGCACCACGCGTTTGCGGCGAATAATCTTGCACTTGGCGCACATCCGTTTGACTGAGGCTCTAACCTTCATAGTATTTTCCTATCTGACCCGGTAGACTATCCGCCCTCGACTCAGGTCATAGGGCGACAATTCCAGAATAACCTTATCTCCCGGAAGGATCTTGATGTAGTGCATCCGCATCTTTCCGGAAATGTGAGCCAGGACCCTATGCCCGTTGGGCAGTTCCACCCGAAACATGGCGTTGGGGAGAGGCTCAACCACCGTCCCTTCGACTTCTATGGCGTCTTCTTTAGGCATCTACCGTATCTTTATAGTTATTTCAAATGGTTATTAAATATAACTTAGAGCCGGCTCAAAATCAAGACGCCGTTCTCCGTCAACGCTACGCTGTGTTCGAAATGCGCCGCACAAGACCCGTCCTGGGTGATGGCGGTCCAGCCATCCTGCAAAATCCGCACCTGCCAGGAACCCAGCGAAGTCATGGGTTCAATGGCGAAGGTCATCCCCACCTGCAACGTCGGCCCCCGGCCGGGCGGCCCGAAATTGGGGATCTGCGGGTCTTCGTGGAGTGACCGGCCGATGCCGTGCCCCACAAACTCCCGTATGACCCCGAATCCGGCCCCTTCCACCACGGTCTGCACCGCGTGGGAGATGTCCGACAGCCGCTGGCCCGCCTTGACTTGGGCGATGCCGGCGTACAGGGATTCCTCCGTGGTTGCGATCAGGGCCCGGGCTTTTTCGCTCACGTCCCCCACGCCCACGGTGATGGCGGCATCCCCATAAAAGCCTTCGTACTTCACCCCGAAATCCAGGCTCACCACGTCCCCGGCTTTGAGGCTGCGGGGTCCGGGAATACCGTGGACCACCTCTTCGTTGACCGACACGCAGATGGACCGGGGATAGCCGCGATAGCCTTTGAAGGCTGGCTTCACCCGCCGCTGGCGGCACATCTCTTCCGCCAGTTCATCGAGCTCCCGGGTTTCGATTCCGGGTTGGACCTTTTCTTTCACCCCCTCCAGGATTTCGGCCACGATGCGGTTGGCCACCTCCATCTTGGCGATTTCCTGGAGGGATTTAAGCAGAATCATTTAACGGATCAGTGCTTGCAGCCGCAGCTGCAGCCGGTTCCCGCCGAAACGATGCCCACGATCTGGTTAAAGATGTCGTCGATGCCCCCCACGCCCTTAATGGGCCGCACCAGGCCTTGCTTGGAGTAGTAGCCGATCAACGGCGCGGTGGCCTGGTTATAGGTGGCCAGGCGGGAGCGCACGGTGGTCTCGTTGTCGTCGTCCCGCTGATAGAGTTCGCCGCCGCATTTGTCACACACGCCTTCTTTCTTGGCGGGTGAGAATTTGACGTGGAACATCTGGCCGCAGGCGCCATCTTTGCAGGTGCGCCGCCCGGTGAGACGAGTCACCAGCGCTTCTTCGTCCACGTCGATGCTGACTACGTGGTCGATCTTGGTACCCAACCCCTTCAGCACCTTGTCCAGGGCTTCGGCCTGGGGCACGGTCCGGGGAAAACCGTCCAATATGAATCCCTTTTTGCAATCAGGCTGGGCCAGCCGGTCTTTGATGATCCCGATGACTACTTCATCGGGCACCAGTGTTCCGGCATTCATGCACTCCTGGGCCTTCTTGCCCATTTCGGTCCCTTCCTTCACTGCCGCCCGGAGGATGTCGCCGGTGGAGATCTGAGGGATCTGGAATTTTTCGATGAGTTTCTTGGCTTGCGTGCCTTTGCCCGCGCCTGGGCCGCCCAACAGGATCAGATTCATAACTTCCTCCTTCTTGAGATCAACGCCGTACCCGGCTCATACGTTTTTTGGTAAATCCCTCGTAGTGGCGGGTGAGCAGATGCGATTCGATCTGGCTCATGGTGTCCATGGCCACCCCCACGACGATCAACAGGGCCGTACCCCCGAAATAAAAGGGGACATTGAACTTCTGAATCATCATGGAGGGCAGCACGCAGACTGCCGAGACGTAAATGGCGCCCCCCAGAGTGATGCGGGTCAGGATGCGGTCGATATATTCCGCGGTGGGTTTCCCCGGCCGCAGACCCGGTACATAACCGCCCCACTTTCTCAAATTATCCGCCACGTCTACCGGGTTGAACGTCACCGCGGTATAGAAATAGCAGAAAAAGACGATAAGGGCGACGTAGACTAAATCGTGAATTCCGCCCCCGGGAGACATGGCGTCCGCGGCCCATTTCACCCACTCATTGCTGACGAAGCTAGCCACCGTGGCCGGGAACATCAACAGCGACGAGGCGAAGATGGGGGGGATGACCCCGGCGGTGTTCACCTTCAGGGGCAGAAAGGTGGTCTGGCCGCCGTACATTTTGCGCCCCACGACCCGGCGGGCGTACTGGACCTGGATACGTCGCTGGCCCCGCTCCACAAAGACGATGAAGCCCACCACCACGACCATCACCACCATCAGGAGGATCATCAGAACCGGCAGGATCTCACCCGATTGGATCAGACTGAAGGTGCTGATCAAGGCCGAAGGCATCCGGGCCACGATCCCGGCAAAGATGATGAGTGAGATGCCGTTGCCGATGCCCCGCTCGGTGATCATTTCTCCCAGCCACATGATGAACGCGGTGCCCGAGGTCAGGGTGAGTACCGTCATCAGGCGGAAGGCCCAGCCGGGATGCAAAACCACCGCTTGATGGCCGGACCCGGCAGTCATGCTCTCCAGGCCCACGGCAATCCCGATCCCCTGGACCGCGGCGATAAGCACGGTGCCGTAGCGGGTGTACTGCTTAATCTTCTTCTGGCCCGACTCCCCTTCCTTATACAGCTTCTCCAGACCCGGAATCACCACCTTGAGGAGCTCGATGATGATGGCGGCGCTGATGTAGGGCATGATCCCCAGGGCAAAGACGCTCAACCGCTCCAGGGCGCCGCCGGAGAACATGTCGAATAACCCGAAGATCGTTCCCCGTTGGGCCGCAAAAAACTGCATCAGGGCGTCCGCATCGATCCCCGGAGTGGGGATCTGGCAGCCCAGGCGATATACCGCCAGCATCAACAGGGTAAAGATGATGCGGCGCTTCAGCTCGGGGATCTTGGCAATGCTGGAGAACGCGGACACTTAAATGACCTCCACCCGCCCTCCGGCTGCTTCGATCTGGCTCCGGGCCTGGGAACTCACCGCCTGCACCTTAACCACCAGGGGCACGGTCACCTCACCCTGGCCTAAAAGCTTGATCCGCTTCACCCGGCTTTTCACCACCCCGGCTTCTTGTAAGGCATCTTTATCTACCACCGTCTCGGCCGGAAACCGGTTAAGGTCCCGCAGATTGACGATGGTCCAGGTTTGCCGGAAGATGTTGGTGAAGCCGCGTTTGGGAATCCGCCGCACCAGAGGCATCTGGCCGCCTTCAAACCCTGGCCTGGTGCCGCCGCCGGCGCGGGAATTCTGCCCCTTGAAGCCTCGGCCCGCGGTTTTGCCCCAACCGGAACCGGGGCCGCGGCCGACCCGTTTCTTTTTGTGTTTGGACCCCGGGCTGGGCGAAAGTTCAGAAAGGCGCATCTGCTATTCTCCTTCAGGGACCTGGCGCACCTGGAGGAGATGCTCCACCTGGCGCACCATCCCCAAAATCGCCGGGGTTTCCCGGTGCCGCACCGTTTTCTGTAAGCGGGTCAGCCCCAGACTCTTCAGGGTCAGACGGTGCTTCGGCGGCCGGCCGATGGGACTTTTAGTCAAGGTTATCTCGAGAATCATGGTCGTTCCTTAGCCGTTAGCAGTTAGCAATTAGCCGTTAGCAAAAACCCTCAAGCAATAAGCTAATTGCCAAAAAAAGTTTCCTCATTTTCGTTGCTTCAATGAGCGGTCATCCAATCCAATGAGTAGTCAGCCCAAAACCTAACAGCTAACTGCTAATGGCTAACAGCTAACCGCTACCCTAATATTTCCGCCAGAGACCGGTTGCGCCTGGCCGCCACGTCATCCGGGGACGCCAGCATCTTCAAGGCCACCATGGTGGCTTTCACCGCGTTGTGCGGGTTGTGGGAGCCCAAACACTTGGTAAGGACGTTTTTGATCCCCGCCACTTCCACCACCGCCCGCACCGGGCCGCCGGCGATGACGCCGGTGCCTTCGGAGGCCGGTTTTAGGAGCACCCGGCCGGCCCCGAACTCACCCACCACGGTATAAGGAATGGTGCTGTTCTGAATGGGGACCTTGATCATGGACTTTTTGGCCTGTTCCACCGCCTTGCGAATGGCTTCGGGCACTTCGTGGGCCTTGCCCAGGCCCGCACCCACGCTCCCGGCGCCGTCACCTACCACCACAATGGCGCTGAAGCGAAAGCGGCGCCCGCCCTTGACTACCTTGGCGACGCGATTGATGCTCACCACTTTATCGGTTAACTGCTCCGTTGCATCTGAGTCGAACAAGCTTACCTCCGAAATTAGCTGTCAGCTTTCAGCTATCAGCTATCAGCTTCTTAATTAATTGAGTCTTTTTCCCGAATCCCTGGTACCGCTATCCATTGCTTAGTATCCAATCGCGTTCCCCCAGGCTTTAGCTGAAAGCTGACCGCTGATAGCTGACAACTAAAAATTCAGGCCGTGTTCCCGGCAGCTATCCGCCATGGCCTTAATCCGGCCGTGGTAGAGAAACCCGTTGCGGTCGAAGACCACCTTGTCAATTCCCTGCGCCTTGGCCTTGGAAGCCAAGAGCTTGCCCACGGCCTTGGCCGCGTCGGACTTCTTCAAACCGCTCAACTGGTCCTTCAACTCGCCGCTCAGGGTGGAGGCCGCCGCCAACGTCTGGCCTTTGCCATCGTCGACGATTTGGGCATAGATATGTTTGCAGCTGCGGAAGACCGAGAGCCTGAACCGCTCTCCGCCGCCGATTTTCTTCTTGATCCGCCGTTTCCGTTTCAGCCGCGCCGTTTCCTTGGAATTCATGTCACCATTCTCCTTTAGCGGCCGCCGGCCTTGCCCACCTTGCGCCGGATGACTTCCCCGGCATACCTGATCCCCTTGCCTTTATAGGGGTCGGGTGGCCTGAGCCGCCGAATCACCGCCACCGTCTGTCCCAGGACTTCTTTGTTGGCGCCTGAGAATTCGATGCGGTTGGCCTTTTCCACCTTGGCCGTGATCCCTTTGGGCAGTGGAAACTCCACGGGATTGGAGTAGCCGATGTTGAACACCAGGGTGTCGCCCTTGGCTTCCACCTTGTAGCCGGTGCCCACCAGTTCCAATACCCGGGTGAACCCGTCGGTGGTTCCAATGACCAGGTTGGCCGCCAGGGTACGGGCCAGGCCCCAGTAGGACCGGCTCAGCCGGCTGTCATCCTGGGGTTCCAGGGTGATCTCCTGGGCCCCGATGTTGACGTGGACCCGGGGCGGCATTAACTGGGACAGCGTCCCCCGCGGTCCGGTGACCACCAACTTGCCTTCTTCCATCTTGACCTTCACCCCTTTGGGCAAAGGTACCGGTTTCTTTCCGATGCGGCTCATAAGCTTACCCTTACCAGATCTCGCACAAGACCTCGCCGCCCACGTTCAGCTTGCGGGCCTGGCGGTCGGTGATAACCCCCTGGGAGGTCGAAATGACCGCCACCCCCAAACCTCCCCGTACCTTGGGAAGCTCGGCATGGCCGGTATACACCCGGCAACCGGGTTTGCTGACCCGTTTCAGCCCCTGGATGAGCGGTGACTGATGGTCGGCATACCGGAGGTAGACGCGCAGGATGCCCTGGCGATTATCTTTAATGACCTTGTAGTTTTTAATAAACCCTTCTTCTTTAAGGATGCGCGCCAGGTTGATCTTCATACGGGAAGCAGGAATATCAACCTTGTCGAACCGCGCCCCCCCGGCATTGCGAATCCGGGTCAACATATCGGCGATGGGATCGGTCATGCTCATAATGTGCCCTACCAGCTTGATTTAGTGACCCCGGGAATCTCTCCCTTGAGGGCCATGCTGCGAAAACAAATGCGGCAAACGCCAAACCGCCGGAGAAATGCCCGGGGACGGCCGCACACGGGACAGCGGTTGTATTTCTGCACCGGATATTTGGGCTCGCGTGTTGCCTTGGCTATTAACGATTTCTTGGCCATCCTTATCTCCTGAAGGGCAAACCCAGTAATTTTAACAAGAATTTCCCTTCCTCGTCGGTGGGGGCGCTGGTGACTATGGTAATGTTCATGCCCCTGACCTTGTCGATCTGGTCATACTCAATCTCCGGGAAGATGATCTGCTCTTTGATGCCCAGGGTGTAGTTGCCCCGGCCGTCAAACGCCTTCTCGCTCACGCCCCGAAAATCCCGCACCCGGGGCAGCACCACGTTCATGAGCTTGTCGAGAAAGTAGTACATGCGATTCCGGCGCAGGGTGACCATGCAACCGATGGGCATGCCTTCCCGCAATTTGAAGGCGGCGATGGACTTCTTGGCCCGGGTCACCACCGGCTTTTGGCCGGTGACGGCAGTCAGTTCCACCGAGGCCGACTCCAGCAGCTTGATGTTCTGGATGGCCTCCCCCAGCCCGATGTTGACCACGACCTTATTCAGTCTGGGCACCTGCATGGGGCTCTTATAGCGGAACTCCTGCATCATTTGGGGGACACACTCGTCCCGATAATATTCCATCAGGCGCGGCGTCCCTTTCAGGGCCGGCGGGGGCGTCGATTTCTCAGAGCCTTTGGCCGCCGGGGCGGCCGCCTTGGCCGCTTTTTTATCCGCGCCCTTGGGCGCGCCCTTGGCCCCACCTTTGGCCGCCGCCTTGCCCTTGTCTTTTCCAGATCCCTTTTCAGCCATCAATCAATTCCTTGCATTTCAGACATACCCGGGCTTTCTTGCCTTCGCCGGTCTGAGTCATACTGATACGGGTGCCGGTGGCGCATTTGGGGCAAATCAGCTTCACCTTGCAGACAAACACCGGCGCTTCCTTTTCCACGATCCCCCCCTGGCCCGCAGTGGGGCTGGGGCGGGTGTGCCGCTTAATGAGGTTGACCTTTTCGATCAGCACCTGGTTCTTTTCCCGGAACACCTTCAAAACCTTACCGGTTTTGCCTTGTTCCTTACCGGTGGTGACCTCTACCAGGTCGTTCTTCTTCAGCCGGACCTTGACGGGCTCGGTCGCCTTCTTGACCTTGGCCATTAGAGCACCTCCGGAGCTAACGAGATGATCTTCATGAACCTCTTGGCCCGAAGTTCCCGGGCCACCGGCCCGAAGATGCGGGTGCCGATGGGGTCGCCCTGGGGGTTAATGAGCACCGCCGAGTTATCGTCGAACCGGATGTAGGAGCCGTCCGGGCGCCGGGTCTCTTTCACGGTGCGCACCACTACGGCCCGCATCACGTCGCCCTTTTTCACCTTGGAGTGGGGTATGGCCTCCTTGACCGCCACGATAATGATGTCCCCCACCCGGGCATACCGTTTCCTGGTGCCTCCCAGGACCCGAATGCAGGCGACTTTCTTGGCGCCGGAGTTATCCGCCACTGTCATTTGTGTCTGAACCTGGATCATCTTTCTATCCTCAACGCCCTTAACTTATTGGGCTTTTTCCAGGACTTCCCTGACCCGCCAGCGTTTGTCCCGACTTATGGGGCGGGTCTCTTCCAGGAGCACCTTATCGCCCACCTGGCATGAATTATTGGGGTCATGGGCCTTGATCCGGGCCCGGCGCCGGATAATCTTATGATAGAGGGGGTGGGCCACCAGGCGTTTCACTTCCACCACCACGGTCTTGTCCATCTTGTCGCTGACCACCTTGCCGATCCTGGTCTTGCGCACACCGCGCTGCTTTTCCATACCTGCTTAACCCTCCCAGGCTATTCCTGCCCGGCCTTTCCCCTCAGTACCGTCTTGACCCGAGCCAGGTCTTTCCTGGCCTGCCCCAATCGGGCGGTGTTGTCCAGTTGCTGCCGGCTATGTTGAAAGTTGAGGTTGAACAGCTCTTCTGAAACCTCTTTCAATTTAACCAAAAGTTCTTCCCGGGTCAGATCCCGCAAATCTGCGGCCTTCATGATTTCGCCCCCGCTGTCGGCTGGTGTTCCCGCTCCACGAACTTGGTGGGAATGGGCAATTTGTGGGACGCCAGCCGCATGGCTTCTTTGGCCACTTCGCGGTCCACCCCGGCCATCTCGTAGAGGACCAGGCCGGGCCGGATTACCGCCACCCAACCCTCCGGGCCGCCCTTACCTTTCCCCATGCGGGTCTCCGCCGGTTTCTTGGTAAATGGCTTATCCGGAAATACCCGGATCCAGACCTGGCCGCCTCGTTTGACGTGGCGGGTGATGGCGATCCGGGCCGCCTCAATCTGCTGGGCGGTGATCCAGCCGCATTCCTCGGCCATGAGGCCGAACTCCCCGAAGGCCACGAAATTGCCCCGGGAGGCCTTGCCCCGCCGGCGGCCTCGCATTACCTTCCGATGTTTTACCCGTTTTGGACTAAGCATGTTCTTTTCCTTAACCACCCCCCGTCTTCCAGGGGGCAGGGGGAATTAACCGTGTTTTTTGTTCTGCGTGGTTCGTCTTCCCGTTTATCTAAGTTCTTGGCTTTTACTTTTTAACCAAAAACCAAAAACGAAAAACCATAAACCGCAGTTAAAACGTCGCCATTTCTTCGGTGCCCAGGATCTCGCCGTGGAAGATCCAGGTCTTCACCCCGATGATCCCGTAGGTGGTCTTGGCTTCGGCAAACCCGTAATCGATCTGGGCCCGCAAGGTGTGGAGCGGCACCCGGCCTTCCCGGTAGGTTTCCTGCCGGGCGATTTCCGCCCCGGCCAGCCGGCCCTTGCACCGGATCTTGATGCCCTTGGCCCCGAACTTCAGGGCCTGACCCACCGATTTCTTCATGGCCCGGCGGAAGGACACCCGGCGCTCCAGTTGCTGGGCGATATTTTCCGCCACCAGCTGAGCGTTGATCTCGGGTTTACGCACCTCTTGCACGTCGATCACGAGTTCCCGGCCGACCAATTTTTCCAGCCGGCGGCGCAGATCCTCGATTTTCTTACCCTTTTGGCCGATAACCATGCCCGGCCGGGAGGTATGGATTTTGATGGTCAGCTTGCTGGCCGCCCGCTTGATATCCAACCCGGCGACCCCGGACCCCTTGAGTTCTTTGTCGCCCTTGATGAAATCGCGAATCCGGCGGTCTTCCAGCACCAGGGATGCGAAATCCTTCCGGGCGAACCAAACGGAATCCCATTTGCGATAGCTCCCCAGACGAAAACCGATGGGGTGAACTTTCTGGCCCAATCCATGCCTCCTTATATCAGTTCCCAGTTGCCAGTGGTCAGTTGCCAGTTATAAAACTCGCAATGCCATAAATTACTGACAACCTATATCTGGCCACTGGCCACTGGCCACTGACCACTGTTTCAATCATTTGCCGGATCCTTCCTTCAGGACCACGGTTATATGGCTGCTCCGTTTGAGGATGCGGTTGACCCGCCCCATCGCCCGCGCTTGGAAGCGTTTGAGGGAGGGGCCGCCATCCACCTGGACGCCTTTGATTACCAGGGTATCCACGTCGATCTGGGGCCGCTGTTCGGCATTGGCCACCGCGGACATGACTACCTTGCGCACCAACCGCGCCCCCCGTTGCGGCATGAACCGGAGCATGGCCAAGGCCTCTTCCACCTTCTTGCCGGGGAGAGTCCGGGCCACCAGCCGCAGCTTGGTGGGCGAGATGTGCAGATATTTGGCGCTCGCCTTGATTTCCATGGCTACTTCTTACCCATCTTGGTTTTGCGGTCCCCGGCGTGGCCACCGAACTGCCGGGTAGGGGAAAACTCGCCTAACTTGTGCCCCACCATGTTTTCGGTGACGTATACCGGTATAAACTTCCTGCCGTTATGGACCGCCAGGGTTAATCCGATGAATTCCGGAGTGATGGTGGACCGCCGCGACCAGGTCTTGATCACCCGCCGATCCTGGCTCTCCCGGGCCTTATACACCTTGGCCTGGAGGCTGTCCTGCACATAGGGTCCCTTTTTTAGTGAACGAGCCACGATCTTCCTCTCTACTTCTTGGACCGGTGTTTAACGATATACCGGTCGCTGGCTTTGGGCTTTCTGGTCTTATATCCCTTAGTGGGCACTCCCCAGGGCGTACACGGATGGCGGCCGCCCGAGGACTTGCCTTCGCCGCCCCCCATGGGGTGGTCCACCGGGTTCATAACTACACCCCGGACATGGGGCCGCTTGCCGACCCAGCGTTTCCGCCCGGCCTTGCCCAGGGCGACGTTTTCCTGCTCCACGTTGCTCAACTGCCCGATGGTGGCCCGGCAATCCACCGGCACCATCCGCACCTCGCCCGAAGGCAGTTTCAAATGCGCCTGCTTACCTTCCTTGGCCATCAATTGGGCCGCGGAACCTGCGGCCCGGGCCATCTGGCCGCCCTTACCCGGCTTCATCTCCACGTTATGCACCAGGGTGCCGTTGGGGATGTTGGACAGCGGCAGCGTGTTCCCCGGTTTGATGTCCGCCGTGGGGCTGGAGACTACCGTGTCCCCTACCCGCAGGTCATTGGGCGCCAGGATGTAGCGCTTCTCTCCGTCCGCATAATGGAGCAGCGCAATGCGCGTCGTGCGGTTGGGGTCGTATTCGATGGTAGCCACCTTGGCCGGGACCTCCAACTTGTTGCGCTTGAAATCGATGAGCCGGTAACGCCGCTTGTGTCCCCCACCCATGTAGCGGGAGGTGATCCGGCCGTGACAGTTCCGGCCCCCCGTCTTCTTCAGGGGTCTGACCAGGCTCTTTTCCGGCTCGCTCCGGGTGATCTCGGAAAAATCCGTCGCCGTCTGGAACCGCCTCCCCGGGGAGGTAGGTTTTCGGGAAATCAAAGCCATGACTAGTTATCCTTAAACTCTAAATTCTCAGCTGCATATCGTTTCGGCCATGCGGCCGGGCAGTCCAAGGTCTCGCGCCAACCCGACCCCTGACCGCGGCTTAGAGCGCTTCGAAACCGGAGATCTTCTCTCCGGGGGCCAGGGTGACGACCGCCTTCTTCCAATCGGGCCGCGTGCCCTGGGTCTTGCCCATCCGCTTTTTCTTGCCCTGGTAGTGGATGGTGTTGACTCTCAGAACTTTGACCTTGAAGATGTCTTCAATGGCCTTCCTAAGCTCGATCTTGTTGGCTTTGACGGCCACCCGGAAGGTAAGCTTGTTGGCCGCCTCCCTCAGGGAGTGGGTCTTTTCCGTGATGATCGGCCCCTTGATCAAATTGTGGTATGCCTTCATTTGGCCAACCTCGCTTCGATGGCATCCAGTGCCGGGGACAACAACACCAGGTACTCGTATTTCAGGATGTCGTAGACGTTCAGGCCCATGGGGAGCATCACCTGGACCCCCGGAACATTCCGGGCCGAAAGCTCCAAAGCCCGGTTTTCATCCGGAGTGACGAACAATGCCTTGCTCAGGTCGAAATTCTCCAGGACCTTGACGAAATCTTTGGTCTTGGGCGTGGTGTGGGGATAAGCGTCCAGCACTACCAGCTGCCCGTCGGCCAGCTTGCTGGACAACGCCATCTTCAAGGCCAGGCGCCGCACCTGTTTGGGAAGCGCATAGGCATAGCTCCGGGGTCTGGGGCCGAAGGTGGTGCCCCCGCCCCGCCAGATGGGGGAACGGCTGCTGCCCACCCGGGCCCGGCCGGTGCCTTTCTGGCGCCAGGGTTTGCGCCCGCCGCCCCGGATTTCGCCCCGGGTCTTGGTACAGGCGGTGCCGGACCGGCGACAGGCCAACTGCCAGGTCACCACTTCGTGGAGCAGGTGCCCCTTGACCTCCACCCCAAAGATCTCATCTTTGAGATCCAGCTCCCCGACTTTCTCTTTGGCAATATTATAGATATCTACTGTAGGCATACGGTCACCCGGCCTTATGGATGAGCACCAGGCCCTGACGCGGACCGGGAACGGCCCCTCTCAGCACCAGGAGGTTCTCTTCGGGACGCACATCCACCACTTCCAGATTTTTCATCGTCACCCGGGCATTACCCATCTGGCCCGGCATCTTCTTGCCTCTGACCACCCGGGAGGGATAGGCGCTGCAGCCGATGGACCCCGGCGCCCGGTGAGACATGGAACCATGGCCCATGGGACCCCGGTGAAAGTTCCACCGTTTGATGGTGCCGGCAAACCCCTTACCCTTGCTGGTGCCGATGACGTCCACCCGATCCCCGATCTCAAATTGCTCCACGGTGATCTCCTGGCCCTCTTCGAAACCAGAGGCCTCGTCCACCCGGAATTCCCGCAGATTCTTAAAGCCGCTGTTGGCGCCGTGCTTTTCGCAGTGGCCTTTTTCCGGCTTGTTGCACTTGGTCAAGGCCCGCCGGTCAAAGCCCATTTGCAGGGCCTCATAGCCGTCTTTAGCCGCGGTCTTTTTCTGGACCACAAAGCACGGACCGGCTTCGATGACCGTGACGGGCACTGCCAGACCATCGTTATCGAAGATCCGGGTCATACCCAATTTCTTGCCGATTAAGCCCCCAGGCATTTTAAACTCCCGTTTTCGGTTTTCCGTTTTCCGTTTTCCGTGGTGATAAAATCTGGAAAAAAACCAAACGGAAAATAACTGGTTCTACCGCCTTCCACTTACTTGACCCGTTTTCTTCTTACGGAAAACGGTAAACGGTAAACGGAAAACTATACTTTAATTTCTACGTCCACCCCGGCGGCCAGGTCCAGCTTACTGATGGCGTCCATGGTCTGCTGGGTCGGCTCCAGGATGTCCATCAGCCGCTTGTAAGTGCGGACTTCGAACTGCTCCCGGGACTTCTTGTCAATGTGCGGGGAGCGCAACACGGTGTATTTGTTGATCTCCGTGGGCAGCGGGATCGGTCCCGCCACTCGGGCGCCGGTGCTCCGGGCCGTCTCCACGATCTCCACCACCGATTTGTCCAGCAACTTGTAGTCGTAAGACCGCAAGCGGATGCGAATCTTGGGCGTTATCATGTTTTAACCTTATTCCAAATTTTCACAGTGGCACAGGCGTCCCGCCTGTGGTCCTTATAAAAAAAACTATTCCACAATCTCGCTCACCACGCCGGCGCCCACGGTGCGGCCGCCTTCCCGGATGGCGAAACGGAGTTCTTTCTCCAGGGCCACCGGGGTGATCAGGGTCACTTCCATGGCCACGTTGTCACCGGGCATCACCATCTCGACGCCTTCGGGCAGCGTCGCCACCCCGGTGACGTCCGTGGTGCGCAGGTAAAACTGCGGCCGGTAGCCGGTGAAGAACGGCGTGTGCCGCCCGCCTTCTTCCTTATTCAAGACGTAGACCTCGGCCTTGAATTTGGTGTGGGGCTTGATGGACCCGGGCTTGGCCACGACCTGGCCCCGCTCCACTTCGTCCTTCTTGATGCCCCGGAGCAACAGCCCGACGTTATCACCGGCCTGGCCGTAGTCCAACGTCTTCCGGAACATCTCCACCCCGGTGCACACCGTCTTCTGGGTGGGGGCGAAACCCACGATCTCCACTTCCTCGCCTACCTTCACCTGGCCGCGTTCGCAGCGGCCCGTGACCACCGTACCCCGGCCCGAAATCGTGAATACGTCCTCGATGGGCATCAGGAAAGGTTTGTCCACGTCCCGCATGGGCTCCGGAATATAGTTGTCCAGGGCGTCCATCAGCTCGAAGATGGGCTTCACTTCCTCGGAGTTGAAGTCATCCGACTCCAGAGCCTTCAAAGCCGAGCCCTTGATGATGGGAATGTCGTCCCCGGGAAATTCGTACTTGGACAAAAGCTCCCTGAGCTCCAGTTCCACCAGCTCGATGAGTTCCGGGTCGTCCACCAGGTCGACCTTGTTCAGGAAGACCACGATGAAGGGCACGCCCACCTGCCGGGCCAACAGGATGTGCTCCCGGGTCTGGGGCATGGGGCCGTCATCGGCGCCCACCACCAGGATCGCCCCGTCCATCTGGGCCGCCCCGGTGATCATGTTCTTGATATAGTCGGCGTGGCCCGGGCAATCCACGTGGGCGTAGTGCCGCTTGGCGGTCTCGTACTCCACGTGGGCCAGGGCAATGGTGATGCCCCGCTCTTTTTCTTCCGGCGCCTTGTCGATCTGGTCAAAGGGAATGTAGGACGCCAACCCCTTCTTGGCCAAATGCTTGGTGATGGCCGCGGTCAAGGTCGTCTTGCCATGATCGATATGACCAATCGTCCCTACATTCACGTGCGGCTTCTTGCGCTCAAACTTCTTCTTGGCCATGAGGACTTCCTCCTAATTATGCTGGATCATGCCCGGGCTTGGCGCCGGCCTAAGATCTCTTCCGCCAACGAGGCGGAAACAGGTTCGTAGTGGTCGAACTGCATGGTGAAAGTGGCCCGGCCCTGGGTGGCGCTCCGGAGCGTGGTGGCATAGCCGAACATGGTGGCCAGAGGCACCTGGCCGTGAATGATCTGGGTTGACCCCCGGTTTTCCATGCCCGTCACCCGGCCCCGCCGGGCGTTCAATTCACCCATGACCTCGCCCACAAAATCTTCCGGGGCCACCACTTCCAGGTCCATGATGGGTTCCAGGAGCACCGGCTTGGCCCGCTTGGCGCCTTCTTTGAAGCCGATGGAACCGGCAATCAGAAAGGACCGTTCCGAGGAGTCCACTTCGTGGTAGGAGCCGTCAATCAGGGCGATTTCCACATCTACCATGGGGTAGCCCAGGATGCCCGTGGCCGCGGCCTCGCGCACGCCTCTTTCCACCGGGGCAATATATTCTTTGGGGATGGAGCCGCCGACAATTTTATTGACAAAGACCACACCGCCGCCGGTGGGCAGGGGCTTCAGGGCCAGGAGCACGTGCCCGTACTGGCCGCGGCCGCCGCTCTGGCGGACAAATTTCCCCTCGGCCTTGGCCACCTCTTCGGTAATGGTTTCCCGATAGGCCACCTGGGGCTTGCCTACCCGGGCATCCACCTTGAACTCCCGCATCAGGCGGTCGACGATGATCTCCAGGTGGAGTTCCCCCATGCCGGAGATAATGGTCTGGCCGGTGTCGGTGTCGCTGTGGACCCTGAACGACGGGTCTTCCGCGGCGATCTTGGCCAGAGACTGTCCCAGTTTGTCCTGGTCCGCCTTGGTGGCGGGCTCGATGGCGATATCGATGACCGGCTGGGGAATATGCAGAGTCTCCAGCACCACGGGGTTGCGTTCATCCGATAGGGTGTCGCCGGTAGTGGTGTTCTTGAGTCCCACCAGGGCCACGATATCCCCGGCATAGGCCTCGCTGATCTCTTCCCGCTTGTTGGCGTGCATCTTGAGGATCCGGCCGATGCGCTCCTTGACCCCTTTGGTGGCGTTCAGTACGCTGGACCCGGCAGTCATCACCCCGGAATAAATCCGCAAAAAGGTCAGATGGCCGATGAAGGGATCGCTCAACAGCTTGAAGGCCAGGGCCGCCAACGGCGCCGAATCCGACGGCGGACAGTCCACCACGTTGCCCTTGGCGTCCAGCCCCTGTACCGGCGGGACATCCAGAGGCGACGGCAGGTAAGCCACCACCGCATCCAGGAGTGCCTGCACCCCTTTGTTCTTGAAGGCCGAGCCGCACAATACCGGCACGATCTCAAGCGAAATGGTGCCCCGCCGGAGCGCCGTCTTGATCAGGCTGTCCTCCACCGGTTCGTCGGCCAGATAGTGCGCCATGATGCCTTCATCCACTTCGGACAAGGCCTCTAGAATCTCGTTTCTGGCCTCGGCCACCGCTTCGGCGTAAGCCTCGGGGATCTCCCGGACCTCAAAGTCGACGCCCTTGCCGATATCGTCATAGACGAAGGCCTGCAGGTTGACAAGGTCGATCATCCCGTGAAACTTGTCTTCTTCCCCCATGGGAAGCTGCAAGAGCACCGGGGTGGCCTTGAGGCGCTCCCGCATCATCTTCAAGCACCGGGGCAAATCCGCGCCCACGCGGTCCATCTTGTTGATGAAGGCCAGCCGGGGTACGCCGTAACGGTCGGCCTGGCGCCACACGGTCTCGGACTGCGGCTCCACGCCGCCCACGGCATCGAAAACCGCTACCACGCCGTCGAGCACCCTGAGGGAGCGCTCTACTTCGATGGTGAAATCCACGTGCCCCGGCGTGTCGATGATGTTGATGCGATGGTCCTTCCAGTAGCAGGTGGTGGCAGCACTGGTGATGGTGATGCCGCGTTCCTGTTCCTGGGCCATCCAGTCCATCGTGGCCTGGCCGTCGTGCACTTCGCCCAAGCGGTGCGTAACCCCGGTGTAGAAGAGGATGCGCTCCGTGGTGGTGGTTTTACCGGCGTCGATGTGGGCCATAAACCCAATATTCCGTACCCGGTCCAGCGGGGTCTGTCGAGACAAATTAGTCTACCATCTATAGTGAGCGAAGGCCTTATTAGCCTCTGCCATCTTGTGCGTGTCTTCCCGCTTCTTAATGGAAGTTCCGCGGTTGTTGGCCGCGTCCAAAAGCTCGGCGGCCAATTTTGCATCCATGGATTTTTCGCTTCTGGCCTTGGAGTGTTTGATGATCCAGCGGATGGCCAGGGAGACGCGCCGATCGGCCCGTACTTCTATGGGAACCTGATAGGTGGCGCCGCCCACCCGGCGGGATTTCACTTCGATCAAAGGCTTGACGTTTTCCACCGCCTGGTGAAAGAGCTTCAGGGGCTCGTCGTTGCCCCGCTGACCCACAATCTCCATGGCGTTGTAGAGGATGCACTGGGCTGTGCTCTTCTTGCCCCGCTCCATCAGGCCGTTGATAAACCGGCTCACCAGGATATCGTCGTATTTTAGGTCTCGGGGAACAGGCCGCTTGACCACTCCGCCTTTTCTGGGCATCTTTAAATCCTCGTTTTTCGTTCTTCGTTTCTCGTTTCTCGTTTTCGGGTCGATCTGTTCTTCTAACCAAAAACCAAAAACTAAAAACTAATAACTGTTTTTATTTGGGCCGCTTGGCCCCGTACTTCGAGCGTCCCCGCCGCCGGTCCTGAACTCCGGAGGCGTCCAGGGTGCCGCGGATGACATGGTAGCGCACCCCGGGCAGATCCTTGACCCGGCCGCCCCGGATGAGCACCACTGAGTGCTCCTGGAGGTTATGGCCGACCCCGGGGATATAGGTGGTCACCTCGATGCCGTTGGTGAGGCGCACCCGGGCCACCTTGCGCAAAGCCGAATTGGGCTTTTTGGGCGTGGTGGTATAGACCCGGACACACACCCCCCGTTTTTGGGGACAGGCTTGCAGAGCCGGACACGTGGTGCGCTTCTTCTGCACCTCCCGGCCCTTGCGAATCAACTGGCTGATCGTAGGCATACGCGCTCCGCTCAAGAATGCTTGGTTGAAAGGCTACCAAAATTAATTATTTTATTATAATAGAGCGACAATTGTCAACCTATTATTGTTCAGGCGAGGCCGCAATCTCCGCCTCCGCCTCCACCTCGAGTGATTCCGGCGGCGGCAGGGCCGCTTCCCCTTCCTCGCTCATCTTGATATCCAGGTTCCGGTACTGGGCCAGACCCGTCCCCGCCGGGATGAGCCGCCCCATAATCACATTTTCCTTGAGGCCCCGGAGATAATCGATCTTCCCGGCCACCGCGGCGTCCGCCAGCACCTTGGTGGTCTCCTGGAAGGAGGCCGCCGAGATCCAGCTCTCAGTGGTCAGCGAGGCCTTGGTGATGCCCAAGAGCAGCGGCTCACCCGTGGCCGGCTGTTTGCCCTGCTCCATGGCCCGGTCGTTCCGCTCTTCGAAGACCCACTTCTCCACCTGCTCGCCCATGAGGAACTCCGTGTCCCCCGGGGTCACCACCTTGATGCGCCGAAGCATCTGGCGCACGATCACTTCGATGTGCTTGTCGTTGATCTTGACGCCCTGGAGCCGGTATACTTCCTGGACTTCGTCCACCAGGTAGCGGGCCAGGTCCTTCAAACCGCTGATGTTGAGAATGTCGTGCGGGTTGGGGGAACCGTCCATCAGGGGGTTGCCGGCCAGCACGTAATCCCCTTCCTCCACGGCCACGTGTTTGCCCTTGGGGATTAGGTATTCCTTGGGTTTCCCCACTTCCGGGGTAACCACGATCTTCCGTTTCCCTTTGACGTGCTTGCCGAACGACACCACCCCGCCGATTTCGCTGATGATAGCGGTTTCTTTGGGCTTGCGCACTTCAAAGAGCTCCGCCACTCGGGGCAGGCCTCCGGTGATGTCCTTGGTCTTGGTGGTCTCCCGGGGGATCTTGGCGATAACGTCCCCGGGGTACACCTCATCGCCTTCGTTGACCATGATGATGGCCCCCACCGGCATGAAGTAGCGGGCCGAGGCCGGAGACCCGGGAATCCGGGCGGTCTGGCCCTCAATATTCTTCACCGAGATACGGGGGCGCAGTTCCGCGTCCTTGCTCTCCATGATCAGGCGGGAAGATTTCCCCGTGACCGGGTCCACCCTTTCCTGCACCGTGATGTTTTCGAGGATATCGCCGAACTTGATGGTCCCGCCCACTTCCGTCAGCATGGCGTTGGTAAAGGGGTCCCAATCCGCCAGGATCTTTCCGGCCGCCACCTCTTCACCATCCTTCACATTGAGGTGGGCGCCGTAGGTCAGGGGATAGCGTTCCCGCTCCACCCCTTTGTCGGTCATGATCACCAGTTCCGCCAGACGGCTCAGGTTTACATGGTTGCCGTTCCGGTCAACCGCGGCCTTCATGGGACAGGGGATTTCTTTCTTGGAATCAACGAAGTTTTCAAACCGGACAATACCCTTGCCCCGGGAGACGTGGACGCTCTGTTCCACCCGCCGGGAGGCCGTGCCGCCGATATGAAAGGTCCTCATGGTCAACTGGGTGCCGGGCTCGCCGATGCTCTGGGCTGCCAGGATACCGATGGCCTCGCCCATGGACACCGTGGTGCCGTGTCCCAGGTCCCGGCCATAGCACTTGGCGCACACCCCCCGCCGCGTCTGGCAGGTCAGCACCGAGCGGATCTGCACGCCCTTCTTTTCGTCCTGGCCCAGTCCCGAGTCTTCGATGCGCCGGGAGGCGTCCTCGTCGATCTCCTCGTTAGCCTGAACCAGCACTTCGCCGGTGTGGGGATCAATGATGTCATCCAGGGCCACCCGGCCCAGGACCCGGTCGCCCACCCGCTCGATGATCTCGCCGCCTTCTACCAAGGGTTTGACATAGATGCCGTCGATGGTGCCGCAGTCGTCTTCGGTAATGACCGCATCCTGGGCCACATCCACCAGCCGCCGGGTCAGGTACCCGGAGTTGGCGGTCTTCAAAGCCGTATCCGCCAGACCTTTCCGGGCGCCGTGGGTCGAAATGAAGTACTGGAGCACCGTGAGGCCTTCCCGGAAGTTGGCGGTGATGGGAGTTTCGATGATTTCACCCGAGGGTTTGGCCATCAAGCCACGCATACCGGCCAGCTGCCGCATCTGATCCTTGCTGCCCCGGGCACCGGAGTCGGCCATCATGAAGACCGGGTTAAAGGAGGCCACCTCTTCCTGGCGAACGATGGTCTGACCCGGTTTATCCGGATCGGGCTCCTCCACCGCGATCACCTCCCGGGCCATCTCCGCCATCATCTCCGCGGCGATCTCGTCGGTGGCCTTGGCCCAGATGTCCACCACCTTGTTGTATTTTTCACCCTCGGTGATCAGACCTTCCTGGTACTGTTCCTCCACCTGGCTCACTTCGGTCTGGGACAGGCCCAGGATTTCCGGTTTGCGGCTGGGGATCACCATGTCCTGGATGCAGATGCCCGCCTGGGTGGCGTACTTGTACCCCAAATTCTTCAACTGGTCCGCAAAGATGACCGTCTGTTTGATGCCGCAGGTGCGGTAGCCCACCGAGACGAGCTTGCGGATCTCTTTTTTGGTCATGGTGCCGTTGATCAGGTCAAAGGGGATGCCCTCGGGGAGAATCTCCCGGAGGATCACCCGGCCCGCGGTGGTCTGGTAAATCTTGCCGTCGATCCTCACCGGAATCCGGGCCTGGAGATGCACCTCGCCCTGGTCGTAGGCCACGCGGACCTCCTCGGGAGAGGCGTAGGGCAGGACTTTCTTGCCGTTGGTGGCCATCCGCTCGCCTTTGGCGAAGGGGCGTTCCCGGGTGAGGTAGTAGAGCCCCAGCACGATATCCTGGGTGGGGATGATGATCGGGTCGCCGTTGGCCGGGGAGAGGATGTTGTTGGTGGACATCATCAAGGCCCGGGCCTCGATCTGGGCCTCGATGGACAACGGCACGTGCACCGCCATCTGGTCGCCGTCAAAGTCGGCGTTGAAGGCGGTACAGACCAGAGGATGCAGTTGGATGGCCTTGCCCTCGATGAGCAGCGGCTCAAAGGCCTGAATCCCCAGCCGGTGCAGGGTGGGGGCCCGGTTGAGCATCACCGGGTGCTCCCGCACCACTTCGTCCAGGATATCCCAGACTTCCGGGGTCTCCCGGTCCACCAGGCGCTTGGCCACCTTGATGGTGGTGGCATAGCCCTTGGCCACCAGCTTGTGAAAGATGAAGGGCTTAAAGAGTTCCAGGGCCATCTGCTTGGGCAGGCCGCACTGGTGCAAACGCAGTTCCGGCCCGACGACGATCACCGAGCGCCCGGAATAATCCACCCGTTTGCCCAGGAGGTTCTGCCGGAAGCGGCCCTGCTTGCCCTTGAGCATGTCGGAGAGCGATTTCAAGGCCCGTTTGTTGGGGCCGGTGATGGTGCGGCCCCGGCGGCCGTTCTCGAACAGGACGTCCACCGCCTCTTGCAGCATACGCTTTTCGTTGCGGATGATGATGTCCGGAGCGTTGAGCTCCAGGAGCCGTTTCAGCCGGTTGTTGCGGTTGATCACCCGCCGGTAGAGGTCGTTCAAATCCGAGGTCGCGAAGCGGCCGCCGTCCAGGTGCACCAGAG